>Ga0070741_10007361_pt1 | contig 22819 bp, 16 predicted proteins | sample Coa_R1_4_FD_66440 | JGI IMG/M metagenome (GOLD analysis project Ga0070741, IMG submission 66440) | Surface soil microbial communities from Centralia Pennsylvania, which are recovering from an underground coalmine fire - Coalmine... | ecosystem: Environmental > Terrestrial > Soil > Unclassified ... | reverse complement strand
GCCTTCCAGGAACTTCGAGCACATGATGCCCACGCCCACGCACGCGCCGAGCGCGCCGAGGCCGATGATGAGTCCGATGCCGATCCCGGTGAAGGCCTGGATCTGAGCGATGAGAGCAACGTGGTCCATTGGATTACCTTTGTTTCGTGACGTGAGTTGAGTGGAGGAGTGAGATCAGTGGTGCTCGTGCGCCATCGAGATGTAGACGACGGTGAGCATCATGAAGATGTAGGCCTGCAGCACGACGATCAGGATGTGGAAGATCGCCCAGCCCCAGCCGAGCAGGAAGCCCATCGCTCCGCCGACGAGGCCGGTCGCGGCCCACATCCACAGCAGCAGGAAGATGATCTCGCCCGCATACATGTTCCCGAACAGTCGCAGCGAGTGCGACAGCGGCTTGCTGATGTACTCGATGAGCTGGAACGCGAAATTGGCCAGCATCGCGAGCGGCATCAGGATCCAGGACAGCGGATTCCAGGTGAGCTTCGGCGCCCCGAACGGCGAGAAGAACAGCTCGTGCACCCAGCCGCCGAGCCCCTTGGCCTTGATCGCGAAGAAGATCATCAGCAGCCATACCGACAGCGACAGCGCGAAGGTCGTGTTGACGTCCGCCGTCGGCACCAGCCGGAAGTGCTCCTGCCCGAACACGCCATGCGTGACCTTGGTCATGAGGTCCGCAGGCAGGAAGTCCATCGCGTTCATCAGCAGCACCCAGATCAGCACCGTCAGCGCCGTCGGCGTGACGAACTTGCTGCGGTCGCCGTGGGTGAAGATGCCCTTCACTTCGTTGTCGACGAAGTCGTAGATCAGCTCGACGAACGCCTGGCGCCGGTTCGGCACGCCGGACGTCGCGCCGCGGACGATCCACCAGATGAAGCCCATCGAGACGACGCCGAGCAGGATCGCGGTGATCACCGAGTCGACGTTGACCAACATGCCGTCCGTCACCGGACGCACGTTGAAGCTCAGGTGGTGAGCGATGTATTCGCTGGGAGTCTGGGTCTCTTCGGCCATCGCTGTTCTGATCTCAAACCTTCTGTTGCTTATCCGTGCGCCCGGCAAACGCTCCAATCGAGAAGATCAGGGCCGAAACCACGAACGACCCGATCACGACGAGCGCCACCCCCTGGCGGTAACTCTTCAGCACCGCGACCACGAGGACGATCATCACCAGCAGCTTCGCGCCCTCTGCCTCGAGCGCGACCACCAGTGCGTCGCCCGCGGATTTCCGTTTGCTCTTCGAGGCGATCAGCACGAAGGCCAGACCGCCGGCAATTCCGATCAACCCGCCCAGGGCCGCCGAGACGGCGCCGTGGATTCCCGCGAGCCATCCCGCGATGGCCGCGGCCGCGACGGTAAAGACCGCCTGCAGCCGCATCGCCGCGCGGAACTGATCCCACACTGCCGTGAACCTGCGAGGGAGTGCCCGAGAGAGCCGCGAATTTTAGTCGGCCGGCGCTTGCGAGGTCAATCTTGCGCAGCGCAACGGTAGTGTCTCAGTTTGAAGTTTTCTAGGTCAAAACGGACGCCGATTATTCTTTCATAACCGACATCCAAATTAACCGCGTCAATACGGCGGTGTGTATTCAACGGGACAAGTAGACGCGACGCGGCCGGTATCGCTATAGACGGTGCGGGGCAAAAGGCAGCCCTCAAGTCGCCCCGGTTTGATCTCGCTTGGGCTGGTTTCAAACAAGGCTCCTAGCTCGCGAGCCTGATTCAACCTACCGGGCGGCGCCGCCAGTTCGATCGAGATCAGCGGCCGATTCTCGCGGACCGCTTTGACGGCCGGAATCTGATCACTGTCGGCGGTGACGAGAACGATCCTTTCAGTGAAGTTCTGCATGGCATCGATAAGGTAAGTGGTCGCCATCGCCACGTCTGTCTGCTTTTCTTCTTGAAATTTGCACCACCGTTGATAGCCGTTGCAGTACTTGTCCACTGACAAGAACTTCGACGAAATGACCTCGACGCCGACCGCCGTTAGAGCATCAACGTAGCGCTTATGCCTGCGGGCTTTATCTGGGTTGTACAGCATGCGGGACGTGAAGTAGCAGACTCGCTTTAGCTCATCGCCCTTGCGCAGATAGCTTTGCGCAAGCAGCTTGAGATTTAGCCATTTCAGCCACGGCCGATTTAGCCCGTCTATGGCGTGATATAGATTGAATCCATCAATGTAGAAACTTGTACTAGCCATGTTTGTCTATGGACTGCCGATGCAGTAAGGTACCCGCATCAACCCGGCAAGACGGCGTAGGCGCTTACCGGAAGAAAGGGCTGGGCCGCGAGGTTCGGCCCTTTCGCTTTTAGCTCGCCAGAGTTGCGATCTCCTCCAGTGACCAAACGTGATCCGCGATGCCAGCTTCCATGGCTGGCGTGACGCGCAGCGTCTTGTGAACGCGCCCAAAGTTGTAGTGCATGAAGTGGAGCGCAACGGCGTGAGCGTGGTTCTCGACCTTCTTTGAAAACGCGTTCGTCAATCGCGTGAAGCGGCGCATGCCCATTCGCATCGTGAGGTTCTGACGTTCCACAAACGACGTGGAGATCGCCTTCTCATCCGGATTGCCGCTCACAACTTCACTACTCGCACTCACGAAGCGGCCCGGGCTGTAGCGACCGCCGATGCCATGCGGACTTGACTCGTAAACCTTCACAAGCTGCGCGTAGTCCATGCCGCCGCCAAAGGAGTTCTCGACCGCGACGAGATACGGCACATGGCCGTCAGTGGTGAGCTGCACGCGATTCGCGAGGCGACCGGCCAAATCCTCGATGAAAACTTTTGCCGCCGCGACCCCGCGACTCCCGACCATCCACGCGCAGATGAGCTTCGTGTCGGCATCGAGCGCGGTCCACGTCCATACGTCGCCGTAGCCGAACACGCCCTTCTTGTCCTCCGGCACGTTGCGCTGTTTCGAATAACAGAAACTCCAAATCTCATCGCACTGGACGCGCTTGCACGGGAGATTGCGGAGAGTCTTGTCCTGAAACTCGCTGCAGGCGGTGCCGACATCCACGAGCAGCTTGGTGACGGTGTTAATCGAAACGTCCGCGAGCCGCGACGTAGCGCGCAGCGACATTCCTTCGACGAGCATGCCGATGATCTGTGCGCGCTTGGGAAGAGGAAGTTTGTTCATAGAACCCATGCTGCCACAGGAAGCATGAGCGGTCAAGCATAATGTTCAGTTTGTTCATCCCGATTCACTTCGCCCAAATGCTGCGTACGCACAACCGCTGTTATATTTTTACCATCAATAGGTTGCGCAGGTAGTACAAAATGAGGGCGAAATGAGTTAGGATGAACACGCTTAAAAAGTGCCCCCGGCCCGATTCGAACGGGCAACCTTCGGCTTAGCAGGCACGTTGCTCTATCCAATTGAGCTACGGGGGCGGTGGTAGTAGGTGCCACCACGGCCCTTGTGATCGACCTCCGGCTAAGAGCAAGCGATCACAAGGGCCTTCTGTTTTGCTCTATCCGGGCGGCGTCAGATAGAGCCGTTCACTCTTCTCATGCCTCACCTCCATCGGCAGCGGCAGGTGCCTGCTCATCTGTTTCACCATTCGATGACGCCTCGCCAGAGGCGTCGCCGTCCTGTCCGTCGCCGCCCTTAGATCCGCGAGTGCGAGTCTTCGGAGCGTTCGGATACCAGTCCTTCATTGCGATCAGGCCGCTGCTCAACTTCACGAAGAGCGCGCTGTTCTTACCGATGCTCACGGCCAGACCTTGCACACCCATCTCTCGATTCTTCGTACCGAAGTCATAGCCGCCCTGGACCAGTAGGTCATAGATCGCCTCGACGGATGCAGGCGCTTTTCCGACCTTGCGCATCAACGTCAGCGCCTCGCGCACAGCAGTCGCCTGCGGCTTTCCGTAGTACTCATCTGGTCGTACGAGTAGGGAGCCGCTGCTTGACGAGCTGGGGCTGCTATTAGCGGTGCCAGGAGCAGCGAGCGCACTAGGGTCGTACTTCAGCGGGACCTGCGCCGCTTCACACAGCCTATTGATGAGGGCGCGCGTCTCAACGAGCGCGCGCTCTTGCTCGCGCGCCTTTTCCTCGAACATCTCAATCGTCTTCAGTAGGTGTTCCACGATCGCACCTCCGGCTAAGGGGTGCGACGATCCTACACCCGGCGCAGCGAATCTGCACAGGGGGATGCCTAAATTTTTTTACGGGTTTCGCAAAACAAAAATAACTGTCTGATTATTTGTCAGAATATTTGCGAAGTTTTAAATCACCAAATTGGTAACCAATAAATGGGTTGTTTTTTAATCGCTATAAAACCGCGCTAAAAGAGGGTTTAAATCGCTTCTAAATTTGTAGCGATGTTCCACACACTTTAGCTATGCGTAATTTCATCATGATTTACTTCATGAAATTTTGTCTCATTTTTGACTTGATTTGAGACAAAATAACTTCGCTATTTGCTGCGCCAGCGCTCTTTTGCCGCTTTTCGAGCAATTGCAGACCTTCGCTTGTCCGAAAGGCTCTCGGCCCTTGCCTTGCCGCCCTTAAGCCCGCCCATGCGGCCCAGAGCCACGGCCGCCGGATTCTTACCGTCATCGGTTTTCGGCAGCTCGATCGTCCCCGTAGCTACGTCGGCGATGAACTTGGCGAGCTGGTTCGTATCGCGTGGACGCTTGGGCTTTTTCATCCCCGTTACATAGCACTGCCTGAGCGCTCAAGCAAATTGAAACTGAGACACTACCCAGCGCAACATCTGCCACCGAAAGCTGTCTCTACCGGACCTCACGTCCAGGAGCGCTCATGAAGATGATCTTCCACCGGCTCGCCGCCGTCGTCTCGTTCGTCCTCGCGGGCGCCAGTTTCGCGGCGAGTCCCTCGCCCGGCTTCCAGTTCGACATCCCGGCCGGCGGACTGAAGGAGTCGATGGAGAAGTTCGCCGCAACTGTCGGCGGCGACGTGGTCTTCGACGCCTTCGCCGCGCGCGACGTCCACACCCAGCCGGTGCGCGGCCAGATGAGCCCGGAGTCGGCGCTCAACCAGATGCTGTCGGGAACGAGCCTCTACTACCGCTACGACGCCGGCTCGCGGCGCGTGGTGATCAGCAGCCGGAAGAACTGACGGCGCGTCAGCGCCGCATCACCCGCGCGGACATCTGCGCCATGAAGCGGCGCGGCATGAGCTTGGCCGACCAGGCGACCGCTTTCGCCTGCATGCCCGGGACGTAAATCGTCTGATTCGCCCGCAGCGCCTTCAAGGCGCCGTCGACGACGGTCTCCGGCTTCATCACCATCGCATTCGGAACCGTCTTGCGCAGGTTCGAAACGCCGGTCGCCTCGAAGAATCCGGTTTCGACCGGCCCCGGACAGAGCGCGAGCACGCGCAGGCCGTTATTCTGGTATTCGGCCCACAAGCCTTGGCTGAACGACAGCACGAACGCTTTCGAAGCCGCGTACACCGACATGTAAGGCAGCGGCTGGAATCCGGCGAGCGAAGCGACGTTGATGATGCCGGCCATGTCGGCGTCGAGCATGTCCGGCAGGAAGGCGTGACAGAGATCCACGACCGCCGCGCAGTTCAGCGCGATGAGCTGCTGCTCGCGTACCGCGTCGATCTTGTGGAAGACGCCGGTGGTGCCGAAGCCGGCGTTGTTGATGAGCAGATCGACTTTCAGATCGCGCTTGGCGACTTCCGCGGCGAGATTGGCGCCCGGCGATTTCTTCGACAGATCCGCGCTGATCACCTCGACGCGGCGCTGATACTTCGCGCGGATCTGATGCGCGAGCTTCTCGAGCTTGTCTTCCGAGCGCGCGACCAGGATCAGCGTCGATCCCTCCTTCGCGAGCGCGTGCGCGAAGGCTTCGCCGATGCCGGACGACGCGCCGGTGATCAGCGCGGTCTTGTAGGCCGGCGCGCTCATCCGCGGATGAAGCCGACGACGCGCTCCAGCTCGCCGAGATCGCGGAACACGATGGTGATCTTGCCGGTGTCGCCGCGCGAGGCGTCGATCTTCACCGACGTGCCCAGACGCGCCGACAGCTCGTTCTCCAGCTTGCCGAACGGCCGCGGCAGCGCACGCTCGGGCGGCTCCTTCGGCGCATTCTCCGCCTGCACGAGCGCTTCGGTCGCGCGGACCGAGAGTCCGCGATCGATGACGAGCTTCGCGAGCGAGACGCGTCGCGGACCCTGCACGCCGAGCAGCGCCTTGGCGTGGCCGAACGTGATCTTGTTCTCACGGACCTGCTGCTGGACTTCGTCTTCCAGCTCGCGCAGGCGCAGGAGATTGGTGATGGTCGCGCGCTTGCGGCCGACCGCTTGCGCGCACTCTTCGTGCGTGAGCCCGCATTCCTGGATGAGGCGATTCATCGCGTCGGCCTCTTCGAGCGGGTTCAGATCGGCGCGCTGGATGTTCTCGACCAGCGCGACGGCCATCGCCCCGCGCTCGTCGAGCGTGCGGATGACGGCCGGGATCGCCTTGAGCTCCGCCATGCGCGCCGCGCGCCACCGGCGCTCGCCGGCGACGATCTCGTATTGGTTGGCGCCGATCGAGCGCACGACGATCGGCTGCACGACGCCCTGCGCGCGGATCGAATCGGCGAGCTCGGAGAGCTGCGTCTCGTCGAAGATCCGCCGCGGCTGATAGCGGCCCGGCTGGATCTGATCCAGCGCGATCTCGCGCAGCGTCTCGCCTGGCTGGAAGTCGAGCTTGGTCGGCGCGACCGTGGACAGCAGCGACTCGAGCCCGCGCCCCAACCCCTTCTTCTTCGCCGTCGACATGTTCATCTCCCGCATTCCCCCAATGAGTTCAGGCCGCCTGGCGCTTCTTGTCACGCCAGAGCATCTCCACCGCAAGCGCGAGGTACGCCTTCGCGCCGGTGGATTGTGGATCGTAGACCGTGCACGGCAACCCGTGGCTCGGCGCCTCCGCGAGGCGCACGTTGCGCGGGATCACGGTGCGGAACAGCTGATTGCCGAAGTGCTCGGTCAATTGCGCCGAGACCTGCTCGGCCAGGTTGTTGCGCGGGTCGTACATCGTGCGCAGCAGACCGGTGATGCCCAGGCGCGGATTCACCACCGAGCGGATCTGCTGGATGGTGTCGAGCAGCATCGACAGGCCTTCCAGCGCGTAGTACTCGCACTGCATCGGGATCAGCACGCTGTCGGCGGCGACGAGCGCGTTCAACGTCAGCTTGGAGAGTGCCGGCGGGCAATCGAGCAGGATGTAGTCGAAGCGCGGCGATACCGTCTGCAGCGCGACCTGCAGCGCGCGATCGCCGTCGGCGGATTCGCGCAGCCGCACTTCGGCTTCGGTCATGTCGCCGTTGGCGGGCAGGAGCGAAAAGCCGAGCGCGTCGAGATTCTGGATCGCCTCTTCAGGCTTGCAGACGGTGAGCAGCACGTCGCGGCAGGTGCGCTCGAGCGCGTGCTTGTTCACGCCGACGCCCATCGTCGCGTTGCCCTGCGAATCGAGATCGACCAGCAGCACACGCTGTTTCGTGGACGCGAGCGCGGCGGCGAGATTGACCGAGGTGGTCGTCTTGCCGACGCCGCCCTTCTGATTGACGACTGCGATGATCCTTGCCATCACTTCATGACCGCGATGATCGCGTGTCTGTCTTCGGAAAGCCCCGGTACGCTCAAGCGGCGATTCTCCCTGATCTCAACGTCGTCGGGAATTCCGGCGAGCTCTTGCGCGTCAATTTTGCCCTTCATTGCTATCCAAGCGCCACCCGGCGCGAGCAGATGACGCGTGAGCGCGATGAACTCGCCGAGCGCCGAGAACGCGCGGCTGGTGATCACGTCGAACATTTTGTCGGACCGATACGACTCCACGCGCGATTCGACCACTTCCAGATTTGGAATCTCAAGTGTTCGCTGCACGTGCCGGAGAAAGCGCGCTTTCTTGCCGTTGCTGTCGAGCGCGGTGACGCGCAGCTCCGGATTCGCGAGCGCGAGCGGAACCGCCGGGAAGCCGGCGCCGGAGCCGACGTCGAGCACGCGGCCGTGGACCAGCGGCAGGATCGACAGCGAATCGAGCACATGCCGGGTCACGATCTCCTTGGGATCGCGGATCGCGGTGAGGTTGTAGGCGCGATTCCACTTGGAGAGCTCGGCCAGGAATGCGCTCAGGCGCGCCCGCAGCAGCGGGTCCGGGACTTGCGCCGCTAAAATGGCGCCCCCAGATTCATTCCTAGAGCCATGAACCGCCTTCATCGCAAGCCTCTCTCCGGCACCAAGCTCGACTATTTTGACGCGCGCGAGGCGGTGGACGCGATCAAGCCCGGCGCTTGGGCGAAGTTGCCCTATACGGCGCGCGTCCACGCAGAGAACCTCGTACGGCGCGCGGAGCCGGAAAAGCTCAACGCTTATCTGTCGCAGCTGATCGAGCGCAAGCGCGATCTCGACTTCCCCTGGTTCCCGGTGCGCGTGGTGTGCCACGACATCCTCGGACAGACCGCGCTGGTCGACCTCGCCGGCCTGCGCGACGCGATCGCGGACAAGGGCGGCGATCCGGCGAAGGTGAATCCGGTGGTGCCGGTGCAGCTGATCGTCGATCACTCGCTCGCCGTCGAGTGCGGCGGCTTCGATCCGCAGGCGTTCGCGAAGAACCGCGCGATCGAGGATCGCCGCAACGAGGATCGCTTCCACTTCATCGACTGGACCAAGAAGGCCTTCCGCAACGTCGACGTGATCCCGCCCGGCAACGGGATCATGCATCAGATCAACCTGGAAAGAATGTCGCCGGTGATCTATCAGGCCGACGGTGTCGCCTTCCCCGACACCTGCGTCGGCACCGACTCGCACACGCCGCACGTCGACGCGCTCGGCGTCATCGCGATCGGCGTCGGCGGACTCGAAGCGGAGAACGTGATGCTCGGCCGCGCGTCCTGGATGCGCCTGCCGGACATCGTCGGCGTCGAGCTCTCCGGCAAGCCGCAGCCGGGCATCACCGCGACCGACGTCGTGCTCGCGCTCACCGAATTCCTGCGCAAGGAGAAAGTCGTCGGCGCGTATCTCGAATTCCGCGGCGAAGGCGCCTCGGCGCTGACGCTCGGCGATCGCGCGACGATCTCGAACATGGCGCCGGAGTACGGCGCGACGGCGGCGATGTTCTTCATCGATCAGAACACGCTCGACTATCTGAAGCTCACCGGCCGCGACGAGCAGCAGGTGAAGCTCGTCGAGACCTACGCGAAACAGGCCGGGCTCTGGGCCGACGCGCTCGAGACCGCCGAGTACGAGCGCACGCTGCGCTTCGATCTCTCCACCGTCGTGCGCAACATGGCGGGCCCGTCGAATCCGCACAAGCGGCTGCCGACGAGCGCGCTCGCGGAGCGCGGCATCGCGCAGAAGTGGCAGATGCCGACCGGCGGCAAGATGCCCGACGGCGCGGTGATCATCGCGGCGATCACCTCGTGCACGAACACCTCCAATCCGCGCAATGTCATCGCGGCGGGCTTGCTCGCGCGCAAGGCGGTCGAGAAAGGGCTGGTGCGCCAGCCGTGGGTGAAGACCTCACTCGCGCCGGGATCGAAAGCGGTCGAGCTGTATCTGAAGGAAGCCGGGCTGCTGCCGTATCTCGAGAAGCTCGGCTTCGGCATCGTCGCGTTCGCGTGCACGACCTGCAACGGCATGAGTGGCGCGCTCGATCCGAAGATCCAGCAGGAGATCATCGATCGCGATCTGTATGCGGTCGCCGTTCTCTCCGGCAATCGCAACTTCGACGGCCGCATCCATCCGTACGCGAAGCAAGCGTTCCTCGCGTCGCCGCCACTCGTCGTCGCGTATGCGATCGCGGGCACGATCCGCTTCGACATCGAGAAGGACGCGCTCGGCGTCGACGACGACGGCAACGAAGTGCACCTGAAGGATCTCTGGCCCACCGACGCCGAGATCGACGCGGTGATCGCGAAGAGCGTGAAGCCGGAATTCTTCCGCCAGGTCTACGACCCGATGTTCAAGTTCAACGTGGTCACGGACAAATCGATCAAGCCGCTCTACGACTGGCGCCCGAAGAGCACCTACATCCGCCGTCCGCCGTACTGGGAAGGCGCGCTCGCCGGTGAGCGCACGCTGAGAGGCTTGCGTCCGCTCGCGGTGCTGCCAGACAACATCACGACGGATCATCTCTCACCTTCGAACGCGATCCTTCCGGATTCCGCCGCCGGCGAATATCTCGCCAAGATGGGCTTGCCCGAGGAGGACTTCAATTCCTACGCGACGCATCGCGGCGATCACCTGACCGCGCAGCGCGCGACGTTCGCGAATCCGCAGCTGGTCAACGAAATGGTCGGCAAGAAAGGATCGCTCGCGCGTATCGAGCCGGAAGGCAAGGTCGTGCGCATGTGGGAAGCGATCGAGACCTACATGGAGCGCAAGCAGCCGCTGATCATCATCGCCGGCGCTGACTACGGGCAGGGCTCGTCGCGCGACTGGGCCGCGAAAGGCGTGCGCCTCGCGGGCGTCGAGGCGATCGTCGCGGAAGGCTTCGAGCGCATCCATCGCACCAACCTCATCGGCATGGGCGTGCTGCCGCTCGAGTTCAAGCCGGGCACGACGCGCCTCACGCTCAAGATCGACGGCACTGAAACCTTCGACGTGATCGGCACGCGCAAGCCGCGCGCGACGTTGACGCTCGTCATCCATCGCAAGAGCGGCGAGAAGGTCGAAGTGCCCGTGACCTGCCGTCTCGACTCGGACGAAGAGGTGTCGATCTACGAAGCCGGCGGCGTCCTTCAGCGCTTCGCTCAGGATTTCCTCGAGTCGAACAAGGCGGCCTGAACAAAATGTCGAGCGCTCCGCAGATCAAGGTTCCCGCGCAGTACATCCGCGGCGGCACCAGCAAGGGCGTGTTCTTCCGCCTGCAGGATCTTCCGGCGTCGGTGCAGAAGCCCGGTCCGGCGCGCGACAAGTTCCTGATGCGCGTGATCGGCTCACCTGATCCGTATGCCGCGCACATCGACGGCATGGGTGGCGCGACGTCGTCGACCAGCAAGTGCGTGATCATTTCGAAGAGCAGCAAGCCCGATCACGACGTCGATTATCTGTACGGCCAGATTTCCATCGACAAGGCCTTCGTCGACTGGAGCGGCAACTGCGGAAATCTTTCGACGGCGGTCGGCCCGTTCGCGATCGCCAACGGTTTCATCGACAAGTCGCGCCTGCCCAAGGACGGCACCTTCGCGGTGAAGATCTGGCAGGCCAACATCGGCAAGACGATCGTCAATCACGTGCCGATCCGCAACGGCGAAGTCCAGGAGACCGGCGACTTCGAGCTCGACGGCGTGACCTTCCCCGCTGCGGAGATCGTGCTCGAGTTCATCGATCCGTCCGATGAGGGTGAAGACGGCGGGTCGATGTTCCCGACCGGAAATCTCGTCGACGATCTCGTCGTGCCCGGTATCGGCACGCTCAAGGCGACGATGATCACCGCTGGTATTCCGACCATCTTCGTGAACGCGAAAGACATCGGTTACGAAGGCACGGAGTTGCGCGAGGCGATCAACACCAAGCCCGACGCGCTCGCGAAATTCGAGGCGATCCGCACCGCGGGCGCGTTGCGCATGGGGCTGATCAAGTCGGCGGAGGAAGCGGCCAAGCGCCAGCACACGCCGAAGGTCGCGTTCGTCGCGCCGCCGAAGGATTACCTGTCGGCGAGCGGCAAGCAGATCTCCGCGAAGGACATCGATCTCAACGTGCGCGCGCTTTCGATGGGCAAGCTGCACCACGCGATGATGGGGACCGCAGCCGTTGCGATCGCGACTGCCGCCGCAATCCCCGGAACATTGGTCAATCTCGCAGCTGGCGGCGGTGCGCGCGAAGCGGTGCGATTCGGACATCCCTCCGGGACTCTGCGCGTCGGCGCGGCGGCGAAGCAGGTCAACGGTCAGTGGACGGTGACGAAAGCAATCATGAGCCGCAGCGCGCGGGTCCTGATGGAAGGCGCGATCCGGGTGCCGGCCGACGCTCTGCTATGATTTTGGCCATCCGCAGCGCCAATCACGACGGGGCTTGAGCTCCGCAAGGCGCGCGTCTCGATAAATCTGGAGCACGGACGCTCCGTTTCCGTTACGGGGTGTCGTCCATGTTCCAGTCGTCCGTCTCGCGGCTTTGCGCCGCGCTTCTCCTGTCGTCCATCGCGATTGCGGCCCGCGCCGCCGATCCAGCGTCCGGCGTGATTACCGTCGACTCGCCCGAGATCACTTACACCGCCGGTCCATTCGTGATCAGCAATCCCGGCGGCGTCTGCGGCACGCCCGCGACGCCGTGCGACGACTTCGCCCTTTCCGTCGATCTGCCGGCCGACTATCTCGTGACGCATCCCGACGCGAAGATCGACTTCGAGGTGACCTGGGACAACGCGCAGGAAGACTACGACCTGTCGGTCAACGAGAACGGCGCCACCGTCGACAGCGACGGCTCTTCCTTCGGCGGGCGCGAGCACGTCGTGATCTCCGCCGGCAGCGGCCATCGCGATCTCGTCTCGGAAGTCGTGCCGTTCCTCGTCTCGGGCGGATCGTTCAACGCGACGATCAAATTGATTCCCGGCGAGGCCGCGGGGGGCGGTGGCGAAGAGACGCCTCCCGTGCCGTCGAACGCGACGCTCGGCGGGCCGCGTCTCGACATCTATCGGCAGCCCGCGTCGCTCGGCAACATCGAAGCCGACGAGCCGACCGCCGACGTCGACATGGCGACCGGCGCCGTGTTCATGATTTATTTCCTCAACACCATCAAGACCACGTTCGACGACACCTACTCGCCGGCGCTGACGACGTGGACCGACGTCTCCGATCCGACCAGCGCGACGACCGGCTCGAGCGATCCGATCCTCGTCGGCGATTGGGAATACGACGCCGAGGGTTATCCGGATCCGACGCAGTTCACGCGCATCTTCGTCGTGCAGCTGCAGCTCGCGAACTCGATCATTTCGGCGACCGACGACGAAGGCCAGACCTGGATCACGAGCCAGGGCGGCGGCCAGCCGCATGGCGTCGACAACGAGTCGATGGCCGGCGGCCCGTACGCGCCCGGCCTTCCCGGGCCGACGGTGTATCGCCACGCGATCTACTACTGCTCGCACGCGATCATCAACGCGTTCTGCTCGCGCAGCGACAACGGTGGGCTTGCGTTCAACAACAGCGTGCCGATCTTCACCGGCGACCCGAGCCAATCGACCAGCCTCACCTGCAACAACCACGGTCACGTGAAGGTGTCGATCGACGGCACCGTCTACGTGCCGCAGGAAACCTGCGAGGAGAAGAGCGGCGTCGTCGTGTCCGAGGACAACGGCGTCACCTGGGAGTACCGCCCGATTCCTGGTGCGGGCCCCGGTGCATCGGATACCTCCGCCGCACTCGCGCGCGACGGCACGCTGTACATGGGTTACGCGAACGGCAATGACGGCCGCCCGTGGGTCGGCGTGTCGAAGGATCACGGCCGCACCTACATCTACAACCAGCCGATCGACGCGAACATCGGCATCAAGAACACCGTATGGGTCGAGTGCGTCGCCGGCGATCCGGATCGCGCGGCATGCGCGTTCCACGCGACGACGACGCCGGGCGCCGAAGCGACGAGCGGCGCGCCGTTCGACGGCATTTGGTACACATATCTCGCCTACACCTACGACGGCGGCGCGAGCTGGCTGCTGCAGGAAGTCACGCCGGGCGATCCGGTGCAGAAGGGCTCGATCTGCTTGAACGGTCTCGGCTGCCCGAGCAATCCGCCGAATCGCAACCTGCTCGACTTCTTCGACGTCGTCACCGACGCGCAGGGCCGCGTGATCATCGGCTACGCCGATGGCTGCGTCGGCGTGTGCCTGCACAAGAACGGTCCGGGCACCTACTCGGCGCAAGGCGTGATCGCGCGCCAGGCCGGCGGCAAGACCCTCTACGCGAAATTCGATCCGGTCGCGCCGACCGCGCCGAAGGCCCCGCTGATCAGCGCGCGTCGCGACGAGCGCGACGTCGAGCTGAAGTGGATCGCGCCGTACGACGGCGAGTCGGCGATCACCGGCTATCGCATCTATCGCGGCGCGACGGCAGAGACCGTCACGCAGATCGCGACGACGACGAAACCGTTCTACGCCGATCACGACGTCGGTCCCGACGCGACGTATCACTATCAGGTGACCGCGATCAACGCGATCGGCGAGAGCGTGCACTCCAACGATCTCGCGCCGGCGGTCGGCGACGGCGTCGAAGCCGCGCAGCTGCCGTGCGAATTGCCGGGCGTGATCCTCGCGCCTGATGCCGACGGCGACACTGCCGCACCGGGCGCGTCGCAAGCCGACATCCAGTACGTCGCGCTCGCCGAGCCGTTCGCATTGATGGACAAGCTCGTGTTCACGATGAAGGTCGCCGATCTCTCGGTCGTTCCGGAAGGCCTGCGCTGGGCAGTGCGCTTCTACGCGCCGACCGGACCGGACGGCGGCGACGACTGGTTCGTGTCGATGAGCACGCAGAACAGCGCGACGCCGACGTTCAAGTACGGCTACACGCAAGTCATCTCGGATCCCGCGGTCGGTCTCGTCGGCGCGCGACTCTTCACCGAAGTCGGCGATCTCGATCCCGCGAGCGCCTACGGCGCCGATGGCACGATCGTGCTGATCCTCGACAAGGCGGCGATCGGCTCGCCGCAGCCGGGCGAATTCCTCACTGGCATCGCCGGCAGCGTGCGCACGCAGGTCACGCCGCAGAACAACGGCATCGTCGACGACACCGGCGGCGGCAAGTTCTACGAGCTGGTCGGCAATCAGGCCTGCGATCTCGACAACGCGCCGCTCGCGATCGTGACGGCGAATCCGTCGAGCGGCGGCTCGCCGCTGCACGTCACGCTCGACGGCACGCAGTCGCACACCGCCGACGGCGCGCAGATCGTGTCGTGGTCGTTCGACTTCAACGACGGCGAGAAGCTCGAGTCCGATCAGGGCGTGGTCACGCACGACTTCGTGCAGAAGGGCCTGTATCGCGTGCACATGAGCGTGCGCGACTCGCAGGGCCGCTTGAGCAGCAACGTCGCCGAAGCGCAGATCATGGTCGGCGATGCCGTGCCGGTCGGTAGCGGCGGCGGCGTGATGCAGGAAGACCGCACCCGCTTCGGCGGCGCCCTCGATCTCGGCCTGCTGGCGATGCTGTCGGCGCTCGGCTTCGCGCGTCGAAAGCGGACGCGCCGCTGAAACGCGGAAGCCAAGCCGCTGTCGCCACGCTCGTCGCGGCGGCGGCTTTCTTCTTCTGGCCCTCGACGATCACGCCGCAAGCGTGGTCGCCTTCGGCCGTGCGCGACGCAAGCGTCACTGCGATCGCGCATGCAGAGCGCGTCGCAGAGAATCTCGACGGTCCCGCCTTCATCGCGCCGGGGCCTGAAGGCCATCTCCTCACGGGACTCGCGGATGGCCGGCTCGCGATGTTCGAGCCGGACGCGGGTGACGGCGACGACGATGAATTCGAAGTCGCCGGCGTCATCGGCGCACGACCGTTCGGGGTCGCGCGCGGCTTCGGCGAAGTCGTCATCGCGGCCGCTGGCGACAAAGGCTTGATCGCCGCCAACGAAGGCCGCGTGATTCCGCTCGCGTCCACCGCCGACGGCCGACCGATCCGCTACGCGGTAGATCTCGCCGTGGCCTTCTCGCGCAGCGTCGTTTACTTCACGGACGCGTCGGATCGCTTCGGTCCGAGCCACTCGTGGGCAGAGTTCGTCGAGCACGGGGCGCACGGCCGCCTGCTCGCCTACGACGAGCGCAAGAACTCGGTCGACGTGGTCGCCCACGCGTTGCGCTTCCCGTTCGGCGTCGCGCTCGCGCGCGATGAGAGCTTCGTGCTCGTCAGCGAGATGACCGAGTACCGCGTGCTGCGTCGCTGGCTCTCCGGACCGCGCGCGGGCGAGATGGAAGCCTTCGTCGACGGACTGCCGGGTTATCCCGCGGGAATCTCGCGCACCGAGCGCGACACGTTCTGGATCGCGCTCTACGCGCCGCGCATCGAATCGCTCGATCGCTTCGCCGATATGCCGTGGCTCCGCGCGTTGTGGTTCAAGATGCCGCGCGCGCTGCAGCCGAAGCCGCGACGCGTGACCTGGGCGATCGAAGTCGACGCCGCGGGCAAGATCCTTCGCGAGCTCCGCGACGATTCGGCGGACGCCTACGCGCCGGTTACCGGAATCCTCGAGCGCGATGGCGCGCTCTATCTCGGCAGCCCCATCCGAAAAGGCATGCTGCGGGTCCCGCTGACGACCTCCTGATCTCGCGGGTAGGATGGCGGGCAGGGGGATCACATGAATCGATCAACACAGGTCGCGGCCGGCGCCGCTCTTGCCGTCTTCGCTCAGGCCGTGCTGGCTTCGCCGGCGGTGACGCTGACCGACGCCAACACCGAATCCAATCCGCTCACCTATCAGTCCGGACCGTACGTCGTCGGCACCTCCAACGTCGGCTGCAGTCCGGTGAGCCCGTGCGATGACACACCGCTGACGATCGCGGTGTCGCCGGCGCTCGCGTCGACGATGCGCATCGTCGCCCAGATCGAATGGGGATTCCCGACCGGCTCCGACTTCGATCTCTACATCATGCAGGGCGACAACGTCTTCGCTGCGTCGGCCGGCACCGCCGATCCGGAGATCACGCGCTTCAGCGTGCAGAACGGCGACTACGTCGTGCACGTCGATCCTTATCAGCCGCTCGGCAATTCCTTCACCGCTTCGTTCTATCTCGAGCCGATCACCGCTTCCAACTCGGCGCCGACAGGTCCCGCACCTGCCTACGACGTGTTCGCGCCGCCCGACAACGCCGCGCACGGCGGCGAGCCGTCGATCGGCGTGAACTGGAACACCGGCAGCGTCGTCGTCGGCAATTCCAATCAAGCGTATTTCGTGAACTTCGACGACAGCACCGCGCCTGCCACTGCGACGTGGGCGAATCGTCCGCCGACGACGAACCTGATCTCGTTCGATCCCATCCTGTTCACCGATCGCGAGACCGGGCGCACCGTTGTGTCTCAGCTCGTGTCCGACGTCGTGCTGTTCAGCACGGGCTGCAGTCTCTCGTCGTACACGGACGACGACGGCGCGACGTGGGTTCCCTCCGAAGGCTGCGGACCGCCCGCCGGCGCCGATCATCAGGCCGTCGGCGGCGGTCCGTATCACGCGCCGATGAGCAACCTCGGACCGATCTACGCGCACGCTGTCTATTACTGCGCGCAAGCGGTCGGCCGAGTGCTCGCCGATGCGACGTGCTCGCGCAGCGATGACGGCGGGCTCACCTACGGTCCGGGCGTCGTCGTCTACACGAGCGAGTGCGGCGGCAAGCACGGGCATCCACGCGTCGCGCCGGACGGTACCGTCTATCTCCCCGACGAGAGCTGCGCCGACCCCAACGGCTTGCATCAGGGCATGGCGATCTCGACGGACAACGGTGCGAGCTGGCACTACTCGTCGATTCCCGAAAGCTTGCCGGGACAGAGCGATCCATCGGTGGCGACGGGGCTCAACGATGTCGGCAAGCCTGACGGTCAGGCGAGCAACACGGTGTACTTCGGCTATTGCGACGGCGACGGCTTGCCGAAGGTCGCGGTGTCGCACGATCAGGGAGCAACCTGGATCAACGTGTTCAACGTCGGCGCGGCCGCGAACATCCAGAACTGCGTGTTCCCCGAGATGATCGCCGGCGACGACAATCGCGCCGCGATGTTCTTCCTCGGCACGTCGACGCCGGGGAATTTCCAGGGCGCCGATTTCACCGGCGAGTGGCACGCCTACGTCGCGACGACGCTCGACGGCGGCGCGAGCTGGGGACTCTCCGATGCAACGCCGAAGGATCCGGTGCAGATGGGCTGCATCTGGCTCTCGGGTGGCGGCAACGCGTGCCGCAACCTGCTCGACTTCAACGACATCACGGTCGACAGCGAAGGCCGCCCGGTGTTCGTGTTCGCGGACGGATGTCTTCCGCCCGACTGCACGTCCGGCGCATCGCCGGAGACGTCGCGCAAAGCCGTCGACACGATTGGCCGTCAGTCCGGCGGCCCGCGCCTGTTCGCGCAGTTCGATCCGCCGGTGGAGATCCCGCCGGTGACACCGCCGCCAACGACGCCGACGACCACGAGCGATTCGCGATTCGGCGGCGCGCTCGGTCTGGGCTCGCTGATGCTGCTCGGCGCCGGAGCTCTGAGAAGGCGGCGGCGTTAGCCGCCGCCGCCGTGCTGCAGGTTCTCCGAGATCGGCTTCATGAACTCGATCGGCAGGAAGCGCTTGACGATGCCGCCGCCGCTGCAGGTGTTCGCGTTCGGATCGGAGTGATCGGCGACCGTGGTGTTGATCCAGTCGACGATCAGGTCCACCGCTTCCTTCTGCATCACCGTGCGCGCCACCGGCGGCATCTTGATACCCGGCTCGGTCGAGGACAGGCGGATCGGCAGGAGTGACGCGCTCGCGTCGCCCGGCACGATGTCGTAGTCGGCGTTGTCTGCGGCCTTGCCCGCCGCGATCGGCGGCTTGCAGATGCCGTCGCCAGTGCCCATCGGCTCGTCGAACGAGTTCAGGTGCAAGCCCGAGTTCTGCGCCGCGCCCGCCGAATTGTGGCAGTGCATGCAGTTCACTTCGAGGAAGGCGCGCGCGCGCTTGTGCTTGTCGTCGCCGGAATTCGGCGCGTCGCCGCCGCTGCCCGGCACGTTGAACTTCACCATCTTCTCGAGATCGCTGGCGGCCTTGCCGCTCGGCAGGTCGACGAGCCCGAGGGCCTGCATGTAGTCGAGCTGATTGCGCTTGCCGATGTCGCCGCCGTAGTCGTGATCCTTGTTCAGGTTGCGGACCTTCAAGCCGATCGGCGCGGTGCCCGCTTCGCGATCGTCGCCGCCGTGGCAGAGCAGGCACGCGCCGGCGTTCGGGATGCCGTAATGATCTGCCGTGCCCGAGTAATGCGGATGCAGCCCGTCCATGTTGCGCGCGTCGGGATCCTCGTCGTCGTAGTCCCACGAGACGTTCGCGGTGTCGCCTTCGATCTTGAGCTCGGCGAAGCGCGTCCCGTCCTGCGCGGTCTTCCACTCGTAGGCGAAGCCGGTCCAGTAGACGCTGCCGTCCGGATGCGCGCGCTTGATCAGCAAGCGCGTCTCGACGACGTTGTCGGTGGTGCCGGTGCGGAACGCGAAGGTCTTCGCGAACACGGTGCCGACCGGGAAGCCGAGCGTCGCGGTCTGGCAGTTGTAGATGTTGAGCGTGTCGCAGTTCTGCGCGTCCTCGTACTTCGCCTTCGCGCCTTCGGGGATGAACACGAAGCGGTACTTCACCGCGTAGTCGGAGAACAGGATCGTGTTGAGGTCGAACGGCACGCCGCGGCCGCTCGGGTTCCTGGTCGGGTCCTGCGGATCCTGGAACAGGCCGTAATCGGAGAGCTTCGGGCACGTGTAGTGCGCGAGCGCATCGGTGTTGACGTGCCCGGGCGAGCCGGCGCCGCAGACGGCGGCGAGCTGCTCGTCGGACGGGCGCGGATCGTTCGCCGGATTCGGCACGTACTCGCCGAGCACGGGCACGAACTGCGCGAGCAGCGGCGTCTCGACGATCGGACAGTTGCCCGGGAGCGCGTTGTCGGCCGGCGTGAGGTTGTTCGGATCGGTCGGGTCCGGCGTCGAGAAATGGAAGTTGGCGTAGTCGGTGACCAGCAGCATGTCGGGCCGCGTCTTGTTGAACGTGTTGCCTTCGACGCAGAAGCCCATCTGCGGGTACTTGAGATTGCCGGAGCCGTCGAACTTCCACTTGTTGTACTTGCACGCCGGCGTCGGATCGAACTGGTACAGGTTCGGGCGGCCGCGCTCGTCGCTACGCTTTTCGTAGCGCTCGCCGGGGGGCTCGTTCGGATTGGGATCGGTGAGCGCGACGCCGTAGCGGTCGGTCGGGATCGACTCGCAATCGTTGGCCTTGTCGATGCCGCCGTCCCAGCCGATCTGCGTGGAGCGGCCGCCGTTCTTGAGCACCGCGATGGTCGGCAGGATCGTCGCGTTGTCGGAGAGGCAATCGACGATGCCGGTCGGCAGCGTCAGGTCGGCGCCGCCGGGCAGGCCGTTCGGGCCATGGCAGGTGCTGCGATCCGGGTCCGGCAGCTCCGGCTTGTAGCCGTTGTCGGTGAAGACGTTGTTGTAGAAGTGCATGCCCTCGGGGAACCAGTCGTAGCGCGGATCGCCGTAGTTGGGATCGACGAGACCGTAGTTCGCGACCACGAGGCCGAAGGTCCAGTTGTCCTGGATATCGTTGTTGTAGACCTCGAGCTGATCGGAATCGAGCACCAGGATGCCGGTGCCCTGCGGCACCGCCGCGACGATCGCGCCGTGCGGCGCAAAGGTCTTCATGTTGTTGTGATAGCTCTTGTTGTCGTGGACGAGATTCTTCTCGCCGAACTGCACGCGGCCCGGCAGATCGAACACGAGGAAGCCGCCGACGTTGTCGTGCGCGAAGTTGTCGACGAACTCGGCGCGATAGGTGTTCTCGAACTCGAAGCCGGCGACGTTGTGGTACGCCTCGGTGCGCCGCACGAGGATGTCGGACGACTGGCCGACGTAGACGCCCGCGTCGGAGGAGCCGACCGAGATCGAGTCCTCGATCAGCACGTGATGGCAGATCACCGGATAGAACGCGTAGGAGCCGTTCGCCGTCCACGACGACGGCGCCACGTTGTTCGCGTCGGGCGCCTCATAATTGCCGTACGGCGACGCGGGATCGGACACGCTCCAGCCCACCTTCACGTCGCGGATGGTGACGAAGTCGGAGCGGAAGACGCGCAGGCCGTTGCCCGGCGCGTCGTAGATCGTCAGGCCCTGCACCGTGATGCCGGTCATGCGATTCAGGTTGAAGCCGTCCTGATCGCCGCTGTTCACGAAGCGCAGATAGGTCTTGTCCTTGCCGGCGCCCTTGATGGTGATGCCCTTCTTGCCGGTCATGGTCAGCCCGTTCGTGAAATCGAACTGGCCTTCGCAGAACTCGATGGTGTCGCCTTCGTGCGCATCGAAGAACGCGATGATCGCCTCCTTCTGCGCATCGGGGCCCGGACAGATGCGGAACGTCTTCACGCCCGCGGTGCCCCCGCCGGGGGTGACCGACACACCGCTGCCGAGCGGCTGCGACTGGCCGCATGAGATGAGTCCGACGAGCGCGATCGCGCTGGCGATCGCAGTTAAACGAATTCGCATGGCGGGCAAGAGCCTCCCAACCCCGGTCCGGGCTTTGAACAATAGGAGCCGCAAGAGGAAAATGCCAGTAGTAAATTCAGTCTCCGGGCGCTCTCACGAGGGGAAGTTCATGCGCGTGCGCAACATTGCCGTGGTGGTGGCCGGGCTGGTCGCCGCCGGTTGTGGCACTTCGACGTCGCTCAGCGGGACCGCCACCGGCGGTGGCGGCGGCAATGGTCCGGCCGGCAAATACGACGTCACCGTCACCCGCACGACGTTCGGCATCCCGCACATCAAGGGCAACGACTTCGGCAGCATGGGCTACGGCTACGGTTACGTTTCTGCCGAAGACAACCTGTGCGTGATCCAGGAAGACCTGATCACCGATCGCGGCGAGCGCGCGAAATACATGGGCGCCGACGGCAGCTACACGATCGAGCCGATCGGCGTCACCGCCGACAACGTCACCAGCGATTTCTTCTGGCGCTTCGCCGCCAACGACGTCGCGATCGCGCCGCTCAAGAACCACATCGATCCCGAGTTCAAGGACGTCACGCGCGGCTTCGTCGACGGCTGGAACCGCTACGTCGCCGAGCTCAAGGCCGGCGGTCACGCCGGACGTCATCAGGCGTGTCGCGACACGGAGTGGGTGCAGCCGATCACGGAAGACGACATGTATCGCCGCTACTTCCGGCTCGCGCTGATCGCGAGCTCGTCGGTGCTCCTCAATGAGATCGCCAACGCAGCGCCGTCGCTCACCGGCGCGAAGAGCGAGCCGACGCTGCAGCAGAAGATCGCGGCGCTGAAGTCTTCGAAGAATGCGCTCACCGCGTTGGCGCAGCATCACGGCTTCGGCAGCAACATGTACGCGCTCGGCAAGGACGCGACCGCGAGCGGCATCCCGATGCTGCTCGGCAATCCGCACTTCCCGTGGATCGGCACCGAGCGGCTCTACATCTCGCACGCGACCATCCCGGGCAAGCTCGACATCATGGGCGCGTCGCTCTACGGCGTGCCGGCGATCAACATCGGCTTCACCAAGGCGTTCGCGTGGAGCCATACGGTGTCGACCGCGTATCGCTTCACGCTCTATCAGCTGATCCTCAATCCGCTGAACCCGACCGAATACCTCTACAACGGCGCCTTCGTGCCGATGCAGGCGAGCGACGTGACCATCGACGTCAAGCAGGCCGACGGCTCGCTCGCGCAGCAGACGCGCACGCTGTACCGATCGCAGTACGGGCCGATGCTGGTGCTCACCGCGTCGGGCGTTCCGGTGCTCGGCTGGGATCATCTGCACGCCTACACGCTGCGCGATGCGAACGCGGAGAACGATCGGCTCATCAATCAATTCGCGCGCTGGAACACGGCGAAATCGCTCGACGAGTTCAAGGCGCTGCACAAGAGCGTGCTCGGCATCCCGTGGGTGAACACCGTCGCGACCGGCCCCGAGGGCCGCGCGTACTACGGCGACGTGTCGGTGGTGCCGAACGTCCCCGACAGCGAGATCACCACCTGCGCCGCGCATCCGATCCACGATGCGGTGCAGGAGCTCGTCCCGGGATTGCCGGTGCTCGACGGGTCTCGTGCGGATTGTCAGTGGCAGAGCGACGGCGACGCGCCCGCGCCCGGCATCTTCGGACCGAATCATCTGCCCACGCTCGAGCGCGACGACTTCGTCAAGAACAGCAACGACAGCTACTGGATGACCAA
>Ga0070741_10007360_pt1 | contig 22820 bp, 17 predicted proteins | sample Coa_R1_4_FD_66440 | JGI IMG/M metagenome (GOLD analysis project Ga0070741, IMG submission 66440) | Surface soil microbial communities from Centralia Pennsylvania, which are recovering from an underground coalmine fire - Coalmine... | ecosystem: Environmental > Terrestrial > Soil > Unclassified ... | reverse complement strand
CAGCGCGACCCGCTCGCCGCGGGACGAGCGCGCCAGCGCGTGATCGACCCGATCCCGAAACAGCGCGCGGTTGGCGAGACCGGTCAAGGAATCGTGAAACGCCTGATGGACGAGCTTAGCCTCGAGCGCCCGATTCTCGTTCTTGAGCGCGACATGGAGGAACCGAGTCTCGAGCAGATTGCGCGTCCGGAGCAGCACGTCCATGCGTTCGAGCGGTTTCGTCAAGAAATCCTTGGCCCCACTCGACAACGCCCGCTCCTTGGTCTCGCGGGTCATGTCAGCGGTGAGCACGAGGAACGGGAGATACTCGTTCGGCGCCAATTGCTCGTTGAGCGCCGCCATCAGCGCAAACCCGTCCAGGTACGGCATGTGCAGGTCCACGAGCACCAGATCCGGTTGCTGCTCACGGAAGAGACGCACCGCGTCGCGCGCATCCGTCGTCCCACGGACGTCCGTGTACCCACCGGTCAACAGCAGCCGCTCGAGCAATCGCACGTTCGACGGCTCGTCGTCGACAATGAGAATGCGGGCACCGGTGATGGGGGACGCATCCGTCATGCGAGGACCTCGTTGACGATCGCCATGAATGGCTTGACCTCGAGCGGCTTGGTCACGTACGCGCGCACACCCGCGCCCATGAGGCGGTCGATCTGACTCGGTGTCGCATCGGCGCTCAGAATGACGACCGGGATGTGCCGGCAGTCGGGCACTTGCCGGAGCTGGTTGAGCACCTCTTCTCCCGGAATGTCGGGCAAATGCAAGTCGAGCAACACCAGGTCCGGGTGATGCAATCGCGCGAGCTCCACGGCGAGACCACCCTGCATGGAGGGGATCAACTCGATGTCCCGCCGGTGGGCGAGGATACGTTGGACGAGCGAGAGATTCGACAGGTTGTCTTCGACATAGAGCACCCGGCGCGACCGCGTCGGGTCCGGGGCGGGAGAGGTCTTCACCAACGCCGTGAGCTCTGCCTCGTCCAACGCGCCCGTCGGACTCTCGGCGAGCGGTAGCTCGATCCAGAATCGGCTGCCGACGCCGAACGTGCTCGACACGCCGATCGTACCACCCATGGCCTCGGTCAAGCGCTTACACAACGCCAACCCGAGCCCGGTACCTTCGACGCCCGTGCTCTCGGCGCCCAGTCGGTCGAAGGCGGTGAAGAGCCGCCCGATCTTATTGGATGGGATGCCGAGGCCAGTGTCAGAGACGACCAGTCGCAACCGCCCGTCCGAGGCCAGCTCGCTCGTGATCTGCGCGCCGCCGCCTTCACGGTTGTACTTGACGGCATTCGCCATCAAGTTGAGCAGCACTTGCTTGAGTCGCTGGCGGTCGGCGCGCACGTGCCGGCCCCGGATATTCGGCGTGTCGGCGCCGAACGTGATGCGGCGCGTGGCGGCGAGCGGCCCGATGAGATCGAGCGTCTCGCGCACCACGTCCGCGACGGCGACTGGCTCGGCCGAGAGATGCAGGACACCGGACTCGATACCCGTGATATCGAGCACCTCGTTGATCAGGGACAGCAGGTGTCGGCCGGCCTTGAGAATGTGGTCGGCGCTCTCGCGCTGACCGGCGGTCGTCTCCTCGATCTCGATGAGCTGGCCGAACCCGAGAATGGCGTTGAGCGGCGTGCGCAGCTCGTGGCTCATCCGCGAGAGAAACTCGCTCTTCGCCCGGCTCGCCGCCTCGGCGGCCTCGCGCGCGGCACGCAACGCGTCCTCGGCCCGACGCCGCTCGCTGATGTCGCGAATCACGCCGGCCATGCCGATGATGTCATCGACCGGCCCACGCGTCACGCGCGCGTGAATTTCGACCCATCGCGAGCCATGGTCCTTCGTGAGGCAGCGGACTTCGCGGCGACCCTCCGCGAAGCTCGCGGCGCGATCGTCCGGGTGCAGGGATTCGATCATCTGCGTGCCCAAACTTTCCTCGGGCGCGAAGCCCGTGATTTGGGTCCACGCGGGATTGAGGAACGTCCAGCGTCCCGACGCGTCGGTCCGGAAAATCACCTCGTCGATTTCGCTGATGAGGGTCCGGTAGCGTTCCTCGCTTTCGCGGAGCGCTTCCGTCGCCGTGAGCTTCGCGCCCATGAGGGTCAGCGCGAAGATGACGACGGTCGTCGCCACGACCGGCAGGAGCAGCCCCGGCGCGCCGAGCAGATAGCGGTCGTGGGGCTGCATGGCCATGTTGGGCTCGGAGAAATGCGCCGCGGCCATGGCGGTATAGTGCATGCCGGCGATGGCGAGCCCCATGACGACCGCCGCCGCGGGGCGGAACGAGGCGTCCGTGCGCAGCCAGAGAAACAGATACAACGCGACCGTGGAGGCGACGATCGCGATGAGCACCGAGGCGGCGACCAACAGCGGATCGTAGCTCAAGTGCGCGGGAACGCGGACCGCCGCCATGCCGGTATAATGCATGGCCACGATCGCCATCCCGATGATGATCCCGGCGGCGGAGAGCCGCAGGTGGCTGACCCGTGTGCGACTGGCGACGAAGAGCGCGAGCACGGAGCCGGTCACGGGGGCGAGCCACGAGATCGCGACCAGCGGGACGTTGTACGCAATCGAGATGGGGAGATGGAACGCGAGCATGGCGACGAAGTGCATGCTCCAGATACCGCTGCCCATCGCGATGCTGCCGCCCAGCAGCCAGGCGAGCCGCGCGCGCCCCCGAGCCGCCGCCACGCGCGCCGCGAGCGTCAGCGCGGTGTACGATGCGCCGATCGCGATCAGTATCGATAGCGCGACGAGCGGCGCTTCATAGGTGCCTCTCATGCCGATAAAAGACGACTATCGGCCAACATGCGCTACTGAGTTCGCTTCTGCCGGCACGGCAGGGACAGCGCTCGTGTAACGAGCTCAGAAACGTACGTCTACCCTGACTACTTGAGCCCAGTTACGAGATAAAGCTCGGATAAAAACCGCGCGTAGCTATACACGTATGCGCGGCCATCCGCGCTGAACAACACGTGCGAGATGGGCCCTAACCCGGTCATATCCGCCGGCCGGATTTCTCGAAAGGCCTGACGTTGACCGGTGGTGACGTTCAGCCGATAGATGGTGACCGGCGCCGGCTTGATCTGGAACGCATAGCCGAATCGCGCATCCGCGGTCCACTCGAAGCTCTCACCCGGGAAGAGGCCAGGGATCGCGTGCGGTGGGCTGCCGTCGAGTGGGTAGATCGATCCGCCGCCGGCGACGGACTTTCCGTCAGGTGAGGGCTCGCAGGATGTCACGCCTTCGGGTGTCACGGGCCGCGGCGCGCCGCCATCGATGTTCTGGATAAAACAACGAGCGGCATGACCCTGCTGCGTGGCGGGGAACACGATCTGCTTGCTGTCTGGCAGCCAGTGCGCGCCGTGAAAGTAGTGTTGGATTTCACCGCGCTCGAGCCGTTTCATCGTGCCGGCACCCGTTGGGAGCACGACGATCTGCGTCGACGCGATGACGGTGGTCGCCCACTTTCCATCGGGCGACAAGTCTCCGGCCAGCCCGTCGCCGAGCGGTATCGGCGCCGCGCCGCGCAGGTCGCGGATTGCCACCGTATAGTTGGGCCCACTCTGCTCGCTCTGTTCGCTGAACAGCACCGTGTTTCCGTCTGCCGAGAACCCAACGGGCAGTGACCAATCGAGCCATGACACATCGCGCTCGCTCGTCGCGCCGGGCGCGAGAGCGATCATTCCCGCACGATGATCATCGCGCGTCAGCAGCACGCGACCGTCGGCGGCGATGTCCTGCAACGTCACGCAGCCCGGCGCGCGATAGACGAGGCGTTGCCCGCCGTGTAGGCCGACCGCGTACAGCTGCCGCTGGAGGCCGGATCGGGTGGCGGTGAACCAGACCTCCGAACCGCTCGGCGACCATGCGAGGCCCTCGGCGCTTGCCCAACCGCTCGACAGCACGGTGCGATGTCCCTGGAGGTCGACGACCGCGACGACGCCGTGATCATCGGGCACGCTCTCGTGGTCGAGGAACGCGATGCGGTCGCCTTTTGGCGAGACTCGCGGATGGCTGATCCAACCGGCGGTCTCGTAGAGCACGTGGCCCACGGGAAACTCGAGACGCTCTTTGCCGGCGACTTCGTGCACGATCGCCAGCGTCTTCATGTCCGGCGCGAAGTCCGCCCAGTCGACGTTCTCGACGACCTGCCGCGGGGTGCCGCCGCCCAAGGATACCTGGCCGAGCGTGCCGCGGACGGTGAGCATGAAGCGCGGGTCGATCGCCTGGAGCACGGCGACCGCTCCGGAGGGTGCGACGGCGAGGAGATCGGTTCCGGGCAGTCCGAGACTCCGCGCGCCCGGGATCTTAATGTCGGTCGAGTAGATCTCGATCGGCGCGCCATTCCAGGCCGCGGCATAGAGCACGTTGCGGCCGTCCGGGGCGAAACGGGCCGAATAGACTGTGCCGCGTTGCACGGTCAGCCGCTGAAAACTGGGTGGCTCGGTCCGAGCGCCACGGTACCCCAATGCCGCGCCTAAGCCGAGGCAGCATCCCGCGATGACGACCACCCACGGCAGGACGGAGTGAGCGGGCCGCTTAGGCGTCGGCGCGTTGAGCTTCGCGACGAAGCGATAGCCTCGTCGCGGCACTGTCTCGATGAACGACGGGTTATCCGCCGAATCACCCAAAGCGGACCGGAGCTTACCGACCGCGACATTCACCGCGTGGTCGAAATCCCCGAAGCTCTCGCTGGGCCAGATCCGGGACTGCAGCTCCTCACGCGTGACCAGATCGCCGGGCCGTTCCAGCAGAATCTGCAGGACCTTGAACGGCTGGTCCTGCAGCTTGATCCGCTCGCCCGCCTTCCGGACCTCTCCGGCATGGAGATCGGCCTCGAATGGGCCAAAATAAACGGTCCCGTTCTGGGTCATCTGAACGGAAATGTACAGGAGAGGTAGCTCTCCCGACGATCTATACGGCGGCTAGGTGCCGTGAATTGAGGTTGACCGCTGGAAACTCGAGAATCTCCTCCAAAAAGGAGATTTCGATGACGAACCTGTTGAAATGGCTGGTCGTGCCGTTGCTCCTCCTGCCAACGCACGATGGCCAACACGATTTCGATTTCGGCGACGGCACCTGGCACTCGCAAATCCGGCGGCTGCAGCATCCCCTGACCGGCTCGACGACCTGGTTGGACTACGATGGCAAGGTGGCCACCCGCAAGCTCTGGGGCGGCAAGGCGCACCTGGAGGAGCTCGAGGTCGACGGCCCCGACGGTCACCTCGAGGGCCTCACGCTTCGCCTCTACGACCCCAAGGCCCACGTGTGGAGTCTCAACTGGGCCAGCGCCGAGGATGGCACGATCGGCACGCCGATGATCGGCGCGTTCAAGGATGGCGTCGGGGAGTTCAAGGATCAGGAAACGTTCAACAATCGTCCGATTCTGGTCCGGCATCAGTTCTCCGACATGACGCCCAGCTCGCACCACTTCGAGCAGGCATTCTCGGGTGATGGCGGCAAGACGTGGGAGCCTAACTGGGTCGCCACGCTGACGCCCGCCACGGGGCCGGTCTCGACGGACACCACGCACCAGCACGACTTCGATTTCAATATCGGCACGTGGCGGACGCATATCCGGCGCTTGCAGCATCCGCTTACGGGATCGAATACCTGGGTTGAATACACCGGCACGCACACGGTGCATCGCGTTTGGAATGGTCGGGCGAACATCGGTGAGCTCGAGGTCGACGGGCCGGGCGGGCACCTCGAGGTTCTCTCTCTCCGTCTCTACAACCCACAGACGCACAAGTGGAGTCTCAACTTCGCCAACAGTGGCGAGGGCAAATTGGGCCAGCCCGGCGTCGGCGAATTCAAGAACGGGCGCGGCGAGTTTTACGACCAGGAGACGTATGACGGACGACCCATCATGGTGCGGAGCGTGTGGTCCGATATCACCCCGACGTCATCGCACCTCGAGCAGGCCTTCTCCGTCGACGGCGGAAAGACTTGGGAGGTGAACTGGGTGGCGACCGATGCGCGTTAAGTGTCTCTGGATGGCGCTCGCGCCGGCGGTCTGTGCCGCGCAATCACAGGTGCTCTCCGTGCCGCTGAAAAGCCAACGCGCGGAAGTGTCGCAGACGATCGGCACCACGGACATCACGATCATCTATCACCGACCGCTCGTTGGCGGTCGCGTGATATGGGACAGCCTGGTGCCGTACGGCAAAGTGTGGCGCACGGGCGCGAACATGAACACGACGATCACGTTCAGCGATCCGGTGACGATCGACGGACATCCGCTTGATCGCGGGACGTACGGTCTTCACGCGATTCCGACCGCCAACGAGTGGACGGTCATCTTCTCGAAGAATTCGACCTCATGGGGATCGTTCACGTATAGCCAGTTAGAAGACGCGCTCCGCATCCACGTAAGGCCACATATCGCCGACATGCATGAAGCGCTCACGTATGAGTTCGACAATCTCGCGCCAAGTTCGGCCATCGTCGAACTGATATGGGAGAAAGTCGCAGTGCCTTTCAGCGTATCGGTCGATGTGCACTCGCTCGTTTTGTCTTCCTTCCGTCACCAGTTGCGCGCCTTGCCGCGATATACATGGGAAAGTTGGAATGATGCCGCGACGTATCTGCTCGCCGAGAAGATCGCGCTCGACACAGCGCTGGCGTACGCGGATACGTCGATCCGGAACGAGGATCGATATGAGAACGAGATGACGCGATCCAACGTGCTACTCGCGCTGAACCGGCAAACCGAGGCTGATGCGGCGCAACAGAAGGCGCTCGGTCTCGGTACATCGACTCAGGTCGATGGATTCGCGCGCGATCTTTTGACGAAGAGAGACGTCGTGAAGGCGCTGACGATTTTTCGCCGGAACGCATCCAAACACCCGGCCGATTGGCTCGTGCACGATGGCCTCGCGCGCGCGTATAGTGCACAAGGCAAGTTTGATGATGCCGCCAAAGAGATGCGCTCGGCCATCGCGAGTGCCCCACCTGATCAAAAGACTCATCTCGACCCATTGCTGACGAAGCTCGCCGCGAAACAGGACATCAGCACATTGCAATGATTGCTCGCCTGATCGCCGCATTGTGCCTTATGGCCGGCCCCCTGTCGGCACAAAGTGCCGACAGGGCTCGCCGATGACTACGGCTCACGCGCGTACGTGATCTACGGCCTGCTGCCGCGATTCTCGGTCGGCATCATCCCGATCATAGGGCTGAATCATGGCGTAGGCTTGGGCGACCTGACCGCGCAAGCGCAGTATCGCCTCACGCAATTCCAGCCAGGCCGCCCGATCCCGACGATGTCCGTGGTTGCCCAAGAAACCTTCCCGACCGGCAGCTACGACCGCCTCGGCTCGAACGCGAGCAACGCACTCGGCGCCGGCGCACATTCGACGACGCTGGGCTTCTAAATGCAGACGTTCTTCTGGATGCCAAACGGCCGCATCCTGCGGGCCCGCTTGGACCTCAACCAGACCGTCTACACGACCAAAGCTCACGTCGTAGACGCGAGCGTCTATGGCACCGTGCCCGGCTTCCTCGGTCATGCGCTGCCGGGCCTCTCCTCCTCGGCCGACCTCGCGGCCGAGTACAGCATGACCCAACACTGGGTCCTGGCGCTCGACGCCGCGTACGGCTACAACGCCAGCACGAGCGTCAACGGTGGCGACGTTCGACTCCACACCGGTTGGAGTCAGTCTCTCGCGTTCGCCCCGGCGATCGAGTACAACCTGAACGCCAGGATCGGCGTCATCGTCGGCGCCCGCATTGTAGACATCGGACACAACACGACGAATTCAATCGCGCCGGTCGCGGCCGTCAACATGGTCTACTGACGCAGCACCGCCGCGGCCCGCGCGAGATCAGCGGCCGAGTTGTACAGATGTGGCGCCAACCGAATCGCTCCCCCGCGCTGCGCGACATCGACGCCAGCGGCCGCGAGACGCGCGTGATGTGGCGCACTGTCGCCGGCGCGAGGCCGCAACACGACCAGCGTCGATCGGCACGCTGAGCTCCTCGGACTCACAAGCTCGAAGACGGTATCGTCGATGAGCGGCAGAAAGTCATCGATCAGCGCTTGATTGTAGCGAGCGATCTCGGCCACACCGATCGACAGGATGTACTCCAACGACGCCACCCACGGCACGTAGTTGAAGAAGTTCGCCGGACACCCGATGTCGTGCACCTGCGCGGTCCCCCGCAGCTTCACGTCGTACTGCTGCAGCCCACCAGGCTGATTCCACACGTTCGGCAGCCAGTAGGTGTGCAGCGGCTCGAGCGTATCACGCAGGGCAGGTGCGATCCACACGAACCCGGTCCCATACGGACCACACAGAAACTTGTAGCCACACGACGTGACCGCGTCGACGGGTACGCGCGTCACGTCGAGCCCACGCGTGCCCATGCCCTGCGCGGCATTGAGCACGAACCACACGCCGGCGTCCCGGCATACCCGTCCGATCGCATCGATGTCGATGGCGTATCCGGTGAACGAGTTCACCCAACTCGTGCAGAACACCCGTGTGCGGTCCGTGAGATGTTCGGCCACGGCCACGGCTGTGTTTTCATCGGCCCGCAGAAACCGGATCGTCACGCCGCGCGGCTCGAGCACGCGCCACGGGAAGACGCTCGCGGGAAAGTCGCCGTCAACGACCAGCACCTCGTCCCCAGGCCTCCACGCGATGCCCTGCGCGAGCACGTCGAGGCCGTACGATGCACTGTTGCCAAGCGCGATCTCGTCGCTGGCGCCGCCGACGAGCCGCGCCAGCAGTTCATGCAGGCGAGCAGGGATGCCGCTAAAGTCGGCGTCGGCTATGCGGTAAGGAGCGAGCCGGTCCGCGATGGCCGCCTCGAGGGCGGAGGCGGCCGCGAGCGGGAGCGGCCCCTGATGCGCCGCGTTCAACCAGATGCGCCCGTCGAACCGGCCAAAATTTGTCGCGTACGGTGAGGGAGTCACGCATGAAAATTGACAGCCCGCGCGCGCGCGGCGATAGTCCTTTCATGACCTCTACTATGCCACGCCGCGGCCTGCCATTGATCGTCGCGGTCGGTTTGTTCGTTGTGATCGTCGGCATCATCGGCGAGATGATCGCGGCCTTCGGCTATCGGTTCGCCGTGTGGAACCTGAGCATAGCATTTCGATTGTTGGACTTCGGCGCGATCGTCGCTGCGGTCGGCGGTGTCATCTCGCTCCTCGCCGCGCTCGCGACCCGCCCGGGCACGCATCGCCGCGGGTTCGGCCTCTCGATACTCGGTGTGATCCTGGCCATTGTCGCGTTCGGCTCCGTGATCCGTTGGCGCGCGGCCGCGAAGAATGCGCCGCCCATTCACGACATCTCGACCGATCTCCAGAATCCGCCCCAATTCGTCGCCATCCTTCCACTGCGCGCGACGGCGCCGAACTCCGCGGCGTGGGACACGTCGGTCGCCGCGAAACAACGCAGCGGCTATCCCAATATTCAGCCCGTGACACTCCCCGTACCGCCTGGGGCGGCCTTTCACATCGCGCTCGCCGCGGCGCGGGACATGGGGTGGGCGATCGTCGCCGCCGACTCGTCGGCGGGCCGCATCGAGGCGACGGCGACCTCGACGTGGTTCGGGTTCAAGGACGACATCGTCGTTCGCATCGGACCCGATACGAAGGGCAGCCGCGTCGATGTGCGATCCGAGTCCCGCGTCGGCCAGAGCGACAGCGGGTCGAACGCCGCCCGCATTCAGTCGTTCGAACAGCGGCTTACGGCGCGGGTGTAGGCCCCGACGACAGCACGCGTCCCGTCCGCGATGTGTTGTCGAACGATAGCATACCGATCGGCGTGCGCTGAATGCGCACCATCGAATCCGGGTTCATCGCCAGCAGGCGCTCGTCGATGAAGAATCGCGCTGACGACAGCGGCGGCAGGCCGTGCTCGCGTTGCCACATCGCCACCAGGGCGCGCGCCCGCGCCTCGGGGAAGGGGCGGTCGCCGAGCAAAATCTCGAGCTGACCCGACCAGCGTTCGGGGCTTAGCTGACGATTGAACACGTCGTCCTCGCGCGGCATCCACACATACCGGTGTCCTTCGACATCCGTCGCCTCCACCGCGATCTCGGCCACGGTCGGCCCGCGGGGCTTGTCGAACGTCGGGAAGCACGCGATCGGCCAGGTCGCGATCACGTGTGTGCTGCCGAGGATGAACATCCAGGCGAGCAATACCGTCGCCGCGGCGCGCAGCGGCGTGCCGACAGGCGCCGGCACGACATACTCGCCTCGCGGCGTCGTTTTGTCGAGGATGCTGCAGGTGCGTGAGGTCGCAACGCGATGATAGATGCGCTCGCCGACGCTCCGCACGACTCCAACATCCATGAGTGGGCTTACGATCCACAGGACCGGCACGCGCCGCGCAATTTGTATGTAGCCGTCGTAGCCGGTGTAGACGTTGTTGTCGGGATCCTCGGCCTGAAAATCGATGGCGCCTGGATTCGGAACTGGCTTCAGCAAATCCAACCAGTCGAACGATGTCAACATGCCGATCGCGCGACGGCAGACGACACAATGAGCGTCGTAGCGCAGCGTCAGAATTGAAACCTTCCGATACGCTAACAAGCGCTGCCAGTCAAAAAAGATGACGTAGCAGATCTGAAGCGATCCAAACGGGATCGACATCAAAAGCCCGATCGCGTTATGAAACCCGAGCCCGGCTAGCGCGGCAAAGGGTCGAACGCGTGGAAACAAGATCGCGAACAGAAACCCGAGCTCGAAGACGATCGTTGCGATCGTCCCCCCGAAAAGCAGCAAAGGCTGCCCCAACATCCACTGCTGGAACGCCGAGGGTTGATGTCCGTACGTCGCGCCGAGGATGAGGCGCGAGAGGTTGGTCCCGCTAAACCAACCATCCCACCCGATGGAGACCTTCCACGCGCCGGGGAAGAAGTAAGCGAACCCGACGACGAGCATCATGGCCTTGAGCGCGAACCCGTACGCGGCCCCGCGATCGGCGCGTCGCAACTCGCCGCGATCGGCGCCCCGAATCGCCGCACGAATCGCGTCGATCGACAACGCGTCGCTCGACGGTGAGCACGCGAGGATCACGCCGAAGATGATGAGGTGCATCGTGCTATGGTTCACCTTCCCATACAGCTGCGGGATGGTCTGCACATAGAACGCGAGCGCCGTCGCGATGGCGCACGCCGGCCGGCCGAACCAGCCGACGACCGCCATCACCGCCGCGACGAGAAAGGCGTAATACGCGACCGTGATGACCGTCGGATCGAGTGGCACGAGCGGCACGAGGTGGGTCCACCCTTTCGGTGGCCACAACAACGTCGGATCGAGCCGGGCGAATGTCAGCGAGTATCGAAGCTGCGTTTGCGCGATCATGGTCGCCATGATCACGACGCGCGCGACACCCAAGTTCAGGGCGGAGCCGTCTTCAGCCGCGAAGCGGGAAAGGACTTTCCAACGCCGTTCCAGGAGGAACAACGCCAGCGCCGCGAGACACATGAGGATCCCAAACCGAATGATCGGTAGGATCAGATCGGCTCGGATCAATGAAGGCACAATACCAGACTCTTACGCAACTTCTGGTCCTGGATTGGCTGACGCTTCCACGAATTGCACCGGCTCGCCCGGCAGCCTCTGGGCAAACCGGCCCAAGTCGGCCGAATGGACGACGCCGATCACGGGATATCCACCCACTGTCGGAGCGTCGTTCATTAACACAATTGGTTGTCCACCGGTTGTGATCTGGATCGCACCCGGACAAACTGGCTCAGACAAGCGCGATCCCCACTGGCCGCCCGCGAGCGGCGGTCCGTCGAGCCGGTATCCCATGCGATCCGACGCCGCTGAGACCTTGTACGCGTTCGACAGAAACTGCTGGCGATGTTCCTCCGTGAACGCGGCGCGCTGTGGTCCAAAGATGACGCGGATCGTGTCACCTTGGAATGGTGGATAACTCGCGACGACCCCGTCACCGCGACTGGTGCCCACGGGGAGCTCGTCACCCGTGCGCAGCAGGCGCCCCTTGTAACCGCCAAACGCGCCAGGGAGATAGGTCGACCGGCTCCCCAGCACCAGCGGCACATCGATCCCGCCTTCGATCGCGACATAGATGAATCGGCCGAAGAAGTGGATCGGGGGCGCGAGCAGGACCGTGTCACCGGCGCGCGCGGTCATCGGCCGTGGCGCGCGCACCGCGCCCGTCACCACATACTGTAACGTGCGCCGGAAGATGATCGATCCGCCGCCGAGCGCCCACTCGATGACGGCGGCATCGGCGGGATTCCCGATCAGGGTATTCGCGATCCGCATCGAGTCGGGGTCCATCGCGCCGGACACTGGCACGCCGGAGGCGCGATAGCCGAACCGACCCAGGTCTTGCACGGTGGCGAACGGGGGTGCGGTCGAGATCTCGATCATTCGGTCGTCGGGACAAAGCGCACACGATCACCCGCGGCGAGTGTCGCCGGGGGATCCGCCGACGGATCGAACATCGTGGCGCTCGTATGCCCGATCAAGTGCCATCCCCCTGGCGTATCGAGCGGATAGACTCCCGTCTGCCGGCCCGCGATCGCGACCGAGCCCGCCGGCACGCGCGTCCGCGGCTCGTCGCGACGCGGCAGCGCGAGGACGGGATCGAGATCCCCGAGATATGCCCAGCCGGGGACAAATCCAATCAGATACGCCGTGTACACGCGCCCGGCATGCCGCTCGATGACGTCGGCTACCGAGAGTCCCGTCCGTTTTGCCACATCGTCCAAGTCAGGCCCATCGTATCGGACGGGAATTATGTGCTCAGTGCCGGTCACCGCATTATCCGTTGCCGCGTCGGTCGCCATTGCCACGGTGCGCTCGATGTCCCCTCGAATCGATGGGGACTCCCTTTCGTAGAAAACGGTAATGGTACAATAACCAGACACGGTCTCGAGCACGCCGGGCACCGTGCGAAGTCGCGAAGCGACGTGGCGCGCGAGCGCCGCGAGCGCCATATCCATCGAGTCGCCGAGGCGCACGGTCAACGCGCGATCCCCGAGTGGTTCGATCTCAATCATGCGCAAAAGGAGAGAGTGTGAGTCCCTGTGCTGTCAGCGCGTGACGCACGGCGCGAACGAGGTCGAGCGCCCCGGGCGTATCCCCATGCACGCACAGCGAATCCGCGCGCACCCGCACGACGCCACCGCCGAGCGCCTCGACCTCGCCATCCATCACCATTCGGACGGCACGAGCGGCGACGACTGAGGGGTCGGTCAGCACCGATCCCGCGACGCTTCGCGAGACCAGCGATCCGTCCGGCGCGTAGGCCCGATCCGCGAACGCTTCCTCCGCCATGATCACCCCAACCCCGCGGGTGACCTCAACCATGTTGCTCCCCGCAAGGCAGAGCAGCACGAGCGACGGATCCGCCAAGCGCACCGCCTCGGCGATGGCTTTCGCGGCTGCCGCATCCTTGGCGGCCCTGTTGTACAACGCCCCGTGTGCTTTCACGTATCGCACGCGGGTCCCCGCCGCGCGACACACCGCCTGGAGCGCGCCGATCTGATAGAGCACGTCGGCCACGATCTCGTCCGGTGTGGCGGCAAGATCGCGCCGCCCGAACCCGGAGCGGTCCGGATATCCGGGATGGGCGCCTACGGTGACCCCGGCGCGAACCGCCGCCGCGACGGTCGCCCGCATGATCATCGGATCGCCCGCATGGAAGCCGCAGGCGACATTCGCCGACGTGACCAGACCGACGAGCGCCGCATCGTCGCCGTGAGCCTCGCCCATGTCCGCATTCAAATCGACGGTGCGCCCGGGCATGGTGAAGCATATCATAGGGCATGAATTATCTCACACTCGCCTTGAGTCTGACCCTGGCTGGAGTCGCCGGGGCGCAGCCCTCCTCGCAGGACACCACGACCTACGTGCTCCGCCCGGCCGGTGTCTTCGATGGCGTGGCCATGCATGCCGGCTGGTCCGTCCGCGTCCGTGGAAACACGATCGTCGCCGCCGGTCCGTCGGTCGACGCCGCGGGCGCCACGGTGGTCGAGCTGCCTGGCACGACCGTGCTGCCAGGCTTGATCGACGCACACTCCCACGTCTTTCTGCACCCGTACAACGAGACGTTGTGGAACGACCAGGTCCTGAAAGAGCCGCTGGTGCTCCGCACCGCGCGAGCCGTCATGCACCTGCAGCGGACGCTCATGGCGGGATTCACGACGCTCCGCGATCTGGGCACCGAGGGCGCGCTCGACGGGGACGTGGCGCTCAAGCAGGCGCTCGAGCAGAATATCATTCCGGGCCCGCGACTGATCGTCGTGACCCGCGCGATCGTCGCCACCGGTTCCTACGGGCCTCCGCGTTGGGCCTATTCATTCGATCCGCCCCAAGGCGCGCAAGAGGCCGACTACAATACGATCGCGCGGGTCGTGCGCGAGCAAATCGGCCACGGCGCCGATTGGATCAAACTCTACGCGGACTACCGCGTGGGCATGCACGGCGGTGATGTCGCGACATTCACGCAGGACGAGATGTCGCTCGCGACGCAAATCGCCCACCAGTACGGTCGCCCGGTCGCCGTCCACGCGCAGACCGTCGAGGGCATGCAGCACGCGATCACTGCGGGCGTCGAGACGATCGAGCATGGCGACCAGGGAACGCCCGAGATCTTCCGGCAGATGGCGGCCAAGCACATTCCCTTGTGCCCGACACTCGCCGCGGGCGAAGCGTACGCCCAGTACTTCCAGCACTGGCACAAGGGCGTCGACCCGGAACCCGCCTCCGTCAAGGCGAAGCGCGTAAGCTTCAAGGCCGCGCTCGATGCGGGCGTGACGATCTGCAACGGCAGCGATGTCGGCGTCTTCGCGCACGGCGACAACGCGCGCGAGGTCGAGCTATTGGTCGACTACGGTATGACTCCGACCGACGCGCTGCGCTCGGCGACATCGATCGACGCCAGCGTGCTCAAGATGGGCGATCAGATCGGCAAAATCTCTGCCGGCCTGAAAGCTGACTTGATCGCAGTCACCGGCGACCCAACGAAGGACATCAAAGCGATAGAGCACGTCGTCCTCGTCATGAAGGACGGCGTGCTCTATAAACGCCCCTAACTAAGAGCTATCTGAGGCCGAGCGCCAACACGATGTAAAAGCCGGCCGCGAACGTCGCTGCGCCGAGGAAGACGCAGACGGGCAGGGTGAGCACCCACGCGAGCAGCAGGTTGCGGAGGGTATCCATCTGCACGCCGGATTTGTTCGCGGCCATCGTCCCCGCGACTCCGGACGACAGCACGTGGGTTGTCGACACCGGCAGGCCGAAGTAGTCGGCGGCGCCGATCGTGCACATCGCGACCAACTCGGCCGACGCGCCCTGCGCGTAGGTGAGGTGGCTCTTGCCGATCTTCTCACCGACGGTGACCACGATACGCTTCCACCCGATCATGGTGCCGAGGCCGAGCGCGAGCGCGACGGCGACTTTCACCCAGTCGGGGATGAACTTGGTCGACTTCTCGAGCTCTTTCTTGAGATCGATGAGCTGCGACTTCTCCTGCGGATCGGTGATCTTGTTCCCCTTCGCGAGCTTGTCGATCGAGCTCTGCACGAGATACATCTCGGTCCGCACGGTCTTCCGATCGTCCTTCGTCAGCTCCGCGAATTTTGCCTTGCCGTTGAGCTGCGAGACGAGCAGCGAGTTCTCCTCGGCCAGCGCCACGAACGTCGTATCGGTCGCCTTGCCCGTCGTCTTCAAGAAGGCCGATAGCACTTCGTTCGCCGCCTGCGGGGTAAGGGGATCCGCGGGCAGATGCTTTTCAAGCGTGGGCTGCGTGGCCTGCGCGTAGGCCACGATCTTGGCGATATCGTTCTGGGCGATCTTCGAGTTCAGCGCGTACGTGCCGGGCAGGATGCCGATCAGGATCAGCATGATGAGTCCCATGCCCTTCTGTCCGTCGTTCGAGCCGTGCGCGAAGCTCACGCCCGTGCAGGTCAGAATGAGCAGACCGCGAACCCAGTGCGGCGGACCTTTGTCCTGGTCGGGCGCGTGATAGAGCTCGGGGCGACGGATCAACGCCTTTGCCAGCAGCAGCAACAGACCGGCCGCGCAGAAGCCGACGAGCGGCGAGATGAGCAGCGAGCTGCCGACTTCCTTGGCCTTCGCCCAGTTCACGCCTTCGCCGAACACGTGCGACGACAACATCGAGTTCGCGAGACCCACGCCCATGATCGAGCCGATCAGCGTGTGCGAGCTGGATGCGGGCAGACCGAGATACCAGGTCCCAAGGTTCCACAGGATCGCGGATATGAGGAGCGCGAACACCATAGCCCACCCGGCGCCGGATCCCACGTTGATCACCAGCTCGACCGGTAGGAGGGCGACAACGCCGAAGGCGACCGCGCCGGTGGACACGAGCACGCCCGTGAGGTTCCACAGGCCGGACCAGATCACCGCGATCCACGGTTTCAGCGAGTGCGTGTAGATGACGGTCGCCACCGCGTTCGCGGTATCGTGGAAGCCGTTCACAAACTCGAAGCTGAGGGCCAACCCCAGCGCCAGAAGTAGGAACAGCCCCGTCATCATCGAAAGTTCACCAAACACGAAGCCCCCTGTCGGTTATGCGAAGCGCTCTAGCGGACACCTAGCTTCGGGTCATCGAGCGTTCGCCACCAGCAGGGGGACAGCGTGCGTTACAAAACTGCGACGCGCCTGATCTATGGTTTCTTTGGGGGTGCCGTGGCAGGCGTACGACGTGGACCGGGGAGCGTGATGCCGGTATCGCCGAATGGTGCCGGTTGCGGCGCGGCCGGCGCTGGTCCCAGGAGCTCGTTCAAGTGCGCGGCGCGCGCGACGTTCTGCGCGGTCGCGAAGACGGTTTGGGCGTCCTTGTTATCGCCTGTTTGAGTCAATGCCTCAGCAAGGAAATAGCCGTTCATGACGTAGAGGGCGGGGATATTCACCGACGGCTTGTCGATCCAGTCGCCGCGCTTGATCAGCGACTTCGGCGCCTCGAAATCATGTTGCCAGAGTGCAAGCGAGCGTTGAACGTCGAACCAGCCCTCGCCAGGCACATTGATCGTATCCTTCGTCGTCTTCGGCACGTTCGGCAGGATCTTGCGGGCGAGGCCCTGGCTCAGGAGATAATCCTGCAGGCCCAGCTGCCGGCCGTAGTTGCCCGACGTGCTGCTCAGATAGACCGAGCGTACATCGTTATCCAGGAGGAGACGCAACACAAACACGTCAGCACGCTCCAACAACCCATGCTGCAAGTTGCGCGGATCGATCGTCGCGACGATCTCCGTCCCAGGCTTCTTGAAGATCTGCGGACCCGGTAGCTCGACCGCGAGGGGGACGGCGTCGGCGTCGGCAATAGACATCTTGAGCGCCGGACCCGTCGGCTTCGGCCACACGTGCCCGCGATACACCGCCGGACCCTTCAACGAATCGTACGGGTACACCGGCCGCCGGATCATCTGCCGCGTGAACCAATCTGTGTTGAGCAGCGATGTGTTCGCGATGACGACGTCTTTCCGTATACCCTCGACCTCCTGGGCATACCACAACGGGAACGTGTCGTTGTCGCCAACCGTCACCAACACCCCATAGGGCTCGACCGAGTCGAGCAGATCTTTGGCGAAGTCGCGCGTGTCGGTCTGGCCCGCGCGCGACGCGGCATGCCAGTTCGTGAACAGCGGAATGCACGCGATCGCGAAGATCGGGGTCGTGACGAGCCAGCTGAACTGCTTTGGCACGGCGCCGGCACCCCGTGCGCCCGGTTCCGTGCCGAACAGCGTCGCCACCGATTCCCACAGGAACACGAGACCCAGCGCGGCCCACACGCTCCAGGCCGAGTAACTCCACAAGTAGAAGTAGTCACGGTCGCGGACTTCCCGCGCGACCGAATCCCCGAGCTCCGGTGACTCCGAGTACCCGTACTTGAAGTTCAGGTACACGATGAGCGCGATCGTCACGGTGAAGATCAACGGGCCGAAGAACCAGAAACTTCGTCGGTCGTATTTCCAGTGCGCGTACATGCCGAGCAGCCCGAGGAAGAAAAACGTCACCGCGAGCGCCGCTTGCACGCCGGCGTACTGATCGTGCGGGTCCCGGATCCACTGCCACTTGAAGTACAGCCACCACATATTGATCTGCCCCATGAACGGCGCCTGCCGCTCGCTCACGTCGGGCTTGCCGTACTGCACGCGATTGATGTTGTCCATCAACCGCTGGTAGGTGACTTTGTCGAATGTGCACGAGGCCGTGATGTGCGTCGTGCAAGCCGTCGGCTCGCCTTCGTTGATCGCCGGGAAATGCGCGGCGCGAAGGGGCTCGAAGATGAACGGCGTCAGGCCGAGGATCGCGGCGGCCACGCAGGAGAGCAGCAGCTTCCAGCGGATCAGGGTCTTCGGCCGCCGCACCGCGACGGCCACAACCACCGCCGGCGCCACGAGGAACCCCGCCGGGTGGTTCGCATAGCCAAGTCCGCAGAGATACGCGCACAGGACGAGCAGGCGGTCAGCCTTGGGGCCGTCGGGATCATCGCACCAGCGAACCGTGAGCCACGCGACGATTGCGAAGAACAGCAGGGCGACCGTGTACACCTTCTCGTTGACGACCGACTGATTCCAGACGGTGAACGCCGTGGCGCCGATCAATACCGCGGCCGACGCGCCGAGAATCCGCTGCCAGCGATACGGCAGCCAGCCGGCGAGCACGCGCTCGGTGATCAGGAACCACATGCCGGCCGAGGCGGCGCTGCAGGCGGCCGCCAGAAGATTGATGCGCGAGGCGAAGTTCGCCGCGATCGGCAACATCCCGATCACGTGGCCGAGGATCACGAAGAACGGGTTGCCCGGCGGGTGGGGAATGCCGAGCACGTAGGCGGCGGCGATGTACTCGCTCGTGTCCCACATCGCGGTCGATGGGGCGAGGGTGAGCACATACAGGCCGAATACGAGCACGGCGGCGATCGCCGCCGCGCCGTAGGACGGTCGTTCATCTATCTCAGGCGAGGCGGCGGCCTTCCGCGTGCTCGCGGATGGACGGTAATCAACGTCCCGGGCCTTACCGCTCTTGACGCTCGTAGAAGCCATAACCCGATAATTTGACACCTTTTCTAGTGCCGGAACAGCCTCCGGCCCGTCAAGATCATCGCGATGCCGTGCTCGTCGGCCGCCGCAATGACCTCGGCGTCCCGCACCGACCCTCCAGGCTGGATGACCGCCCGCACTCCTGCCTGTGCGGCATGGTCCACGCCGTCTCGGAAGGGGAAGTAGGCGTCCGAGGCGAGCGCGCTGCCAGCGGTCTCGAGACCGGCGCTCCGCGCCTTATGCACGGCCAAGAACGAGGCGTCGACCCGCGACATCTGCCCGGCCCCAATGCCGATCGTCGCGCCGTCGCGGGCCAGGACAATGGCGTTGCTCTTCACGCTGGCTACCGCCCGCCACGCGAACTCGAGATCCCGACGCTCGGCCTCCGTCGGCTGCCGGCGCGTGACGACCTTCCATTCATTGGTCACCGCCGGCGGCGGGACGCGGTCCTGCACGAGGATGCCGCCCCGGACGCGCTTCATGTCGAATCCCTTCGCGCTCCAGGCCGCGCGACCGGCGAGGATGCGCAGGTTTCTCTTGCGCCCGAGCGTCTCGATCGCGCCATCGCTGAACGCGGGCGCGACGATACATTCGACGAACAGCGAGGCGATGGCGTCCGCGGCCGCGTCGTTGACGGCGGTCGTGAACGCGATAATGCCCCCGAATGCCGAAACGGGGTCGGTCGCGAGCGCTTTCGTGTACGCCTCGAGCGCCGTCGCGCCGGTCGCGAGCCCGCACGGAGTCGTATGCTTGATGATGGCGCAACACGTCTCGTTCGAGAACGGCTCGATCGCCAGGAGCGCGCCGTCCAAGTCCAACAGATTGTTGAACGACAGCTCCTTGCCGCCAAGTTGCTGCAGCGCGGCCAGCCCGGCGCCGGCGTGCTCGATGTAGTACGCGGCACGCTGATCGGGGTTCTCGCCGTACCGAAGATGCTGTGCCCGCTCGTACGCCAACGTGATGCGCGCGGGGAATACGTCGCTGCTCTGTTGGCTGAACCATGTCGCGACCGCCGCATCGTAAGCGGCGGTATGCTCAAACACTTTCTCGGCCAGCTGTCGACGCAGCTTCATGTCGGCCTGATTCGCGCGCAGCGCGGACAAGACCATCGGATAATCCGCGGGATCGATCACGGGCAGGACGTGCGCGAAATTCTTCGCGGCGGATCGCAGCATACCGGGCCCGCCGATATCGATCCGCTCGATCACTGCTTCCGGCGCGATGCCGGCCGTGGCCGCCGCGGCGCCGAATGCATAGAGATTCACCGCGACGAGATCGATCGTCCGAAACCCGGCGCGTTTCATCTGCTCCATATGCGCGGGATCATCGCGCCGCGCGAGAAGCCCGCCATGGATCGCGGGATGCAGCGTCTTCACGCGCCCGTCGAGCATCTCCGCCAGTCCAGTCTCTTCACTGACCTCGCGAACGGTTAGCCCAGCGTCACGCAGCAACGACGCCGTTCCGCCCGTCGAAAGCAATTCCCACTTGAGCTCAGCCAGGCCACGCGCGAACTCGACGAGTCCGGTCTTATCCGTAACTGACAGCAAAGCGATCGGCATCGTGGTCTCGTTACCTCACCGGCGCGACGGCGACCGCCGCAATGAGCAGTCCCAACGCATGGAGATCCGACAGGTCGATCACCTCGGCTGGCGAGTGGCTGTACCGCAGCGGCCAGGCGAGCGGAACATCGACCGCGCCGTAGTTCACGAACACCGATCCATCATTCCCGCCATTGGTCGTTCCGATCTGCAACGGAATGTGACCCGACTCGGCGATCCGTCGCACGCGTTCGACCTCGGCCGCTGGCGTGACGCTGGAATTATCGTGCGCGCGCTCGACGGCGCCCGCGCCGATCGGTGCGTACGCGAAGCGCTGCGACTCGAGTGGCGAGTCGGACGAGACGAATGTGTCGACGGCATGCACTCGCTTCACACTCGTCCCGAACTGGGCGGCCAGCGCCGCCGCGCCGTTCAGTCCCACCTCTTCTCTCGTGGAAAACGCGAATATCACCGTGTGATCGAGTTTCGTCGGATCGATGTGCTGCATCGCGAGCAGCAGCGATGTCACGCCGGTGCGATCATCGAGTGCGCGCACACTGTACCGGGTCGATCCCAGCCGGGTTGGATGCTTGGTCGAAGTCACGCCTTGTCCAACGTGCACGCCACACGCCGCGAGTGCCACGGAATCGACTCCGAACCAGGCGGACAGTGTATCGGGCTGCTTGACCGTCGCTTTGTCTCGCGGGACGAAGACGCCACGCATCGGCGTGTCGCATTTCGTGACCTCGTGCAGCAGCGCCCGCTGGCCTTCCCATAAGGAAGGATAGAATCCACCGAGCGGCTTGAGCACCACGCGGCCGTCGTGTTCGATCCGAACGATATCGAACCCAAGCTCGTCGAGATGCGCGACAAAGACGACGGTATCCTTATGAGGGCCGGCGGCGACGACCAAATTACCGGCGGTATCAACGGTGGGATTGAGCGCGCTCCACGGTTTCGGAATCAGGCCGCGTACGGTGCGACGGACGTCGCCTTCGTGACCCGAAGGACCGTAGACACTGCCCACCTGTGTGAGGAGATCGGCCACGGCCGAGAGGCTGTCTGGCGTCGACGGGGCCGTTGGTGGCACGGTCGGTACGCCTTTCAGAGCGACCGGCATGGCCGACGCCACACCCGCGACGTCCGCCACCCGGGTGGCGAACGCCTTCACATCGCTCTCTTGTACGGATTCAACGAGCGTACCGGGATAGCGCACAGGTAACGTGAGCGGCGTTGACCCCAGCACCACGACGGTGTCCACCCGTCCGAGGTGGGCGAGCACCGATGCGAGACCGGCATTGTTGTAGCTGTGTTGGACGCTGATGACGAAAATCGTTTCGCCAGGACGCGTTGGCTGACTCGACGCCGCTCCAGCGAGGATCGCACACATGGCGCGGCTGCCGGCATCAGGGCCGGAGACGTAGTCGCTGTAGCGCCACGGCGACCATTGCTTGAGGACCGGGTCGAGAATCTGGATTCCCATCTGCTCGACCTCGGCTCTCGACCGAGCGCCGACATCGAGCCACAGATCGTCGATCGTCACCGGCGTCTCGGGCGTCGACCGTCGGCGCCAGAGGTGCGTGCTCTTGACCGCGATCACGCCGGGCAGCGCGCCATGCTTGGTGAGCACGCGCACGCGCTGGCCCTCGTGGAACTGGTCCCAGAGCGGCGAGTGCGTGTTGCGCTCCGGCGCCGCGAGCCGCAGATATCCCGCGTCGGTGATCTCGGACACGATGTAGCCACCGTTATCGAGTCCGCAGCTGACCACGCGGCGCGGTGAGCCGCTCCCGACGTGCTTGATCAAATTCCCCATGGCATCGGTCGTCCACCCGGGCAGGCTGGCCGAGATGATGCTGGTGGCGCTGCCTTCTTGGCCTGGTGGCGCATCGAGCTGGATCCAGTCGGCGACCGTCTCGGTGACTTGGGCCGTCGCGGATGTCGCGACGGCACACAGTGCGGCCAACGCGGCTAGTGTGCGAATAGGTCGTTCTCCTTCGAATGGTGAGGGTCGCCCTGGTGCACATCACCGATAACTCGTCCATCCGCTCCAAGGGTAACGCGTCCAGTAGCGACCGCGGCGATGGCCTGCGGATACATGCGGTGCTCGACCTCCAACACCCGCGCGGCCAAGCCCTCCAGCGTGTCGTCCGGATGGATCCACACAGGCGCCTGGGCGATGATCGGGCCGCGGTCGTAGTCCGTGTCGACGAAGTGCACGGTCGCCCCGGTGATCTTCACGCCAGCTTCCAGCACGGCCGCGTGAACCCGTTCTCCATACATGCCG
>Ga0070741_10007359_pt1 | contig 22822 bp, 23 predicted proteins | sample Coa_R1_4_FD_66440 | JGI IMG/M metagenome (GOLD analysis project Ga0070741, IMG submission 66440) | Surface soil microbial communities from Centralia Pennsylvania, which are recovering from an underground coalmine fire - Coalmine... | ecosystem: Environmental > Terrestrial > Soil > Unclassified ... | reverse complement strand
CCGGGACGGCATGGGGCCCCGCCTCCGGTCACTAGGAACCGGCGCGAGGAGCTCGCTGACGGAGAGGCTTTCGCCTCACGAAAAGCGCGGCCCATGCCGAGAAATCGCCGCGCTGGAGCGGCGCTCCGGCCCCCTCGCTTCTTTGAAAGGAAACGAGGGCTGTGATGGAAGAATGCCCGGACGCGCTTAAGAAGCGCGGGTGCGGGAACGATGGAGGCTACCCGCCCTGCCCAAAGCTGGCGTTTCATCCCAGCTTGACGCAGCCGCCCTATCGGGTCACCTATCCGGCTCCGAAGGATCGCCGTCATGCCGAAACTAGCGCTCGTCGATAACTATGACAGCTTCACCTGGAATCTAGTCCATGCCCTCGGCATGCTCGGGGCCGAGGTGGAGGTGCACCGCAACGACCAGATTACGGTCGACGAGCTTGAAAAGCGGAACCCCGATGCGATCGTGATCTCGCCCGGTCCCGGCACGCCGGACGACGCGGGAATTTCGCTCGAACTCGTGAAACGCCTCGGCGCAACCACGCCGATCTTCGGCGTCTGTCTCGGCCATCAGACAATCGGCGCCGCTTATGGCGGCGACGTTGTGCGCGCAGGGCCAATGCACGGGAAGCTCTCGAAGATCAAGCATAACGGCAAAGGCGTGCTCCACGGCATCAACGATACTTTCGAAGCAACGCGTTATCATTCGCTTGTGGTGAAGCGCGAGACGATGCCAAAAGATCTCGAGATCACGGCGGAGACCGCCGACGGCATTGTGATGGCGCTTTCGCATAAAACGCATCCCGTGCACGGCGTGCAGTTTCATCCGGAGAGCATCGCCTCCGAGCATGGCCAGATCATTTTGAAGAACTTCCTCGACCTCGCAGCGCAGTGGAACGCGAAGAAGCGAAAGTGATCCAATGGAACGCTTTCGTACGCTGATCGGCAAGGCCGCGACCGGTGCCGCGCTCACGCGCGAGGAAGCCGCGCATGCCTTCGACAAGATGATGTCCGGCGAGGCCACGCCCGCGCAAATGGGCGGGCTCCTGATGGCGCTTCGCGTGCGCGGCGAAACGGTCGACGAAATCGCCGGCGCGGTTGCGACCATGCGTGCAAAGATGTTGACGGTCGAAGCGCCCGCCGACGCCATCGATGTCGTAGGCACAGGGGGTGACGGCGCGGGCACTTACAATATTTCGACTTGCGCGGCCTTCATCGTCGCGGGCGCGGGTGTGCCGGTCGCAAAACACGGCAATCGCGCGTTGTCGTCGAAATCGGGTGCGGCGGACGCCCTCATGGGCTTGGGTGTAAAAATCGACCTCGAACCCGCGGCCATCTCCCGGTGCATCAAGGAAGCGGGGGTCGGTTTCATGTTCGCACCCGTTCATCATCCGGCAATGAAACATGTCGGCCCGACGCGCGTTGAGCTTGGCACGCGTACGATTTTCAATCTGCTCGGCCCTCTCTCCAACCCGGCCAGTGTGAAGCGTCAGATGCTGGGCGTTTTCTCGAAACATTGGATCGAACCCGTCGCCGAGGTGCTGAAAACGCTCGGCTCGGAACGTGTATGGGTCGTCCACGGCTCCGACGGCCTCGACGAAGTCACGACGACCGGCCCGACCTTTGTTGCCGAACTGAACGGCGGCAAGATCAAAACCTTCGAAGTGAAGCCGGAAGACGCCGGGCTTTCGCGCTCGAAGCCTGAAGACTTGAAGGGTGCGGACGGCGCTCATAACGCAGCCGCCTTGCGCGCCGTGCTTGAAGGCAAGCCGGGGCCTTATCGCGATATCGCCGTGATCAACGCTGCCGCATCTTTGGTCGTTGCCAGCAAAGCGAATACGCTTGCCGAAGGCGCAAAACTCGCCGCACAATCCATCGACAGCGGCGCGGCGAAGGCGCGGCTCGAAAAACTTGTTCAGGTTTCGAACGCATGAGCGACATCCTCAAAAAGATCGAGGCCTATAAGCGCGAGGAGATCGCCGCCGCCAAGAAGGCGCACCCGCTCGCCAAGGTCGAAGCCGCGGCTGAGGCCGCTTCCCCGCCGCGCGGATTTCTTGCCGCACTCGAGGCGAAAATCGCCCGTGGCGATACGGCGTTGATCGCCGAAATCAAGAAGGCAAGCCCCTCACGCGGACTGATCCGCGCCGACTTCGATCCCGCTTCGCTCGCCCGCGAATACGCGGCCGGCGGCGCGACCTGCCTTTCGGTGCTCACCGACAAGCCTTCGTTTCAAGGTGCGCCGGAATTTCTCCCCGCTGTACGCGGGGCCACCGCCCTTCCAGTATTGCGCAAGGACTTTATGTTCGAGGCTTACCAAGTCGCCGAAAGCCGTGCGCTCGGTGCCGATTGCATTTTGATCATTATGGCCGCCGTGAACGATCAGGCGGCGCGCGAAATCTACAGTGCAGCGGTGCATTGGAACATGGACGCGCTCGTCGAAGTGCACGACGAGATCGAGCTCGATCGCGCATTGAAGCTCGGTGCCAAGCTTATCGGGATTAACAACCGCAATCTTCGCACATTTGAGACGACTCTCGCCACCACCGAGCGCCTTGCCCCCCGGGTGCCGAAGGGCCATCTCCTCGTCAGCGAAAGCGGCATCTTCACGCACGCCGATATCGAGTGCATGAACGCCGCTGGTGTGCGCGCTTTTCTTGTGGGCGAAAGCCTGATGCGCGAGCCGGACGTGACGCTTGCGACCCGAATCCTGCTCGCAAGCGAAAAGAAGCCGAAACGAACAAAAAGCGCCTGAGAGAGCGATGGCCGAAAAAACGCTCACCCATCTCGATAAAAAAGGCGAAGCGCGGATGGTGGACGTTTCCGCGAAGGCCGCGACCGAACGCGTAGCCGTTGCCGAGGGCAAGGTCGTGATGGCGCCCGTAACGCTGGAACTCGTGCTTTCCGGGAATGCAAAAAAGGGCGACGTGCTCGGTACCGCCCGTATTGCCGGCATTCAGGCGGCGAAACGAACACACGAGCTGATCCCGCTCTGCCATCCGCTCCCGATCACAAAGGTCGAGATCGCGATCGAACCCGACAAGAAGCTGCCGGGCCTTCTCGTCCGCGCGACCGTGAAGGTCACGGGTCAGACCGGCGTCGAGATGGAGGCGCTGACCGCCGTCTCGGTCGCGTGCCTGACGATTTACGACATGGTGAAAGCGGCTGAGCGCGGCATGCGGATCGAGGGAATTCGGCTGCTCGAAAAATCCGGCGGCGCATCCGGCGAATGGCGCGCGAAATGACAAGCCAATGGCCGCCCCGCTGATCTCTGTCGAAGAGGCGTTGCTTCGCGTCCTGGACGGCGTCTCTCCCCTCGCCGCCGAGGAAGTTCCGATCGACGCCGCGCACGGCCGCGTACTTGCCGCAACGCTTGCCTCGCGCCGCACTCAGCCTCCCGCCGATCTTTCCTCCATGGACGGCTATGCGGTTCTTGCCGCCGATATCACGGAAGTACCCGCGCGCCTTCGGGTCGTGGGCGAATCCGCCGCCGGCCGGCCGTTCCAGGGCATGCTGAAATCCGGTGAAGCGGTTCGCATCTTCACCGGCGCCGTCATGCCGCCGGGCGGCGACCAGGTCGTACCGCAGGAAAACGTCGGCCGGGAGGGCGACGAGATCACGATTAATACGCCGCCGAAAGGAAAATTCGTTCGCCGTCAGGGCTTCGATTTCAAGGCGGGGCAAGTGATGCTGGAAGCAGGCCGCCGCCTGAATGCCCGCGACATCGGCCTCGCCGCGGCCATGGATCACGCGAAAATCATGGTCGCCCGGAAACCGCGCGTCGCGATCATCGCGACCGGCGACGAATTGGTGGAACCGGGCGGCGGCGACGCGCCGGACAAAATCGTCGCCTCCAATCCGGTCGCACTCGCAGCCCTCATCCGGCAGGAAGGCGGCGAGCCGGTCACGCTCGGGATCGTTCCCGACCGCCTGGATGCAATCGGCGGCGCGATCCGCTCCGCGCGCAATCTCGACATCGATGTTTTGGTGACGCTCGGAGGCGCTTCTGTCGGCGACCACGATTTGATCGCGCCGGCCCTCACGCAGGAAGGCATCAACATCGCGTTTCACCGCATGGCGATGCGTCCCGGCCGGCCAATGCTGTTGGGACTTGCCGACGATGTGCGGGTAATCGGCCTGCCCGGCAATCCGGTTTCGGCTTTCGTCTGTGCTTTCCTGTTCCTCGTCCCGCTGCTTCGCAAGCTACAGGGCCGCAGCGACGCCCTGCCGCAAACCGAATCCGCGATCCTGGGCCGCGCTGTCGACGCGAACGACCATCGGCAGGATTTCTTGCGCGCGAAATTCACGCGGCGGGGCGACGGTCAGCTCGTCGCAACCCCTTTCAAGCTTCAGGACTCTTCCATGCAGGCCGTGCTCCACGCCGCCGATGGCCTCATCGTGCGTCCGCCTCATGCGGCTGCTGCCCCCGAGGGCTCCGCCTGCGACGTCCTCCGCTTCGCGGACTAGGCAGGCCTTAGGAAAGCGGAAACGCGAATCGCGAAAACAGGCTCCAGGGTGGGATTTCGGCCTTACCCTTGCGGAACACAACCAGAACGGCTACAAGTGTTCGCGCTTTGTTTCATTCGATTCCCGGCGAGCGAGTCCACCGATGCTTACCCAAAAACAATACGACCTTCTGAAATTCATCCACGAGCGCCTGAAAGAAGCGGGCGTTCCGCCCTCCTTCGAGGAAATGAAGGAGGCGCTGGATCTGCGCTCCAAGTCGGGCATCCACCGGCTGATTACGGCACTGGAAGAGCGCGGCTTTATTCGCCGTCTCCCCAACCGGGCCCGCGCCCTTGAGGTGGTGCGTTTGCCCGAGACTGTCGCTCCGGGCCTGAAGAAGGGTTTCTCGCCGAACGTGATCGAAGGAAGCCTAGGGCGGGTCGTGCGCACCGCCTCCGAAGATGAAGGCGGAAAGCCGGTCGCAATCCCGGTCATGGGCCGGATCGCCGCCGGTACGCCTATCGCCGCAATCCAGAACCGGAGCCACACCATTCACGTCCCGCCGGAAATCCTTTCCTCCGGCGAGCACTTCGCACTCGAAGTGCGCGGCGATTCCATGATCGAGGCCGGCATTCTCGAAGGCGATATCGCGCTCATCCGCAAGAGCGACACCGCCGATACCGGCGACATCGTCGTTGCGCTCGTGGACGACGAGGAGGCAACTTTGAAGCGCCTGCGCAAGAAGGGCACGGCGATCGCGCTTGAAGCCGCGAACCCGGCTTACGAGACGCGCATCTTCGGGCCTGACCGCGTGCAGATTCAGGGCAAGCTCGTCGGGCTGTTCCGGCGTTACTGATCGCCGTTATCGTCTTCGGCATTCTCCGGTGGCTCCGGCACCGGAATGTCACCTGCGGACGCGAGTGGCATTTCCGCACTTCTATTATTCGCGGCGGCCGTCTTTCTGAAGCGTGCCAGAACATCAGGATCGGCCGCTTTCGCTCGTCCGTACCAAGGCCGATCAGCGTAAGACGAGCGGACGGTCTCGATTTTCCATTCGCCATCCGCGCGCCGTAGCGAAATCGCACCGGTCGTTTCCATCATTTTCCGGTCGATGCCCGGCACCTTGCAACGAGACGGAATGTCAAAGTTGCTCACCACCAGCCCCGCGGCGGCGCAATCGTCCGCGAAAGCCTCAGGCCGGGCACCAACGGCTACAATCGTTCCATCCGCAAGCCGCGCAACGCAGCCTGCGCCGTCGCAGCGGAAGCCCTGATCGAGCTTGTCATTCGACTTTCTCGTATCGCCGTCGGCGGCGAGCCAGGTTTCGGCGGCTATTCTTCCCTGCCGCGCATTCAAGATTGCAAGCTTTCCATCCGGCCCGCGTACGGCGACCGTGCGCGCTTCGGGATCAATCAGGACGTCGGGTTTTGGGCTATTGAGCGCGAAGAAGAGCGCAAGTGCAAAAAGCGGGGCGCTCAAAAGTTTCAAGCGCGATACCGGAATGGCGAGCAAAAGAAAACCAATCGTTGCGAATATGAGTACGTCTACACTGAATGCGGGAATTCTCCCTTCCGCACCCGGCAATGCCGCGACCCAGCGTGCGATCGCAAGCATGACATCGATCCCCCACCCCATCGCTTTCCACGCCAGCGCGTCATAGCCAAAGGGGATGAGAGGACGACGCCCAAAACCGCCATCGGCATGATCACGAACGAGATCGCTGGCATGGCGAGCACATTCGCAATCAGCCCATAGGGCGCGAGCCGATGGAAGTGAAACGCGGCATAGGGTGTCGTTGCAAGCCCGGCGAGCAGCGAGGTCAACGCACCCGCGAGAATCCACTTTCCTGTGCCTGCCCCAAAGCGCCAGACCGGACCGCTATCCCGCGGCGGCGGCGCCGCAAGAAGCTTGGGCGTGATTTGCTGATAGATGCTGACGAGCGCGAGCGTCGCCGCGAACGACATCTGAAAGCCGGGATTCAGCACCGCCTCAGGCGTAAGCATCAGCACCACGAAGGCCGCGATGGAGAGCGTACGTAACGTAATCGCTGGCCGATCCGGTACTATGGCGCAAACGCCATAGAACGAGGCCGATGAAAAATTACTGCTTTTTACCGATCAGCACATGCATTGCATTTTTGTTTTCCGCCGCGGTTCCTGAGCCGGGTTCTGCTTTAGCTGGAATCCCCTCGGCGTTTAGGGCTTTGGCTAACGCGTCGGCTGTCGGCCAGAATAGCGCTACTACGCTTGAATCCATCTGGATAACAATGCCGTTAAGAGACACCATTCCATTGATGGGTCTCCCCTGCCGCGAAAAGACAATATCGCCACCTTTCCAATCGACCTGTTTTAATCCCGCACGTCGGAGCAAGTCTTCAATTAGGGTGCCGATGGTGCCGACTTCTGGATCGCCAACGACCCAACCAACATCGAATTGCTGTCCTGCAAAAGCGTTCATTTTTACGACAATACGATCTTGCTGGTCGAGAGATAGCGATCTAGGCGAACGAAATTTCTCTAATTCAAGCTTTGCCTCAGCAGCGCGGGCGTTCGCTTCGGCTATTTCTTTCCCTGTATCCAGCTTATATTTTTCAAATTCTTCCTTTGATGTTGCCAATTCAATTCTTTGGATACGAACCACCGCCCAAGTGGCTGCGGCTGCAAGCAATGCAAATAGCCCGGCGACGATCAGGAACCCCACCATGGCGTTCTCCCAGCCATGGAGTGACAAGCCGAGCATTCGTCTAACGCCCTTTGAAGTAGGTGCCATCACGGCAATAGCGCTACTGGTATTCGGTTTTATCGGCTTGCTGATAGCTGTCTTGCGGGATGCATTGAAATGAACCAAAGAAACTAGATTTCTTCCAATGCTACGCCATCCAATTCGAGGGCGGCAAGACACGCCAAAAAGAACGTCGCGGGAAACGAGCCGCGTTTCAGCTTATTCGTGATCGACGCTTCCGTTTCCTCCTTGAAGCCATGCTTCTTGAGCCGCTTGGCAAGCTCCAAGTAAGTGACCTCGCATTCCCGAAGCTTATGTTTCAGGAATGCGGCTGCACGTTCCTCCCATTCCGCTTGAGAGGTAATACCCGCCATAGGGCCTCCTATCGAATCCAAGGGCTATCATAAACGATAGATTGTTCTTTACAACCCCTAACCTATCAGATATGATAGGGGATAAATCAGGGGTAAGTTATGGCACAGCATTTCCTTCTTTCCCGTCAGGCCAAGAGTCTTTCGCTGGCTTCGATCTTTCAAATGAAGGACACGGAAGCCGAGATGGCCTTCCGTAAGGTGCGCTGGCCCGAAACCGATGGAGCGCCGGTTTGCCTTCATTGCGGCGGTCTGGACGCCTACGATTGCCGCCGGTTGAAGGGTGCGCCTCGTTTCCGCTGCCGGGGCTGCGGCAAAGACTTTAGCATTACCAGCGGAACGCTGTTCGCCAGCCATAAGCTGCCCTTACGCTGCTATCTCGCCGCCATCGCGATCTTCTGCAATGAGGTCAAGGGCAAGTCCGCCTTGGCGCTCTCGCGCGATCTCAACGTGTCCTACAAATGCGCTTTCGTTTTGCTGCACAAGCTCCGCGAGGCGATGGCGCAGGAATTGAAGGGCCGGGTTGTCGGCGGCGAAGGCAAAGTAGCGGAAATCGACGGCGGTTATTTCGGCGGATATGTGAAGCCTGCGAACCTGAAAGAGCATCGCCGTGACCGCCGCTTGCTTCGCAATCAGAACGGCAAGCGCAAGGCCGTGGTCATCGTCCGCGAGCGGAACGGCAATTCCATCCCGGCCGTGTTCAAGTCCGAAGGTCAGGCGCTCGCGTTCATTCATGCGCACGTTGCCAAGGGCACTTTGGTCAACGCCGACGATGCGGCGCACTGGAACGAGCTGCACGCCCGCTTTGAAATGAAGCGGATCAACCATGAGGAAGCCTATTCGCAGGACGGCGCTTGCACGAATTGGGCGGAGGAATTTTTCAGCCGGATGCGCCGCGCGGAAATCGGCCATCATCACCATATCGCCGGGAATTACTTGCTCCGCTATGCGCAGGAAGCTTCATGGCGCGAGGACAATCGCCGCGTCCCGAACGGCGAGCAAGTCCAGAAGCTTTCCGGCCACGCGCTCAAGAGCGGCAAGTCCAAAGAGTTTACCGGCTACTGGCAGCGCCATGTCGCATAGCCCGCTCATGTACGGCCTCATCAAGCTGCACTCCCGGCTTGAAGGCGATTTGCAAAAGCAAAAGAAAAACTTGGAGCATGTCCGCGCGGTTATTAAAATCGTCGAACCCGATTTTGATATTGCGAGCATCAAGCCGAAGAAAACCTACAAGGAAAATCCGTGGTTCAGACGCGGGGAAGCCTTCCTTGTTGTACTTGACGTTTTGCGCGAGGCGCGCGAGCCGCTAACGCTGAACGAGATTGCCAAAGGCATACTGGCGAAAAGGGGCGTGGTGAATCCTACTGGTTCGGAATTGCGGATGGCCCGGAATACGATCAAAAACACGCTTGATTTTTATAACGGGAAAACGGTCAAATCTGTTGGGCGTATCCGGGCGCGGCGCTGGTCGATCCTTTCGGTTGAGGCCTAGAATCGGGGTATGAGAGCGAAGGCCTATTAAATCCGGCGCGGGGCAATGACCAAAAACTCCCTCTACTACGGTGATAATTTAGCGGTGCTCCGGGGGGGGGGCGGTCGCCAGTGAAAGCGTCGATTTAATTTATCTCGATCCTCCCTTTAACTCAAACGCCTCTTACAACGTGCTCTTCAAAGCGCCGTCCGGCGAAGGATCGCAAGCGCAGATCGAGGCATTTGAGGATACTTGGCATTGGAATGAACATGCTGAATTAGCTTTCGACGAGACAATCAAATCCGGCAATACTGACGCAGCCGAACTTTTAATAGCGATGCGCAAGGCGCTCGGCGATAATGACATGATGGCCTATCTCGCCATGATGGCCGTGCGATTAATCGAATTGCACCGCGTCCTCAAGGCAAGCGGCTCGTTGTATTTACATTGTGATCCGCTCGCGAGCCATTATCTAAAGATTTTGCTCGATTCTATTTTCGGGCCGACGCATTTTCAGAGCGAAATCATTTGGAGACGAACTGGAGCGCATAACAAAGCAACGCGATGGGCACCCATCCATGACGTAATTTTCTTCTACACAAAAGGCGCTGATTACGTTTGGAATAACCCGAAGCGTCCATACATGCGCGGACACGTGAAAGAGCATTTCGTTCTTGGTAAGGACGGAAAATATCGAACTGCGTATTATGGAAACGTGTTGACCGGGTCGGGCATACGTCATGGCGAAAGTGGGCAACCATGGAAGGGTATTGACCCAACTGCCAAAGGACGGCACTGGGCAATCCCCGGAAAGCTATGGGATGATTGCGGTCTCAGTGATGCTGGCCTTTCACAACATGAAAAACTTGATCTCCTCTATAAGCACGGACTGATAAAAATTGAATCAGGCGCAGCGTGGCCAATGTACGAGCGCGTCATTCAAAAAGGTGAAGGCCCAGCTACGCCCGACATTTGGGCGTTTCAGCCATATACAGAAGGGACAGTTCACGACAGTGATCTTGGTATTGATGCCGATGTTCGATGGTTAAGTCCGCGCGATGCGGAACGTCTGGGGTATCCTACACAGAAACCAGTCTCCCTTCTTGAACGCATAATCTCTGCGTCTTCCAACAACGGCGATCTAGTATTGGATCCATTTTGCGGCTGTGGAACAACTGTTCACGCCGCGCAGAAACTCAATCGTCGCTGGGCAGGAATTGACATAACTCACCTTGCCATCGGTCTCGTTGAGCGCCGATTAAAAGATGTATTCCCCGGTATTCAATTCGAGGTTCACGGAACGCCGAAAGATTTTTCAGGGGCGGAAGATTTGGCGAAGCGCGACAAATATCAGTTCCAGTGGTGGGCGGTCACGCTCATCAATGCCGTGCCCTACGGCGGCAAGAAGAAAGGCGCGGATTCGGGCATTGACGGCTACTATTATTGCAAACCGGACGGCAAAAAAACCGAGGCTGGAATCGTATCGGTCAAGGGCGGCGAGACGCTTCACCGCGATATGGTCAGCGATCTGCGCGGGGTCATGGAGCGCGAGAAAGCACCGTTCGCGGTGTTCATCGCATTACGAAACCCGACCGGCCCGATGATTAAGGAAGCTGCGGCTGCGGGATTTATCGAGACGCCCTTTGGCAAATTCCCCCGAATGCAAATTGCGACGGTTGCCGATTTGCTAGACGGCAAGCTACCAAAATTACCGCCGCAAGAGCGGGGTGGCGGGTACAAGCAAGCCGCTCGCGAGGAAAAGGAGCAAGATCGGCTGCTTTAGCCGAACTACCCGCCCCACCACATGCCGAAGGCGAATACGCCTAGCCAGCACAGAGCGGCGAAATAGGTCTCCGGCGTTCGCCAGATTGAGCGATCTTCACCGATCATCCGCAGCATCGGAATCTTTTGGCTTGCGTTTCGGAATAGTCGGATCAGGAATGATTCTAGGCATAAACGGGGGATCGCCCGGCTTCACGACGTTCATTGTGCCGTCCGGCAGCATCCCGATTGGGTGGCCGCCGTCTGCCGGAGTTTTTCGTTTTCCCATTAGGGCATTTAAAGCTATTCGGATAGCCTTCGTCTAGGGCTGCATTCTAGTGGCGTTTGCGCCATAATACCGGATTTTTACGCTTTCACCGTCACGGGCGTAATTCGCTTTCACGACCCGCAATTCGCGCAGGTCGCCGTCCGGATCATCCTCTTTATGTTTCATGCTTGAGAGGTAAAGCATCGAGCGAGCGCTGTTGCGCCATCCGGTTGAACCGGAACGCCCTTGCCCTTCCGCCAAACCGGCGACGGATGGGTGTTGCAGGAGTATCACAGCGGCACCACCGGCCGAGATCGCGAGTCTTCGTAGAAGTTGAATAAATTGCCTGGCCTGCCCGCGGTCGAATTCAATTCCGCCGAACACGTCTGCCGCACTTTCGATGACGATAAGCTTCGGCTTGACCTCTTTCGCTTTAGCCTCAATTCGCTCGAAAAGCTTCGTCGGTTTGATCGACCGATCACGCTCAGCGATGCAAAGAAGGCTTTCCTCACCCGACAGGCAACAAAGATGAAAACCGTCGAGCGCGGAAAAGGCGTGGCCATGATGTTGTGCGATTGCGTCGAGCCGACGATGCACCTCATCACGCTCTTCCTCTGCGGTAACAAACATAGCGGGACCATGTTCTTCGATGGTCGCGCCGAGCCAGTCCGGCAATCCTGCGGTGACGCCGTAGCCGAGCTGCAGCGTCAAGAGCGTCTTACCGGCTGAGCCGTCGCCTGAAAGAATCGTGACTGCTCCCAAAGGGATGCGTCCGGGAACCAGCCACCGCCGCCGCGGCACGTCCACCCCATGAAAGTCGCTCGCCCTAAAGAAAAGTTCTTGCGAGACGGCACTCGATTGCTCCGCCGGCAGTACGATCTCCGGTTCGAACTTGCTTTCATCGGGGATTCCGAACTCAGCCGGGTCGGCCGCGGGGCGGATGTTGTCGTTCGGCGGGCTGGTCTCCCGTTCAGCGAATTTGAGCCTTCCGTAATCGGGCGGCGCTCCAATCTGCTCGAAATACTCCTCGACCCTTGCGCGCTCTCTCATCGCGGCGCCTCCCTGTCAAAGGCGGTAGCCATGATCGCCTGAACAGCGTCCTGCCCGATCGCGTCTGGCAGGCCCCATCGTTCGGCGAGGAACTGCAAGCTGTCGACCGCATCGTGCAGATCCTCCGCGCCGATCGCGGCCAAGCGTGCGTGAACAGGTGCGAGCTCGCAAAACATCGCGAACTGCAAGTCTTGTGGGGGATGTTGGTACGTTGAAGCAGAACGCGAGATGTGCGATACGCCTACATCAGGGAAAGTTCTCGACACATCTTGCGGCCCGCCGATTGCCCGTCGGCGGGTCGTTTTCATGCTGCGTCATCGCGCCGTTTATTGTCGATGACGCGCGCTTGACGCCATCGCCGATTCTCGCCGCGGGTCACACCGATGCGTCCCGCCGAAATCTTAATGAACTGCGGTCCTTCCCCGGACGCGATGATTCTTTTTCCGGTCCTGAGCGAAAAGCCGTTGATCGAGCACCAACTCTTGAAGGTCAGAATGAGCTCGTCATCGGGGAATTTGTGCGGGCTGATGCTCATTTGGTTCGTCCTCGTGCAGTGAGAGCAACTGCAGACAGACTTACCCAGGTGAGGCCATTTCCCGCCGTGACACTCAATCGCTATTTTTGTTTCGAGTGTACCGCTCGGCGCGTCGCGTAGGGCGCTGACTTCCTCGAACCGCCTCCGCGGTGTAGGACTCCCCGAAAGCAATCTCCGTCAGTTCGGCAACTGTCGCGTCGAACGGCTGGCCACAGAAGTTTTTGAATTGTTGCCTCCACATGCTCGCGAACCACTTCACGTGGGTTAACTTCGGCTGGCGACCGAACATTTCTTGTCTCTGCTGGCTATGTTCCAAGGCTCTTTTCTTTTTCTTCCCCGCCTCCTCAGGATCCCCGAACCGCCATTCATATGTGGCCCGTGCCAGCAGCTTTTTCTCAAAATCAGGCTCCGCGGCTACCTTATGCCGCTCCGCTAGCAACCGTGTTTTTATGACGTAATCAATGAACACCCGTGGGTTGAGCGGTATGGCATCGTTCTTATGCCAGGAGCGATTGATCTCATCCCAACTGTTGGAGAACTCTCTTCTCTCGAGCCAGCGGTCGATAATCGAGAGCGCGATCTCACGCGACGGTCCGGCCTCGGCCGCTAACAAGCCAGCCCTTGCTTCCTTAAGGCAGTCGCTAAACTGCATTCCCGGTTCGCGCCGTTCGCGATGGCGCCCTCTCGGCACAGTTACTGTGGCGCGTCGTCATTCGGCGCAAGCAGCATAAAGCCATAAAACGCAGCGATTGCGGTCAATAATCCCGCCGCATAGCCAGTGCCGAACGAAATCCACTCCATAGGACTACGCCGTGCGACTTAGCGCAATCACGTTTGCGCCGCCTGTGAGAATCTTGAGACGTTCGGCCCAACGCGAAAGGGCCTCGCGCTTTTCCGCTTCATAGGAATGGCGGTTGTAGGTGCGCGCAACCTGGGAGCCGTATGAATGGTTCAGCACCGCCTCAATGACGTGCGGCTGGACACCGAGCTCGGCCATTCGAGTGGCCGCCGTGCGCCGCAAATCGTGCAGCCGCCAAGGCGCGATCCGGTTCCCACCCTCAAGTATCCGTTTGTCTAGTGCCATCTTCTCCCACCCCCACCGGGAGAAAGCACCGCCGCGTAGACCGAACAGGAATTCCCTCTCCTCTTTGCGCCGCACATCCCGAAGAATATTCGTTGCGAGTTTTGGCAGCGGCAGAATATGGGTGCGCTTCGATTTCGTACGCGCGCCGGGCAAAATGATCCTCTCGGCTTCGAAGTCGATTTCCGGCCAGGACAACCCGCCTATCTCATCCCGGCGACACGCGGTTATCAGGAGCAGTTTGACGATCCGGCCAAAATCATCATCGAGACACGCGTTCCATATCGTTTTGATCTCGCGATCGTCGAGCACTCGGTCACGAGCTGGGAGCCCTTCCGCAGGGTCGTTCGTCCCGATGATCGGATTGCTTGCTACCAATTGTTCTCCGATCGCCCACAGAAATAGAGCGCTCAGATTCGATCGAGCGCGGGCTGCCGCGGTGCGGCCATGCTTCTCGGTAAGGGTCGCCAACAATGGGGCGACTACCTTGGAAGTGATGCCTGCTATCGGCCGCCCATGCAGCGGCCCCCAATACACCTCAAAATAGCGCTTGGCAGCTTTCCACGAGTTCGGCCGCAGGTCGGGCTTCTTCGCAGCCAAATAACGATCAACGATAATGCCGAATTTCGTCCGGTCGACGTTTCGCTCGGCCGCCTTCTCCGCGGCCGGATCTATGCCGAGCTCAATCTTGGCAAACCGCTGGGCGGCAGCCCTCTTCGCATCCTTGAGGGTGAGTTTACGAACGTCGCCGAGGCTTTCTCGTCGCTGCTGCCGACCGACGCGATATTGAACGACATAGGTCGTTTTTGATGGCCGGAGACGGACACCGAAGGCTGGCATCCCTTCGTCCCAAATGATGTGGTCTTTCGAGCCCACCGGCGCGTGCTTGATGAGATTTAGCTGGTTGACGAGTTGTGGTGTCAGAGGGGCTTTGCGCAAGCTTGCGTCAGCCATTGGGAAGCACTCCGGTTTGTGGTCGGGAAGCACATGGGGCTTACGCAAGTGACAATCGGTGTCCGAAACTGTCACCGTTGATCATGTGGCAAAAGCGAAAATGTCTGATTTCACAACGCGCTTGTCGCTTCCCGTCCAAGTTTGGCCCCAGAACGTAGCTGCAAGCCCGAGATCGATAGAACGTGATAGAGGCCGGAAATCCGCATCGCCTCGTTCACGTCCGGCGGGATCTGGTCGCGCACGCCGGAAATGAGCGCTGTTCCGACCGCGCCGGTTTCGCCGGGGATCACCGCAAGAATACGCGCGGTCAGCGCGCGGCGAAGGTGTTCAATGAAAGCATAAACGCGAATTTGGATAGGGGTTTCGACTGGCGCCGCGACCGGATGTGCCTTTCCGAGCACAAAGCCCGTTGCCCCCAGCTGCGCGAAATAACCGCCGAGTGCATAGTCGTATCCGCCCGGCTGCGTCGGCGCGAGCAGCGGGCGCAAGCGTGCTTTCACTTCGACATGCGAACCTACCTCCGGCGCCGTTCCGTGGCGCAGCGACACGCGCACGCGTTGGGAAAGGTGTTCCGATCCTCGCCCGCTCGCCGAAGTGAGCCGGAGCACGATCCGGTCGGAGCGATCTGTCGCGTCCCGCGCTTCCACAAAACCCGTGAGCACGACCGTCTGCGTCGGCCGCGCCAGCATGGGATGCGCAACATAAAGCCCGCGCAGCGTGCCCACGGAAAAACCAGCGGCTGTAACGGCGAGGGCCAGCGAGACTGCAAAAGCAATCGGCCGCTCCCGCGACAGAAAAGCAACGACAGCGAACAAAATGAACGCGCCGCCCCCGGCGCCAAGCGCCGGCTCCAGTGGAGCGGCGAAGTAAAGGATGATGCCGATGCCGAAGCATACGGGCAGCCATGGCGCAAGCCGCGCGGCATCCGTCTCCGCGCGAAACGCTTCCTCGACCGACCGCCACAGCGCGGGAAAAAATCCGCCCGCAGCCATGCCGGCCCACGCGGCCGCACGCCGGCCGCCCAGCACCGCCGCACGGACTCCCACGCGCGGTTGTTCGTTTTTGTCCGCCATTCCGGGGCCCCCGCCCTACTCGGCGCCAATTCCCTATGCTACATGGGCCGCTCGTTCGCGCCAGACTCGAAATTCATGATCGATACGACCACTCCTATTGTTACCCGCTTCGCTCCCTCGCCCACCGGCTTCCTTCATATCGGCGGCGCACGCACGGCCTTGTTCAATTGGCTGTATGCGCGCGGACGCGGCGGCAAGATGCTGCTGCGCATCGAAGACACCGACCGCGCACGTTCCACGCCCGAGGCAATCAAAGCGATTTTCGACGGCTTGAAATGGCTTGGCCTGGAGTGGGACAGCGAGCCGATTTTTCAATCCCAACGCGCTGCGCGTCATCGCGAAATCGCCGAGGCACTGCTCGCGGTCGGTCGCGCCTATCGCTGCTATGCTTCGCCTGAGGAATTACAGGAAATGCGCGAACTTGCGCGCAAGGAAGGCCGCCCGCCGCGTTACGACGGCCGCTGGCGCGATCGTGACCCATCGGAAGCGCCCGCGGGCGTCGATCCGGTCATTCGCCTGAAGGCGCCGACGGAAGGCGAGACGGTGATCGAAGACCTCGTACAGGGCCGCGTGACCTGGCAGAACAAGGATCTCGACGACCTCGTGCTTCTTCGTTCCGACGGCACGCCCACCTACATGCTCAGTGTCGTCGTCGACGATCACGACATGGGTGTCACACACATCATCCGCGGCGATGACCACCTCACGAACGGTGCGCGTCAGGCGCAGATTTATGATGCGCTCGGCTGGCCGATCCCGAAGATGGCGCACATTCCGCTTATCCACGGACCGGATGGCGCGAAGCTTTCGAAGCGCCATGGTGCGCTTGGTGTCGAAGCCTATCGCGCAATGGGCTACCTGCCCGAGGCAATGCGCAATTATCTCGTCCGCCTTGGCTGGAGCCATGGCGATCAAGAGGTGTTTTCGACCGACGAGTTGATCTCGCTCTTCGATCTCAATCGTGTTGGCCGGTCGGCCGCTCGCTTCGATTTCGCAAAACTTGAGAATTTGAACGGGCTCTATATCCGCAACAGCTCGGATGGGTATCTCGTCGATGCGCTAGAAAAATTTCTTCCCGAATTACCCGATGGCGTAACGCTCGCGCCACGTTTTCAAGCGGTGCGCGACCGTATTCTCGCGATCATGCCGGGCCTCAAGGAGCGGGCAAAGACGCTTCGAGAGTTGTTGGACGGCGTACGATTCCTGTTCGCAGAGCGCCCGCTGCAATTGGAGGATAAGGCAAAGAACATCTTAAATCCGGAAGCGCGCGCGATCCTCGGCCGCGTCATTCCGGTTCTTGAAACGACCGAATGGAAATCCGAGTCGCTTGATGCCGCCGTGCGCGGGCTTGCCGAGCGTGAAAACGTGAAACTTGCCGCTGTCGCGCAGCCCCTTCGCGCCGCCCTCACCGGCAAATCGACATCCATAGGGATTTTCGACGTCCTGACGGCGCTCGGCAAAGACGAAAGTATTGCACGCCTGCGCGATCAGGCCGGCAAGGCCGCCGCAGCCTAGGAACATCCCGCCATAGCGAACGTTTCCGAAACGACGCAGCTTGCTTGTGCGCTGCGAAAGAGCTACGAAATTAGCCGATCGGCTGGCTCGATCCCTCGGGTCGCGGCGTTCTACCGTCCGCCCGCCAGAGCCCAGGCGATTGTCCCCTTGCAAGATGGAGTAAGCCGATGGACGCGAAATCGGGCACGAACACCAAAACAGCCAAGCTCTCCGTCGGGGATCAAAGCTGGTCCTTCGCGGTGCAGGAGGGAACCATCGGTCCGGCGGTGATCGATATCGGCAAACTTTACAGCCAGAGCGGGATGTTCACTTACGATCCCGGCTTCACCTCGACCGCGAGCTGCGAATCCAAGATTACCTATATCGACGGCGATGAGGGCGTGCTGCTCTATCGCGGTTATCCGATCGAACAACTCGCCGAACACGGCGATTTCCTCGAAACCTGCTACCTCCTTTTGTTCGGCGAACTGCCGACCGCGGCGCAGCGCGCCGATTTCCAGAAGCGGGTCACAAACCACACGATGGTTCACGAGCAGATGAGCCGCTTTTTCCAGGGATTCCGGCGTGACGCGCATCCAATGTCCGTTATGGTCGGCTCCGTCGGCGCGCTTTCGGCGTTCTATCACGACTCGACCGACATCACCGATCCGCAGCAGCGCTTGATCGCGTCAATCCGCATGATCGCGAAGCTCCCGACACTCGCCTCGATGGCATACAAATATTCAATCGGTCAGCCCTTCATTTATCCGAAGAACGACCTCGACTATGCGTCGAACTTCCTGCGCATGTGCTTTGCTGTGCCTTGCGAGGAGTACAAAGTGAATCCGGTTCTCGCGCGCGCCATGGACCGGATTTTCATTTTGCATGCCGACCACGAACAGAACGCCTCGACATCAACCGTGCGCCTCGCCGGCTCTTCCGGCGCAAATCCCTTCGCTTGCATTGCCGCCGGCTGCGCCTGTCTTTGGGGACCGGCGCATGGCGGGGCGAACGAAGCCGCGCTCAAGATGCTTTCCGATATCGGCCATGTTGACCGCATTCCGGAATTCATCAAGCGCGCGAAGGACAAGAACGATCCGTTCCGCCTGATGGGCTTCGGGCATCGCGTCTATAAGCACTACGACCCGCGCGCCAAGATAATGCAAAAGACCTGTCATGAGGTCTTGAACGAGCTCGGCATCAAGGACGATCCGCTCTTGGACGTCGCGATGGAGCTCGAGCGCATCGCGCTCAAGGATGAGTATTTCATCGAGAAGAAGCTCTATCCGAATATCGACTTCTATTCGGGCATCACGCTGAAGGCGATGGGCTTCCCGACCAGCATGTTCACGGTGCTGTTCGCGATCGCACGTACCGTCGGCTGGATCGCACAGTGGAAAGAGATGATCGAGGATCCGCAACAGAAAATCGGCCGCCCGCGGCAACTCTATACCGGTGCAGCGAAGCGCGACTACGTCCCTAGCTCCCGCCGGAAGTAACGGTCAACCAAATCTGGAAATAGAATGGCCGGGCTAAGCCCGGCCATTCTATTTGGGGAATATTCTTTATGAACTATTCAGCGGGGATCTGGCTGAGCGGACGCGCCTGCATGCCCTTCTTCGCCGCGGCTGCACCGTCATACGCCCATTCCACGAGTGCGCTGCCCCAGGTATACCCCCCGCCGAAAGCGGCGAAGACGAGCTTGTCGCCTTCCTTGAGGCGCGACTCGTAGTCCCACAGGCAGAGCGGGATCGTCGCCGCCGTGGTATTGCCGAATTTCTCCAGGGTGAGCATCACTTTATCGTGCGGGATGCCGACGCGATCGGCGATCGCCTCGATGATGCGCTTGTTCGCCTGATGCGGAACAAACCAGTCGATTTCGCCGAGGGTCAGATCGTTGCGCGAGACAATTTCGCGGACCGAAGCCGACATATGTTCGGTCGCCGCCCGAAATACGGCCGGGCCATTGAGATAGAGATAATGCAGCCGCTGTTCGACGCTCGCGGCGGAGGCCGGCATCCGGCTGCCGCCGGCCTTCTGATGAATATGCTGCATGCCGGCGCCGTCAGAGTGCAGTTCGATGTCGCGCACGCCCCGTCCGGTATTGCTCGGCTCTAACAATACGGCCGCCGCCGCATCCCCGAACAGAATGCAGGTTGTGCGATCCTTGAAATCGAGAATGCTCGACATCTTGTCGCCCCCGACCAGAATCGCCTTTTTGGCGCGGCCGGTTTCGATGTACTGCGATATGATGTCGAGACCGTAAACGAAGCCGGAGCACGCCGCCTGTACGTCGAAGCTGCCGATGTGGCGCATACCGACCGCGTCGCAGATCAGGTTCGCGGTGGAAGGAATGATCATGTCGGGCGTGATCGTCGCGCACACGAGCACGTCGATTTCGTGGGGATGCGTGCCGGTTTTTTCCAGCAGCCCCTTCACCGCTTCGGCTGCCATGTGCGAGGTGCCGAGCCCTTCGCCCTTCAGAATGCGGCGCTCGCGGATGCCGGTGCGCTCCACGATCCATTCGTCGCTCGTGTCGACCATGGTGGAGAGTTCGGCATTGGTCATCACGTAGTCCGGCAAATAGCCGTGAACACCAGTGATGGCGGCACGAACCGGACCGCCTTGATCAGGACGAAGCAACATTCTGACTAAACCGCTCTAGGGAACCCCGGATCTGTTTACAGTCTTTCCGGGTGCTTGGCTATCGCAAATGCCTGGTTGCGCTAATCAATTTCCGTTTGTTTTCATATACTTCCATCACGATTTTAGCAGCCCTTTCACTCGCCGGTTCCATATCCGTGCCGAAGATTTCATCAAGCCGCGCGAATCCGGCAAGCTGCCGCTGCCGCTCCGGACCGTCCGAAAGAAGAGGTTCAAGAGCATCCACAAGTTTTTCGACAGTCGCATCCCTTTGCAAAAGCTCCGGCACGACTTGCTCGCCCAAAATGATGTTGGGGAGGATGACTGACGTTGTGACGGCGAGCCTTCGCGCAATGAATTCCTCCCAACGCGGAACCCGGTAGGCTGCCGCCATCGGCACATGGGCAAGCGCAAGCTCCAGCGTCACCGTGCCGGAAGCCGCGAGCGCCGCACGCGCACGGCGAAAGGCTGCGTATTTCTCCGCTTCCGACGAAACGATATGGGGCTTTATCGGCCAACTGGCTATCGCTGTACGAATACGATCCAGCTGGGCGGGTAAAGTCGGCAATACCGCTTCAATCGTCCGCTTGCTTGCAATGCGGGCGAGTACTTCCCCGAATAGCGCGCTTAGCCGTTCGATTTCAGATGTACGGCTGCCGGGCAAAATCAACACGAGCGGCGGTTCTTCCCTCCGTAACTTTTCCTCGGCTTGTGAGGGACGCAGCTCGCTCAGCCGTTCCAAGAGCGGATGGCCGACATAGCTCGTGGGCGGTCCGCCAAGCCGTCTGTGGACTTCCGGCTCGAAGGGAAACAGCGCGAGAATATGGTCAAGGAGCGGCTTGAGTTTCTTCGCGCGGCCCGGCCGCCAGACCCATACGGTGGGCGAGACATATTTCACAATCGGCAAGTCCGGCAGAACGCGGCGCACACGCTTTGCGACACGATGGCTAAAATCCGGGCTGTCGATCAGGATGAGAATGTCAGGCGGCGATTGTACGATCGCGGCAACGGTCTCTCGGATGCGGCGCAGGATCAGCGGCAGCTTCGCGATCACCTGACCGAAACCCATCGCGGTGATATCGCTCATGCCGAACTGGCTTGCGAGGCCTTGCGCTTCCATTTCCGGCCCGCCCACGCCGCGGAAGCGAACCCCGCCTGCCCGCTCGCGCAGTTTTTTTATCAATGCAGCGCCTAGATGATCGCCCGAGGCCTCACCGGCAACCAGGAAGATATCGAGCGGCCGCTTTTCAGCGCCGGCGCTCAACGGGGCGGCTCCATACCAGGCCGAATGCCGACGAGAAAAATTCCGGCTGCATCCGCCGCCTGCACCATAGCGGCAAGGTCCGGGACGATCGTGCCGCCTGCCTCGACGGCGATTCCGCGCAAGCCTGCTTGCACCGCTTGCGTCACGGTCTCAGCGCCGACTGCAGGAAGATCGATACGGCGATCCTGACCGGGCTTCGGTGCTTTCACGAGAACGCCTGCGCGCTCCGGCAGGCGCAGTTTGCCGCTTGCGCGCATCTTCGCGAGGCGAACCATCATGCCCGCCGTTCCCTCCGCCGCTTCGATAGCGAGCACGCGATGCCCCGAAACCGCCGCCGCTTGCCCGACGTCGAAGGGACCGAGCGCGCGTAACAGCGAATGGCCGAAGCGAATATCCGCTTCGTCCTCGGCCGTCGGGCGATATCGCCCGAGCACGCCTTCCGGCACCGTGATGTTTGGAGCGACATCCGCGACACTAACCATGCGAAACCCGTAGTCGTGCACAATCTGGATGACACCGGAGAGCAAATGGTCGTCGCCGCCGCGATAGAGCTTCGCGAGGCGCGGAAGAATGCGCAGCGTCGTCCAGTCTAGGCGGAAATCCTTGAGCCGCGGCCGGTGCACTCCGCCGACTGCGATGATATCGCGGACATTGTGCTTGCGCAGGAGCGTCACGAGACGGCCAAAGGCGCCGAAATGCGTCCATTCATGCGGGTAACGCTCGATCGCGGGACTGGCATAGCCGTAAAATCCGATCAGCACGACCGGACGTCCGGCCCTCAGCACGGCGTCGGCAACCGCAATCGGAAAATCACCCGCTCCGCATACGATGCCGAGCGGCCCGCGATCCGCGTCGGCGACGGAACGGGCCTCGGCGGGAGACATCGTCAGTCGCCGTTCTCGCCCGCGCCGCTGCCGCGCGGCGTCGTCAGGCGGCGTTTGCCGGCATCGCGCACGAACTGCACCATTTTCTGCACGTTTTCGTCGTCCTTGTATTCGGCAGCGACCTTTTCGGCGTTCTCCAGCACAATACCGGGGGAAAACAGCATCCGGTAGGCGCGGCGCAATGCGTGAATTTGCGGCCGTGTGAAGCCACCGCGCTTGAGGCCGACGATATTGAGGCCCGCGAGTTCCGCGCGTTCGCCGAGGGCGGCCGCGAACGGAATTACGTCATGGACGACGCCCGCCAGGCCGCCGATCACACAGCGCTCGCCGATCCGCACGAACTGATGTACGGCCGCATAACCGCCAAGAAAAACGAAATCGCCGACGATGCAATGCCCGCCGAGCGTGCCGCCGTTCGCGAAAGTCACGTTGTTGCCGACGATGCAATCGTGCCCGACATGCGCGTAAGCCATGAACATGCAGCGGTCGCCGATCACCGTCTGCATCCGCCCGCCCGCGGTGCCCGTGTTCATGGTGACGGACTCGCGGATGACGTTGTCGGCGCCGATGATGAGACGGCTCGCCTCGCCCTTGTAGTGCACCGACTGCGGCGGCGTGCCTAACGATGCGAATGGGTAGATCGTCGCGCGCGGGCCGATTCTCGTATGTCCCTGAACATTCACGTGCGACAGAAGCTTGCTCCCCTCGCCGATCTCGACATGGGGGCCGATAATACAAAACGGGCCGACTTCGACGTCGGCGGCAAGACGCGCGCCATCGGCGACGCGCGCGGTCGGATCGATCTTCGCCATGGCTATTCGT
>Ga0070741_10007358_pt1 | contig 22827 bp, 18 predicted proteins | sample Coa_R1_4_FD_66440 | JGI IMG/M metagenome (GOLD analysis project Ga0070741, IMG submission 66440) | Surface soil microbial communities from Centralia Pennsylvania, which are recovering from an underground coalmine fire - Coalmine... | ecosystem: Environmental > Terrestrial > Soil > Unclassified ... | reverse complement strand
GATCGCGATATCGGCGAGCCGTTCGGATATATCCCCGGCGACGAGCAGCCAGTCCTCTTCCGAATGCGGTCGCAGCGCCTGGACGACAGAGCGGTTCTCCGCGTAGGAAACGTGCAAGTCGCTGACCGCCAGCAGCTTGCCGCCTGAGCCGGAATCGCCGGGCGAGCCGGCCCCGGCGCGGTCGTCTTCGCGCCCTGTCTCGCTGTCTGCCGCGCCGTCGACGCCGTCCATTGCTCTAGCCTGCCGGTAATGCGGGTGTCGAGGCAATCCCCGGGTGCTTTGATGGCCGCATGACGACAGAGTCCGAGCAGCCGGGCGAGCACGCCCGGTCCGTGCACCAAAACCTGCACCACCTGCCGTTCGGTCGCCGCGTCGAGCCGCGTTACGACTTCGGTGCGTGGAGCACCTTCCCCTACGAGTTCGACGGCCTGCAGCGCATCAGGGTTCTGGACGAACCGGTGCTGCCCGAGCCACCGCGAAAAGGCGAGCCGGGCGGGGCGGAATGCACCGCCTGCGCCACGAGTGATGAGGCGCAGCTGTGGACCGACGAGTTATGGCGGGTGCACGCGCTGTCCGAGCCGAGCGCGTCTCCGGCGGTCGTCATCCTCGAACCGCGCGCCCACTGCGACCTTGGCGACCTGCCCGCGCGGGAATCAGCGCAGCTCGGGCCGCTCATCCAGCGCATCGAACGGGCGATCCTCGGCCTCGGCGGAGTCGGCCGGGTGCACGTCATGCGCTGGGGTGACGGCGCGTCACATCTGCACTGGTGGTTCCTGGCCAGGCCGGAAGGGATGCTTCAGATGCGCGGGGCGTTCATGCCGATCTGGGACGACGTGCTGCCGGCGCTCGACCACGCGACCTGGCAGGGCAACCTCGCGCGAATCGCCGCCGCGCTGGCCGCAGACGGCGGCACGGCGCACTTCACGCTCGGAAGCGAGTGACCGCTAGCCCGAGAGGGCATGGTCAGACGCGCCGCAGCAGAGCGAGGTACATAGCGTCGGTGTCGTGCAGGTGAGGCCACAGCTGCACGTCCGGGCCGTCGCCCAGCTCCGGGACACCCGGCAGGTACGGCCGGGCGTCGAGCTGTTCGACGTCATCGCGCCGCGCGAGCACGTCCGAGACGACGAGGCGGGTCTCGGCCAGGTGCGGGGAGCAGGTGACGTACGCGACGAGCCCGCCCGGCCTGGCCGAATCGAGCGCCGAGGCCAGCAGCCTCTTCTGCAGTTCGGCCAGCCGGGAGACGTCGGCGGGCTCGCGACGCCAGCGGCTTTCGGGTCGGCGGCGAAGTGCGCCGAGGCCGGTGCAGGGCGCGTCGAGTAGCACGCGGTCGAAGGTCGCGGGACGCCACGGCGGTTGAGTTCCGTCCGCGGTGACGACCTTGTGCACGCCGCGGATCGGCTGCAGGGCCCGCTTGACCAGACGGGCGCGGTGCGGGGCGATCTCGGCGGCGACGAGCCTTGCGCCGCGCTGCGCGCCGGTGGCCGCGAGGAGCGCGGCCTTTCCTCCGGGGCCGGCGCACAGGTCGAGCCAGAGCCGGTCGCCGTCAGAAGAATCAGCACCGGACGAGTCGGCGCCGGACGAGTCGGCCTCGGTCAAATCGTCGCCGTCACCGTAGACGTCCGCGACACGATCCGCGTCGGCTGCGCGATCGCCGAGCGGAGCGGCCATCAGCGCCAGCGCGACAAGCTGGCTGCCCTCGTCCTGCACGCCGGCCCGTCCCCGCGCCACCGCCTCAAGGCGCGCCGGGTCGCCCTCCGGCAGATACGCCGCTGTCGACGCGTAGCGACCCGGCTCAGCACCCTGCTTCACCAGGTCGGCCTGCTCGGCGAGTCCCGGGCGCGCGGCGAGCGTGACGCCGGGCCGCTCGTTGTCGGCTTCGAGCAGCCGGTCGATCTCGTCGTAGGCGGCGTCCTTGCCCCGGTGCGCGGCCAGCGAATCCCAGAGCGCTGAGACGACCCACACCGGGTGCGAGCGGTAGACCGCGAGGTATCCCTCGGGGTCGCGTCCCGGATCGGGGGCAACGCGATCCACCCATGCGCGCAGGTCCAGCCGCGCCACCTTGCGCAGCACCGCGTTGACCATGCGCGCCGCGCCCTCGTGCGCCACCTCGCGGGCTAGTTCGACGGAGCTGTCCACCGCCGCGTGCGGCGGAATCCGGGTCGCCAGCAGCTGGTGCGCGCCGAGCCGCAGCACGTCGAGCACTTCGGGATCGAGCTGCGCGAGCGGCCGGTCGACGCACGCGGACAGGATCGCGTCATACGTGCCGCGCCCGCGCAGCGCGCCGTAGGCCAGCTCGGTCGCGAGAGCCGCGTCGCGCGCGTCGAGCCGCCGCTCGGCGAGCAGCCTGGGCAGCACGAGGTTGGCATAGGCCTCGCGCTCGGCCACCGCGCGAAGGGTGTCGTAGGCGGCGAGTCGGGCTGGGTCGGTGCGCATCAGACCATTATCCCGTGCGCGAGAGGTCGTTTCGGCCGCGCTTGGCCACGCATGGCCAGGCGAGCGGAACTGCTTGACCGGCGGAGCGAGACAGCTACTCGAACCGCGCGCCTTCGTGCAGCCGCAGGCCGCGTGCCCAGTCGGCGGCCGCCATGCGCCGCTTGCCCTGCGCCTGCACATCGCCCAGTCGCACGGTGTGCCCCGAGCCGGTGCCGACCTGGAGGCCGCGCTTGTCGCTGACGATCGTACCGGGCTCGACGTCGGTGATGCCCGGGATCGGCGTGACCGGGAAGATCTTGACCCGCTCGCCGCCCAGCGTGGTCCAAGCCCCCGGGGCCGGAGTGCACGCGCGCACCTGCCGGTCGATGTGCAGCGCGGGGGTCTTCCAGTCGATCCGCGCGTCGTCGGTCGTCAGCTTCGGCGCCTGCGATACGCCTTCGGCCGGCTGCGGGACCGCGTTCAGGCGGCCCTCCTCGATCCCGTCCAGGGTGGCGACGAGCAGCCGCGCGCCGTCGACGGCGAGCCGTTCCAGCAGGTCGCCGCTGGTGTCGGTGCGGCCGATCTCCTCGGTGACTGTGCCGAAGACCGGGCCGGTGTCCAGGCCCTCCTCGAGACGGAAGGTGCACGCGCCGGTGACCTCGTCGCCGGCCAGGATCGCGCGCTGCACCGGGGCGGCTCCGCGCCACGCCGGCAGCAGCGAGAAGTGCAGGTTGATCCATCCGTGCCGCGGGACCTCGAGCGCCGCGGGCGGGATGAGGCCGCCGTACGCGACGACCGGGCAGGCATCGGGGGCCAGCTCAGCGAGCCGGGCGAGGAACGCGGGATCGCGCGGGCGCGGTGGCGTGAGCACCTCGATTCCCGCCTCGTCGGCGACCCGGCGCACCGGGGAGGGCTCCAGCCGACGGCCGCGGCCGGTCGGCGCGTCGGGCCGGGTGAGCACCGCGACGACCTCGTGCCGGGAGTCCAACAGCGCCTTGAGCGACGGGACGGCCGGCTCCGGCGTCCCCGCGAACAGCACCCTCATGGTTCGACTTCCTCCGCCATCCCGATCCCGACCCGACCCCGCTCGTGCCGCCTCGCTCGCCCCGTACCGCTTGCGCGGATCCCGCCCGTGCAGATTCCGCCGCCGCTAACGCGCCTGGCCGAAGGTCGGGTGCGGCGAGGCCTTGATCTGCGGGATCTTGGCCGCCTCGGCGTTCGCGCCGGAGTCGGCGCGGCCGCCGTTGGCCCAGTCCGCCTGGCGGATCGCGCGCAGCGCGGCCTTGCGGGTCTCCCGGTCGAGCCGGTCGACGAACAGGATGCCGTCGAGGTGGTCGGTCTCGTGCTGGAAGCACCGGGCCAGCTTCTCGCTGCCCTCGATCACCACCGGATCGCCGTACTCGTTGTATCCGCGGGCCACCGCGCGCAGCGCCCGCGTGCACGGGAACGCCAGATTGGGGATGGACAGGCAGCCCTCGTCGCCGTCCTGGATCTCGTCGGACAGGTCCAGCTGCGGGTTGATCAGATGCCCGACCTCGCCGTCCACGTTGTACGTGAACACCCGCAGCGAGACGCCGATCTGCGGGGCGGCCAGGCCGGCGCCCGGGGCGTCGAGCATGGTGTCCGTCAGGTCCTTGACGAGCCGGCGCAGCTCCTTGTCGAAGTCGACCACGGGATCGGCCTTGGTGCGCAACACCGGGTCGCCGAACAGCCGGATCTGCTGGATCGCCACTGGTTCGCCGTCCGTTCGTGTCGTCTTGGCCGCGCCCGTCCCGCTGGGTCGAGTGTAACGAAGCCGGGGCACGCGCCGTGCCGCTGCGCCCGCGCTCGCGGCGCGCGTCAGGCCAGGTCGGCGGGGTCGATCCGGATGCGCACGTGCGCGGGGGCCTTGCGGGCCGTGCGCACGCCCTGCGTCGCCTTGAGCGCTTCGGCCAGTCTCCGGCCGCCGGCGCGGGCGCAGCGGATCAGCACTCGATGCTGCTGTTCGCCCGGCTCGCCGCCGTTGGGCACCGGGGTCGGGCCGAGGATTTCCGCGTCGTCGGGCAGCGTGAGCGTGGTCATGAACTCGTCCAGGGCCGAGTACGGCGCGGTCAGTTCCGCTATCCGGGCGGCCGGCGGATAGCCGAGCTCCGCGCGGTCGGCCAGTTCCCGGCGGGCGAAGGCGGCCGGGTCCCAGCGCACCAGGGCCTGCACGGGAGCGGCAGTGGGCTCGGCGGCGATCGCGACCACGCCGCCTTCCGCCGCGGGACGCACCAGCGCGGCGGCCGCGAGCCAGCGCCGCAGCGCCTGCTCGGCCGCGCGCAGGGTCGGCACTCCGAGCAGCAGGTCGCCGTCGAGCAGCACCGCGGCGGCGAAACCGCCGGCGGCGACCGGCTCGGCGCCCGGCGTGGCGACGATCAGGGCGGGCTCAGGACCGATCTCGGTCAGGATCGCTCCGCCTCGGCTCAGCCGCACGGTCACGCCCGGGAAGGCCCGCCCTAGCTCCTCGGCGCTGCGGGCCGCGCCGGTGGCGCGGGCGCGGAACCGGCCGGCTCCGCAGCGGTCGCAGCGCCAGCGTTCGGCGATCTTGCCGCACCAGCGGCAGCGCGCCGAGTCGGCCGCTCCGGCGAGCGCGAGGGCGCCGTGGCAGTGCGCGCAGTGCGCGGCCTCGCGGCAGCGCACGCAGGCGAGAGCCGGCAGGTAGCCGGTGCGCGGGACCTGCACGAGCACGGGTCCGCGCTGGAGGCCGTCTCGGGCTACGCGCCACGCGAGAGCGGGGATGCGCGCGATGGCGGCGCCCGCGTCGCGAGCGGTGTCCCGGTCGGGGTCGACGGTGCGGATCATCGGGGCGTGTTCGCGTACGACGGCGCGGGGCGCGGCGACGGGCCTGGCCCAGCGGCGCGCGACGAGCTGCGCGCCTTCCGCGGTGACCGTGTAACCGCCGATCAGCGCTGCCGCCCCGGATTGGTGCGCGCGGATCGTCAGCACCTCGCGCACGTGCGGATAGGGAGCGGCGCGATCGGCTAGTGACGAATCTCCGTCGTCCCACAGCGCGACCAGTCCGAGATCGGGCAGCGGGGCGAACATGGCGGCGCGCGTGCCCACGACACAGCGCACGTCGCCGCGCTTGGCCGTGAGCCAGCGGCTGTAGCGCTCCCCCGCGCCGAGGTCGGCGGTCAGCGCGACATGCCGGCCCTGGCCGAGCAGTTCGGCGAGCGCGGCGTCCATGCGGCTGACGTCGCGTCCGTCGGGGACCACGATCAGGGCGCTGCGGCCGCTGTTCAACGTGGCGTGTACGGCCGTGGCCAGGGCTCGCGACCAGTCAGGGCCGACCGCGGCGCGATCGGATTCCCCAGTGGCGACCGGGGCGATGCCCGGCAGCGCCGCCCACACCGCGCGCGGACTCTGCCCGGCGGCCAGCGCGGCGAGAAGCTCGGGACCGTTCGTGTAGTACTTCCACGGCTGCGGGTCGTATGCGGCGAGCGGGCCGCTCATCGGCGGGCGCGGCGCGGCCTTCTCGGTTCGGGCGTGCCGTGGCGGGATCGCCAGGCGCAGGACGTCGGCGACGGTTCCGGCGTACGCGTCGGCCACAGCGCGGGCCAGCTTGCCGATCTCCTGCGTCAGCACCGGCTCCGGCGAGACGACGCTGTGCAGCGGGGCGAGCCGGCCGGCGAAGTCGGTTTGCTCGGCGCGCTCCCAGAGGTAGCCGTCCACGAGCTGGCCGGCGAAACGCACCCGGACCCGCACCCCCGGCTGGGCCGCCTCGGCCAGTTTCGCCGGGACCGTGTAGTCCCAGAGCCGGTCCAAATGCGCGGGTTCGACGTCCACGATGACCTTGGCGACCGGCTGGCGCTGCGCCGGAATCGAGGCCGTCGGGTTCGCGTCAGCCGCCCGCGCCTTGCCGCGTGCGGCCTCGGCGCGGACGAGCGCCATCTGCTCGCCCGCGTGGTTCATCCGTCCTTTGTACCGGACCGGGCCGACAACGGAAGGCCACCGAACGCACCTGACGGGACATCAAATCTGATGTCCCGTCAGGTATGTGCCGCGAGTGAAACTTACCCGAGGATCAGGTCAGCCGATCATCGACTTGAGCGCCTCGACCCGGTTGGCCTGCTCCCAGGTGAAGTCCGGCAGCTCCCGGCCGAAGTGGCCGTAGGCGGCGGTCTGGGCGTAGATCGGGCGCTTGAGGTCCAGGTCGCGGATGATCGCGGCCGGACGCAGGTCGAAGACCTCGCCGACGGCCTGCTGGATCCGCTCCACGGACACGGTCTCGGTGCCGAAGGTCTCCACGAACAGGCCCACCGGGGCGGCCTTGCCGATCGCGTAGGCGACCTGCACCTCGGCCCGCGTGGCCAGGCCGGCCGCGACGATGTTCTTGGCCACCCAGCGCATCGCGTACGCCGCGGAGCGGTCCACCTTCGACGGGTCCTTGCCGGAGAACGCGCCGCCGCCGTGCCGCGCCATGCCGCCGTACGAGTCGACGATGATCTTGCGGCCGGTCAGGCCGGCGTCGCCCATCGGGCCGCCGATCTCGAAGCGGCCGGTCGGGTTGACCAGCAGCCGGTAGCCCTCGGTGTCGATGTCGAGGCCGCCGCGCTGGAACTCGGCGAGCACGTGGTCGACCACGTACTCCTTGACGTCCGGGGTCAGCAGCGTGGCCAGGTCGATGTCCGAGGCGTGCTGCGAGGAGACCACGACTGTGTCCAGGCGCACCGGGCGGTCGCCGTCGTACTCGATGGTGACCTGGGTCTTGCCGTCCGGGCGCAGGTACGCGACGGTGCCGTCCTTGCGCACCGCGGCGAGCTGCTGGGCCAGCCGGTGCGCCAGCGCGATCGGCAGCGGCATCAGCTCGGGGGTGTCCGAGCAGGCGTAGCCGAACATCAGGCCCTGGTCGCCCGCGCCCTGCAGGTCCAGCTCGTCCAGGCCGCCGCCGACCCGCGACTCGTAGGCCGCGTCGACACCCTGCGCGATGTCCGGGGACTGGGAGCCGATCGACACGGACACGCCGCAGGACGCCCCGTCGAAGCCCTTCTTCGAGGAGTCGTAGCCGATGCCGAGGATCGTCTCGCGCACGATCGTGGGGATGTCGGCGTACCCGGAGGTGGTGACCTCGCCGGCGATGTGCACCTGGCCGGTGGTGATCATGGTCTCCACCGCCACGCGCGAGGCCGGGTCCTCCTTGAGCAGCGCGTCGAGGATGGAGTCGGAGATCTGGTCGGCGATCTTGTCGGGATGCCCCTCCGTCACGGATTCGGAGGTGAACAGGCGGCGGGCGGTGTCCGGACGGACCACAGGTCGGCTCCTTCTCGCAGCGGCTGCTGACTTAATGGCGGGGGCCAATGGACCCGCGCGCGTGCACGCGCCAGTCTATCCGTGCACACCAGACGCTTGGGTACCCCCCGGAAGTAGCGTACCGGGGCCGCACCCTTAGCGGGCGACTTCGGCGTTTACGCTCGTGGCGACGGAGTTACCGCACGCGAAACGCGCAGAACAGCTGTGCCAAGTTCCCATGGCAGGCGGCCGCATCCGGGATCGGAACGCGCCTCAGGCCTCTGCGACGCCGCTGCCGCGCAGTTGCGCGACCCGGTCCCAGACCGCGTCGGCGAGGGCCCGCTTCGAACCGAGCGGGACCTCGGTCTCCACGCCGTCCGCGCCGACGATGACGCCCTGGGTGACCTGCTGGCCGAAGACCTTGTCCGCGCCGACCTCGTTGACCACGAGCAGGTCCACGCCGTACGCGGCCACCTTGCGGCGGCCCAGGTCGAGGAAGGAGTCGCGCTCGTCGCCGGTCTCGGCGGCGAAGCCCACCACGGTCTGGCCCGGCGCGAGCCGGTCGCGGCCGAGCTCCCGCAGCACGTGGGGGTTCTGGACCAGCTCGACGACCGGGGCCGAGTGCTCGTCCGACTTCTTGATCTTCGACTCGGCGTAGTTCTTGGGCCGGAAGTCGGCGACTGCGGCGTTGGCGACGATCACCTGCGCGTCGACGGCGGCGGCGCGCATGGCGTCGCGCAGCTCCAGCGCGGTGCCCACGCGGATTACCTTGGCTCCGGCCGGATCGGGCAGCGTGACGTTCGCGGCGACCACCGTGACCTCGGCGCCGCGGGCCACCGCCGCGGCAGCCAGGGCGTATCCCTGCAGGCCAGAGGAGCGGTTGCCGAGGAACCGCACCGGGTCCAGGGGTTCGCGGGTGCCGCCCGCCGAGATCACGACGCGCAGTCCGAGCAGGTCCTCCGGCAGCGACCCGCCGCGGCGCAGCACGGCGACCGCGGCCTCGAAGATCTCGGCGGGTTCCGGCAGCCGGCCGGGGCCCGAGTCGGCGCCGGTGAGCCGGCCGACGGCTGGGTCGAGCACGATAGCGCCGCGCCGACGCAGCGTGGCGACGTTCTCACGAGTGGCCGGGTGCTCCCACATCTCGGTGTGCATCGCCGGGGCGAACACCACGGGGCAGCGCGCGGTCAGCAGCGTGTTGGTGAGCAGGTCGTCGGCGAGGCCGTGGGCCGCCTTCGCGAGCAGGTCGGCGGTGGCCGGGGCGACGAGCACCAGGTCGGCGGACTGGCCGAGGCGCACGTGCGGCACCTCGGAGACCCGGTCCCAGACCTCGGTCGAGACCGGATGCCCGGACAGCGCCTCCCAGGTGGGCGCGCCGACGAAGCGCAGCGCGGCGGCGGTCGGCACGACCTGCACGTCGTGGCCGGACTCGGTGAACCGCCGCAGTACCTCGCAGACCTTGTACGCGGCGATCCCGCCGCCTACGCCGAGGACGACGCGCGGCTTGGGCACCGGGGGCTCAGGCCTGCTCGACCGGCTCCGCCGTCAGCAGCCCGGCGTTGATCTCGCGCAGGGCGATCGACAGCGGCTTCTCGTGCACGTGGGTGTCGACCAGCGGGCCGACGTACTCCAGCAGCCCTTCGCCGAGCTGCGAGTAGTAGGCGTTGATCTGACGAGCCCGCTTGGCCGCGTAGATCACCAGGCTGTACTTGGAGTCGGTCGCCTCGAGCAGCTCGTCGATCGGCGGGTTGATGATGCCCTCGGGCTCGGTGACGGACACGAAGGAGACCTTCCGATCGGGAAAAGAGGTTCCTGCCGCGGCGCATCCGCCTAGGACAGGCCCATCAAGTTTACCAGTTCCCGCGCCACGTCCTGCACGGATGTGTTGACGAGGGTCACGTCGAACTCGGACTCCGCGGCCAGCTCGACCCGGGCCGCGGCCAGCCTGCGCTCGACCACCTCGGGCGGCTCGGTACCGCGGCGGGTGAGCCGGTGTACCAGCTCCTCCCAGCTCGGCGGGGCGAGGAAGACCTGGAGCGCTTCCGGCATCGCGGCGCGCACCTGGCGGGCGCCCTGCAGGTCGATCTCCAGGAGGGTGGGCACGCCCGCGGCGAGCCGGTCCAGCACGGGCTGGCGCGGGGTGCCGTAGCGGTTGCCGGCGAACTGCGCCCATTCGAGCAGCTCGTTGTTCGCCACCAGCTTGTCGAAGCCCTGCTGGTCGGTGAAGAAGTAGTGCACGCCGTGGATCTCGCCGGGGCGCGCGTGCCGGGTGGTGACCGAGACCGAGTGCCAGATCTCCGGATGGGCGGTGCGCAGGTGGGCGACCACCGTGCTCTTGCCCACTCCGGACGGACCGGACAGGACCGTCAGCCTGCGGGGGGCCTCGGCGCGGCCGTCGGGCCGGTCCGGTGCCCGCCGGGTGGCGGGCCGGCCGGGATGCGGGCCCGGGTCGAGACGCGTGTCAAGGCCCTGGGGGGCCGGCGGCGTCGAGGGTTCACCTTCACCGGTTTGCGTGGAGCTCACGCGCACCGAGGTTACCCCACGGCGCCGCGCGGGGCGGGTACACCCGCGCCGAGAAGGACCGGAGCAATGCCCGAAAGCCCGTCTTGGGTCCTCTCGGCGCGGTCGCGCCGGGTAGACGGCCCGACCGCTGCGCTCGCGCGCAGCGTTCGGAGTCCGACTACTTGGCGCCGCCGAACTCGCGCTCGAGCGCGGCGATCTGGTTGGCGCCGAGGCCCCGGACCCGGCGGGTCTCGGAGATCGACAGCCGCTCCATGATCTGCTTGGCCCGAACCTTCCCGACGCCCGGCAGGGACTCGAGCAGGGCCGAGACCTTCATCTTGCCGATTACGTCGTTCTTCTGGCCCTCGCGGACGACCTCGGAGAGTGAAGCCCCCGAGTGCTTGAGCCGGTTCTTGACCTCGGCACGCTCACGCCGGGCCGCGGCCGCCTTCTCGAGAGCTGCCGCGCGCTGTTCGGGTGTGAGGGGCGGAAGAGCCACGCCAATTCACCTCATGACGTCGATGCGGATCGATGGGTTGAGTCGTCCTGCCGTTCGCACGGCCGGGCGGCTCGGTTGTCCGTTGCCGGAACCTAGTCGCTTACAGCTTCAGTGGCAAGGTGACACCCCCGCTGGTCTGCGATAAAACCGGAGCGTACCGGAGTTCGCGGCGGCGCGTGCACGGGACCGCCGGATTTTTCGGCCCGCGCGTTCCGGCTTGGAGCGCTCTCAGCGACCCGCGGCGTAGCCCTGCATGCCCCGTGGATTGGCCGCAGCGCGCAGGACACCAGTGTCAGGATCACGATATACGGCCGAGAGTCTACCCAGCGACCAAGGCCCTGACGAAATCGGATCGTGACCGAGTTTACGCAGCTCAGACAAGGTAACAGCTGAAAATCTTGACTCGATCGCCAAGCCCAGAGGATCGCGTTGGCGCGGTGCGAATGATGAGGGCACTGCGTTGCTGTGCCAGGCCGGCGCGTCGATCGCGGCCTGCAGTCCGAGACCGTCGACGGCCCAGCCCAAAAGCAGCAACAACTGCCATTGGTCCTGCTGATCCCCGCCCGGCGTGCCGAAAGCAAGCACGGGCCGGCCATCGCGGCAGGCGAGCGAGGGGCTGAGGGTGATCCGCGGCCGCTTGCCGGGGGCGAGCGAGTTGGGCAGGCCGGGCTCGAGCCAGCACATCTGTGCCCGAGTTCCCAGGCAAAAGCCCAGCTCAGGGATGGTGGGCGAGGATTGCAGCCAGCCGCCGGACGGAGTGGCGGAGATCATATTTCCCCACCGGTCGACCACGTCGATGTGGCAGGTGTCGCCCCGGGTCGAGCCGTTCGCGGCGACTTCGCTCTCGCCGACTCCCTGTCGGCTCCCTGCGCGCTCGACCGCGCTCATTGCATCGACTGATTCGCCTGTTCGGGCCACTGATCGCGGGGAGTTCAGGAACGCAGCCAGGCGCGGCGGGCGGCCGCCGGGCGCACCGGGGCGCAGCACGGCGCAGGCTTGATCGCCGACGAGCGCTGCCCGATCGCGCAGATATCCCGGGTCCAGCAGCTGCTCGATCGGGACGTCCGGCCGGTCCGCGAACCAGGCCTCGCGGTCGGCGAAGGCCAGCTTGGCCACCTCGACGACGCGGTGCACCCGTTCAGCCGAGCCGGGCGGCGGTAGCTCGCCGAGCGCGTCGAGCATGCCGAGCTGCAGCAGGAGCGCGGGGCCCTGGGTCCAGGGGCCAGCCTTGTGGATCGTGAGGCCGCGCCACGGCAGGCTCACGGTCGGCTCGTAGCCCGGCCGCCAGGCGTCGAAGTCGGCGGCCGTCAGCAGGCCCGCATGGGCGCGTCCGGTCTCGTCCGGCACCGGGACCCGGCAGAACCGCTCGACGGCCTCGGCGACGAAGCCGGAGTACCAGGCGCGCAGGGCGGCGTCGATCTGGGCCTCCCGGCCGGGTCCGGCCGCTTCCGCCTCGGCCAGCACGCGCCCGTAGGTGGCCGCCAGCGCCGGAAGCCGCAGCAGCTCACCCGGCCGCGGCACGCGCCCCTCAGGCAGCCATTGGGCGGCCGAGGAGGGCCAGTGCTCGCGCAGGTGGTCCGCGACCGCGCCGATGGTGCCGACGACGCCCGGAGCGAGCGGGTGCCCGTTCGCGGCGTAACCGAGGGCGTAGTCGAGCACGTCGCGCAGGCGCATGGTGCCGTGATCGCGCAGCAGGGTCAGCCACGCCCCGACGGCGCCGGGCACGGTGGCGGGCAGCAGGCCGGTGCCCGGGATCAGGTCGATGCCGAGGGATTCGAAGTGCTCGATGGTCGCGGCAGCCGGTGCGGGCCCCTGCCCCGCGAGCACTCGGGGCGTGGGGTCGGCCGCGGTGCTGGTGGCGGCGGTGGCCAGGATCATCGGGACCTCGCCGCCGGGCCCGTTGAGGTGCGGTTCGACGACGTGCAGGGTGAAGGCCGCGGCCGCCGCGGCGTCGAAGGCGTTGCCGCCGCGTTCGAGCACGGACATGCCGGCGGCGGTCGCGAGGTAGTGGGTCGAGGCGATCATGCCGAAGGTGCCCGACAGCTCGGGGCGGGTGGTGAAGGTCGGCTCGGTCATGACCGCACCCTATTCCCGACCCCTACCGCCTCGGCGCGGCCTTTTGCGCGGGCTGGACGGCCTCGTCGGGCCGGTCCAGCAGGTGGACCGCGGGGGCGAAGGTGGACCAGAGGGCGAGCAGGACGAAGGCCCCGGACAGTACGAGCATCGCGGTGGGCACGCCGAAGTTGTCCGCGAGCACGCCCGCGGTCACCGGCGCGGTCCACAGCAGCCCCGAGGTGCCGAAGCTGAGCGCCGAGGAGACCCGGCCCATCAGCGCGTCGGGCACGATCCGCAGCTGGTAGCTCTCCAGCAGCACGGTCAGCGGCACGATGAGGAACACCAGGAAGGCGGCGATCGTGCCGATCTCCCAGGGCCGGGGCGCAGCCGCGATGCCGAGCACCGCGGGGCCGATGATCCACGAGGCGGCGAGCACGACGGTGCGCGAGGGCACCCGCTTGAGCAGCAGCGGCGCGACCAGCGCGCCGCCGAGGCCGCCGATCGCGGCCAGTGCGGTGACCGCGCCGACCGTCGTGGGGCTGCCGCCGCGCGCTTTGAGCAGCGCGATGACCAGCAGCACGATGCCGCCGAGCAGGGCGCTGGTCAGGGCCGACCAGATGATGATGAAGCGCAGGTAGACGCTGGTGCGGATGTACGCGAAGCCCTCGCGCATGCCCTGCCAGGCGGTGTTGGCGGCGCCGGCCTCCCCCGGGTCGGGACCGAGCGGTTTGCGGATCATCCCCACGCCCACCGCGCTGACCAGGAAGGAGATCGCGTCGCCGAGGAACGGTATCCACTTGCCGATGGAGAACAGCGCGCCGCCGAGCGGGGGCCCGGCCAGCCGGGAGATCATCTCGCGGCCCTGCTTGGAGGCGGACAGGGCCTGGAACTGCTCCGGCGGCACGATCCGCTTGAGCACCGGGTTCATCGCCGCGCCGCCGATGCCGTTGCACATGCCCTGGATGAGGGCGACGGCGCCGATGTGCACGACGTTGACGTAGCCCTCGGCCACGGCCGCCACCACCGAGCCGACGGCGACAGCCTGGATGAGGTCGGCGGTGACGGCGAGCCTGCGCCGCGAGTAGCGGTCGGCGAGCGCCCCGCCGAGCAGGGTGGTGGACAGGCCGCCGATGTTGAGGCAGGCGCCGACCACGCCCGCGCGGGCGACCGAGCCGGTGGCGTAGAGCATCAGCAGCGGATAGGCCAGCTGGGACATCGCGCTGCCCAGCGAGGAGACCAGGGAGCTGATCCACCAGCCGGCGTAGTCGCGGTTGCGCCACAGCGGCATCACGCCGCGTACCGCCGAGGTGGAGATCGTCGCGGCGTTCTCGGCGGCGGCCTCCACATCTGGACCTATGGGCCCGCGCGGGCCGTCGGCGGTGTCGTTCAGGTGCGCAGCGTCGGTCAGGGACGCCGAGTCGTTTCGGGACGCGCCGGACGCGGTGTCGGCGGCGGTCTCGGTGTCGTTCAGCTGCGCGTCCTCGGCGAGGTCGGCACCCCCGCCGGCGGAAGCGTCCTTCGCGTCATCCACCTTGCGACCGTTCAATGCGCAGTCCTCGGCACTGTCGACATCCTCGCGCTCTGGGCAGTTCGGCAGCGCCTGAGCCGACACTGCCAAAGCCCATATTGCCCCGCCCGATCATTTCGAACACGGCTCGGGCAGCCCGCGATCACGCTGGGCACGCTCACAGCAAGGCCCGGCGCCGTCCGCGACGCCGCGCCGCGGCGTCTCAGCCGGCCTGGGCCATCACCCTGGCGGCGTTCTCGGCGATCCGGCCGAGCAGGTCGCGCACCAGGGCGACCTCCGCCTCGGAAAGGCCGTCGGTCAGGCGCTGCTCCAACTTGTCCACCAGCGCGTCCGACTCCTCGAACACCGCCCGGCCCTGCGCGGTCAGCTTGATCTCGACCAGGCTGCCGTGCAGCGGATGCGGGGCGCGGCGCACGAAGCCGCGCAGCTCCATCCGGGAGAGCAGGCTGTTCATCGTCTGCTGGGTGACGCCGCAGCGGCGGGCCAGCTCCGCGGTGTTGATGCCGGGGTTGTCGCTCAGCACCGCCAGCGCCGCCTGCTGCGCGGCGGTGATGCCCACTTCCCGCACGGCGGCCTCCTTCGCCGCCTGGGTGGCTTGCTCGGCTCGCTTCACGTGAAGCAGCAGTCGCTCCGAGTAGTGCTGCATGCGCTCAGTCTATGAGGCGGTGACGGTCCGTGTCGCGAGTCAGAAGGCATAGATCCTACGACTTGCGCGCCAAAGCTCTGCCTGTGCCTCGGAAACCGTGTCCCTTAGTACGCCAGCGCTGTACGGCAAGCGTCGATGGACCGCGCCGCGGCCTCGCGAAGGCCTGCGACGTGGGGCCCGTGGCGTAACAGTTCGCGCGACATCGCCGGGACGACGTTGTGCAGGGCGTCGCCGAACAGCCCACGCAGATCCTCGGGCGTCGCACCCTGCGCGCCGAGGCCCGGGGCGAGGATCGGCCCGTTCAGCGCGGAGAGGTCGAACGGCACCTCGGCGAGGGTCGCGCCCACCACCGCACCGATCGAGCCCATCGGTTCGAGCCCTGCGTTACGTGCGGCCGCGCCTTCCAGGATCGCCGCGCCGACGGTCTTGCCGTCAGCGGTCAGCGCACGCTGGACCGAGCCGCCTTCCGGGTTCGAGGTGAAGGCGAGCACGAATACACCGGCACCGTGCTTCTCCGCGGTCGCGTACAGCGGTTCGAGCGAGCCGTAGCCGAGATAGGGCGAGGCGGTCAGTGCGTCGGCGAACAGCGGCGCGGCCGAGTCGAGGTAGGCCTGGGCGTACGCCTCCACGGTCGAGCCGATGTCGCCGCGCTTGGCGTCCAGGATGACCAGCGCACCCGCCGACCGCGCGTCGGCGATCGTGCGCTCCAGGACGGCGATGCCGCGCGAGCCGAAGCGCTCGAAGAAGGCAGACTGCGGCTTGAGCACCGCGACGCGGTCGGCGAAGGCCTCGACGACCGTGGCAGCGAAGCGTTCCAGGCCGGCCACGTCGTCGGTCAGGCCCCAGGAGGTCAGCAGGGAGCTGTGCGGGTCGACGCCGGCGCACAGGGGCCCGCGGGCATCGAGCGCGGCGCGCAGCCGGGCTCCGAACGGGGCGGTCATCGGCTCGCGTTCTCCTCTCGGCGGCCCGGGCCGCTCGACTGATTTCGCCCGGTTTCGGGCGAGGACGCGTCGTGTCGGCGCGGGCCCGGCTGGATCCATCCGCTGCGGCTCAGGCCGCGATGGATGCGCGCCGCCCAGAACGGTCCCTCGTAGACGAATCCGGTGTAGCCCTGGAGAAGGGTGGCGCCGGCCGCCAGCCGCTCGGCGGCGGCGTCAGCCGTCGTGATTCCGCCGACGCCGACGATGGTCATCTCGTCGCCGACTCGCGCGCGCAGTCGCCGCAGCACCTCCAGCGCGCGTTCCCTCAGCACTGGGCCGGAAAGGCCGCCCGCGCCGAGCGCCTCGACTTCGGGCGAGGGCGTGGACAGGCCGTCGCGGCGGATCGTCGTGTTGGTCGCCACGATGCCGTCGAGGCCGATCTCGACGGCCAGGTCGGCGACCGCGTCGATGTCCTGGTCGGCGAGGTCGGGGGCGATTTTGACCAGCAACGGCACGCGCCGGCCGGCCGCCTCGTCCGCCGCCGCGCGCACGGCCAGCAGCAGCGGTCGCAGGACACTGACGGCTTGCAGGTTGCGCAGCCCGGGGGTGTTGGGCGAGGAGACGTTGACGACGAGGTAGTCGGCCAGCGGTGCGAGCAGCCGGGCCGAGGTCTCGTAGTCGGCGATGGCCTCGTCCTCCGGCACCACCTTGCTCTTGCCGAGGTTGATGCCGACGATCGGCGATCCGGCGCCCCGGGTCCGACCCTGGCGCCGCTGCCGCTCCCGCCACCGCGTCAGCCGGGCCGCGACCGCCTCGGCCCCGTCGTTGTTGAAGCCCATCCGGTTCACCAGCGCCCGGTCCCGGGGCAACCGGAACAGGCGCGGCGCCGGGTTGCCCGGCTGGGGCCGCGCGGTGACCGTGCCGACCTCGACGAAGGCGAAGCCGAGCGCCGCGAGCCCGTCGATGCCGACCGCGTTCTTGTCGAAGCCGGCCGCCAGCCCGAACGGACCCGGGAAGTCCAGGCCGAGCGCGCGCACGGACAAGGCCGGATCGCGCGGGCCGCAGGAGGACCGCAAGACCCGCGCCACGCCCGGCACCGCCGCGGCGGCCCGGATCGCGCCGAAACCGAGGCGGTGGGCGCGTTCCGGGTCCATCCGCCGGAAGACGGCTGCGAACAGGAGCCGGTAGAGCATCAACTCACCGCGCTGGGCACAGAGGCCGCGTCCGGCGTCGCGGCCGCAGCAGGGGTCTGGATCCCGCCGGCCTCGGCGCGCGACGCGTTGATCCGCGCCGCGTACTCCTGCAGCGACCCGACGCCCACGTCCCCGCGGCGCAACGCTTCGATGCCGAGCACCGCCGCGCCGAGGGCCTGGATCGTCGTGATGCAGGGCTTGCCCATCGAGACCGCGGCGGTACGGATCTCGTAGCCGTCCAACCGCGGCCCGACGCCGTGCGGCGTGTTGATGATCAGGTCGACGTCGCCGTCCATGATCCGCTGCACGATCGTCGGCTCGCCGTTCGGGCCGGTTCCCTGAGAGTGCTTGCGGACGACGGTCGCGGTCACGCCGTTGCGGCGCAGCACCTCCGCGGTGCCCTCGGTGGCGAGGATCTCGAAGCCGAGGTCGGACAGCGCCTTGATCGGGAACACCATCGAGCGCTTGTCGCGGTTCGCGACCGAGACGAACACCCGCCCGCCGGTCGGCAGCGAGCCGTAGGCGCCGGTCTGCGACTTGGCGAAGGCGGTGCCGAAGTCGGCGTCGATGCCCATGACCTCGCCGGTGGACTTCATCTCCGGGCCGAGCAGCACGTCCACGCCGCGGCCGTCCGGCATCCGGAACCGCGACCACGGCATCACGGCCTCCTTGACCGCGATCGGCGCGTCGAGCGGCAGCGCGCCGCCGTCGCCCTCGGCCGGGAGCAGCCCCTCGGCGCGCAGGTCGGCGATGGTGGCGCCGAGGCTGACCCGGGCCGCGGCCTTGGCCAGCGGGACCGCGGTCGCCTTGGACACGAACGGCACGGTGCGCGAGGCGCGCGGGTTGGCCTCCAGTACGTAGAGGATGTCCCCGGCCAGCGCGAACTGGATATTGATCAGACCCCGGACGCCGACGCCCTTGGCGATGGCCTCGGTCGAGGCGCGCAGCCGCTTGATGTCGTGCGAGCCGAGGGTGATCGGGGGCAGCGCGCAGGCCGAGTCGCCGGAGTGGATCCCGGCCTCCTCGATGTGCTCCATGACCCCGCCGAGGTACAGCTCGGTGCCGTCGTAGAGCGCGTCCACGTCGATCTCGATCGCATCGTCGAGGAACCGGTCGACCAGCACCGGGTGCTCGGAGACCAGGCCGGCGTGCCGCTCCAGGTACTCGGCGAGCGAGGCCGAGTCGTACACGATCTCCATGCCGCGGCCGCCGAGCACGTACGAGGGCCGCACCAGCACCGGGTAGCCGATCTCGTCGGCGATCGCACTGGCCTCGGGGAAGGAGAACGCGGTGCCGTGCTTGGGCGCCGGCAGCCCAGCCTGTTCGAGGACCCGTCCGAACGCGCCGCGCTCCTCGGCCAGGTGGATCGCCTCGGGGCTGGTGCCCACGATCGGCACGCCGGCGTTCTTGAGCCGCTGCGCCAGGCCCAGCGGGGTCTGCCCGCCGAGCTGCACGAGCACTCCGGCCAGGGGACCGGCCTGGCTCTCGGCGTGTACGACCTCGAGCACGTCCTCCAGGGTCAGCGGCTCGAAGTAGAGCCGGTCGGAGGTGTCGTAGTCGGTGGAGACGGTCTCCGGGTTGCAGTTGACCATCACGGTCTCGTAGCCGGCCTCGCGCAGCGCGAAGGAGGCGTGCACGCAGGAATAGTCGAACTCGACCCCTTGCCCGATCCGGTTCGGCCCGGAGCCGAGGATGATCACCGCGGGCTTGGCGCGCGGCGCGACCTCGCTCTCCTCGTCGTAGGAGGAGTAGTGGTACGGGGTGCTGGCGGCGAACTCGGCCGCGCAGGTGTCCACGGTCTTGTACACCGGCCGCACGCCGAGCGCGTGCCGCACCGCGCGCACCACCGGCTCCTCCAGCGAGCGGATCTGCGCGATCTGCGCGTCGGAGAAGCCGTAGCGCTTGACCCGGCGCAGCAGGCCCGGGGTCAGTTCCGGCGCGGCGGCCAGCTCGCGGGCCAGCTCCTCGATCAGCGCGAGCTGGTCGAGGAACCAGGGGTCGATGCCGGTGGCCTCGTACGCCTCTTCCACGCTGGCCCCGGCCCGCAGCGCGGCCATCACGGCGTTGACCCGGCCGTCGGTCGGAATCGAGGCCTGCTCGAGCAGCGCGGCCTTGTCGCCGGGCTCGCCGCCGAAGTCGAACTGGGCGTCCTTCTTCTCCAGCGAGCGCAGCGCCTTCTGCATCGCCTCGGGGAAGTTGCGGCCGATCGCCATCGCCTCGCCGACCGACTTCATGGTGGTGGTCAGCCGGGCGTCGGCGTTCGGGAACTTCTCGAAGGCGAAGCGCGGCACCTTGACCACGATGTAGTCGAGCGTGGGCTCGAAGGACGCAGGGGTCTGTTTTGTGATGTCGTTCGGGATCTCGTCGAGCGTGTAGCCGACGGCCAGCTTCGCGGCGATCTTCGCGATCGGGAAGCCGGTGGCCTTCGAGGCCAGCGCCGAGGAGCGGGAGACGCGCGGGTTCATCTCGATGACGATGATCCGGCCGTCTTCCGGGTTGACCGCGAACTGGATGTTGCAGCCGCCGGTGTCGACGCCGACCGCGCGGATGACCGCGATGCCGATGTCGCGCAGCCGCTGGTACTCGCGGTCGGTGAGCGTCATCGCGGGCGCCACGGTGATCGAGTCGCCGGTGTGCACGCCCATCGGGTCGAAGTTCTCGATCGAGCAGACCACCACGACGTTGTCGTTGCGGTCCCGCATGAGTTCGAGCTCGAACTCCTTCCAGCCGAGGATCGACTCCTCGAGCAGCACCTCGGTGGTCGGCGAGAGCTGGAGGCCGGTGCCGGCGATGCGGCGCAGCTCCTCCTCGTCGTGCGCGAAGCCGGAGCCGGCGCCGCCCATGGTGAAGGAGGGCCGCACGACGACCGGGTACCCGCCGAGGGTCTCGACCCCGGCCAGGCAGTCCTCCATAGAGTGGCAGATCACCGAGCGGGCGGACTCGGCGCCGATCGAGTCGACGATCCGCTTGAACCGGTCGCGGTCCTCGCCGGCCTGAATCGCCTCGATCTTCGCGCCGATCAGCTCGACCCCGTACTTCTCCAGCACCCCGGACTCGGCCAGCGCGACCGCCGTGTTCAGCGCGGTCTGGCCGCCGAGGGTGGGCAGCAGCGCGTCGGGCCGCTCCTTGGCGATGATCTTCTCGACGTACTCGGGCGTGATCGGCTCGACGTAGGTGGCGTCGGCGAACTCGGGGTCGGTCATGATCGTGGCCGGGTTCGAGTTGACCAGGATCACCCGCAGGCCCTCGGCCTTGAGCACCCGGCAGGCCTGGGTGCCCGAGTAGTCGAACTCGCAGGCCTGGCCGATGACGATCGGTCCTGAGCCGATCACCAGGACCGAGCTGAGGTCGTTCCGCTTCGGCATCAGGCCCCACCCTCCGTTGACTCGTTCACGGCCGGTGCGCCGCCCTTCTCCGCCTGCATCAGCTCTACGCTGCGCCCATGTTCGTCTCGCATGAGCTCGACGAATCTGTCGAACAGGTACGCGGCGTCATGCGGTCCTGCCGCCGCCTCGGGGTGGTACTGCACCGAGAACGCGGGCACGTCCAGGCAGCGCAGCCCTTCCACGACCCCGTCGTTCAGGCACACGTGGCTGACCTCTACGCGTCCGAACGGTGTGTCAGATACGCGATCCAGCGGTGCGTCCACCGCGAAGCCGTGATTGTGCGCGGTGACCTCGACCTTGCCGGTGAGGCGGTCCTGCACCGGCTGGTTGATGCCGCGATGCCCGTACTTGAGCTTGTAGGTGCCGAAACCGAGCGCACGGCCGAGCATCTGGTTGCCGAAGCAGATCCCGAAGACCGGCACCCGTCGCTCCAGCAAGCCCCGGGCCAACTCCACTGCCGCGTCCGCCGCAGCCGGGTCGCCGGGGCCGTTGGAGAAGAACACCCCGTCCGGTTCGAGCTCCAGCAGCTCCGGCAGCGAGATCCCGGCGGGCACGACGTGCGTCTCGATGCCGCGTTCGGCCATCCGGTGCGGGGTCATCGACTTGATGCCGAGGTCGACCGCCGCGACCCGGAAGCGCCGCTCCCCGATCGCCGGTACGACGTACGTCTCGGCCGTGGTCACGTCCCCGACCAGGTTCGCGCCCTTCATCTCGGGGCTCTCCAGGACCTGGGCCAGCAGCGCCCCGGCGTCCTGCTCGGCGGCCTCGCCGGAGAAGATCCCGACCCGCATCGCGCCGCGCTCGCGCAGATGCCGGGTGAGGGCGCGGGTGTCGATGCCGCTGATGCCGACGACGCCCTGCGCAGCCAGCTCGTCGTCGAGCGAGCGCACGGCGCGCCAGTTCGACACGCGCCGTGCCGGATCGCGCACGACGTAGCCGCTCACCCAGATGCGCGACGATTCCGGATCTTCGTCGTTCACGCCGGTGTTGCCGATGTGCGGGGCCGTCATCACCACGACCTGTCCCCGGTACGAGGGGTCGGTCAGCGTCTCCTGGTAGCCGGTCATCCCGGTCGCGAACACGGCCTCGCCGAAGGTCGCGCCGATCGCGCCGTAGGCCTCGCCGCGGAAGGTGCGGCCGTCTTCGAGCACCAGGACGGCGTCCGTGGCGGTCATCCCTTCGTCCTTTCCGTCAGCAGGGCGTCCACCCCGTCGATCAATCGCGCCCGGTCTCCCTTGGCGCGCGGCTGGAAGCCGGTGTCCAGCACCCGCCCGCCCAGCCGCCAGGTCAGCACGATCAGGCCCTCGCCGCCGGTCACCTTGCCAGCGATGCCGGGCGCCGTCTGCACCGACTCCACGTCTTCCGCCGGCACGAACACGTCGGGGGCCGCCTCACGCTCGAAAAGCACGCCGGACTTGCCGACGCGTACCCAGGCGTTGCTGCGCACGCCAAGGCCGTGTACCGCGATCCGGTCCAGCCAATCGCCGTGTGTGGTGGTCGATGCGTATACGCCCTCGACCGCGTCACCGAGCTCGCTGCCCTCCGGCGCGGTCGAAGGAGGAACCGGCAGGTCCGCCTGCCGCGCGGCGCGGTTCTTCCAGCCGCGCCACATCAGCCAGTACACGCCGCTGAGCACCGCGAGGACGAGCAGGGTGAGCAGGATGCGTCCGCCCCAGTGCGTTACCGGTGCGCTGTGCTGCCCCGCCGCCGTAGCGGTAGCGGCGACCGCACGCACCACCGCAGCAGTCGTCATCGCCGCGCTCACCGTTCCACCACCCGTCCGTCCAGTACCGTCGCCGATCCGTGTAGCAGCGTCGCCACGACCGCACCCGGCAGCTTCATCCCCGCGTAAGGCGTGTTGCGCGAGAGCGATTGCAGTGCGCCCGGCTCGATCACCCGCGAAGCCGCGGGGTCGACCAGCACCACGTTCGCGGGAGCGCCCGCCTCGAACGACCGGCCGTGCTCGGCCAGCCCGCCGATCCGGGCCGGCCGAACGGACATCCGGTCCGCCACGCCTGCCCAGTCCAGCAAACCCGTTTCCACCATGGTGCGCTGGACCACTGACAAAGCCGTTTCCAGGCCGAGCATCCCCATGGCGGCGACGGCCCACTCGCAGTCCTTGGCCTCGACCGGATGCGGCGCGTGGTCGGTCGCGACGGCGTCGATCGTGCCGTCCGCGAGCCCGGCGCGCACCGCCTCGACGTCGGCAGCCGAGCGCAGCGGCGGGTTGACCTTGTAGATCGGGTCGTAGCCCTGGATCAGGTCTTCGGTCAGCAGCAGGTGATGCGGCGTCACCTCGGCGGTCACCGGATAGCCGCGCGACTTGGCCCACCGGACGATCTCGACGGATCCGGCGGTCGACAGGTGGCAGATGTGCAGCCGCGATCCGGTGTGCGCGGCGAGCAGCACGTCCCGCGCGATGATCGCCTCCTCGGCGAC
>Ga0070741_10007357_pt1 | contig 22828 bp, 22 predicted proteins | sample Coa_R1_4_FD_66440 | JGI IMG/M metagenome (GOLD analysis project Ga0070741, IMG submission 66440) | Surface soil microbial communities from Centralia Pennsylvania, which are recovering from an underground coalmine fire - Coalmine... | ecosystem: Environmental > Terrestrial > Soil > Unclassified ... | reverse complement strand
CGCGGCCGTCGCGAGCATGACGCCCGGCAGGTCGCCGCCGGCGAACGGGATCGGTCGCTCGTACCATCCGCTCGCGAGCACGACCCGCGACGCACGCACGTGCCAGATCGTCTCGACGGGGCGCGCGCGCTCGTGGACCACCACGTAGCCGTCGTCGTAGACCCCGAGCGCCGTCGCGTCGGTCAGGACCAGGACGTCGTCGCCGGGGGGCGGCTCGCCGTCCAGACGGGGACCCTCCTCGACGAGCAGGACCCGCTCGCCCCGGTCGGCCGCCGCCGCCGCCGCGGCAAGACCGGCCGGCCCGCCGCCGACGACCAGCGTCTCGACGTGCCGGTGCCGGTGCCTCCCGAGCGCCGGAGGCGGCTCCGCGCTTCGCAGGTCGGCCGTCCCGGCCCGCGGCCGCGCGACCAGCCCCTCCACGAGCGGGACCGTCGTGGCCGGCGCGACGAGGTCGACCCACGGCTCCAGCACCTCGACGAGGGCGTTCGGCTCCTCCGGACCGGCCGTCAGGACTCCGCGCGGGCGGCCGAGGATCGGCGAGCGAAACCCGCCCACGACGCCGTTCGCGAGGAGGGCGCTCGCGAGCGTGTCGCCGGCCAGCCCCGCGTGCTCGGTCCCGTCGAAGCGGAAGGCGACCGGTCTCGTCCGGTCGATCCACGCTCCGCCCGCGGGCAGCCGTCGGCTCACGCCGGCGGCTCCTCGCCGATCGGGAACGTCGCCCGGATCTCGTGCGTGACGGTCGAGCGCACGGCGTTGAACCACCTCCGGCAGCCGTGGGCGTGGACCCAGCGCTCGCGGAACTCACCCTTCGGGTTGTCGCGCATGAACAGGTAGTCGGCCCACTCCTCGTCGGAGAGCGCGTCGGGGTCGGACGGGTAGGAGATCCCCGCCTGCCCGCCGTAGCGGAACTCGACCTCGTCGCGCGGTCCGCACCAGGGGCAGCGGATCAGGAGCACGCGGACTCCTCCGGTGCAGACGCCATCAGTGCGCCACCGCCGCGGCCCCGTGCTCGTCGATCAGGGCGCCGATCGTGAACCGCTCGAGCGAGAACGGCCGGGCGAGCTCGCCCGGACGGCCGTTCGCCACGAGGTCGGCGAACACCCATCCCGCGCCGGGGGTCGCCTTGAATCCCCCGGTTCCCCACCCGCAGTTGATGAACAGGTTCTCGATCGGCGTCGCCGAGATGATCGGGGAGGCGTCCGGGCACACGTCGACGATGCCGCCCCAGGTTCGGAGCAGCTTCGCGTGCGCGAAGATGGGGAACAGCTCGACGGCCGCCGCCATCTGCCGCTCGATCACGTGGAACGACCCTCGCTGCGCGTACGAGTTGTAGGCGTCGATCCCGGCTCCCATCACGAGCTCGCCCTTCTCGGCCTGGGAGACGTACACGTGCACGGCGTTCGACATGACGACGCAATCGAGCACGGGCTCGAGCAGGACCGAGACCAGCGCCTGCAGCGGGTGGGACTGCAGCGGCAGGCGGAGTCCGAGCATCGAGGCCAGCACCGACGTGTGCCCCGCCGCCGACAGCGCCACCCGACCTGCGCGGATGTCGCCGCGCGTCGTCCGCACTCCCTCGAGGCGCCCGTCCGGTCCGCGGAGGAACCCCACGACCTCGGCGTGCTCGACGATGTCCACGCCGAGATCGCTCGCCCGCGCCGCGTAGCCCCAGGCCACCTTGTCGTGGCGCGCGATCCCACCGCGCCGCTGCAGGGTCGCGCCGAGCACTGGATAGCGGAGGTCGGGCGACACGTTCACGATCGGGCAGAAGGCCCGGACCTCCTCGGGCGTCAGCCACTCGGCATCGACTCCGTTCAGGCGGTTGGCGTTCACCCGGCGGAGAGAGGAGCGCACGTCACCCAGGTGGTGCGCGAGGTTCAGAACCCCCCGCTGGCTGAACTGCAGGTCGAACCCGAGCTCGTCCTCCAGGCCCTCCCAGAGCTTCAGGGAGTGCTCGTAGATCGCCGCGCTCTCGTCCCACAGGTAGTTCGAGCGGATGATGGTCGTGTTGCGGGCCATGTTGCCGCCCGCGAGCCATCCCTTCTCGACCACGCACACGTCGGTGAGCCCGTGGTTGCGGGCCAGGTAGTACGCGGTCGACAGGCCGTGGCCGCCCCCTCCCACGATCACGACGTCGTAGGAGCGGCGCGGCTCCGCCGACCTCCAGTAGCGCGCTCGAGCGTCAGCCATGCCGGTCGCCCAAGCCTCCGGGACGGGGGGGCGCTCGTCAAACGGCGAGGTGCGATGGGCGCAACGCGGCCGCGACCAGGGAGGCGGGATTGACAGGCGGCTTCGTCCCGCCTACCGTCGCCCCCGTCGACGGGCCCACGAGGAGGTTGCACGGTGCGGAACGGCGAGGGCGGGAACCTCCAGTCGGTGACCCGGGCGCTTCGCTCGCTCGAGCTGATCGCGGAGGCGGGCGAGCTCGGGGTCACCGAGCTCGGCCGGCGCCTCGGCGTCCACAAGGCCACGGCCTCCCGCCTGGCCGCCACGCTGGCCGAGCGCGGGTTCGTCGAGCGCGACCCGACGACCGAGCGCTATCGCCTCGGCTTCGGGATCGTGTGTCTGGCCGGAGCGGCCATGGCGAGCCTCGATCTCGTCCGGACCGCGCGCCCCGTGCTCGAGGACCTCGCCGAGCGAACCCGGGAGACCGTCAACCTCGGTGTCCTCTCCGGCCACGCGGTCGTCTACCTCGACCAGGCCTCCGGGGCGCGCTCGATCGTGAGCGTGAACTGGGTCGGACGGCGCACGCCGCTCCACAACACGGCGGCCGGCAAGGTGCTCCTCGCCTTCATGGACGAGGCCGAGAGAGAGCGATGCCTGAGCGAGACGCTCGAGCGCTCGACGCCGGACACGATCGTCGACCCGGCCACGCTTCGCGAGCAGCTCAAGGTGGTGCTCGTGCGCGGCTACGCGCAGACGCTGGAGGAGCTCGAGGAGGGGCTGAACGCGGTCGCGGCGCCCATCCGGCAGGCGGACGGCGAGGTCGTTGCCGCCGTGAGCGTTTCGGGTCCCGCGTTTCGCATGCGATCGGTCGACCTGCCGCGGGTCGCGCGGCTCACCGTCGATGCCGGCACGGCGGTATCCCACCGGCTCGGCTACACCGAGCGGAGGCGCTCCGCCGGGGGCTGAGCCGGACACGTCGCCGGGGGCTGAGCCCGCCGCCCCCCGGGAGCATCGGGCGGGGTCCCTCCCCGCCCTTCCGGGAGGAGGACCGAACACATGACCACGTGGGACGCATATCGCAGGCCGCTGGATTCGATGCTCGAGGCCGTGGGGCGAACGCCGCTCGTGCACCTTCGCCGCATGTCACCGGCCGGCCACGAGCTGCTGGCCAAGATCGAATGGTACGGCCCGACCGGCTCGGTGAAGGACCGCATCTACGCGTACATGATCGAGCGTGCGGAGCAGCGCGGGGACCTCCGGCCGGGCATGACGATCCTCGAGTGCACGACGGGCAACGCCGGAATCGCGTGCGCGGCGGTCGCCGCCACCCGCGGGTACGCGTGCACGGTCGTGATGCCCGAGGGCATGAGCGAGGAGCGCAAGAAGCTGATCAGGGCGTTCGGTGCCGAGCTCGTGACGACCCCCGGCGGCGAGTCGGACATCGATCTCGCGCTGGCGAGGAAGGACGAGATCATCGCCGCCGACCCCGGACGGTACTGGGTGCCGGCCGAGTTCGAGAACCCCGACAACACCGAGGCGCACCAGCTGACGTCCGGTCCCGAGATCCTCGAGCAGACCGGCGGGGAGCTCGACGCGGTGGTCGCGGCGCAGGGGACCGGGGGCTGGATCAGCGGCGTCGCCCGCTACCTGAAGGCGCGGCACGCGCACGTTCGCGTCTACGCGGCCGAGCCGGCGGAGTGCCCCCTGATCTCCAAGCGCGAGTGGGGGACGCACGGGATCGCCGGGATCGGCGACGGGATCGTCCCGAAGAACCTGGACCTGTCGGTCGTCGACGGGATCGTGACGGTCTCGACGGAGGAGGCGCTCGAGTGCGCTCGCCGGCTCGCGCGCGATGAGGCGATCCTCGCCGGTCCCTCCGGTGGGTGCAACGTGGTGGCGTCGCTCAAGGTCGCGGCGGCGCATCCGGAGCTTCGGCGGATCGTGACGCTCATCCCCGACACCGCCATGCGGTACTTCTCGGGAGCGCTGTTCGGCGAGCGTACGTACGTCGACATGCCCGAGCACGAGAAGGAGCTCGACCCGTACTCGCTCGGGGTGATCGATCGATACCGCGAGCGGCTGGAGATCCTCGACTAACCCGTGGACTCCCCGTCGGGTCGGGTGACGAGGGCGACGTCGGCATCCAGGCTGGCGAGCAGGTCGGCGGGCGCGAGGTGCAGGTTCACCCCCCGTGCGCCGGCACCGATCGCCACGCGGCCGAGCCGGGCGATCGCGGCGTCGGCGATCACCGGCCAGGGTCGGGTCGAGGCGAACGGCGTGATCGCCCCGCGCTCGTAGCCGGTCGCCCGTCTGGCCTCCTCGGCGTCGGGAAGCGACAGGCGGCTCCGACCGAGGTGGGCTCGGAGCTTGGGCCAGTCGATCTGCCGGCCGCCTGGGACGAGCACGAACACGTAGTCGTCCGCCGCTCGCCGGACGACGATCGTGCGCACGAGCTGCTCGAGCCGGATGCCCTGACGCTCCGCGCTCTCCCGGGCGCTGCTCGGCGGCTCGGTCCGGACCACGTCGAACGCGAGCCCCGCCGCCCTGGCCGCGCGGATCGCCGGCGTGTCGGCCTCCTCGGCGGCCTGCGGGTCAGACGGCTCCTGCGGGTCGGATGGCTCCACGGGCTGGATCGTAGACGCGCACGGGGCTGAACGGTCGTTCAATTCGGACTATGCTCCCCGCGAACGAGAGCCCGAGTCTCCGCCCGGAGGTGAGCGATGTACCCGTTGAGCCCCGAGGACCGTGAGATCCAGCAGCGGATCCGCCGGTTCGTGGACGAGGAGCTGATCCCCCACGAGCGGTACGCGGAGGAGCACGGGGGCGAGCTGCCCGAGGGGACCCGCGACCGACACAAGCAGATGCTGCGCGAGCTCGGGTTCGGCGCGATCAACATGCCGAAGGAGCTGGGAGGCGACGGCCTCACCACCTTCCAGCAGGTCCTGGTGTCCGAGCAGATCGGCCGGGTCACCAACGGCCTGGGCTGGGTCCTGCACACGGGTCCGGGGTGGGCGATCGGCGTCCTCACCGAGGACCAGGTGGAGCGCTACCTGAAGCCGATCGTGCGCGGCGAGAAGACCGAGTGTTACGCGATCACCGAGGCCGGGGCCGGCTCCGACGTCGACGCGATCGAGGCCACCGCGCGGCGGGAGGGCGACGAGTACGTGCTGAACGGGCTGAAGTGGCACGTGACCTCGTTCAACAAGGCCCAGCTCGTGTTCTTCCAGGGCCGGCTCACCGAGGGGCCGCACGCGGGCGAGCACGCCCTGTTCATCGTCGACGTTCCCTCGCCGGGCGTGCGCATCGTGCGCACGCCCGCGTACTCGCACACGTACGCCCACCATCACGCGATCGTCGAGTTCAAGGACGTGCGGGTCCCGGCGGCGAACCTCGTGGGTGAAGAGGGCGGTGGGATGGCGTTCACCTACGCGTGGTTCCGGTACGAGCGCCTGATGATCGCCGCCCGGTGCTGCGGCGCCGCGGAACGGTTGATCGAGGAGGCGAGCGCCTTCGCGAAGGAGCGCGTGCAGTTCGGGCGCCCGATCGCCGAGTACCAGGCGATCCAGCACATGCTGGCCGACTCGCTCACCGAGCTGTGGGCGGCACGACTCATGACGTATCGCCTGGCACAAGAGATCGATGCGGGAGAGGACGTGAAGGTCCAGCACGCCCACTGCTCGATGGCCAAGCTCTACGCGAGCGAGATGGCCAACCGGGTCGCCGACCGCGCCGTGCAGATCTTCGGCGGCCGCGGCTACATGCGCGAGAACGTCGCCGAGCGCTTCTACCGCGAGCTTCGCGTCGACCGGATCTGGGAGGGGACCTCGGAGATCCAGCGCAACATCATCTTCGACCAGCTCGCCAAACGCGGCGTCCGCACGCTGGCGGGCTAGGAACGCGCGCCGGAGGGCAGGAGCACGAAGATCTCCCCTCCGCGCAGCGGACGCACCGCACGGAAATGCCGCTCGTCGGAGGTCGCGATGCGGACGGTCTCCAGCCGATCGGAAAACGCGACGAGCGACGCGTCGGTGAGGCCGATGCCGAACTCCTCGTACCGCTCCGCGATCTCGGCGCGCTGCGGAAGGGCACCCGGCCACCAGTTCAGGACGGGCGCCACGCGAACGTCGCGGCGATCGAGCCGGTCGACGGCCCGATCCACCTCTGCCTCGAGGTAGATGGTCGTCTTCATGCCATGTTTAGGGACCACACATCCCCGGGGGGTCACTCAACGCGCAGGATCGCGGCGTCCTCGGCGTCCCAGGTGAGCACGACGCGATCCTCGGCGACGAACCCCGAGGCCCGGCGGTCGCTCAGCTCGTGGACGACCAGGCGCGCCCCAAGCGTCGTGTCGACGTAGAACTGCGTCAGCGTGCCGAGATAGACGACCTGGCGCACGGTTCCCTCCAGGCGCGAGTCGGCCGAGGTCTCGTCCGCGGGCGCGCGGAGCCAGACGCGCTCGGGGCGGACGGCCACCAGGAGCTCGGTTCCGGCCGACACCGGTCGGTCGCCCGTCGGAACCACCAGACGCTCCCGATCGCTGATCCGGACGACGACCCGACCGTCGCGCACCTCGTCCGCACGGACCTCGAGCGCGTTCAGCACGCCGACGAAGTCGGCCACGAACGGGGTGGCCGGACGCTCGTAGACGTCCCTTGGGCGACCGACCTGCTCGATCAGTCCCTGGTTCACGACCGCGATGCGGTCGGACATCGACAGGGCCTCTTCTTGGTCGTGCGTGACGTAGACGAACGTCGTGCCGAGCTCGTGCTGGATCCGCTTGAGCTCGAGCTGCATCTGCTTGCGGAGCTTGACATCGAGCGCTCCGAGGGGCTCGTCCAGGAGCAGGGCGGTCGGGCGGTTCACGAGCGCCCGGGCGAGCGCCACCCGCTGCTGCTGCCCACCGGAGAGCTGGGCGGGCTTGCGCTTCTCGAATCCCTCGAGGCGCACCACCTCCAGCATCTCCGCGACGCGGCGACGCCGTTCCTCCCGCGGCACCTTGCGGAGCTTGAGCCCGTACTCCACGTTCTCCTGAACGCTCATGTGCGGGAACAGCGCGTAGTGCTGGAAGCACATGTTCACGTCGCGCTTGTTCGGCGGCACGCCGACCACGTCGCGGCCCCGGAGCAGGATCCGGCCCTCGTCCGGCTCCTCGAATCCCGCGATCATCCGCATCGTCGTCGTCTTCCCGCAGCCGCTCGGGCCGAGGAGCGTGAGGAACTCCCCGTCGGCGATGTCGAGCGAGATCCCGCCGACCGCCACGACCCGTCCGAACGACTTCCGGACCTCTTGCAGGCTGATCGCGGCGTCCGTCGCCCGGGTGGTCGGATCGCTCACCCGGCGCTCACCTCCTGCTGCAGGTTCGCCACCCGCTCCAGCCGCCGGTCCGCGAGGCGGCGACCGACCTCGGAGGCGATCACCACGATCGACGAGACGGTCATCACCACGACCGCCACCGCGATCACCTGTGGCAGGCGCTGGGGCAGTCGGAGCTGCGAGAACAGGTACAGGGGGAAGGTCGGCTGGTCGCCGGCGATGAACGAGGCCACGACGACCTCGTCGAAGGAGATGGTGAAGACGATGAGGAACGCGGAGAGCACGGCCGGGGCGAGCAGGGGCAGGGTGATCGAGCGGAACGTGCGCAAGGGGCCCGCGCCCAGGTCGCGCGACGCCTCCTCCAGCGAGACGCTGATCCGTTCCAAGCGAGGGACCATCGTCAAGATCGCGAAGGGCAGCGCGATCACGATGTGCCCGATCGCGACGGTGAGCGGTGAGAGCGGGATGCCGACGGTGTTGAAGAGGATCAGCAGGGCGATCCCGAAGACCACGAGGGGGATCACGAGCGGCGCGAGCAGCAGCCCGGAGACGGCGCCCTTGGCGAAGAACCGCCGGCGGACGAGCAGGATCGACGCCGGGATCGCCAGCACGACGGTCACGACGCTCGTCAGGGTGGCGACGAGCGCGCTCGTGCGCAACGCGCCCAGGAGCGCCGAGTTGTGCACGAACTCTCGGTACCAGCGGAACGTGAAGCCCTGCCACGGGAACGACACGAACGTGCGATCGTTGAAGGAGAACACGATCAAGATGAGGATCGGCGCGTACAGGAACACCACCAGCAGCGCGAAGAAGATCCAGAGCGAGCGTCGCCCTCCGCGCGAGACGGCCGGGTTCATTCGCTCACCGACCGGAAGCTCACGAAGCGGCCGAACACGGCCATGAGCACCATGACCGCGCCGATCAGGAACATCGACATCGCGGACCCGAACTGCCAGTCGAACCCCTGCAGGAACGCGTTCTGGATGCCGTTGCCGAACATGAAGCCCTTCGGCCCGCCGACGAGCAGCGGCGTCACGTACTCGCCGAGCGTTGGGATGAACACGAACACGAAGGCGGCGATGACGCCGGGCATCGACAGCGGGAGCGTCACGCGGCGGAACGTGGTCCAGCGGCTTGCCCCGAGATCGTTCGAGGCCTCGAGCAGCGACAGGTCGAGCGCCTCGAGCGAGACGAAGATCGGCAGCGCCACGAACGGGACCCACACGTACGCGAGCACGAGGTAGACCGCGAACTGACTGTAGAAGAGCCAGCCCTGGGGCGCGATGCCGACGAGCTTCAGGAACGAGTTCACCACGCCCTGCTCGCCGAGGATCACTCGCCAGGCGAGCACCCGCAGCAGGTAGCTCGTCAGGAACGGCGCGACGATCACCAGCAGCAACGTGTACTTGCGCCGCCCGGCGACCAACGCGAGCAGGTACGCGACCGGGTAGGCGAGCAGCACGGATGTGATCGAGACGCCGAGCGACATCCGCACGGACTTCCAGAACACGCCCATGTAGATCGAGCCGAACAGGAAGTCGTGCCACGCCCGGAGCGACAGGTAGTGGTCCTGGGGGAGCAGCGTGAGCAGCCCGACGCTGTAGCAGGCCACCATCACGACCGGCACGACGAAGAACACGAGCAGGTAGCTGACCGGGCCGGACAGGAGGCCCGCCGTGACCGCGCCCCGGCGCCCCCGCCGGCGCCGGGACGGGACCGGCCGCCCCCTCCGCTCGGTCTCGATCGAGAGGTCGAGCTCGGTCACCAGAGGCTCAGGCGGCCTTGACCTCGTCCCAGGCCCGGTTGTACGCGTCGCGCTGCGGCTGGTAGCGGTCCATCAGCGCGGCGGGCGGAGACAGGTTGCCGACCGGGTCGTCCAGCCCGAACGCCCGCACGACCGCGGGGTCCACCTTGCTGAGGTCGACCTTCAGGTTCGAATGGCCGTACCCGTAGTTGTTGATCACCCACAGGCCGGTCTGCGGCATCGTCCACGCGTTCGCGTACTCGTGCGCGTGGTAGTAGTTCTCGGTGTTCGCGTTCAGCATGAGGCCCTCGCCCCATGCCAGGACGCCCTCCTTCGGGCGGATGTAGGCGACGGGGGCGTCGTTGCGGGTGTTCACCCAGGCGTCCGGCCACGCGTAGGCCGCCCACACGTTGCCCTGCCGGACGTCGTCCCACATCTGCGTGAAGTCCACCCAGATGTTGTAGAGGTTCTTCTTCTTCTGGATGCAGTAGTTCTTGCACGTCTCCAGGTCCTGCGGCGTCATGTCGAAGATGTCGCTCTCGACGCCGAGCACGAGACCCGCCTGCAGGAGGATCCACGGCGTGTCGAACCACGAGATGTGGCCCGCGAGCGAGTCGTCGAACAGGTACGAGTACGAGTTGATCGAGGGATCGGCGTGGTCGGTCCGGATGATGACGCCCGAGTACCCCCAGTCGGTCACGATCTCGTACTGCTTTCCGTCGAGCTGGCCCGCCTTTTCGAGCGCCGGGTTCAGATCGGGGAAGTTGGAGATCAGCGACGTGTCCCACGGCTGGACGGCCCCCAGGTTGAAATAGTCCTGGACGTAGCCGACCTCGGGATGGACGATGTCCCACGTGTAGCCGCCGGCCGTCTTGGCCAGGGCCTGCTCGGTATTCGTGAAGAAGCTGAACTTCGGGTCCGGGTACCCCTTCGCCGCGTAGGAGCGCCAGAGCGGCTTGACCTCGAATCCGGCCCACTCGTAGGCGTGCAGGACGCCGGGCTCGGACTCGAGCGGCGGTCGGGTCTCGGTCGCGGAGGCGCCGCCGCCCTGCGTGGCCGCGGTGATGTTCTTCTGACAGGCGGCGAGGACCCCGGTCCCGCCGGCGATCGCCAGATACTTCAGGAACGCCCGCCGGCCGAGGCTCGACCGCAGGACGGCGTCCAGCTCACTCCGCATCGGTGACCCCCTCCCGAACCGTGGAACGATCTGCGGATGATGGAGGGAGCGCGGGTCGGGTGCAAGTCGCCGGAGAGCACAACTCGCAGGCCGGTCTGTCGACAAGCTGTTCAGACGTGGTTCCGCTCGGCCCGGTCTCTCGCTGGTCTGTGCCCGGGCAGATCCGCGGCGACGGGGCGACGGCCTCACTCATGGCAAGCGCGCGGTCTCCCGGGGTGGACCCGGGCGGGCTCCGCGTGATGACCGAGATGTCGGCAACCCAGCCGGGCGGAGGGTCCGTGAGGTCGTCGAGCGCTTCACCGCTCGCGCGAAGCGACGGCGCGCTCTCGGCCGCCGGATGAGGGGCCCGCTCCCGCGTCAGGATACGCGGGGTTCGAGCACGTCGAGCGGGTCCTGCCGAACCGCTCTCGCGGTCGGGTAGGCGCCGGCGAGCCCGAGCACAAGGAGCTCTCCAAGGAGGAGGCGGGGCACGACGGACGCCTTCAGGAGCGAGACATCGGAGATCTGGAACGCGTTTTGCGCGAACGAGGCTGCAACGGGCTGGAGGACCAGAATGAGGACGATCGCCAGTGCGGAGGCCGCTGCAAGCACGAGGACGATATCCACGATCACGAGAGCCGCGACGTCTCGTCCGCTGGCGCCGACCGCGCGTGAGAGACCGAAGAACCACATCCGGTCCCGCACCACGATCGTCTCCGCGACGAGCAGACCCAGCCCCGCCAGCGCGAGGACCGCCCAGGCGATGAGTCCGTACACGAGATCCACACCCGCCGCGGCCCGTCGGATCGCCTGGCCGGTGTCCAGCCGGGTGACGACCACGGCCGACTCCACGTGCGGCACGCCGAATCGGTGGGCGGCGTCCCGGAGCTCACGGGTCACCGCGTCGGAGAGCGCAAAGGAAAGATCACTGTTGCGACCCGTCACGACCACGAACCGGTAGGACGGAGCGTCCGTGCTGGCGAGGAGCGCGAGACCCTCGTAGCGCCCCCGCAGGATGAGCCCGACGCTCGGGCCCGCCGATCCCGCGCCGAACCAGAGGTTCCGCTCTGCCGTCGTAGGGAGGCGCGCCGCCGATCCGGGGACCTCCTCACCCCCGATGCAGAGTCGGGTGCCCACGCCCGCGCTCTTGGGCGAGCGGTCGACGGGCACTCCCGTCCGGTCGTAGGGGACGAGGAGGGGTGCGATCCCGAAGGAAGTATCGGGCGGGCAGTCCACGGCCGTGGGAGGGATGATCACGACCATACGGGCCGGCTCGGTCGTGTATGGGCGGACGGCGGCGTCGATGCGGTGGAGGAGGCTCCGGGGGTCCAAGCCAAAGGGCGAGGCGAGGTCGATTGCGTAGGTTCCCGTCCGCCCCGCTTCGGCGCTGATCGACGCCTGCAAGTCCTCCGAGGAAAGGCGCGAGAGCTCCGAGACGATCAGGAAGATGGCCATGCCGACCGCAGCGCTGACGGTGAGGAGCGCGAAGCGAGCCTTCGACGCGCGGTTGAATCGAAGTGCGAGCAGCGCGACGCGCCTCACCTGGTTTCATCTCCGGGACCCAGGCGTCCCCGTACCAGGGTCAGCCGCCGGTCGGCTCGTTCGGCCACCACGGCGTCGTGGGTGACGACGAGCACGGTCGCGCCGAGACGCGCGGGGAGGGTCAGGATCGTGTCTGCGACCCCGTTGGCAGTCTCCTCGTCCAGGTTCCCTGTCGGCTCGTCGGCGATGAAGAGGGATGGGCGAGCGAACAGAGCCCGCCCGATCGCGACGCGCTGACGTTGACCACCCGAGATCTGGTTCGGCCGCCGCGCGGCGAGCTCGCCGATCTCGAGAATCTCAAGGATCTCGTGCGCCCAGTTCCGTGCGACGCGGCGCCGCTCGGAGTGGGGGGCGAAGTGCCACGGCAGCATGACGTTCTCGATGACCGTGAAGGCGGGCTCCAAGTGAAAGGCCTGGAAGACGATGCCGATCTCGGAAGCGCGCAGGTGGGCCCGGCCGATCGGATCCAGCCCTCCGGCGCTGACGTCCCCGATCCGAACGTCGCCTGCCGTCGGTGTGCGAAGGAGCGCCAGGACCGACACGAGGGTGGACTTCCCCGCTCCCGACCGGCCGAGGATCGCGGTGGAGCTCGCCCGTGGGAGGTCCAGCGTAACGTCGCGTAGGGCGACCACCGGCCCTGTCGTTGACGGGTACTCAACGGTGACGCCGTGCAGAGAAGCGGCCGGTGCGCCTTCGTCAGCCATTGGACGGCGGTACGAGGGGGGCGCCTACCGGCAGGTCTGACGTCACGACGCGCACGACGCCGTCGGTGATCCCGACCGTGATCGGGACCCTGCGCTGGTGTCCGCCCTCGAGGATCGTGACGTAGTAGCCATCGGTGCTGCGGTCGTACCCGACGTAGATGTTGGGGACCACCACCACATCTCGGTATACCTTCGAGGTCAGCGTGATCCGAGCCCGGAGGCCGGCGGCGGTCTCCACGTACCCCGGCAACCGGCAGTGAAGCTCGTACGGTGGGTCGCCGCTTACTGCCTGCACCCAGACGGCGGTGCAGGGCATCGATCGCTGGCCAATGATGGTCTCGATCGAAGCCCGGCCGGAGAACGGGATCGACCGATACCGGAGGTACTGGATCGGGAGGAGCGGCACGACGACGTCGATACCCGGCGCGCGGATGGCCGGAACCCCACCCGGCATGATGAGAACGCCGTCGATCGGAGCCCGAAGTCGACCTCGGAGGCTCCGGAGCTGCGCCAGCTCGCTCGCGTCGATGCTGCTGACCGCCGCCCCGGCTACGAGGAACCGACGGATCTCCGGGGAGATCCTGGAGCGTCCGAGCTCCTCGCCCGCCGAGACCAGCGTGCCGGCCCGTACAGCAGAGACGAAGGCGAGCGCGGGATTCGGCAGGACCTGGACCGCGGAACTCTCGCGCGAGACGCCATCGAGCACGTACCGGACGCGCAGATCCACGCGACGCACGACCGCACCTGAGTCCGGCGTGCCCGATGCGCCCGTCGTCGGCGGCCGGGTTGGAGCGCTCGACCGCTGGGTGCCGGTGCAGGCCGCGAGAACCAGGAGCAGCAGTGCTCGTGCGCTCGTTCTTCTCCGAATCACGCTCCTTGCTCCTGAACCACTGCGGCAATGGTCGGACCGCCGGGCTCTGCCGGCCAGTTCGGACCGCATCCGCCCTCCGCGAGGAGCATCGCGCGGAGCTGGTCTGGGTCGCCCGAGGCGACGGCAGCCTTGAGCCGGGCGTACTCCTGTGCGACTGCGGAATTGCCCGGTTCGATGGGGTTCGTGGGCATCGGCCCGGGGGAGACCTTCGGAGGGGCGCCGGTGTGGATCCACGTCAGGTAGACGTGGAGGGCCTCACGGCACGCGATCAGGGTGCGGACGGAGGCTTGCGCCAGGCTCCGCCGCTGCTCGGTCGACATTCCCTTGAGGTTCGTCTGCACGCGGGGGAGCGAGAGGGTCTCGACCACGGCGGCCCGCGGGAGCCCCTTGAAGATGGGGTCGTCCGGAGAGAGCGCTCCGCTCCGGCTGCATCCGATGAGCAGCGTGGCCATCAGGGCGCCGATGATCACGCGCCACCCTGGAGCTCGGCTGCGACGAACACCGGGCGGGACATGGATGCGTGACGGACGTCCGGTCGAGGCCGGAACCTTCCTGAGGCGGAGGGCGGGGAGGGTTCGCCCCCCCCGCCTCCGTTCTTGCGCTTGCCGTCGGCATGGCCAATCACCCCGGGTACGTCACCGTGTAGTTCCAGTCGTAGTTGCCGTGCCCGAACCCGATACCGTTGCAGTTGGCGGCCTGCGTCTTGTACGCCTTCGTCGTGTAGCCCGACCTGATCACGTTCGTCCACGAGACCGTGGTCCCATCGCTGACCGTCTTCACCGACAGGCTGTTGCCGTTGTCGCTCACGGCCCACGTGTTCGTGTTCGATGGGATTCCATCCACGACGGACGGGTTGGTGCTGTTCTGCCTGATCCTGTAGGTGCCGTTGCTCCCGAACGCGACGCGCACGCCAGTCGAGATGGTCACCCCGTCACAGCTCACGGTAAGCACTTGCGGGCCCCTGGTCGCGGCACCGGCGGGCATCACGACAGCCAGCATGGTGAGCGATGCCAGACCGACCAGCATGAGGAGCGGAAGGGCCGTCATCACGCCCTTGTTTCGGGCCTTGAGCGCCCCCTCCGAGTGCGGGTCTCCTCTCCATCGCCGCTCTCCTTCTTCCGAAGTCCTCCGCGCAGAACACCGGGCGGGTGGGTCACCCGGAGACTCATCTCGTGCGCCGGGCGGCGATCGCGCAAGTTGGTCGGCGGTCTTGGGCGCGGCCGTCGGACGAGAACGCCGACGGGGGGCCGGGGCCCAAGATCACCAAGATCCACCGCAAGGGCTACTCCCCCACGTGCCGAGTTGCCCCGCAAGATATTACCTGAAGGTGTAACGGTCAAGAGCGAATCCCGCCTTGCCTCTGGGACGTGGGCTCGCATCCCGCTCTCGGGTGCTAGAGCTCGAAGCCGAGCTCCTTCGCGGCGACCGCCATGCACAGCCGGTGCATGCGCTCGGGGCTCACCTGGCTGTCGTTCATGATGACCTGGATCGCGAGGCCGTCCATCAGCGACGCGAGGAGGAGGGCGATCTCGTCGGCGTCGCCCGGGCCGAACTCACCGGCCGCCTGGCCGGCGCGGACGATGTCGGCGATCGACTGCCGCCACCGCTGGTCGAGGATCTCGCGGTCCTTGGCCATCTGCGGGTCCCGGAGCGCGCGAACCCACACCTCCATCCACAGGGCCCACTCATCGAGCTTACCGAACTCGGGAAGGTATCCCGGCACCGACAGGTCGACCAGCCGACGGAGCTGCTCCTTCGCGCTGGGGATCCTGCGGATCTCCCGCGACATCCGCAGGAAGAACTGGTCGTTCGCGTAGGTGAGCGCCTCGGACAGGAGCCGGTCCTTGGAGTCGAAGTAATAGAGGATGAGCCCGGGAGACACGCCGGCCTGCTCCGCAACGTCGGAGATCCTGGTCTCCGCCAGCCCGCGCTCGGTGATGACCCGGGCGGCCGCGTCGAGGATCTCCTGGTTGCGATCCCTTGTGGACTTCGGACGAACCGCGCTCACGATCTCGCGTTTCCTCGGGGTTGAACGCCGGACAGGCGGCGGGCCCTTCCGGCGATGGTTGAACCCGGATTCAGCGCCACTGTACCGGCCTGAGCAGCGGTGTCAACACGGCGGCCCCGGCGCCGAACTTGACCGACCGTTCAAACGCCGGCATGATGGCGCCGTCCCTGCTCCAAGGAGCGCGTCATGGCGAACGTGTACGACGCCATCGTCATCGGTGGCGGACACAACGGTCTGGTGAGCGCCGGCTTCTTCGCGAAGTCCGGTGCCAGGACGGTGGTGCTGGAAGCCCGGAGCAAGACGGGCGGCGCGGCCGACACGAGCAGCCCGTGGCCGGAGCATCCGGACTTCAAGGTCACCACGTACTCCTACGTCATGAGCTTGATGCCCCCCACGATCATCGACGGGCTGAACCTCAAGCGGCACGGCTACGACGTGACCCCCTTCGGGCCCTACTATCAGGCGTTTCCCGACGGGCGCTCGATCAAGATCTACGCGGACGACGCGAAGAAGAACTACGAGTCGATCTCGCAGTTCTCCAGAAAGGACGCCGACACGATGCCGAAGTGGGACGCCTGGCTCTCCGGCGTCGCCTCGGTGCTCGGGCCGATGCTCATGCGCGTCCCGCCCAAGATCGGCTCGATGAGCCTGCGGGACGTCCTGGACCAGCTGAGGACGGCCTGGGCAATGCGCGGCCTCGGCGTTCGGGGCGTCGGGGACGTCACGCGCCTGTTCACGATGAGCGTGGGCGATCTGCTGAACGACTGGTTCGAGTCCGACGCCGTGAAGGGCATGCTCACGGTGAACGGAGTGATCGGGACGTGGGCAGGACCGTTCTCGCCGGGCACCGCCTACGTGATGCTCCACCACTCGATCGGCGACGTCGGCGACGGCCACATGGGGTCGTGGGGGTACCAGACGGGCGGGATGGGCGCGGTCGCCGACTCGATCCGGCGAGCCGCGGAGTCCTTCGGGGCCGAGATCCGGACCAGCGCCCGCGTCGCCAAGATCCTCGTCCGCGGCGGCCGGGCGGTCGGCGTGGCCCTCGAGAGCGGCGAGGAGATCCGCGCGCCGGTCGTGGTCACCACGATCCACCCGAAGATCGCGTTCCTGAAGCTCCTCGACCGATCGGAGCTCCCGCCCGAGTTCGTCCGCGACATCGAGATCTGGAAGACGCGTTCGGGCGTGGTGAAGATCAACCTGGCCATGAGCGAGCTCCCCGACTTCATCGCCGATCCGGGCAAGGAGCTCCAGGACCACCATACCGGGTCGGTCGAGCTCTGCTTCTCGGCGGAGTACGCGGAGCGCGCGTTCCAGGACGCCGCGGCCGGCCGGCCCGCCGAGCGTCCGTTCGTCGACGGGGTGATCCCCACCACGCTGGACAAGACGCTCATGCCGGAAGGCGTGCACAACTTCTCGATGTTCACGCAGTGGGTCCCCCACGGCTGGGTGAACGAGCCGCACCGCGAGGAGCTCGAGGCGTACGCCGACCGGGTCATCGACCTGTACACGGAGCTCGCGCCGAACTTCAAGTCGGCCGTGATCGCGCGTCAGGTGCTGGGGCCGTACGACATGGAGCAGGAGCTCGGGCTGATCGGCGGCAACATCTTCCACGGCGAGCTCTCGGTCGAGCAGCTGTTCCACATGCGGCCGGCCCCCGGCTACGCGGACTACCGAACGCCGATCCGCGGCCTCTACCACGGGAGCAGCGCCACGCACGCGGGCGGCGGGGTCACCGGCATCCCGGGGTGGCAGGCCTTCCGGCAGGCCAAGCGCGACCGGGCGTGGTCCTCCGGCAAGTAGCCTTTCCCGCGTGAGCTCCCCGCGCGTGCAGGAGGCGGAGCCGAGGACGCCGCTCGAGCGCATGCTCGAGGCGAGGTCGGTGGCGGTGGTCGGCGCGAGCGCGCGTCCGGGCTCGGTCGGCAACCAGGTGCTCGTGGAGCTGATCGAGGGCGGGTTCGGTGGGCGGGTCTTCCCGGTGAACCCGAAGTACGAGGAGATCCTCGGACGCGCGTGCGCCGGCTCGATCGCGGATCTCGAGGAGCCGGTGGATCTCGCGGTGCTCGCGGTCTCGAACGCGCTCCTCGAGGAGCAGCTCCGGGCGGCCGCGGAGGCCGGAGCGGGCTCGGCCGTGATCTTCGCGAGCTGCTACGAAGCCCCCCGAGAGGGAGTTCCGCCGCTCACCGAGCGACTCGCGCGCATCGCCCGAGACGCCGGGATGGCCGTCTGCGGAGGGAACTGCATGGGCTTCGTGAACCTCGAGCGCGGCCTGCGCGCGGTGGGCTTCTACGAACCGAAGGGGCTGGAGCCCGGGCCGCTCACGTTCATCAGCCACTCGGGCTCGGCGTTCTCGGCCCTGCTGCACAACGACCGCGGGCTGCGGTTCAACCTCGCGGTCTCCTCCGGGCAGGAGATCGTCACGACCGCGGCCGACTACCTGCGGTACGCGCTCTCGCACACGGGCACCCGCGCGATCGGGCTCTTCCTCGAGACCGTTCGCGATCCGGCGTCGTTCCGGGCGGCCCTCGATCTCGCGGCCGAGCGCGACGTCCCGGTCGTCGCGCTGAAGGTCGGACGCGAGGCCCTGACGCGGCAGATGGTCGCCGCGCACTCGGGCGCGCTCGCCGGAGAGGACGGCGCGTACGAGGCCCTGTTCGAGGCACACGGCGTCCTCCGCGTCGAGAGTCTGGACGAGCTCGCCGACACGCTCGCGCTGTTCGCGCAGGGCCGGCGGGCGGGCCCCGGCGGGCTCGCGAGCATCCACGACTCGGGAGGCGAGCGGGCCTTGATCGTCGATGCGGCCGCGGCGGCGGGGGTGCCCCTCGCCCGGATCACCGAGCCGACGGTCGCACGGCTCGCGGCCGTGCTCGAGGAGGGGCTCCCGCCGGTGAACCCGCTGGACTTCTGGGGGACCGGCCGCAACGCGCCGGAGATCATCGCCGAGTGCGCCCGCGCCCTCCTCGCCGACCCCAATGTGGCGGCCTTCGCGTTCTCGGTCGACCTCACCACCGAGGACAGTCCCGACATGGGCTACATCGCGATCGCGACCGAGGTGTGCCCGGAGACGGCCAAGCCGTTCGCGATGCTCTCGAACTTCGCGGCCGGCATCGACCGGCACGACGCCAAGCGCCTGGAGGCCGCGGGGATCCCCATCCTCGAGGGGACCTCGACCGGGCTGGCCGCCTTTCGCCACCTGTTCGAGTACCGGGACCACCGCGCCCTGCCGCCGCTCACCGGGACCTCGCCCGCAACCGACGAGGCTCGCGATCGCTGGCGGTCGCGCCTGTCGAGCGCTGAGCCGCTCGACGAGCTGGAGGGCCTCCGCCTGCTCGCCGACTACGGCGTGCCGTCCACGCCGGCCGAGGTCGCGGAGGGCGTGGAGGAGGCGGTTGCGGCGGCGGCGCGCCTCGGCTACCCCGTCGCGCTCAAGACCGCGGGTCGCGGGATCGCGCACAAGTCCGACGTCGGTGGGGTGCGGCTGGGACTCGGGAGTTCGGCCGAGCTGGTCGAGGCCTACCGGGACATGGCACCGCGGCTCGGCCGGCGGGTCACGGTGTCGAAGATGGCCCCGCCGGGCGTGGAGATCGCGCTCGGCATCGTCCGTGACCCGCAGTTCGGGCCGCTGGTGCTCGTCGCGGCGGGCGGGATCCTCGTGGAGCTGCTTCGAGACCGGCGGCTCGCGCTGCCTCCGCTCGACGAGGCTCGGGCCATGCGGCTGATCGACCGGCTCAAGGCCCGACCGATGCTCGACGGGGTCCGCGGGGCCCCGCCCTCTGACGTCGGCGCGCTCGCCCGAGCGGTCGTGGGGCTCTCCTGGCTCGCGCACGACCTCGGCGACCTGATCGAGGCCCTGGACGCGAACCCCGTGGTGTGCTTCCCGGAGGGGTGCGCGGCCGTCGACGCGCTCGTGATCCGGCGGGGCTGAGCCGGCGATCGCGCGCCCGGCGCGATCACGTTCCCGCGCGTCCGGCGCCGGCCAGCCGTTCGTGCCCTCCGAGCAAGCGGTCCCGGGCGGCCGAAAGCGCGATCGAGACCGCTCCGTGCACCGCGGCGCGGTCGCCGAGTCGGCTCCGTTCGATGCGGGGCGGTGTGGGCACGAGACGGCGCACGGCCTCCCGGACGGCCGGGAGGATCAGTCGGTTGCTGCCGATGCCGCCGCCCAGCACGACCAGCTCGGGATCCAAGACGGCACAGACCGAGGCGACCGCGGTGGCGAGGAGTCTCGACTCCTCCGTGACGATCTCGGCCGCGACCGGGTTGCCGGCCTCTGCCAGCGCGAAGATCTCCCGGGCGGTTCGGGGCGGGTCGGCGTCGAAGCGCGACGCGGCCCGTTGGACGAGCGCCGGGCCGCTTGCCTCGTCCTCGAACGGACCTCGCAACCTGTGCCTTGCGTCGAACGGGTCGGCGGCGAGGGGGAGGTATCCGATCTCGCCGGCGCTGCCGTGGGCCCCGACGAACAGCTCATCGTTCACGATCAGGCCCATGCCCACCCCCGTACCGACGGCGATGAAGGCGAAGGTCGAGACGCCCTGGCCGAGACCGTGCCACTGCTCTCCGAGCGCCGCGGCGTTCACGTCGTTCTGGATCAACACGGGGGTCTCCAGCTCAGCGGCGAGTCCCCGCTGAAGGTTGACGCGCTGGAGCCCGGGAACGTTGGGGGCCAGGCGGATCTGGCCGGTCTCCGGGTTCTGGATCCCCGGGGTGGCCAGACCCACCGCCAGGACGCGGCCCCAGTCGACCCCGGCATCACCGGCCACCCGACGTGCGCACGTGGCGATCTGGGTCAGCACCCGGCGCCCCCCGTGCCGGTCGGTGGGTTCCCGGGACTCGGAGAGGATGCGTCCGTGCAGGTCCGAGACGGCCGCGCGAAGGCTGGTCCCGCCGACGTCCACGCCGATCACGCAGCCGACGCTGGCATCGACCCCGTACAGCACCGCCGCTCGCCCCGTGCGCCCCGTGCGCCGGCCGCCCTCGGTCACGAGTCCGCCTTGGAGGAGGCCCGCCACCACGGACGAGACCGTTGGCTTGGACAGGCCCGTCCGGCGGGCGATGTCGGCCCTCGAGATTGGGCCGTGGGCGATGATCGCGTCCAGGACGGTCTGCACCGACAGCGCTCGCAGCAGGTGGGGACCCGAGCCGGAGGTGGAGGTCGCCCGAGCCGCGCGCCGGCCGGAGAGCGAATGAGGCCGTCGAGGCCGGTTCGACCCGTCGGGCATTCCGGGCCCTCTCAGTCCGTCCGGTGGAAGGGGAGGCCGCCGCTCACGATCAGGTGCGACCCGGTGACCTGATCGGCGAGCGAGGAGCACAGGAACAGGACCGCGCCCGCGATGTCTGCTGGCTCCTCCAGCCGCCCGAGGATCAGGCGGCGCCGGTACTCCTCCTTCACGTCCTCGGGTCTCATTCCCCGACGCTCCGCTTCCTGGGCCCACTCGCGTGCCATCATGTCGGTATCGACATCTCCTGGGCCGACCGCGTTCACGGTCACGGACGGCGCGAACTCCTGTGCCGCCACCTGCGTGAGCCCCACGATCGCGAACTTGGCCGCGCAGTACGGGCCGAAGTACTTGGTGACGCAGTTGAGCTGTGCGACATAGGAGCCGAGGTTGACGATCCTCCCCCAGCCCCGCTCCATCATGCCGGGGGCCACTCGACGCATCATGAGAAACGTGCCCTTGGCCATGATGTCGAGGTGGCGGTCCCAGTCCTCCTCGGTGCAGTCCAGGAGCGCCCGGTACCGCGAGATGCCGGCGTTGTTGACGAGCACGTCGATCGGTCTGAGGTCCGACTCCGCCGTCGAGACGATTCGCTCGACGTTCGCGGCGACCGACACGTCGCCGGTCACCGCGATGCTCCGGCGACCGAGCGCTCGAATCTCTCCGGCGGTTCGTTCAGCGGTCTCATCGAGGTCGTTCACGGCGACGTCGGCCCCGTGCTGCGCGAGCCGAAGGGCGATGCCGCGACCGATGCTCCGCCCGGCGCCGGTGACGAGGGCCGTCCGGCCGGTGAGGTCGAGGGGATCAGTGTCGAGGTCGCTCATTTCACCGCTCCCAAGGTCAGTCCCTTCACGATGTGCCGCTGGACGATCGCCGCGAACACGACCATCGGTGCGATGGCCACGATCGAAGCGGCCGCCATCTGGTCCCACTTGATGGCCGCATAGCCGCGGAACCCGGCCACCGCGACGGTCACGGTCTTCGCCCGCTCAAAGGTCAACGAGAGGGCCATCGTCAGCTCGTTCCACATGTAGATGGCCAGCAGGATCGCCGTCGCCGCGAGGCCCGGCGCGATGACCGGCAGGTAGACGCGCACCAGCGCCTGGAGGTGCGAGCAACCGTCGATCTCGGCCGCCTCCCCGAGCTCGCGGGGGACCTCCTCGAAGAACGCCTGGAGCATCCACACCGCCAGCGGGACGCCGAAGACCTGGTACATGATCGCCAGCCCGATCGTTGTGTCGTACAGACGGAACTGCTGGTACAGCACGTACATCGGGATCACGAACAGGAACTCCGGCAGCATGTACGCGAGCATCAGCCAGACGGCGAGGGGCCGCTTGAGCCGGGTCCGGAACCGCGTGAGCGCATAGGACGCCGGCACGGCAAGCACGAGGGCGAGCGCGACGCCGAGCACGACCACCACGACGCTGTTGACGAACGCCCGGCCGAATCCGGCCGCCTGCCAGATCTGGCGGTAGGCGTCGAACACCGGTCGGTATACGAACGCGGGCGGCGTCGCGAACGCGTCCCGCGCGGTCTTCGTCGAGATCGTGAACAGCCAGTAGACGGGGAACAACGTGGCGAGGATGGCGACGCCGACCACCGCCCAGGCCACCCAGAGCGAGGTTCCACGACGTGCGGTCGTGCGGCTAGCGCTCATCGTCTCGGAACCTTCCGCTCAGGCGAAGGAACACGGCGACCACGACGAGGATGAAGCCGGAGAACAGGACCATGATCGCCATCGCCTTGCTCATCTGGAGCTCCTTGAAGGCCGTCCGATAGGTGAGGACCTGCATGGCCTCCGTCGCCCGGACCGGCCCGCCGCCGGTGGTCCCGAAGATGATCGCGAACACCTTCAGGCAGTCGACGGTCCGAAACAGCGCGACCGTGAGGATGAACGGACGCAGGAGCGGCAGGGTCAGGTACCGGAACTTCTGCCACGCTCCTGCCCCGTCCACCTCCGCCGCCTCGAAGGGATCGGTGGGGAGTGACTGAACGCCCGCCAGCAGCACGATGAACACGAAGGCCGTCTGCCACCACGTGTCGATGCCGATGATCGACGGCATGGCCCATCGCACGTCGCCGAGGAAGGCGCTGGTGGGCAGGTGCAG
>Ga0070741_10007356_pt1 | contig 22828 bp, 19 predicted proteins | sample Coa_R1_4_FD_66440 | JGI IMG/M metagenome (GOLD analysis project Ga0070741, IMG submission 66440) | Surface soil microbial communities from Centralia Pennsylvania, which are recovering from an underground coalmine fire - Coalmine... | ecosystem: Environmental > Terrestrial > Soil > Unclassified ... | reverse complement strand
ATGTCGTTGCAGAGCTCGACGCATTCGTCGCAGACGAACACCGAAGGGCCGGCAATGAGCTTGCGGACTTCGTGTTGGCTCTTACCGCAGAAGGAGCAATATAGAAGCTTCTCGCCTTTGCCGTCGCCCCTGCCGGAATGATTGTCGTCAGCCATCCTCTAAAACCTCGTCAACCTGCCTCAAAGATGCCGTTTCCGGAAGCGATATGCAAGTACAGGGTTGCTACCGCTTATATAGCACAGCGCCACCCGCATACCCATATTAAGTACGCTTTTCGATCACGTTGTCGATCAAGCCATATTTGACCGCTTCCGCTCCTTCCATGAAGTAGTCGCGATCGGTGTCATCGCGTATTTGCTCTAGGGTGCGGCCCGTATGTTTGACCAGGATTTGATTGAGCCGTTCGCGCACCCGCAATATCTCGCGGGCGTGGATGTCGATGTCGGTCGCCTGGCCTTGGAAACCGCCCATCGGCTGATGCACCATCATGCGTGCATGCGGAAGCGCGAAACGCTTGCCCTTCGCGCCGCCCGCGAGAATGAGCGCTCCCATGCTGGCCGCTTGGCCGATGCACACCGTGCTGACGTCCGGCTTGATGAACTGCATGGTGTCGTAGATCGCAAGCCCCGCGTTCACGGCGCCCCCCGGGGAATTGATGTATAAGTGGACGTCTTTATCCGGATTTTCGGACTCGAGAAAGAGAAGCTGGGCCACCACCAAATTGGCCATGTGGTCTTCGACCGGGCCGACCATGAAGACGACCCGTTCCTTGAGCATCCGCGAATAGATGTCGTATGCCCGTTCACCCCGCCCGGTGGTCTCGATAACCATCGGGATCAAGCCGAGGGCCTGCGCGCCCAGGGCTCCGTCTTGATTGCGAGAATCAGTCATTATCATACCTTTTACTATACACACGTCATTCGATTGAAACATCCATCTTCAACAGATCCTCAAATGAGACCGGCCGATCGCGTACTTGCGCGGTGTTCATCAATTGTTCCACGACGGTGTCTTCCAGTACGGTGGATTCCACTTCGCCGAGCCGCTCGGGGTCGGCGTAATACCATTCGATGAATTTTTCCGGCGCCTCGTAGTCGCGCGCCATTTGCTCGACTCTCGCCCGCACCCGCCCGGCATCCGCCTTGATGCCGCGACTGCGGACAACCTCGGCAAGGATCAGCCCGAGAGCCACCCGCACGCGCGCGCGCTCACGGTAAAAGGCGTTGTCACTGTCGTCCGCCGCGGCGGCCGCTCCCGCAGCGGCCTGCCGGATTCGCCTCATACGCTCGACTTCGCCCTCGACCAGGCCGGTCGGGACTTCGAATTGATTGAGATCGCGCAACGACTTCAACACATTGCGCCGCAGCACCGTGCGCGCCCGTTCGGCCGCCTCGCGCTCGAGGCTGCTGCGCACTTCCGCGCGCAGCTTGTCTATACCGCCGTCGGCTATCCCGAGTGCTTTGGCGAGCTCGTCGTCGACGGCCGGCAGCACCGGTTCCGCCACTTCCTTGACGTGCACCTCGAATTCGGCGGCTTTTCCGGCGAGGGCGGGATTACGCGCGTCTGCGGGAAAGTTGACCGTCACGCGCCGCGTCTCGCCCTGCACACTACCGACCACCCCTTCCTCGATTTCCCGGAACGAAGAACCGGAGCCGAGCATGATCGGCTGATTCTCCGCCTTGCCCCCCTCAAGCTCCTTGCCGTCCACGCGCACGATAAAATCGACCATCAGTCGATCTTCCAACGCCGCCGCGCGCTCAACCGGCTTCCATGTCACGCGCTGCTTGCGGACCGTCTCGAGCGTGCGCTCCACGTCGGCGTCCGTGATCTCCGGCACGGGACGTTCGAGATCGACGCCCGCGAGGTCGAGCCGCGTGATCTCCGGATAGATTTCGAACTCGGCGGTGTATTCCAATCCCTGACCACGAGCGATCGGCTTATGTTGCACCCGCGTTCCGCCCGCCGGCCGCAGATCGTGGGTGCCGATCGCTTCGCGCAGCGTGCGCTCGATCAGATCGCCCGCCGTTTCTTCCAACAGCTGGCCGCTGTAACGCGCCTCCACGACTTTCGCCGGCACCTTGCCGGGCCGGAAGCCGGGCATTTTTACCTGTTTCGATAGCCGCTGCAGACGATGCGCGAACTCCTGCTCGAATTGCTCGGCGGGCACCACGACGGTCAGACGGCGTCCTAGTTTGCTGGTCGTTTCTACCGATACTTGCATGATGTTTTTATGAGGCGTGCGTTATCAAAGGTTACCGCGTCCGGGCGAATGAAAGATTTGGTGCGAATGGGGAGACTCGAACTCCCACGGGTTGCCCCACTGGATCCTAAGTCCAGTGCGTCTACCAGTTCCGCCACATTCGCCCACAATTTCTATTAAAACACGTCAGCGACCGGCAGTGATCATCGGCAACTTGCCGAGTGACCCGGGCATGAAGAAAACACCGCACCTCGCAAGAGGAATGGTGGGCCGTCTAGGGCTCGAACCTAGGACCCGCTGATTAAGAGTCAGCTGCTCTACCAACTGAGCTAACGGCCCGAATAGAGAAAAAAGTTCCAACCAAAACTGGGGTGAGCGATGGGATTCGAACCCACGACAACCGGAATCACAATCCGGGACTCTAACCAGCTGAGCTACGCTCACCATCAAACCTATCGTCGTTCCACCCGTCCCTGGTGCGCCGCCCGGCCCGACCTTCCGTGGTCGGGCGATCGCTCTCGCACGTCCATGTGCTGCCGCGAAATTGGCACGTCCTGTGCGGCATCAGCGGCGCGAACACACGTTAAGTGTGTTCGCGAAATCCCCGCTTCGCCCAGCTGGGCTACGCTCACCGTCGAAGTGCGCATTATACCTGCTCGGAGATTCCTTTCACTGTACCGCCACCGGGCGGATGTGCGCACCGTTCCTCCGAGCGGGACCTAGCTCAGCCATTTTCCGTCGCCGTGCAGCCCCACACCCTTGCTCGGCGCAGGCGGGATTCGTAATGCTTTCGTGGCCGGGCTAAGCCAGGACGGCTTCGTTGGGATGTAGCGGAACGTTCCGCCACGACGCCACGGACGGCATGTGGCGCGCCCGACAGGGTGAGACGGAGCTTTCGCGAGAGTCCGGCGGACTCTCGCGCCGTCGAACGCCCGCACACGGAGGTGCGGGCCGGGGTTTAGCGAAGTTCTTGACGTCTCGCCACGGACGGCATGTGGCGCGCCCGACAGGACTCGAACCTGTAACCGCCAGCTTAGAAGGCTGGTGCTCTATCCAATTGAGCTACGGGCGCCGGTTACGTCGGGCGCAATTGCGATCAATCAACCGCTCATAATAAGTGGTCGGGGTAGAGGGATTTGAACCCCCGACACCCTGCTCCCAAAGCAGGTGCGCTACCAGGCTGCGCTATACCCCGAAAAGGACCGGCGACGCGTTCCGCCGGAACCGAAAAACCGGGCGCGTAACCGCCATGCAAATAGAGCTTAAACGAGGGCCGAACTATACGCACGCGTTCCTTAAACGGTCAACGCGAGCCCTTGTCCGCCCAAGGAGTGCGCGGATCTCTTGGCACCGGGATAGTCGCGTGCGATTATGCGCGCCTCTTATTTATGGCCCCTTCCCAGCCGTGACCGCCCGCCTGATCGACGGAAAGAGCATCGCGGCCGCCTTGCTCGCCGAGCTGCGCGTGCGGGTAGACCAACGACTCGCACGCAAGCAACGGGCCCCCGGCCTGTCGGTGATCCTCGTCGGAGACGACCCCGCTTCGCTAATCTACGTCCGCAACAAGCGCAAAGCCTGCGCGGACGTCGGCATGCGGTCTTTCTCCCACGACCTTCCGGCAAGCACCTCCGAACGCGAGCTGCTGGCGCTGATCGACCAACTGAATGCCAACCCCGAGGTCGACGGTATCCTCGTCCAGCTACCCTTGCCGTCCGACATCAGCTCCGAGACGGTGATCGAACGCATCGATCCGCGCAAGGACGTCGATGGTTTCCATCCTTATAACATCGGGCGACTCGCGCAGCGGGCGCCGGTCCTGCGGCCGTGCACGCCGCGGGGCGTTATTCGCCTGCTGGAATCGACCGGCATTGCGCTGCGCGGGCAGGACGCCGTCGTCGTCGGCGCATCGAATCACGTGGGCCGCCCCATGGGACTCGAGCTGTTGCTCGCCGGCTGCACCGTAACCACGTGCCATCGTTTTACAAAAAATCTCGCCAAACACGTGGAAGCGGCGGACATACTGGTAGTCGCGGCGGGCAAGCCCGCATTGATAAAGGGCGCTTGGGTAAAACCGGGATCCATCGTCATTGACATCGGCTACACCCGCACGGCCGGAGGAAAGGCCGTCGGCGATGTCGAGTTTGAAGCCGCGCGCGAGCGCGCCGGGTGGATCACCCCGGTCCCGGGCGGCGTCGGTCCCATGACCGTTGCAACTTTACTTCTCAATACCCTCGAAGCCGCCGAGCTCTCCGGTCGCTGAGTAGTTCCGTGTGTTAGCATATTTTCGGCTCGGATGAGCCGATCGCCTTGATTTACGCACGCGGCCAATGACGCCTCACCAAAACAAACCGGCTGTATCCTCTCCGGCCGACATACTGCTGTCTATCGATGCACGTTCCGCGTACGCCGACGCCATCGGGGGCGAAGGTGTCGCGCGTGCGGACGTGGATGCGCTATCGGCCGAGTTGGCACGCGCTCATGCGCTGATGACGGAACGGCGTCGCGGCGGCCTCGAAGCGGAGTACGCCTGTCTCAACCTGCATGACGCGATGCAGGAGTCGCTGCCGGCTATTGAATCTGACGCGGAGCGCCTGCGCGCGTTCACCGATGTCATCGTCATCGGCATCGGCGGCAGCAACTTGGGCGTGATGGCCGTGGCCCAGGCGCTCGCTTACGGTGACCGCAAGAACGCCGGACCGCGGCTGCATTTTGTCGACAACATCGATCCCGATTATCTGCACGACTTGCTCGCAACGCTACGAGCCGAGGCAACCGCCGTGATCGCCGTCAGCAAATCGGGCGGGACTATCGAGACGGCAACGCAATATCTGGTTATACGCGAATGGCTCGAGCGCACGCGTGGACGCGACGCAGCGCGCGCGCAGCAGTGGGTCGTGACCGATCCGCAGCAGGGCTGGCTGCGAGCGCTGTCTCGCACCGAAGGCTTGCGCGCCCTCCCCGTTCCTCCGAAAGTCGGCGGGCGTTATTCGGTGCTCACCGCGGTCGGCCTGCTGCCGCTCGCGGCGAGCGGAGTCGACGTGCGCGCGCTCCTCGCCGGCGCGCGCACCAACGCCGCGCGCTGCGAGAGTCCGCGCGCTTCTGACAATCCGGCCCTTGAGCTCGCCGCCCTTTACTACTTGCTCGATGTGCGCAAGGACAAGCGGCTTTCGATTCTCATGCCGTATGTGCATTCGCTGCGGCTCTTCGGCGACTGGTACCGGCAGCTTTGGGCGGAGTCTCTCGGAAAACGCCGGACGGACGGAACACCGGCGGGCACGCTGCCGGTAACGGCGGTCGGCGCCATCGATCAGCACAGCCAGCTGCAAATGTACCTCGAATCGCGCCGCGACAAGGTCTTCACGTTCCTGGCGCTCGGGCGCTGGACTCACGAAGTGCCGATCCCGCTGCCGGAAAGCGCGCGCGCCACGTTTCCCTATCTTGCCGGAAAGCGGTTGAACGACGTCCTCGCCGCGGAGTTTCTGGCGACCCGACAAGTCATCACCGACTACGGCCATCCCAACCTCACGATTCACCTGCCGCGCCTGACCGCCGATGTGCTGGGACAGCTTATCGATCTCTATCAGCGCGTCACCGTTTACGCCGGTATTCTCTACGGCATAAACCCCCTCGATCAGCCGGCCGTCGAGAGCGGCAAACGCCTTGCCGTGCAATATCTGCAAGGCGCCAAGCAAACCTGAGCCGTGCCGCTGAAGTTCCTTCGTCAGCGCGCCCGGCGCCCGTCACTCGGTACCGCGGTGTGGTCGCGCGCGCTGGCGCATTGCGCCTATGCGCGCCGCTTACCCCCCGCCGACAGCCGACGCCTGCGCGAGCTGGCGGCGCTTTTCCTTGACGCGAAGTCGTTTGACGGCGCGGCGGGATTGCGGATAACGACCGAGATGCGCGCCGCTATCGCGCTCAAAGCTTGCGTGCCGATTCTGAATCTCGGCCTCGATTATTACGCCGGCTGGAAAGACGTCGTGGTTTATCCGGGCGACTTCCGGGTGAACGACGAATACATGGATAACGCCGGGGTGGTGCATCAGGACACGCGCGATCTCTGCGGCCAGTCGCTGACGCAAGGGCCGATGGTGCTTTCGTGGCAAACCATCGAGGAAGAAGACTTCATGCCGGACCGCGACCTCGTGATGCACGAGTGCGCCCACAAGCTGGACATTTTAAACGGCGATGCCAACGGATTTCCCCCCTTGCACGCGAGCATGTCCGTCGACCACTGGGCTCGGATTTTCAACGCCGCGTTCGAACGGTTCGGCGCGGCCGTCGAAGAGGAAACGGAAACGGCGCTCGATCCTTACGCGGCCACCGATCCGGCGGAATTTTTCGCCGTGCTGAGCGAAACGTTTTTCACGCAGCCCACGATCGTGCGCGACGACTTTCCGGCCGTTTATGCCGAACTCAGCCGCTTTTACCGCCAGGACCCTAGCACGGTCTTCGCCGGCGGCGCCGCGTCATGATTCCGCTGCGCGACGATGTGCCGAGTCGGACGACGCCGATCGTCAATGTCTCGTTGATCATTGCGTGCGCGGTCATTTTTTTCTGGCAACTCTCGCTCGGCCAGCGGGGATTCGAGGCGGCGGTAACGAGCCTCGGCGTGATCCCGGCGACACTTCTCGGCGGTGAGCGCTTGCCGCCCGACTACTATCTCGTCCCGCCGGTAGCGACGATATTCACTTCCATGTTCCTGCATGGCGGCTTTCTTCACCTGATCGGCAATATGCTTTATCTCTGGATATTCGGAGACAACGTGGAAGACGCGATGGGCCACGCGCGGTTCATCCTCTTTTACCTCCTCTGCGGCGCGGCGGCGGCACTGGCGCAGGCGTTGCCGAATACCGAGTCGGTCATCCCGATGATCGGCGCAAGCGGCGCCATTTCGGGCGTCCTCGGCGCGTACTTATTGCTATATCCGCACGCGCGCGTTCTCGTACTAATACCGCTCGGCTTCTTCTCGCAAGTGGTCCATCTGCCCGCGGTGCTGGTGCTGGGCCTCTGGTTTGCGTTACAGCTGTTGAGCTCGGCGCTCGTGGAGACGACCGAGGGCGGAGTCGCTTTCGGCGCTCACATCGGCGGGTTCATCGTGGGAATGCTGCTTCTGCCCTTCTTCAAGCGTCGTGACACGCCATTATTCGGGGGGGCACGACGCCGGCCCTGAAACTAACATCAGCGGGAAATACCCTTCAGCCGGCGCCGAAGCGCGAGCGGTAGCTCTGATTAAGATCGGCCGAAGCATGCGCCTGCGCGCCGTTCCGGGCCGGGCGCAGCAACAGCGAGAGCGCCTGCGACGCGGCATAGGAAAATACCAGCACGGCCAGGCCGATCAGGACGCCGCCCGCCATCAATTCGATGCCTCCCATGAAGCTCGGGTCGTCACCGATGCCGGGAAAGAGCGCGCGCACGAGGGCGCCCAATACATTTCCCAGTTCTTGATTGGTGAACCAGACGAACAGACCGCCCCCTATCGCCATCAGGCCTACGAACGCGCAATAGGCCTCGCCGGCGAGTTTGAGCAGCAGGGCCGCGACGGCGATCGCGTACGATTCGGGCGATTTAAGCGCTTCCACGTCACGCGCCCGTATCAGCAAGACATGCACGGCGGAATAAACCGCCAACACGAAGAACACCTCGAACAGGAAACCGCCGAGCACGCGGTTGGCGGGTAATTCGAAGGTCAGCTTTCCGACCTTGAAAAAGATCGTCAGAGACGACAGTACGATGAGAGCGCTCAGGGCGCGCAACGTCATCGCGACCACCCGGCTGAAAAACACCGGCTGCGCCAACCGCTCGATCAGCGGACTCATGAACAAGTAATTTTGATTCATCGCTCGGTGCTCCCCTTGGGGTACCCGGACTGCCTTCGGCGCGCGCCTACGGTTATACTTTGCGCTACGATGCCGTTATCGAACGAGCGCATTGCCAGCTTCATGCGCGGCGCAAGAATCATCATGCAAAACGCGCACCTTGCCTACCGGCCCGACCTACCACTCGTCGGCCCTCTATGTCGTTCTACCCTACTCGAGTCCTCCTATGCGCCAATACCTTGATCTCGTCCGCCACGTTCTCGACCACGGAACGCGCAAGACGGATCGCACCGGCACCGGCACGCTTTCCGTGTTCGGCTGCCAAATGCGCTTCGATCTCGCGCGTGGCTTTCCGTTACTGACCACCAAGAAATTGCACGCGAAATCGATTATTCACGAGCTGCTGTGGTTTCTGCGCGGCGAAACCAACACGCGCTACCTCAAAGAGAACGGGGTGACGATTTGGGACGAATGGGCGGACGAGCAGGGCGAGCTCGGACCCATTTACGGCTATCAGTGGCGCTCGTGGCCGACGGCCGATGGACGCCATGTCGATCAGATCGCCGAAGTCGTGGAGCAGATTCGCCGCAACCCCGACTCCCGGCGGCTGTTGGTGAGCGCCTGGAACGTGGGCGAAATCGAACATATGGCTCTTCCTCCCTGTCACCTGCTGTTTCAATTTTACGTGGCGGACGGGCGCCTTTCGTGCCAGCTCTATCAGCGCAGCGCGGACATCTTTCTCGGCGTGCCGTTCAATATCGCCTCCTATGCCCTGCTGACGCTGATGGTCGCGCAGGTGACCGGCCTCAAGCCGGGCGAATTCATCCACACGCTCGGGGATACTCATCTTTATCTCAACCACCTCGAGCAGGCGCAGTTACAGCTGACGCGCGAACCGCGGGCGCTCCCCCAGATCCGGTTGAATCCCGAAAGGAAGTCGCTCGATCAATTCGTCTTCGATGACTTCGAGCTGATGAACTACGACCCGCACCCCGCCATCAAAGCGCCGGTCGCGGTGTAGACGCAAACGCAGTTAAGAAGGCCGCACGGTATGCGTCTTTCCCTGATTGTCGCCATGGCGGAAAACCGTGCGATCGGCATGAACAACGCCTTACCGTGGCGCCTGCCGGCCGATCTCAAGCGTTTTCGGGAGCTCACGACCGGCCACCCGGTAATCATGGGCCGACGCAGTTACGAGTCGATCGGTCGGCCGCTGCCGCAACGTACCAATATCGTTGTCACGCGTCAGCGCGCGTATCAAGCCGATGGCTGCCTGATCGCTCATAGCCTGGAGCACGCTTTCTCCCTGGCCGCCGACGCCGAGGAAATCTTCGTCATCGGTGGCGCCGAACTGTATGCCCAGACGCTCGATCGTGCCGATCGCATTTATCTCACGATGGTTCATGCGCACGTAGCCGGCGATGCATTCTTCCCGGCGTTCGAGCGCGACGGGTGGCGGGAGGTAGCGCGGGAGCGCCACGCGAGCGACGACAAGCATGCGCATGCCTACAGCTTCGTCACCCTGGCGCGCTCCGCTTCGGGACACGCCTCATGAAACATCTTTTCTTATGGCTCGCCGGGGTCCTGGCTATCTGGTCGGTGGCGGCGATTGCGGACGACGCACGGCCTTACGGTCTCGATCGGCCGCTCGACTTCGGGTTGCGTTTCAGCCATCACGCGCTTGATCTGGACTATGGAGGATCGAAAGTCGATACCTCGGTGGATCGTATCGCCGTGTACTGGCGCGAGCGTTATGGTGAGCGCCTGCAACTCGGACTTTTCGGCGGCTATGCATTTTTGAGTCAGAGCAACAATCCCGCCACCGCCGGCCGGAAACCGGACGGGTATCACGCCGGTTTCTCGCTCGACGTGGATCTGCTCCGAAGCGAACCGGTCGACTCTTTCTTCAGCGCGGTCTGGCTTTATCAAAAAGTCGACGATGACAACGGCGCCCAGCAGACGGAAATCGCCACCCGCGAACCGGGCGCACGCCTGGGTCTCGGCGTGTCGCTCGGCGGCGGCGTGCGCGCCTACGGCGGCGCACGTTATGGATGTATCGATGGCGAACAACGATTAAGCGGCGCGCTCAATGAAACGCGCAAGATCGGCGAAGCCCGCAACACCGGCGGCTTCGTGGGCTTGGAACTCAAACTCGAACAGGATGGATACGTGGGGTTAGCGGCGGAGTCCGGAGCCGATCGCAGCGTGGCAATTTATTTCGGCAAACGCTTTTAAGCAGGCGCCGACTACCCGATCTGGGCCGCCAGCTCCGCCGCCTGCTTCTTCTGCTGCTCGTTACCTTCCGCGAGTACTTCGTCGAGGATACTGCGAGCGCCCTCGGCGTCTCCCATGTCAATATAGGCTTTGGCGAGATCGAGCTTCGTCGCCGTCTCGTCCCAGTGCCCGTCCGCGCCATTGCCCGCGGCGTTTGGATCCGCCGATTCGCTGGCGGCAGCGGCCGCGACCGGCGCATCCACTTCCCACTTGATTTCATCCTCGGCCGCCGGCATCGCTCCCGCATTCGCCGGCGCGGTCGCCTTGGCATCGAAATCAATCGCATTGTCTCCCGCAGAGGCGAGGTCGATATTCTCCAACTCGCTTATGTCCGACGATGCCGGCCGACTCGCCGGTGGCTCCTCCATCGCGACGTCGGAAGACGCACCCGGCATATTCAGCTCGAAATCGAGACCGGAATCCGCATTTCCTGCCGCACCAGCCTTCTCGGCTGGCGGCGCGGCGTCGAACTCAAAATCGACCGAGGAAGAGTTGCTCACGATCTGCGTCGCCGCCGTGGACGCGACCGCTGCGCCCGCCGCCGTCCCCATAGCCGCGGGCATCGTTACCGACTGCATGCCCTGAGCCACCGGTCTTTCCGCCTTTTCAGGCGGGCGATCTGCGGCACGACGCCCCGGCGCGCCGCCGCGGAACATGGGGTTCTCGGGATTGAGCTTGCGGCCCATCTCCTCGACTTTCTCCCAGATCTTTCCGCCGCGACCGCCAAGCGCCGCATACAGCTCTTCCGCCAGGGTTTCGAAGGCATTCACGTCGTTGCGCTGGTGGTAAACCTCCAGCAGCTTCTGTTTGAGCTCGTGCCGATCCGGGTTCTTGACGATCGCTTCTTTGAGGATTTCTTCGGCCGTCTCGTCGCGACCGTAAGCAAGATAGACCTCGGCCTCCGCGATCGGATCGACCTCGTCCGTATGGACCTGGCCCATCCCGGACTTGCTGAAGTCACTCAAGAACGAGGTATCACCGGTCGTAACCTGACCGGTGGTTTCCGCCGCGCCGGTCGGTGCCGTCGCCTCGGAGGCAATCGCGTCGGAGGCCAGGATGCTCTCTTCGAACTCCGCAATCGAGCGGCGCCGACGGCGCATGTAGATGATCACGATCACGCCGGCGGCGAGTACCACGATGCCCCCGACGATAGGCAGAATCGAATCGCCGAACACATCATCGATCAGAGAAGCCAAGAATCCTTTTTCCAGCGGCGGCGGCGGTGGAGCCACCGCGCGTTTCGGTGGGGCCTTAACCGGTCGCGCGGGCGCGGCGGCTTCGGGCACCGTCTTAGCTTCGGCTGCCGCCTTCGTTTCGGCAGGCGCAGGTGTGGGTGCGGGCGCGGCCGCCGAGGGGGCGGCTTTTTCCGCGACTGGCTCCGGCTTGGAAGCGGCGGCGGGCTTTGATTCGACCGGCTTCTTTGCCGTCTGCTGGGCCAGCGTTTGGTTCTCGAGCTCGATCAGGCGCTTTTCATTTTTGATCTGCGAACGGACCTGGCCCACCTTCTCGGTCAGTTCACGATTTTCCAGCTGCTTGGACTGAAGCGACTCCTCTAGCGTGGTGACTCTCTCCGCGAGCGCCGTCTGCTCGCGTTTCTCCACGTCTTTCGCCGATTCAGTTTCCGCCGATTTGGCGGTAGTCGATTTGTCCGCATCGGTCGAACCACGAACGATCTTCAGCAATTCCTGCGACTGTTTCCCTTGGCCCGCCTTCTCGGCCACCGCCTCGGGCTTCTTTGTGCCGTCATTCTTCGCCTTCTCGACCGCCGCTTCAGGCTTGACCTCGGCAGGCTTGCTTTCCGCGACCTTCAACGTCTGGCTGCCCGCCGCGAGCTTCAGCTTATACTCCTGCCAGGCATCATATTGAGCCCGAAACTCGCGCAATGCTTCCGCGCGCGGCACAGCGTCGATGTCGGTTCGCTCGGGCATTTTCAGAACTTTGCCTGCCCGCAAATTATTGACGTTGTCGCGATAGAAGGCGTCCTTGTTGTTACGGAAAATCGCCAGGATAACTTGCTCCATCGTGAGCTTCTTGTCGGCGCGCACGCGGTCGGCAATCGCCCAGAGCGTGTCGCCGGGGCGCACGGTATATTCCGCCGAGCTCGGCGTAGCGCTACCCGGGGTCGCGGTCGGTACCTGCGCTTGCTGCACGGCCGGCGCGGGCTCTTCGGCAGGCGGTTCCGCGGGTGGCACTACAGCGAGTTCCTTCGGCGCTTCTTCCTCCGATGGGGACGCGGGAGGTGTTTCGGTTGCTTGCGGCTGAGCCGGAGCCGCGGCGAGCGGTTCAGGAATCGGCGCCGCGGGCGCTGCCGCTTGGGCGGCCGGCTGTTCCCCCTCCTGACTCGGGGGAGGTACGGTTTCGACGAATTTGGATTCCGGCGTCGGCGCAGCCGCTACCGGCGGCGCTGCTGTCTGTGGCGCCTCTGTTGCCGGCGGCTTTCCAACCATGTAGGACGGCGGGTCAATCAGCGCGGTGTACTCGCGCACCAGTCGCCCGCCCGGCCACTCAAGCTGCAACAACATATGCAGGAACGGCTCTTCTATCGGGGCCTCGGTTTTGAGTTGAAGGTAATAGCGACCGTCCGGTCGCTTAGCCACGGTAAATTTGATTTGAGACAACAAGGGCAGGCGCTCTGCACCGGCTGCTTCAAAGTCGGCACGCGGCGCCAGCGAGACGTTCAACCCTTTCAGTTCATTGTCGGCAATCGACGTAATATCGATCTCGGCATTCAGGGGCTCGTTAAGCGCGGACTTAACTTGAAGTTTGCCGAGGCCCAATGAATAGCCTGCCAATGGAAACAGGGCTAAGAGAACACCGAGGACTAGCCGAGGTACCGTTTGCGCAACTATATGGCGGTGCATGGGTTTTTCCTGACGGCGTTCAGGGCGTGCTCCTTCGTTCCTAAGAGAGACCGTGGGTTACGTAGGTATAATAGTAAGGGCCTTTATAAATCTCAACTAAACGTACCCTTTTTAGGCGCTTTTTCGAGCCCTAAAGTGGCCTAAGGCTAGTGAAATACCGGCGGTTCTTCCGTTTTGTTTACCGTAAGAGAGGGAGTTCCGTCGCCCTCGGGCCCCCGATTTGGCTCGACTTCAACCAATCGGTAAGGAACCGAACACAACAACCGGCTCTACTTTCGTATAGTCGCTCTTTGCGTGCGCGGCAACATCGCCTGTGCATTTCAGGGGAAGGAAGTCGAGGAACGACAGCTATCTTTCGAGCAGTATACGCAGCATACGGCGCAGGGGTTCCGCCGCCCCCCATAGCAGTTGATCACCGACGGTAAAGGCGATTAGGTATCGCCCACCCATTGGCAGCTTGCGAAGCCGGCCCACCGGGATTTGCAGCGATCCCGTAACGGCAGCGGGCGTCAGATGCTTGAGACTCGCTTCCTTGTCGTTCGGAATCACCCTGACCCAGTCATTGGCGGTTGCCAGTATTTCACGGATCTCTTCGAGCGGTACGTCTTCGGTCAGCTTAATGGTCAGCGCCTGGCTGTGACAACGCATGGCGCCGATGCGCACGCAGATGCCGTCGACGGGCACCGGATGACGCGAGAGGCCCAGTATCTTGTTCGCCTCCGCCATACCCTTCCATTCTTCGCGGCTCTGGCCATTCCCGAGGTCCTTGTCGATCCACGGGATGAGACTGCCGGCCAGCGGAACGCCGAAGTGCTCGGCTGGAAACGTCGGGGCACGCAACGCATCCGCCACCGCGCGGTCGATATCGAGGATCGCGGAGGCGGGGTCGCGGAGGAAGCTCGCCGCCGCTCCATGCGCCGCCCCCATCTGCTGTAACAGCTCGCGCATGTGTTGGGCGCCCGCGCCCGACGCCGCTTGGTAAGTCATGGCGGTCATCCACTCGATCAAGCCACGCTTGAAGAGGCCGCCCATGGCCATCAACATCAAGCTCACGGTGCAATTGCCCCCGATGTAGTTGCGTACACCGCGCTTGAGCGCGTCTTTGATCACATCGAGGTTGACCGGGTCGAGAATGATGACGGCGTCATCGGCCATGCGTAGCGCCGAGGCCGCGTCGATCCAATAGCCCTTCCATCCCGCCGAGCGCAGCTTCGGAAAGATTTCGTTGGTGTAGTCTCCTCCCTGGCATGAGACGACGATGTCCATCCGCTTGAGCTCGTCCACGCTCGTGGCGTCTTTCAGGGATGGAACATCTTTGCCGATGGCAGGAGCCTTCCCGCCGACCTGGGAAGTCGTAAAGAATACCGGCTCGATCAGATCGAAATCGCGCTCCGCCCGCATGCGCTCCATGAGCACGGAGCCGACCATGCCGCGCCAACCAACTAAACCTACCCTCCGCATTGCTTCATCTCCGATATTGCAAAGTGCGCGCGCAGCGCGCCTTGGCTCGCCCCCTCTCCCCTTGCGGGAGAGGGAATGAGGGAGAGGGAACATTCGCCTCCTCTTCCCCAGCTCTCCCCTGATGGGAGCAGGAGCGTAAGTGCTCTGGCGCGATACTAATAACTAAATCGCGGCGACCACCGCGTCGCCCATTTGGGCCGTACCGGCCCGTGTCATGCCTTCCGTATAGAGGTCGCCCGTGCGCAGCCCGCGATCGAGCGCCTTCGCGACCGCGCCCTCCACCCGGTTCGCGAGGGCCGATTCGTTCAGCGTGTAACGCAGCATCATCGCGACCGAAAGTATGGTGGCGAGGGGATTGGCGACACCCTTTCCGGCGATATCCGGCGCCGAGCCGTGAATCGGCTCGTACATCCCCTTGTTCGCGGCGTCGAGCGACGCCGAGGGCAGCATGCCGATCGAGCCGGTCAGCATCGCCGCCTCGTCCGAAAGGATGTCACCGAACAGATTGCCGGTCACGATCACATCGAACTGCTTCGGGGCCCGCACCAGCTGCATGGCGGCGTTGTCGACATACATATGCGACAGCTCGACGTCGCGGTAATCGGCATGCACGCGTTCCACCACTTCCCGCCACAGCCCGGATGTCTCCAACACATTCGCCTTGTCGACCGAGCATACTTTCTTGCCGCGTTTGCGCGCCGCCTCGAAGGCGACCTTCGCCACGCGCTCGATCTCGTGCTCCGCGTAAATCATGTTGTTGAAGCCCTGGCGCTCGCCGTTAGCCAACTTGCGCACACCCCGCGGCTCGCCGAAATAGATATCGCCGGTCAGCTCCCGCACGATGAGTATATCGAGACCGGAGACGACCTCCGGCTTGAGCGACGATGCCGAGGCAAGCTGCGGATACAAAATTGCCGGCCGCAGATTGGCGAAGAGCTTCAGCTCCGCGCGCAACGCGAGCAGCGCCTTTTCCGGCCGCAGATCGCGCGGAAGCGTGTCGTATCTGGGTCCGCCGACGGCGCCCAGCAGCACCGCGTCCGCTTGCCGCGCCAGGCGCAAGGTCGCCTGGGGCAACGGCTGCTTATGAAGGTCGTAAGCCGCGCCGCCGACCACGGCCGTCTCCAGCTCGACCTTCAAGCCAAAGTCGCGTCGCAGGTGCTCCAGCACCTTAACCGCTTCGGCGACAACCTCGGGGCCGATGCCGTCTCCCGGCAATACTGCAATTTTCTTCGCCATATGGGCTCGATTCCGGATTTACGTGAAGAGCCACGGCGCTTCCCGTTTGCGACGTGCTTCATAGGCGCGGATCTCGTTCACGTGCTCGAGCGTCAGCCCGATATCGTCGAGGCCGTGCAGGACGCAATGCTTGCGGAATGCATCGATGTCGAACGCAAACACGGTTCCATCCGGCGTCGTTACCGTTTGCGCGGGCAGGTCCACCGTAAGCCGGTAGCCCGGCGCGGCCGTCGTTTCGCGAAACAGGCGGTCCACCGCGTCACGCGGGAGCACGACGGGAAGAAGCCCGTTCTTGAAGCTGTTGTTGTAAAAGATGTCGGCGTAGCTCGGTGCGATGATCGCGCGGATGCCGTAGTCGAGCAGCGCCCAGGGCGCGTGTTCGCGCGACGAGCCGCAGCCGAAGTTGTCGCGCGCGAGCAAAATCTGCGCGCCGCGGTAGCGCGGCTGATTCAATATGAAATCGGGATTGGGCCGCCGCTTGCCGTGATCCATTCCCGGTTCGCCGGGATCGAGGTAGCGCCAAGTGTCGAACAGATTGGGTCCGAACCCCGTGCGCTTGATCGACTTTAAATACTGCTTCGGAATGATTGCGTCGGTGTCGATGTTCGGACGATCGATCGGCACCACGAGCCCGGTCAGCTTTTCGAATTTTTGCATCAGCGTAGCTCCCGTATGTCGACGAAACGGCCGGCGATCGCCGCGGCGGCGGCCATCGCCGGGCTCACCAGGTGCGTACGCCCGCCCGCGCCTTGGCGCCCCTCGAAATTCCGATTCGACGTGGAAGCGCAACGCTCGCCCGGCTGAAGATGGTCGGCATTCATGCCGAGGCACATCGAACAACCCGGTTCGCGCCACTCGAAACCCGCCTCCATGAAAATGCGGTCCAACCCTTCCTGCTCGGCCTGGCGCTTGACTGTTCCGGAGCCGGGCACGACGAGCGCGAGCTTGATGGTCTTGGCAACGCGCTTGCCTTTTACGACCGCGGCGGCGGCGCGCAAATCCTCGATGCGTGAATTGGTGCACGACCCGATAAAAATCTTGTCGAGCGCAATATCGCGAATCGGCGTCCCCGGCGCGAGCGCCATGTATTGGAGCGCGTTCCGCATCCCGATCCGCTTGGTCGGATCGGACTCCTTCTCGGGATCCGGCACAACGGCGTCGATCGGCGCCACCATCTCCGGCGACGTGCCCCACGTCACCTGCGGCTTGATCTCCCGCGCGTTCAACGCGACTTCCTTGTCGAACTTGGCGTCGGGGTCGCTGCGCAATTCCCGCCATGCCGTGGCCGCCTCGTCCCAGAGATCGCCTTTCGGCGCGGAACGCCGGCCGCGAAAATATTCGATGGTCTTTTCGTCCACCGCAATCATGCCCGAGCGCGCGCCGGCCTCGATCGACATGTTGCACACGGTCATGCGCCCTTCGAGGCTCAGCGCCTCGATCGCGCTGCCGGCGAACTCAATCGCATAACCCGTACCGCCGGCCGTACCGATGCGCCCGATGATGGCCAAGACGATGTCTTTCGCCGTCACGCCGGGCGGAATCGGACCATCGACGCGCACGCGCATGTTCTTCACCTTTTTCGCGATCAGGCATTGCGTGGCGAGCACGTGCTCGACTTCCGAGGTCCCGATACCGAAGGCCAGGGCGGCGAATGCGCCGTGCGTGGAGGTGTGCGAATCGCCGCAAACGACCGTGGTGCCGGGCAGCGTCGCGCCGAGCTCCGGCCCGATGACGTGCACGATGCCCTGCAGCGGATCGCTCATGCCGAACTCCACGATACCGAAGTCGCGGCAGTTCTGATCCAGCGTCTCGACCTGGAGCCGCGCGACCGGGTCGGCAATGCCGGCCCGCCGGTCGGTCGTCGGCACGTTGTGATCCGCCGTGGCGACATTGGCCCCCACGCGCCACGGCTTGCGGCCGGCGAGCTTCAGCCCCTCGAACGCTTGGGCGCTCGTCACTTCGTGCACCAGGTGGCGATCGATGTAGAGCAGCGCGGTGCCGTCGGGGTTATCGCGCACCACGTGCGCCTCCCACAGCTTGTCATAGAGCGTTTTCGCAGCCATCGGTCCTCCGGTTTGCATCAATCTTAAGCAGGCGCTATAAATAACTCAAATTCATATTTTACATACCTTCAATTCCATTCCTTCATGGACATCGCTGCGCTCCAGGCGTTCCTCGCGGTCGCGGAAACCGGTTCTTTCTCCAAGGCGGCGGAACGCATTTATTTGACGCAACCCGCGATCAGCAAGCGCATCGCCGCGCTCGAGCACAAGCTCGGCACCTCGTTATTCGACCGCATCGGCCGCAAGGTTCAACTCACCGAGGCCGGGCGCGCGCTCTTCGATCGCTCGCGCGCCATCCTGAACGAGCTCGAAGACGCCAAGCGCTCGCTCGCGAATCTCTCCGGCGAAATTCGCGGCGCCGTTTCGCTCGCTACCAGCCACCACATCGGGCTGCACCGCATCCCGCAGACGCTCAAGCGCTTCCATGCGCGCTACCCGGATGTCCGGCTCGACCTGCGCTTCATGGATTCGGAAGAAGCCTGTCACGCCGTCGTGCGGGGCGATCTGGAGCTTGCGGTGGTGACATTGCCGCCCACGCCGATCCCGCAGTTGCAATGCGAACTCGTATGGAACGACCCTTTGGACATTGTCGTCGCGCCGAACCACGCCTTGGCCGACGTGCGCGCAGGAAACATGCGCACGCTACTCGATCATCCGGCGATCTTACCGGGCCCCGGAACTTACACGCGCGAGATTATTCTGAAAGCCCTGGGTGCCGCGCGGGGGAAAATTCGGGTTGACATGACGACGAACTACCTCGAGGTGCTGAAAATGCTCGCCGCCATCGGTCTCGGGTGGACGGCATTGCCGCGAACGATGATTGACGACGACCTGAAAGTAGTCCAGATTAAAAATATGAAAACGATTCAACGCAGCCTCGGCATCGTGACGCACGCGAAGCGCACGTTATCGAATGCCGGCGACGCGATCGTACGCATGATACGGGCGGCCGCATGACGTTTCTCGAATTGCTGAAGAAGCTCGAGACGCATCTGGGCTACCACCAGATGCCGCTCAATGCCGCGGCGAAGAGCGTGAAGGAGATCTTCGAGTCGAGCCCGCTGCACCACGACTTGATGAAGCGGCTCGTGCAGTCGATCTACTCCGGCAATCACTGCCGGCGGTTGAGCGATCCGGTCGAGCGTGACACCACGTTCGAAGCCGTTGCCCCTCTGCGACTGGAAGTATTGCGCTCCGAACGCACCGATGTGGATTTGTATCGCCTGATCGAGGAGCTGTGCGTCGCGCTCGATCGGAGCTTCGGTCCTCTCGCGCGCCTACCCGAGGAACCGAAACCGGCGAGCGCGGCGCAAGTGATTCAGCTCGCGCCGTTTCGCCGCCGGCGGCTGAAATCGTTGGCCTGATCCTTCACCACCCGGGGGAAAGTCCCGCTCCGCTCCAGGATCGGCTACCCCGACGCCCGATCACTCGACACTCCCGAGCAGCAACACCCGGCGACCGCGCCGGCCGCCCCTTTTTCATGCCTCAGCACCGCGAACGGCTTCTCCGACGTGAACGGCGCGTCACGGAACCGCGCCTCGCCCCGGTCGCGTCGAAGATCATGTTGCTGTCGCCGAGAGCGGCCGTTGCCCGGCGCCCGCGCTTCTCCGTCGGATGATGGATGAGATCGAGCGCAGGGCACGACGCAAAGCGCCATCGGTGCTCACAAGCAATTGAACAGACGACTTAACGGCGCACGAGCGGATGGCGCACAACGTCGCCGTTCTGGGCGCGGTCGCGCAAGCAATGATCCATCAGTACCAGGGCCAGCATGGCTTCGGCGATCGGCGTCGCGCGAATGCCGACGCATGGGTCGTGCCGCCCCGTCGTCATCACTTCGACCGGCTCGCCTAAGCGATTGATGGTCCGCGCCGGCAGACGAATACTGGACGTCGGCTTCAGCGCGAGGCTCACCGTGATGTCCTGGCCGGTCGAGATGCCGCCGAGCGTTCCGCCGGCGTTGTTCGATAGAAATCCCTCCGGGGTTATTTCATCGCGATGCTCGGTTCCCTTCTGCTCGACGGAGCGAAATCCGGCGCCGATCTCCACGCCCTTCACCGCGTTAATGCCCATCATGGCGTAGGCGATGTCGGCATCGAGGCGGTCGTACACGGGCTCGCCCCAGCCGACGGGCACTTTCGACGCGATCACATTGATGCGCGCGCCGATGGAATTACCTTCTTTGCGCAGCCGGTCCATGTACTCTTCGAGCTCCGCCACGCGCGCGGGATCGGGACAGAAGAACGGGTTGCGCTCCACTTCCTCCCAGTCCTTGAGATCCAGCCGGATCGGTCCGATTTGCGCGAGATAACCGCGAATCACGATGCCATGGCGCTGGCGCAACCATTTCTTCGCGATGGCCGCGCCGGCGACGCGCATCATCGTCTCGCGCGCCGACGCGCGCCCGCCGCCGCGTGGGTCGCGCAAACCGTACTTCTGGTGGTAGGTGTAGTCCGCGTGGCCGGGGCGAAAACGGTCGACGATCTTCGAATAATCGTGCGGCCGCTGATCGGTGTTCTCGATGAGCAACCCGATGGGCGTGCCGGTGGTGCGGCCCTCGTAAACGCCGGAAAGAATTTTTACCAGATCGTCTTCGCGCCGCTGCGTGACATGGCGCGATTTTCCCGGCTTGCGCCGGTCGAGGTCGGGCTGGATATCGGCCTCGGACAATTCCAGACCGGGCGGGCAACCGTCCACGATCGCAACATACGCTGGACCATGCGACTCGCCCGCCGTGGTCACCGTAAAAAGTTTACCGATGGTATTTCCGGACATGGAAGCATGTTACCGGCAAAGAACGATCGCCTCAAACGGCGTAATCCGCTGCACGCGTCGAGCGCCGGTCGGCGCGTCGTCGAGGTTGTAATAATTTTCCGAATCGCTCCCGGCAGCCGCTCCTGCGCCTCCATGCGCCCGCGGCAAGTATCCCAAGAAAAGGCGAGCCCGGACGGCCGAGGCCGCTTGACGCGCCGAAGGCGCTCGGCTCACGACTCGCACGGTTCGATCACCGTCGGCGCACTCGATCCTTCCCGCGTCGTCGGCAGCGGCCGGCACTCACCCGCTGCACAGACATCGTAGTGACCGCCGAAGGAAGAATTCGCAAGAACCAGCCGCGGGAAACGCGCGTGCGGCGGCTGGTAGTGCCACGCACCGTCGCGCAGTACGGCGTCGGGCGGCGGCTCCATGCCGGCGCCGGAACCGCGAATGCGCGCCGCTTCAAGAACCAGCACACGATCGTCCAAACGGTAATCTTCCTCCCACCGGACTTTCTCGATCGAATGCGTCCATGCGAGCGTGAACGCGTTCACGTTCAGCGCCCAATGAAACGCTCCCGCTATGATACACACCGCCGTTGCGTGCAATCGCGCTCCCCTCCTCCGGCGATGCGTCTCACGTAGTCGCCGCGACTTGACGCCGGCGACGAATTTTCAGCATATGCCAAAGAAAAAACGCCGCCGACATGGCGAAGCCGATTTCGTCGGTCCACGGTATGGCGGCGACGAGCAGCGCGGCGCTCGCCACCGCGTACGCACGCTCCGTCATCGTCACTTTGGCGTAGAGATAGCCGACAATCGCCGCCGCCCAGAGGACAATGGCGAGCAGGCATTTAATAACGACGTAAGCGACCGCCCACAGAGTGGGGTCGCCTTGCAGCATGAGCGCGTTGTCGTACACCGCGATATACGGCACGAGGAAACCCGCGATCGCGATTTGCGTCGCCTTGAAACCGATCTTCATCGGCGATTCCCGGGCTATCGAGGAGGCGGCGAACGCCGCGAGCGCCACCGGCGGCGTGAGATCGGCCATGATGCCGAAGTAAAACACGAACATGTGCGAGATGATGAGCGGTACGCCGAGCTTCAGGAGCGCCGGCGCGGCGATCGAGCTGGTGATGATGTAATTGGGGATGGTCGGTATACCCATCCCGAGCACCAGGCAAACCGCCATCGTGAGCACGAGCGAGAGAAACACGCTCGTCTCGCCGACGTGCAGCACGTAGCCGGCGAAACTCGACGCCGCGCCGGTCAGCGTCAGCACGCCGATGATGACGCCGACGATCGCGCAGGCGACGCCGACCGGCAGCGCCTGCTCCGCGCCGTCGATGAGCGCGTCGCGCAGATTGCGCAAGGTCTGACGGCCGCCTTGGATAAATAAATTGACCGCGACTAACGCCGCGACGACGGCGATGACCGCGTTCACGCCCAACATCCGCTCTCCGATCTTCGCGTTGAAGGCGGCGAGACCGAGACCGACGGCGATCCAGAAGACGTAACGAAACGGCGTTGGACCGATGCGCGCCGCGATGCCGGCGCCGAGAAGCAGAATCGCCGTGAGCGCGAGACCGGTCATGCCGGCGAACATGGGCGTAAACCCGTGGAACAGCATGAACACGAGCACGGCGAGCGGCAGCACGAGGTACCAGCCTTCCTTGATCGCACCTAACGCGCTCGGGCATTGATCCTTCGGCAGTCCGAGCAGGCCGGCGCGGCCGGCCTCGAGATGCACCATCATGAAGGCGGTGAAGTAGTAGAGGAACGCCGGAATGACCGCCGCCTTCACGATTTCCGCATACGGAACGTTCAACGTTTCCGCCATGATGAACGCGACGGCTCCCATCACCGGCGGCATGATCTGCCCGCCCATCGAGGACGTCGCCTCCACCGCGCCGGCGAACACCGACGAATAACCAAAGCGCTTCATGAGCGGAATCGTGAACTGGCCGACGGTGAGGACGTTCGCGATACCCGATCCGCTGATCGTGCCCATGAAACCCGAGGAAAGGACCGCGACCTTGGCGGGGCCGCCCCGGGCCCAACCGACCAGCCCGAGCGCGACGTTGTTGAACAGGCGGATCATGCCGGCGTGCTCTAGGAAGCTGCCGAACAAAATAAACAGAAAAATGTAGGTGGCGGAAAC
>Ga0070741_10007355_pt1 | contig 22833 bp, 19 predicted proteins | sample Coa_R1_4_FD_66440 | JGI IMG/M metagenome (GOLD analysis project Ga0070741, IMG submission 66440) | Surface soil microbial communities from Centralia Pennsylvania, which are recovering from an underground coalmine fire - Coalmine... | ecosystem: Environmental > Terrestrial > Soil > Unclassified ... | reverse complement strand
CCCTCGCTGTAGGCGATGTTCTTGTAGCCGACGGCGAAGCCGACACCCCGCCGCAACCCCTCTCCGCGCCCGACGTTGCCGGCCCCTCCCGGGAACGTCATCGGGTGGCGGACCGGTGCCGGCTCGGGCTCCGGCGGGAGCGAAGCCGAGCGCGCGAGCTCGATCACCTCCCGCACCGGGGCGCTTCCCCGAACGACTTGCCCCGTCGGAAGGATCGAACCGGGACGGACGGCGTTCATCAGCCGCAGCTCGACGGGGTCGATCCGGAGCTCGCGGGCCAGCCGGTCCATCTGCGCCTCGTGCGCGAAGCACACCTGCGGCGCCCCGAACCCGCGCATCGCCCCGCACGGCGGATTGTTCGTGTAGACCGCGGTCCCCTCGATCAGCGCGTTCGGGACCTCGTATGGCCCGGCGGCGAACGTCGTGGCGTTGCCGATCACCGCGGGGGACGACGAGGCGAACGCCCCGCCGTCGATCAGCACGCGGGCGCGCACGCTCACGAGCTTGCCCTCGCGCGACGCCCCGGTTCGCATCCAGATGCGCGAGGGGTGCCGGTGGACGTGCGCGAGGAACGACTCGCGGCGGTCGTACGACATCTTGACCGGCCGTCCCGTGTACAGCGCCAGCAGGCAGGCGTGGATCTGCATGTGGAGGTCCTCGCGCGAGCCGAAGGCGCCGCCGACCCCCGCAAGCGTCAGGCGGACCTTCTCCTCGGGAAGGCCGAGGCAGGGCGCGATCTGCTGCCGGTCGACGTGCAGCCACTGGGTGGAGACGATCAGCTCGACCCCGCCGTCCTCCGCGGGGATCGCGAGCCCTGCCTCCGGCCCGAGCGGCGCCTGGTCCTGCATGGCGGTCTCGTAGTAGCCCTCCACCCAGACCTCGGCCTCCGCGTTCGGGTCGCCGTGCTCGATGCGCACGTGCCGCAGGACGTTCCCCCACTCGTGGAGCTTGGGCGCGTCGGGATCGAGGGCTCGCTCCATGTCGGTGACGGCCGGCAGCACCTCGTAGTCGACGTCGATCCGGTCGAGGGCGCGCCGCGCGAGCTCCGGGGTCTCGGCGGCCACGATCGCCACCGGCTGGCCCGCGTAGAGCACCCGGTCCCACGCGAGGACGGGGGTGTCGGCGTACTCGAGCCCGTAGGTCTTCTTGCCGGGGATGTCGTCGGCGGTGAGCACCGCGTGGACCCCCGGCGCGGCGACCGCGTGCGCGATCTCGATCGCCCGGATCCGAGCGTGCGGGTGCGGGCTGCGAAGCGTCGCACCCCACAGCATCTGCTCGTGCCACAGGTCGCTCCCGTAGGCGAAGGTGCCCTTGACCTTCGGTACGCCGTCGATCCGGCGAGCGCTCTCGCCGACGATCCCCCGAACGCGCTGTTCGATCCGCGTGCTCATCCGGCCTCCTCGGCGATCCGCCGGGCGACGCGATGACCCTCCCGGGCGACCTCGGCCTCGTCCACGGTCACGAGCCGGCCGTCGCGCACGATGCATCGCCCCTCCACCAGCAGGTGGCGCACCCGGGTCGGTGCTCCGAGCACGAGCCCGGCCACCGGGTCGGCCTCGAATCCGGCGTGCGCGAGGTCGTCCACGGGGAACAGCGCGACGTCGGCGCGCGCGCCCGGCTGGAGCGACCCGATCTCGTCCCACCCCAGGCACCGGGCACCCCCGCGCGTGGCGGCCCGGAGGGCCTCCCGCGCCGACAGCGCCCCGGCACCGCCCCGCGCCCGAGCCGCGAGCAGCGCCTGGCGAGCCTCGCCCAGCAGATCCCCCGAGTCGTTCGAGGCCGATCCATCCACTCCGAGGCCCACGGCCGCCCCCTCGTCAAGGAGGGCGCGGGCCGGCGCGATCCCGGAGCCGAGGCGAAGGTTCGAGCTCGGACACCAGGCGACGCCGGTCCCGGTTTCGGCCACCCGCCGCACGTCCTTGTCCCCGAGGTGCACGCAGTGAGCCAGCCACACGTCCGCGCCCAGCCACCCCCACGCGTCGAGCTGCTCGAGCGGCCCGCGCCCGAACCGCTCGCGACAGTGGCGCCCCTCGTCGAGCGTCTCGGCGATGTGCGTGTGCAGCCGGACGCCAAGCCTCCTGGCCAGGTCCGCCGACTCGGTCATCAGCCGTTCGCTCACCGAGAACGGCGAGCAGGGAGCGATCGCGATCCTGAGCATCGACCCCGGCGAGGGGTCGTGGAAGCGGACCACCGCCTCCTCGGTCCGCGCCAGCGCGGCGTCGGTGTCCTCGACGATCTCCTCGGGCGGCAGCCCCCCCGAGGAGCGCCCGAGGTCCATCGACCCGCGGCAGGGGTGGAAGCGGAGTCCGAGCTCACGCGCAGCCTCGATCTCCGCCGCGAGCGGATCCCACCCGCCGGGCGGGAACACGTACTGGTGGTCGGTGCTCGTGGAGCAGCCCGAGAGCGCGAGCTCGGCCAGTCCCACGCGCGCGGCCACCCTGATCCACTCCTCGTCGAGTCGGGCCCAGACGGGGTAGAGCTCGAGGAGCCAGTCGAACAGGCCCCGGCCCTGCGCGCGGCCGCGGGTCATCGTCTGGAAGAGGTGGTGATGCGTGTTCACGAGCCCCGGGAGCGCGATGCATCCGCGGCCGTCCAGGCGTTCGGCTCCGGCGACGCCGCCCGGAGGCTCGCCGGCCCCCACCCACTCCACCCGGCCGTCCTCGACCAGGATGGATCCACCGGCGAGCTCGAGGCCCGCGTCGTCCATCGTGGCCACGACCTCGCACGAGTCGATGAGCAGCCGGCTCACCAGTCGCCCTCACGCTTGCGCTCGGCCGCGAGGTGCACGGCGTCCAGGATCTTCGCGTAGCCGGTGCAGCGACACAGGTTGCCGGCGAGCGCCTCGCGGATCGCGAGCTGGTCCGGCGACGGGTCGCGCTCGAGCAGGTCCGTCACGGCGACCACCAGGCCGGGAGTGCAGAAGCCGCACTGGACGGCCCCCGCCTCGAGGAAGGCCTCCTGCACGGGGTGAAGGCGGTCGCCCCCGGAGAGCGACTCGACGGTCCGCACCGTCCGCTCGTGCGCCTGGGCGGCGAGGACCAGGCACGAGCACACGAGCTCGCCGTCCATCCAGACCGTGCACGAGCCGCACTCTCCCTGCTCACAGGCGTTCTTGGAGCCGGGGAGCCCGAGCTGCTCGCGCAGGACGAACAGCAGGCTGGCGCCGGGCCACACGTCCGCCTCGCGCCACTCGCCGTTCACCAGCAGGCGGATGAGCACCCGGCCTCCCTCACGACACCATCGCCTCGGTCGCCCGCTCCCGGACCGCCCACCTGAGCGCGCGCCGCGCGAGCACGCGCACCGCGTGGCGCCGGTAGGCGGCCGATCCCCGCACGTCGTCGATCGGCCGGGCGGCCGCCGCCACCCGCTCGGCGAACCCCTCGATCGTCTCCTCGTCAAGCGGCGTGGCCGGCTCGTCCCAGGCCCCCGCGCGCTCGAGGGCCGAGGCGAGGAACGCCTCGGCCTCCCCGGCGCGAACGACCGTCGGGGCCACGGAGCCGAGCGCGACCCGGGCCGTCCGCGTCCGTGGATCCAGCGCGAAGCACAGGCTCGCCACGGCGATCACCATCGCGTTGCGCGTCCCAACCTTCGAGAACGACTGCGGCCCGCCGAGCACCCGCCACCGGGCGCCAAGGATCAGCTCGTCGGGGAGCAGAGAGGTCCGCTTGACGCCGACGAGGAACGCGTCCCACGAAACGGAGCGCTCCCCCCGAGCGGCCGAGGTCAGCACGACCTCGGCGTCGTGGGCCGCGAGCACCGGCAGCGCGTCGCCCGCCGGGGACGCCGTGCCGAGATTGCCGCCGAGCGTGCCCCGGTTGCGGACCTGCGGCGACCCGACCGAGCGCGACGCCTCGACGAGCGCCCGCATGTGCGGCAGCTCGCGCAGCAGGCGCGCGTACGTCATCCCGGCACCGACGAACAGCAGCTCCCCGTCCAGCCGCCACGAGGCGAGCTCCGGCACTCGGGTCAGATCGATCAGCGCCTCCGGGCGGAGGCGGTCGAAGTTGATCTCGACCATGAGGTCGGTCCCCCCCGCGATCGGCACGGCATCCGGCGTCGAGGCCTTGAGCGCGAGCGCCTCTTCGAGCGAGCGCGGCAGCAGGACCTCCATTTAGAACCTCCCCCCGGCGAACGCGTCGATCATCGCGCGAACGTCGTCCCCGAGCGGGTACAGGATCGGACACGTGCAGCCGGCGGCGACGTACTCGCGGACCTTGGCCCGGCACTCCTCCGGCGTGCCCGAGGCCGTGATCATCTGGACGACCTCATCGGGCACGAGCCGCATGGCCCGCCGGATCTCCTCCTCGGTGGCCGGCCAGGTGAGCACCCTCCCGATCTCCTCGAGCAACGAGGGATCGACCCCGCTCGCCTTCATGATGTGCGGCTGCTGACCGAGGTACTGGGTGACGAGCTCGCGCGCCCGCTCGAGCGCCCGCTCCCGGTCCTCGTCCAGCGAGCAGACCACGAGCTGCGGGCGGTCGAGCTCGTCGAGCGTCCTGCCGGCCCGAGCGGCCCCCGCGGCGAGGTGCTCGAGCGCCGATTCGTTGTACTGCGGGCTCACGAGGTAGTTGAGCAGGACGCCATCCCCGATCTCCCCGGCGAGCTCCATCATGCGCATCCCGGTGGCCCCGACGTAGATCGGGACGTTCCGCGGCGAGCGATCGCCGTGCACGATGTCGATCTGGATGTCGGTGACGTTCACGAACTCGCCGTGGAACGTGACCCGCTCCATCTGGAGCAGCCGGCGGACGACCTCGACGGTCTCTCGCATCGCCGTGAGGGGCTTGCGACGATCGACGCCCACCTTCGAGGCAAGCGGCTCCCACCAGGCGCCGATGCCGAGCATGATCCGGCCGGGCGCCAGGTCGTCGAGCGTCACGAACGTCGCGGCAAGGAGCCCGACGTTGCGGGTCCAGGTGTTGACCACGCCGGAGCCGACCCGGATGCGCTCGGTCGTCGCGGCGAAGGCGGCCATCGGAACCGTCGCCTCGCGGACGAGCCGGCTCTCCGCCTGCCACACCGCCTCGAACCCCCGCGCCTCCGCGTAGCGGACGTGCTCGATGGCCTCGCGGATCGGGTGCTTGTCCTGCAGGTACAGGGCCACCCGCCCCTGTGAGGAGACCGGCACGCTCACGCACCTCCCGCCGGTTCGAACGGGTGCGGCGGGAGCGCCTCCACGCCCGCCCACAGGCGCTCGGCGAGCTCGCGCGAGCGGGCCCGTAGCTCGGGCTCGTCGACCCGGACGAGGCACCGGTTGCGGACCACCACCGAGCCGTTCACGACGACGTCGCGCACGGCGCGCGCCGAGAAGCCGAACAGCACGTGCCCGCCGAGGGTCTCGGCCGTGAACGGCGTCGGCGGGTCGTACTCGAGCACGACGAGGTCGGCCGGAGCACCCGGCTCCACCCGTCCGAGCCGGGGCTCGCCGAAGCGCTCGCCGGCGAACCGGGCCGACGCGGCCAGTCGCGCCAGGACCCACTCTGGCGTAACGCGCGGGTCCGCCTCGCGTCCGCGCCAGTAAGCAGCCCTGCACTCGGCGAAGACGTCGCCGTCGATGCCGTCGGTGCCGAGCGTCACGCGCTCGCCGAGGTCGACGACCGGCGCGCGCCCCACCCGGTTGTGCATGTTGGAGCGCGGATTGTGGGCGATCCAGGCTCCGCGCTCGCGCACGAGCTCGACCTCGGGATCGTCGAGGTGCACGCCGTGCGCGAGCAGCGCTCGCTCGGTGAGCGCTCCCGCGTCGGCCAGGCGATGGACCACGCGCCGTCCGAAGCGGGCGAGGGCGTCGCGCTCGTCGACGGCGTCCTCGGCAACGTGGACGTGGACGCCGGTCCCGAAGCGCTCCGCGAGCGACACGCACGCCGCAAGCGTCTCGTCCGAGAGCGTGAACGAGGCGTGCGCTCCCACCATCCCGCGCACGAGGTCCCCGCCCCATTCCCGCTGCAGGAACCGCCGGGACTCCTCCAGACCCGCCGCCGCCTTCCCCGCCCCGTCGCGGTCGCTCACCTCGAGACACAGGATCGACCTCGCCCCGAGACTCGCGATCGCCTCGGCGATCACGTCGAGGGACCCCTCGACCGCGTTCGGCGAGGCGTGGTGATCGACGATCGTGGTGGTGCCGGCGAGCAGCGCGTCGGCCGCGCCGGAGACGGCCGAGGCCCGCACCGTCTCCGCATCGAGCGCCCGGTCGAGGCGCCACCAGATTCGCTGCAGGATCTGGACGAAGCTCTCGGGCGGCTCGAGCCGGTAGGGCATCCCCCGCGCGAGCGTCGAGTACAGGTGGTGGTGCGCGCACACGTTGCCGGGGATCACCACGCAGCCGGCGCAGTCGATCCGCTCGGCGGCCGCGGCCCGAGCCCCGACCGCTGCCACGCGTCCGCCCTCCACGGCGACATCCCCCTCCACCACCGCCGGGGGCTCGAGCGAGGTCACCACCCTCCCGCCGGCGAGGACGAGGTCCACGGCTAGTCCCGAGCTCCCACCGTCCGGCGTCTGGGCAGGAGCGCGGCGGCGGCGGCCGAATCCCGCATCGGCAGGCGAGCCCGCCATCGCCCGTCGAACGCGTGCAGCGCGCCGGCGACCGCCGCGGCCGTCGGTACCAGGCCGATCTCGCCGACGCCCTTGGCGCCGTAGGGACCCTCGGGCTGGGGCACCTCGACCAGGATGCACTCGACCTGCGGCATCGTCGTCGGAGGGACGATCCCGAGGGACTTCAGCGTCGTGGTCGTCGGGACGCCGCCCTCGACGGCGAACTCCTCCGTGAGCGCGAATCCGAGTCCCATGTGGACGGCGCCCTCGATCTGACCCTCGATCAGCGTTGGGTTGATCGCCCGGCCCACGTCGTGCGCGGCGATCACCTTCGCGACGCGCCCGTCGTCGTCCAGGATCGCCACCTGGACCGCCCACCCGTAGGCGAAGTGCGTGACCGGGTTCGGCACGTCCTCGCCGGGCTTGTTGGTCCAGTCGACCACGACCTCTCCGTAGAACTCCTGGCCGGCGAGGTCCTGCAGGCGCTGGCCGTCGAGCTTCTCGCGGAGCTGGCGCGCGGCCTCCTGGATCGCTCGACCCCCGAGCACGGTCGCGCGCGAGGCCGTCGTCTGGCCGGTGTCGAGCTCCTTGATCGTGTCGACCACCACGTGGACCCGATCCGCCGTGAGCCCGAGCTCCTCGCAGGCGATCTGCTGGAGCACGGTGTTCGCTCCCTGTCCCATCTCGGTCCAGGAGTGGAACAGCGTCACGCTGCCGTCGGCCTCGGGCCGCAGGATCGCGCGCCCGAGCTCGAGCAGCCCGTTGCCGATCCCCGTGTTCTTGACGCCGCAGCCGATCCCCGCGAACCGAGCGGAGCGGTAGGCGTCGCGGACGGCCTCGAGACAGGCCTTGATGCCGACCCCGGGACCGAGCACCTGACCGGTCCCGAACGCGTCCCCGACCTCGAGCGCGTTCCGCCAGCGGATCTCCCACCCATCGATGCCCACCCGCTCGGCCAGGCGGTCCATCATCCCCTCGATCGCGAAGGCGACCTGGTTGACGCCGAACCCGCGCATCGCGCCGCAGGGCGGGTTGTTCGTGTAGACGGCCCGCGCCTCGACGTCGACGGCGGGGACCCGGTACGGGCCGCACGCGTGGCCGGCGGCGCGCTCGAGCACCTTGTCGCCGACGCTCGCGTACGCACCCGTGTCGCCGACGATGCGCGCCCGGATCCCGAGCAGCCGCCCCTGCTCGTCGCAGCCGACGGTGTACTCCATCGCGAGCGGGTGACGCTTGGGATGGAAGCGAAGGCTCTCAGCCCGCGACAGCGTGAGCAGCGCCGGCCGGCCCGTCTTCACCGCGATCAGCGCCGCGTGGCACTGGACGTTCAGGTCCTCCTTCGCACCGAAGGCCCCGCCGTTCGCCACCTGGGTCACGCGGACCCGCTCCTCGGGCACTCCGAGGAACGAGGCGATCTGCCTGCGGTCCTCCCACACCCCCTGCCCCTGCGAGAAGACGTGGACGCCGTCCCCCGTGGGCTCGGCGAGCGCGGATTCCGGCTCCAGGAAGGCGTGCTCGACGAATTGCGTCCGGAAGGTCTCCGTGATCACGTGGGCCGCCCCGGCCAGCGCCGCCTCGACGTCGCCGCGCCGTACGATCGAGGTCGACAGGAGATTCTCCCGGTCCTCGTGGACCTGCGGCGCGCCCTCGGCGAGCGCCCGGAACGGATCGGTCACCGGGTCGAGCACCTCGTAGCCGACCTCGACGAGCGCCGCAGCCTCCCGCGCGGCGGAGCGGGTCTCGGCCGCAACCACCGCGAGCACGTCCCCCACGTAGGCCGTGACCTCGCCCTCGGCGACGAGCTGCGGCCAGTCACGGGTGATCAGCCCCTGGAACCGGTCTCCCGGCACGTCCGCCGCCGTGAGGACGGCCACGACGCCCGGATGCGCGACGGCCTTGGAGACGTCGATCGAGAGCACGCGCGCGCGGGGGTGGTCCGAGAAGCGGATCGCACCGTGGAGCAGCCCGGGCGGGCGCAGGTCGTTCACGTACGGCTTCTCCCCGAGCGCGAGCTCCCGACCCTGGTAGCGCGCCGTGCGCGAACCCACGCGCCCGCTCCGGTCGATCGCGGGGAGCGGCGCCCCGCGCCGGACGCCGGCCACGAGCTCCACGGCGTCGATGACCTTCACGTAGCCGGTGCAGCGGCACAGGTTCCCGGCGAGGGCGCGAGCGATCTGGTCCCTGGTGGGCGCGGGGTTCCTTGCGAGGAGCGCCTCGCACTTCAGGACGATGCCCGGCGAGCAGAACCCGCATTGCGACGCCCCGGTCGCGACGAAGCAGTGCGCCCACTGGTCGCGCGCCGCCGCCGACAGACCCTCCTGCGTGATCACCTTCCGGCCTTCCGCGCGCTCGGCCGGGTGGGCGCAAGACACGACGGCCTTGCCGTCGAGGATCACGGTGCACGCGCCGCAGGACCCCTCGGGCGCGCACCCGTCCTTCACGGTCGTGACGCCCAGCTCGTCGCGAAGCAGCTCAAGCAGGCTCTCCCCCGGCCGGACCTCCACCGAGACCCGCGACCCGTTCAGGGTGAAGTCCACGGAGCCCCCTCCTCCTCGCCTACTCGACCGCCCCCAGCACCAGCGCGAGGAGCGCCATGCGCATCACCACCCCGTTGAACGCCTCCACCCAGTACCGGGCGTGGCGCGTGTCGTCGACGTCGGTCGGCAGCTCGTCCATCCTGGGCAGCGAGTGCAGGACGATCGCGTCGCCCTTGGCGCGATCCCGGAGCAGCCGGCGCGTCACGCGATAGGCCTCCGGGGTGGTCGGCAGCTCGCCGGCGCGCTCGTCGCGCCCCTTGGTGTAGTCGGCCTGCACGACCGGCTCCATGTAGATCACGTCCGCCTCGGCGATGCACTTCTCGACGGACTCCACCTCGTGGACGACGACGTTGCGCTCCTCGAGCTCGGCCTTGAACTCCGGCAGCAGCGACATGTCGGGCGGGCACACCACGAAGGACTCGACGTCGAACTGCGAGAACGCGTACAGGATCGAGTGCATCGTGCGCATCCGCATGTCGCCCACGAGCAGGAACGTGAGCCCGTCGATCGTGCCCTTCTCCTTCCAGGTCGTGTAGAGGTCGGTGAGCACCTGGGTCGGGTGCTCGCCCCAGCCGTCCCCGCAGTTGATCACCGGCACCGAGGCCCACCGGGCGGCCTCGGCCGGCGCGCCCTGCTGGAAGTGCCGCATCGCGATGACGTCGGCGTAGAACTCCAGCATGTGCACCGTGTCCTTGATCGACTCCTGATAGAAGTCGCCGGCCCGGGTCATCTTCGCGTCGGCGAACCCGAGCACGTGCCCGCCGAGCCGGTGCATCGCGGCCTCGGTCGCCATCCTCGTGCGGGTGCTCGGCTGGTAGAACGCAGTCAGCAGGGTCTTGTCCTTCAGCAGATCGGCGTTCCGCCGCTCCTTGGCGATCGGGGCGAGCCGGTCGCACACCTCGAACACCCGGAAGTACTCCTCGCGCTCGAAGTCCTTGAGCGACAGGATGTCCCGCCCTGCGAAGCTCCTCATGCGTGTCCTCCTCGTCTCCTCCGCCGACCGGTGACGTCGCGAGGTCCCGTCACCGCCGAACCCCCGTGAAGAGCACGGCCACACGTTCGTCGGGCCGGAGCGCGCCTCGTCGCGAGAGCTCGAGCAGCCCGGCGAGGCCCGCGGAACCCGTGTGGTCGACGTCGATCCCGGTCGCCTCCCGCGCGAGCTCGTTGGCCTCCATCAGGGTCTCCTCGGACACCAGCACCGGCGACCCGCCGGTCGCGAGCATCCCGGCGACGACCGCCGCCCAGTCGTAGGTCTCGTCGTCCAGGATGCCGTGCGCGATGCTCTTCGGTTCCTCGTCCCACGGCCACATGAACTCCGACCGGTGGGTGCGCGCGTAGGTCATCGCCGCCACGGCGCCGGCGGGCGTGACCTCGGGACCCAGCCGCTCGCGCACCCGCAGATACGCGCGCTCCAGTGGGTGGGCGCCGGCCGTCTGCACCGCGTCGATCCTCGGCAGCGCGACCGGCACCTCGAGCAGCGCCGCGTCCTCGAACGCCCGGATGCACGAGCTCGCGAGCGCGCCGCCTCCCACCTGGACGACCAGCCGGTCCAGGCCGCCGCCGTCCCGGGCGAGCTCGGTGACCATCTCGTAGCCGATCGTCTCGCCGCCCTCGATCGTCAGCCCGTTGTCGGGCCCCTGACAGGTGAACGGCACGGCCCCCTCCTTCACTGCGCGCCGCAGAGCGTGATAGGTGGGGTCGCCCGGAACCCCCCGCTCGCGGGGGCACACGCGCACGTCGGCGCCGAGCTCCTCCAGACGCGCGAGCACCCCGCGATCGGCCCACGCCGGGACGAACACCCGAAGGGTCCGGCCGGCGGCGGCCGCCACGACCGCCGCGGCGAGGGCGGCGTTGCCGCAGCTTGCGATGGCGAGATCGGAGCCGGCGTCGGGGGCGAGGCCGGCCCGCTCGACCACCTGCAGGTGGATCATCAGCCCCATGAGGTGACGGGCCTTGTGCGACCCCGAGACGTTCCCGGTCTCGTCCTTCACCCACACCTCGCAGCCGACCGCCTCGGAGAGCCCCGGGCTCGGAGCAAACGGGGTCTGGAAGAACCCGCGTCCGTCCACACGCTCCACCGCCCGGTCGAGCTCCTCCACGAGCACGACGTGGTCGGCGTCGGACAGCCCGTGGGCGAGCCCGAGGTGGTACGCATGGAACAGCGCCCGGTACCGGACGAACGGGTTCGGGTGGTCCTCGTCGGGGAACGACACGTGCTCCGGATCGAGCTCCCGGGCCATCAGATGGTCGACGTCGTCGCCGGGTCGGGCGTTCGCGCACCGGAAGGGCAGAGGCTCATCGGGCGGCGCGCTCCACCCGCAGCCCGCGCAGACGACGGTCGTCGCCGGCCCCGTCACGGACCCTCCGACGCCCCGGAGCGGGCGTTCAGGTCCTCGATCATCGCGTCCCACACGGGGATCAGCTCGCGCAACCCGCGCCAGAACGACTGCGACCGGCGAGCCTCGAAGTCCTCGAGCGACACGCCCTGCTGCTCCACCCAGGTGTAGTAGCCGAGGTTGAACACCCGCTCGCGCTCCCTGGTCGAGAGCTCCAGCACGTTCTCGGTGTCGGCGCCCAGGATCGAGCGCCCGAACGTCTCGGCGGCGGCGACCTCGTCGAATCCGCCCGCGAAGTCGCGCGCGAGCACCTTGTCCCGCTCGGTCCCGTACATGGCCGCGCCGTCGGTCGCGACCGTGGCGATCAGGTCCCCGGCCCCGAGCTCCAGGTGCCTCGCGGTCTTGATTGCCGCGAGCACGTTGCAGATGCTCGACAGTCCGAACGAGGACAGCCGCTCGACGATCCCCTCCGGCACGCGGCGCCGCCCCACCAGGTACCGGCGCCCGACGTCGGTGTTGAACAGCACGTTCAGGCGGTCCGTGTCCCGGTCGGACACGTCGACCACGAGGTCGGTGTTCATGACGTTGTGGATGAGCGGGATGTGCTTGTCGCCGATCCCCTGGATGTTGTGCTCGCCGAACCCGTTCTTCAGCATGGTCGGGCACTCGAGCGCCTCGGCGGCCACCGTGAGCGATCCGTACCGCTCCTTCAGGTGGTCGCCGGCGCCGATCGTGCCGGCCGATCCGGTCGCCGACACGAACGCGCGGAGCCGCAGCTCCGGCTCGCGCTCCCGGAGCGACTCCACGACCCGCTCGAGCGCCGCTCCCGTGCTGAGGTAGTGGACCAGGTGGTTTCCGAACTCGGAGAACTGGTTGAGGATCGCGTTCGAGGGATCCCGGGCCAGCCGGGCGCACTCGTCGTAGATCTCCTTCACGTTGCTCTCGACCCCGGGCGTCCGGACGATGTCGCCGGGGTCGGCGACCCAGCGCTCGAGCCAGGCGAAGCGCTCTCGGCTCATGCCCTCCGGAAGGACGGCGACCCCCCGGCAGCCCAGGATCCGCGAGATCGCGACCCCGCCCCGGCAGTAGTTACCGGTTGAGGGCCAGACCGCCCGGTGTCGCTCGGGGTCGAACGCCCCCGTGACGATCCGGGGAACCAGGCACCCGTACGCGGCGAGCACCTTGTGGGCGCCGATCATCGGGAACCGGTCGCCGAGGCCCACGACGATGCGTGCCTCGACCCCCGTGAGCTCTGAGGGGAGGACCACGTGCTCGGGAACGTCCACCTGCGTCCGGCGGTCGGGGCCGTTGAACCAGTGCACGCGGAACAGGTTGAGGGGGTGCGGCGCGTCGGGATCGATGGCCGTCAGCGCCGAGCGGATTCCCTCGGGGATCTTCGCGGGATCGGCCAGGGCCGAGAGCGTCGGCAGCACGATGCCGGCCTCGGCGAAGCGGCGGGCGGTTCGGGCGAGGACCCCGTCGTCGACGAGCGCTCGGTGAAGCTCCAGCGTTTCACCCCCGTTCAACCACCGATAATAGGCGCCGACGGCGAAGGGGGCTCGGGTGCTGGTCGTTCGGGGCGGGACGGTCGTGGAGGCGACCGGGAGCCGGGCGGCGGACGTCCGGATCGCCGGCGAGCGAATCGTCGAGGTGGGCCCGGACCTCGACGCGAGCGGGGCCGAGGTCCTGGACGCGGGCGGCGCGCTCGTGATCCCCGGCGCGATCGACGTCCACACGCACCTGGATCTGCCGGTCGGCGCGGTGCGATCCGCCGACGATTTCGAGAGCGGCACCGTCGCCGCCGCATGCGGGGGGACCACGTGCATCGTCGACTTCGCCGGCGCCGGGCGCGAGCCCCCCGAGGAGGCCCTGCGGAGCTGGCACGAGAAGGCGCGCGGCAGGGCGGCGATCGACTACGGGTTCCACCTCACGGTCACCGGGCTGCCCGAGGATCCGGCCGAGGCCGAGGCGCGCTTTGCCTGGTTCGCCTCGGAGGGCGTGACGAGCGTCAAGCTGTACCTCGCCTACCCCGAGCGCCTCATGGTCGACCCGCCCACGCTCCGGCGCGCCCTCGTCGCGGCCCGGGCGACCGGGGTGCTCGTCTGCGTCCACGCCGAGGACGGCCACGAGGCGGAGCGGCGAACGGCCGAGCTCCTCGCGGCGGGACGCACCGATCCGGCGGCCCTACCGCTTGCGCGTCCGCCCGAGGTCGAGGCCGCCGCCGTCCGGTCCGCGGCCGCCATCGCCGGCGAAGTCGGCGCCTCCCTCTACGTCGTGCACCTGTCGAGCGCCGCCGGTCTCGAGGCCGTGCGGGAGGCCCGAGCGGCCGGCGTCCGGGTCCTCGCGGAAACCTGTCCGCAGTACCTGTTCCTCACCGCAGATCGCCTCCATGGTCCGCCGGAGGAGGCCTCGAGCTTCGTCTGCGTTCCGCCGCTCCGGACCGACGCCGACCGCGAGGCGCTCTGGAGCGGCCTGGCCTCGGGCGAGATCCAGACGGTCGCGACCGACCACTGCCCGTTCACGGTGGCGGACCGCGCTCGGGGGACGCGCTCCGGCGCCGAGCGCTGGTCGAGCTTCGCCGACATCCCGGGGGGGCTACCCGGCGTCGAGACCCGTCTGGCGCTCGTGTACCAGGGAGTGCGCGAGGGTCGCCTCGCCGCCGAGCGGTGGGTGGAGCTGTGCGCGACCGCCCCGGCCCGGCTGTTCGGGCTCGGCGGTCGGAAGGGACGGCTGGAACCCGGCATGGACGCCGACCTCGTCGTCTTCGACCCCGAGGCGACGAGGCGACTCGACCCGGCCTCGCTCCACATGCGAACCGACCACAGCCCCTACGCGGAGCTGGTCCTTCGCGGGTGGCCGGCCGCGACGGTCGCGCGCGGGCGGGTCGTGGCTCGCGCGGGCGAGCCCGCCGACATCGAGCCCGGGCGCGGCGCGTTCGTCCGGCGATCGCCCGCCGGAGGGCCGGCCGGCGCCCGGACCGAGGCGGGGCCCGGTCGGGGGTGAAGCGGCAGCACGAGCGGCGGCAGCGGCTGCTGCGAGAAGTCGAACTCCCTCCTGAGGTCGCCGAGCTCCGGCGCGCGCTCCCGAACCGTCGGACGGGAGTCCGGACGTCCGTCGGTCGCCGGGTCAAGCCGCCGACCGTCGAGGAACAGGTCCTCGACGAACTTCAGGTAGGCGTCGAAGGAGAGCGTCTGGTGGTCGATCATGCCCGGCCTTGCCCACGCGCTGATCAAAAGGCCGGGGACCCGGATGCCGTAGCCGTTCTCGTCCACGCGGATCGGCGGCACGTGGTCGTAGAAGCCTCCCCAGTCGTCCCACGTGAGGAAGATCGCGGTGGAGGTCCACAGGTCGCTCCGGGCGATCGCGTTCACGACTCGCGTGACCCAGGCCTGCCCCTTCGTGATCGGCGCCTGCGTGCCCGGGTGCTCGCTGATGCCTCCGCGGCCGGGGACCACCCACGACACCTGCGGAAGGGTTCCGTCGGCGACCGCCCGGAAGAAGGCGGCGTGGGTCTGGACGTTCCCGAGCTGGCCGGTCTGGTGGACGTCGCTGAAGGACGGGAGCGGGTTCTGGGCAGCGGTCGCGCCCTCTTCGTTGCAGAGCCTGGTCGGCACCTCCGGGCCGCAGAGGTTCTCCCCCGCGTAGTACGCCCAGCTCACCCCGAAGCGGTGCAGGAGGTAGGTGAGGTCGGTCCAGGCGTAGATCGGCGGGTGCCGGCCGGCGCGCTGACGGTCCAAGACGTCTTTGAGCGTGAGGTCGGACGTGCAGCTCATCGGCTTCCAGGGGCCCCTGCACGAGGCCGCCCACCCCGAGACCAGGAACAGGTGGGACGGAAGGGTCCACGAGTCGGTCGGCGCGAACATGTGGTCCTGGAGCACGAAGTGCTCGGCGTAGGCCCAGTAGTTGGGGATCTCGCGGGCGTCGTGCCATCCCATGACGTCGGGCTGACCCTGGGGCCCGAGGGTGCCCCGGCAATCGATCGGGCTCCGGGTGTCGGCGCACCGGTTGTTCGAGTGCTCCACGAGGGCTTTCACGAACCCGTCCATCCGCCCGCCGTCCACGTCGATCTCGGAGTGGAGCTGCGTGTGCGGCCCGCCCTGGTTCACGAGCGCGGACTCGTGGAACGGACGCACGCACCGGTGGAGCACCGGGTCGGGAACGCAGACCGTCGGGACGCCGTCTCGCATCGGGATGCCGTCGGCGCCTGGAAACGTGCCGAAGTAGTGGTCGAACGACCGGTTCTCCTGAACGATGAAGATCACGTGCTGGATGCGCTCGAACCCTGGGGGCGGCGGGTTCGAGCGCTCGGCGGACGTGGGCGAGGCGCATGCCGAGGCGGCGAGCGCGAGCGCGGTGAGCAGGGCGACTGCCGGCAGACGCGACGAACGGGGCGTCATCACCGATCGGGTCATCATCGTCCGGGCGCGAACCCTATCAGGCCTTCTGCGGCGGAGGCGGGACGGGATCCTTCGGAATCGGCAGAGGCTCCTGCGGCTCGATCACGTCGTAGACGAGGCGGCCCCGGGTGATGCGCAGGTTCGGGTGCAGGCGGTGCGGCTCGCGGCGGTCCCCCGGCACCAGGTGGACCACCTCGCATCCCTCGACGACCAGGGCGTCCGCGATCATCCGCCGGTGACAGCGCCACCACAGAGACTCCGCGCACATGATGGCGGTTGGGGTGGAACGGGACGTAGCGATCAGCCATGCCAGCGCCTCCCGAAACCCATCCGTCGCCATGTGGTCGGCGTACCCGCGGAAGGCCTCGTTGCGGATGGCGACGTGGGGCGAGTCGGGCGCCGGCCGGCGGAACCCGCCGAACTCCGGTTGCCAGACGTAGTCGATCCCCGCCGCCCCGAGCGAGCGCTCGAGCGCGTTTCGCCCGAACTGCGGGTTTCGACGGGAGCCCGGCGCGGTGCGGACGTCGACCAGCCTGCGGACGCCGGCGGCCCGCAGCGCGTCGACGAACTCCTCGATCGGGCGCGTCCCGTGTCCGATCGTAAGGACGAGGACCGGCCGAGACCCCGGTTCCATCGGGCCAGCTTAGGCGGAAGCGGCTTGCTACACTTGCCCGCGGCTCCGGGCGGGCCCTACGGTCCCATCGTCTAGCGGCCCAGGACACCACCCTCTCAAGGTGGAGACACGGGTTCAAATCCCGTTGGGACTACCATCGAGCCTTTGTGTGAAGCGAGGAGCGACGCGAAGGGCTCCTCGTACGTAAAGTCGGCGATCGCGCCGTCTCGAACGCGGATCGTCTGGAAGGTTCTGGGATTCGTCCAAAGGTCCGCGAATATTCCAAGCGTCGGCCTCCAGTTATTGTTGTTCGGCTGGGGTTACCTTGCCCTGGTCCGACTCTTGCCAGAGCGGGCCGGCCGCCTCCATCCACACCTGGATCGCACGATGGAACGACGAGCCCCAACCGTTCGTGTGGCACAAGACCGCCGACGAGATCCTGGAGAGCCTCGCTGCGCATTGCCAGCGAATCTCCGACTCAGGACACTAGCTAAGCTTGACAATGAAGGCGTCCCGCTCTCCTTGGCCAACCTGCTTCCGCATCGCGCCCCAGATCGCACCGCCCGTGAGAAGACCACCTGGGCCGGTGGAGATAGCGAACGCCCCGTCGAGTGTCGACGTGTCGGAAGCCACCGTTCCAAACTGCCGCGTCCACAGCGCCTTGCCGGTGCTCTTCCACGCGCGGACGAACGCATCTCCGCTACCGTGGCTGGTCCCTGATCGGAACGTGCCGAACGTCTCCCCTGCCACAAAGACCTTCGAGTTCGTCGCAGCGATCGCCCAAGCACCGTCACGATCGGGTGTCCCGAACTGGCGCGTCCATCCGCTCGATCCGTCGAGGCCGAGCTGCATGAGAAACCCGTCTGCCGCCCCCTTGCGCGTGAACCCAGGGAACGCACCGGCCGTCCCCCCAGCAACGAACACGCCCGTTGAGGAGACTGAAACAGCCGTTGCGTCGTCTTGCTTCTTTGTGCCGAACTGGTCGGTCCAGACAATCTCTCCGCTCGGGTCGTATTGCCGGGCGTACGTGTCTTGATCGCCCGCACTCAGTTGGCCTGGCAGAGAGCCTCCATAGAGACCTCCGACGTAGCCCACGATCACTACGCCGGAGCCGTCAACGGAAAGGGCACTTCCCGAATCAAAGCCGACTGTTCCGAACTCGGTTGTCCAGAGCACGTTGCCGTCGACGTCGAACTTGGCGAGGAAGGCGTCGGCGTTACCCGCCAGACTCTGGCCGGGAAAGGAGCCAAACGTCAACCCACTTACATACACGCCAGTGCCATCGGCGGCCACACCACCACCCTCGTCAGCGGCCTCGGTTCCAAACTGCCGCGTCCAGACGACGTGACCCGCGGGAGAGTACTTCCTGACGTATGCGTCCTCGCCGCCTTGCCTCGCCTGGTGCGGGAGCGCGCCCGACACCTTGCCTACAACGTAGACGCCACCTGCGTTCGCGAAGACCGCGGTTGCTGTGTCGTAACCGGCCGTCCCGAACTGATGCGTCCATCGAACGGCGCCATTTGCCGCGTACTTCCTGATGAAGGCATCGGACTTGCCCCGGTAATGTTGCCCTGGAAGAGGCCCCGAAACGATCCCAACGACGTAGAAGGACCCTCGAGGGGTAACCGAGACACCGTAAACGGCATCGAAGCCCGCAGTTCCGAACTGCCTCACCCATCGAAGATCTTGGGACTGCGCCGGCGTGGCGGCTAGTCCGATGGTGACGGCCACAGCGAGGCACAACAGTACAGACCGCCTCGAAGGTAGGCGGCCGACACCAACCTGTGGTTCCCTGGAATTCGGGATTCCCTCTTCACACCTCCAGATCGCGACGGATGCCTCAGAGCCAAGGCGCCGATTCCGCGCGGATCCTACGCCGCGCAACAGGAGAGCCGGCCGACGTCGGTGGTGAAGGATTGGGCGGCGAGCCGCAGACCCTCTGCCACCGTAAGGTAGGGAGCCCACGTGCTCGCGAGGTCCTCCACTCGCAGACCGAACTTCACCGCGTACACCGCGGCCTGGATCACATCGCCGGCGTTCGGCGCAATGATATGGATGCCCAGGATCCTCCCGGAGCCCCGCTCCGCGACGATCTTGAACGCTCCTCGCGTGTCACGGCTCACGATGGCCCGGGGCAGATGCTCGAGCTCCACGACCCGGCACTCGCACCGGTAGCCCTCGCGGTTGGCCTGCTCGTCGGTCAAGCCCACCGAAGCGATCTGCGGCTCGGTGAAGGTGACGCGCGGCATCCCCGTGTAGTCGATCTTCCGGCGCGCTCCGGCGACCGCGTTGTCCGCGGCCAGGGTTCCGTGCGCCGCCGCCACGTACACGAACTGCGGGGCCCCGGTCACGTCCCCCGCTGCGAACACCCTCGGGTTGGTCGTCCGGAGCTCGTCGTCCACGCGGATGGCACCCGCGTCGGTGAGCTCGATCCCGGCACGCTCCAGGCCCAGACCCTGCACGTTCGGCCGCCGGCCGGTCGCCACCAACACCTCGTCGACCTCGAACCGCCTTCCGTCGTCCAGATGCACGACCTTCAGGCCACCCGTCCGCTCGACGCGGGCGATCCTCGCCGAGGTCGCCGTCTCGATCCCCTCGTCGCCGAAGACCCTCGTGATCCACACGGAGAGCTCGGGCTCCTCGAACGGCGCCAGCCGGTCCAGGACCTCGATAACCGTCACCTTCGAGCCGAGCCGGAAGAAGAGCTGGCCCATCTCCAGACCGATCGAGTTGCCGCCGATGACTGCCAGGCGCTCCGGCAGCCCGGTGAGCTCCATCGCCGTGGTCGAGGTGAGGTACCCCGCCTCGGCAAGACCCGGGATCGGCGGCGCCCAGGGCGAGGCGCCCGTCGCCACCAGAACGTGAGCCGCCCGGATCTCGCGTTCGTCGACCGAGACCGCGTCCGGGCTCGTGAACCGGGCCCGTCCGCGGATGATCTCGAACCCGTACTCCTTTGCCAGCTCCTCGTACTTCCAGCCCCGGAGGAACGCGACCACCTCGTCCTTGGCCCCGATCAACCGCACCACGTTCACGCCCTCCTGAGCGGTGGCGATGCCGTCGAACGGGTGGTGACCGGCCGCGTGGTAAGCCCCGGCTGCCGCCAGGAGGTTCTTGGAGGGCACGCAGCCGGTGTTCACGCAGGTGCCTCCCACGGTCCCTCGCTCCACCAGGGCCACGCGGGCACCGAGATTCGCGGCCCGGATGGCCGCGGCGAACGCGGCTCCGCCGGAGCCGATGGAAATCAGGTCGTAGTCAGTGACCGGTCGCCTCATGCCACCTCACCCCACCCCTGCCGTTCGAGGTCCTCGGTCCCGTGTACAGGACGAAGCCCAAGCCGTCATCTCGTCTCCTTCGATTCAGATCCAGTCGGGACCGATGCGCTTACAGGTTGCAAGATGCTCGCAGTGCTCGGCCGCGAGCTCGCGGGCGGCGGCGAGGAGACCACGAACGCGAGGATCCGTCACCCGGTACACCACGTTTTGCCCCCGTCGCTCCGATTCGGCGACTCGGCACCACTTCAGGCAGGCCAAGTGGTTGGAAACGCGGCCCTGCGGCGCTCCGGTGATGGAAACGAGCTCCGAGACGGTGCGTTCCTTCCCGAGAAGGGCCTCGACGATCCGAACCCGAGTGGGATCACCGAAGACCCGGAGGTAGCGCGAAAGGATCTCCGGAGCGCAGGCCTCGGGGGCTGGCACTCGTCGCGCTTTCGCCATACCCAGTCGACTCCTCACCGTCGAGGTGAGATCTTATCAGGTTTTCCTGTTTGGTGATCGCCGGAGCCGAACGATGGCCGGGCGCTACGTATGAGGAAGCCGACGCCCGGACCGTGAAGACCCTTGCACCGAGAGGCTCTCGATCAGAAGTCGGGCCGCCGCTCGGAACCGGGAGGGATCCTCGTAGGGCCGGGCGACCAGCATCGCCCCCTCGAGCCCGCTGACGATCGCCTGAGCAACCTTCCGTGCGGACCCCGTGAACCGAAGCGTTCCGGCGGAACGACCCTCCTCGAGCACCTTCGCCAACCAGGTCTCGTTCGTCTCGAAGAACCGGATCACCGCGTCTCGCATCGGCTTGGGCAGCGTGCGGTACTCGGCTGCGAGCATCCCGCACAGACACATGCGCTGCTCTCGAAGGACGTCCGCGTACAGCCTCGCGTACGCATCCAGCTTGGCCCGGGCGTCGCGCTCGCGCTCGTCCACGACCGCCAGCGCCTCGGCGAACCGCGCCGCATACCGCTCGATCAGCGCCCGGCCGAGCGCGGCCTTCCCGGCGAAGTGATAGTGAAGCGCGGCCGTCGTCAGGTGGAGCTCCGCAGCCACATCCGCGTAGCTGAACCCGTTGAAGCCCCTGGTCTGGGCCAGTCGCTCGGCCACGTCCAGGATGCGAGATGCGGTCTCCGCCTTCGCGCGCAGGCGCCCGGCGACTTGGTCGTTCCTCGTCGGCACCCACCCCCTTGACAGACTCACCTATGAGTAAGTAAGTATAGCTGTTGTCGAGATCCGGGTCGGGGGAAGGGGGGATTCCGGATGGAGAAGGTACGGCAGCCGACGGAGCACCGCAGCTTCGAGACCCCAGACGAGGTTCGACCGTTCCCGAACGGGCGCGCCGAGATCCTCAAGGTGGGCGGCGCGGAGATCGGCCGGTTGGTGTTCGAGCCGGGCTGGCGGTGGTCGAACGACGTCAAGCCGATCGCGCAGACGGACAGCTGCGAGGCCCCGCATTTTCAGTACCACCTCGCGGGGCGGCTCGCGATCCGGATGGACGACGGCACCGAGCTCGTCGCAGGACCCGGCGACGTGACCTCGCTGCCCAGCGGTCACGACGCCTGGGTGGTGGGCGACGAGCCCGTCGTCGTCGTCGATTGGTTCGGCGCGAGCAACTACGCAAGGGGCTCGGGACCGGGCACCGAATAGGCCCGAGCCGGCGTCGATCCGCGTCGGCCCCGCCTGCTATAAGCCATGGCATGGCCGGCGCGCCGATCGACGTCTACCTGGAGGAGGGACCCAGGCGGGTCTTCGCAGGCGCGATCGACTGGCCCGGCTGGTGCCGGAGCGGACGCGACGCCGAATGGGCCCTCGAGGCGCTTCTCGCGTACGCCCCGCGATACGCCGAGGCGCTTCGGGGCGCCCGGCTCGGGTTCCGCGCCCCGGCACGAGCAGGCGCGCTCCACGTCCGGGAGCGCCTGCCCGGAACCGCGACGACCGACTTCGGGGCCCCCGACGTCGCCCCGGCCGCGGACTCCGGTCCGTTCGACGCGGCCGTCGCCGCACGGATGGCACGCATCCTCCGGGCCTGCTGGAGCGCCTTCGATCGGGCGGCCGCCGGTGCTCGAGGCCTCGAGCTCCGCAGGGGCCCGAGGGGCGGCGGCCGCGATCTCGACGCCATCGTGGCCCACGTCCTGGGCGCGACGGCCGGGTACCTCCGGCGGATCGCCGGCACGCCGCCCAGGATCGACCCCGGCAACGCCGCGGCCTCGACCGACGAGCTCCGTCGTTCGGTCGAGGAGGCTCTCTCGCGCGCCGCGGCCGAGGGCGTTCCGGAGACCCGACCGCGCGGGGGCCGGATGTGGAGGCCCCGCTATTTCGTGCGCCGTGAGGCCTGGCACGTCCTGGACCACGCCTGGGAGATCCAGGACCGAGCCGCCCCCTGAGGTGCTCGCCACGGTGTCGCCCGGACGGGCTAGGATCGATCCCGTACTCTCGCCCCGCGGGGAGGAGGGGTATGCGCGAACGACGACGCGAACGCGGTGCGCTGCTTCTACCGGCGGTGGCGGCCCTCGTCCTGGTGTGCGCGCTGGCTCAGGCCGCGTCCGCCTCGCCGAACGCGCTGCGGGGCCGGTGGGCCGGCCGGACCTCCCAGCGCGATCGCGTGCAGCTCCGCGTCGTCGGCCACCGCGTCGTGGCGCTTCGCATCACCGCCGACATCCGGGCCGAGAGCTGCGACGTTCAGATCTCGCTGGCCGGTACGCGCCTCGGCGTTCCGATCAGCGCGGCCGACACCTTCCGGGTCAAGATGGCCCACGGACCGTCGAGCGCCGTCGTCAGGGGTGAGTTCACGTCCGACCGGCGGGCCAGGGGCACGTTCGCTGCCGCGTATCGGGGCTCGTGCGGGCGCGGACGCGCCGAGGGGACCTGGCGGGCGACCCGCCGGTAGATCGGGGGCGACCCGGCGGCGGGTCCCGCGGCTCGACCGGGAAACCTCCCTCGCTTCATTGCGCTTGCGCATCCGTCCGGTACCGTTGACGGACACGGTGTCCACGCTCAGACAGGATCCGACCACCCGGCAGTGGGTGATCCTCGCACCGCTCCGGAGCGACCGCCCGCACGAGTCCCCGACAGCCCGCCGCCCGGAGGTGCCGAGCTTCGACGCCCTGTGCCCGTTCTGCCCGGGCAACGAGGACCAGACCCCGCCCGAGATCCTCCGCG
>Ga0070741_10007354_pt1 | contig 22833 bp, 18 predicted proteins | sample Coa_R1_4_FD_66440 | JGI IMG/M metagenome (GOLD analysis project Ga0070741, IMG submission 66440) | Surface soil microbial communities from Centralia Pennsylvania, which are recovering from an underground coalmine fire - Coalmine... | ecosystem: Environmental > Terrestrial > Soil > Unclassified ... | reverse complement strand
AACCTTAAAATTGGTTCGTTGATTACTAAGCACTTGCACGTTTTCGAGGTTCAGGGGTTCAATGCGCGAATTCTTCGGGGAATTCTCTGCCGCTTTTTTCGGCTTCCAGCCAAGACCGACGCTTCTGATCGCATCCGTGTGCAACCCTGCTTTTGACAGTGATCGGGCGCCCCCTTATGCTGACCGGCAGCGATTGCTGCCATCATGACCGAACCCACGACCGTTGCTGGATCCACGAACGCTAATGCAAAATCAGGATTCAGACGGTTCCTCCCGCGGATCGGCTCGCCCGGTTACCACCTCTTGCTCTCGCTAGTCGCGATCTTGATCCTGGGCCCGTTGGGAGGGATTTCCTCGGCGTTCATGAACTTCTCGATCGGCTTCTTCGTGGGAGGCCAGGTGCTGGCGGGCATTCTGGGAAGCACCGTCACGCTGCCGTACGGCCCGGAAGGCAAGCACGGCGCCAATTATATGCAAACCATGGCCGCCTCGGTTGCGGGGATGTGCGCCATGGCGGTGCTGGTCCAGGCCATGGTCTGGATGGGTCTACCGGAGCCTCCAGCGTGGCAATTGGTTTTGTACTTCCTATGCATTGGTATGTTCGGCGTCGGAGTCGGCATGTTGTACACCCCCATCCTCGTGGACCGGATGCGCCTGGCTTATCCTTCCGGCTACGCGGTGGCCAACATTTTACGCGCGCTTACGGACACGGAACTCCTGAAGCGCTCGATCCTGAAACTGGGTACGAGCATGCTCGGCGGCTACGGGGTGGGACTTGCCTCCTTGAAGATCGCGAGGCTTGGTAAAATTGGCATGTCGGCTTCCACAGTGGGAGCGGGAATGATTGTTGGGGCGCGAATTGCCATCCCGGCTCTGGTGGTTGCGCTAATCGGTTGGTGGCTAACGCCATACCTGGTGAAGATCCACTGGCTCGCCCCCGGTGAGCCTTACAAGAAAATCGGGTTTGTCATTTCGTTGGGAACGATTATGGGAGCCGCAATCCTGGATATCAGCCTGATTCTATGGCAGGCGGCCCGCAAATTCATGGAAAAGACCCACGAGGAACTTCAGGAACAAGAGGATTGGAAACGCGTCAATACGTTTCGATTGATCCTCTGGATTGCCTTCTGGGGGACGGGCGTAGTCCTGGTAGGCAGTCACCTGCTCCACCAACCGGTGAAATTCCTTTTGGTTGCGGTAGGACTTTCTTTCATTTTCGTGCTGATCAACGGCATCTCACAGGGGATCTCGGACTGGAACCCAATCTCATCCGCCTTCGTCGTGACGGTCTTCATTCTCGCAGCCCTGGGTTTGCACGATCCGGGAATCGGCCTGTTGTGCGCCGCAATTCTGCTGATTGCCACCAGCGAAGGGGGCGACATGCAGCAGGACCGGTCCACCGGCTGGCGCCTTGGCACTAATCGGGTCGTGCAATTCCGATACCAGGTCATCGGCATTGCCATGGGTGCGGTCCTGGCCGTGGTGCTTGCCAGGGTATTCATGGAGGCGTATCCGATCTTGAGACAAGATCAATTTGCGCATCCGGATTTGCCAGGCTCCGAAAAATGGCAGTCGGCGATGACCTTCAAGTTCGTGGGCGCCTTGCGCGGAATCACGACCGCGCAGCCACACGTTCTAACCGCGCTGAAGTTAGGCATCCTCATTGGGTTTGGGATTGAGGTGCTTCGCAGACTGATAAAAAAGATCCCGGGGTACAGAAGCTTTTCCACGAGTTCCACCGCGGGTAAGATTGTTGATTTCCTCCTCGACGCGGTGTTGCTGCCAAACCCGTATGCCTCATCTTTCGGCGGGTTCGTTGACATTCTAACAGTGTATTGGTGGACCGCAGGAGGATTGCTGGGCTCGCTGCTTGAAGTCACTCAGAAGCGGCTGGCTGCCAAAAAACCCAAAGCGATTGGAACAGAACTTCCCGCCGACATGAGCACGGTGTCGCTACTAGGAGGCGGCCTGATCGCAGGCGATGCTTTAGCAGCCCTGACCCTCGGGCTGTACGGACTCGTCTCCAGAATTCTTTTTTGAGACCCAAAGCTTCCAAATAACCGCACGGCCCTGGAATTGGAGGACAGTCGGAACTGGGCGCTAGCCGCGGTTTGCGAGCGCAGTTTCGGCTTGCTCCATTGTCAAACAAGTCACGATGCGCACTCCGCGCCGGTAATGAAACAAGGACATAATATTCAAGCCGATGTCCTTGTGAGGATCCGGGATTATCCGCACGACCATGCTAATACCGCGGTCATCGCAGAGATCCATAACCTGCTCGATGAACGGCACGCACCCGAGATCCATCGTCTCCAGCCGGCGCAGGTCCGTCAGCAACCGAAAGCCCGGCTGCACCTCAGCGAGCATCGCCTGCATTCGCGGCACATACGCTTGGGTCTGCTCGGGATCGACGCGCCCCGAATAGCTCATTTTTATCAGGTTCGTCGATTTGTCCAAAGTCCCTTCGATCATAGCAAAACGCGCTCCCGCATATCCTACCACAAAGCCAACTGCCGTCCCGCGGGAAGATCCAGGTTGCTGACAGCCAGCCCGAGCAAGCGAAGTGGCCGGCAAACCAATTTTTCGCGCGCCAGGAGAAAACAGGCCAGCCGGTAAATTTCCTCCGGGTCGGCCGTGGCTTCTTCCACAGTGATCTGACGAGTGAGCGTGGTAAAGTCGCCGTAGCGCAATTTAACCGACACTGTTTGGGCCGCCAATTGCCGGCGCTTGAGGGTGGCAGCGACATCCGCCGCCTGGTCCCGCAACGATTTTTTCAGAATGCGCCGGTCCTCGGTATCGCTTGAAAAGGTTTCTTCGCTGCTGATGCTCTTAACGGTTTCGTCTAATTCCAGTGGACGATCATCGTCACCGAAGGCAAAACCACGCAACCGCGCAGCGAAAGAACCCACCAGGGCACGCAGATCGCCGGCGTAATCCTGCAAATCGCCGATGGACTCGATACCCGCCCGATTTAAAACCTGTTCGGTTGCACGGCCCACCCCGTGGATGGCCCGCACCGGCATAGGCCGCAAAAACTCCACCTTGTCCCGCTCAGGCACGAGCGTCAGGCCATTCGGTTTCTGGAAATCGCTGGCCAGCTTGGCCAGCAGCTTGTTCGCCGCGACGCCGATCGTCGCTGTAAGGTGGCGCTCGGCAAGAATTCTGCCTTTAAGTTCGCGCGCCGCTCCTACGGCGACATACAGCGCGCGGTCGCCCTCTTCGTCCGGCAACAAACTGCCTGGCCTTCGAGTTGGATCAGGCGAAAGCATCCTGGCCGCGACGGTCGCGGACATATCGAGGTAAGCCTCGTCGATGGACGTTGGCTCGATCACCGCACCGGTCTCGTCGAGCAGCTTCATGATCTCCGCCGATTCGGCTTTATACCGTTCCATGCGCGGTGGGATAAATATTCCCTGGGGACAAAGCCGGGCGGCGGTGACACTGGGCATGGCTGAATGGACGCCAAACTTGCGCGCTTCGTAACTGGCGGCGCAAACCACGCCACGCCGGGTCGGGGGACCGCCAACAATAACGGGCTTGCCGCGCAAAGCCGGATTGTCGCGCTGCTCCACCGACGCGTAAAACGCATCCATATCGAGATGAAAAATGACCCGCGCCATGCTGCGGAACTGGCCGCCAGTTTGAAACACGAACGGCCCTTCGTTCAATGAATTATCGCGCGACGTTTGGTATCGTCAGCTCCGGCAACGCCGCGTTTATCGGCCTTTATGGGACGCATCTCAGCAGACCCGGCTTGAGGCGGCTGACCGCGCGCGAAATTGAGGTTGCGAACCCGGACGCCGCGTCTATTCGCGTTCATTCGCGGTTGATCATTAAGCGCCCTGGTCCCTTGTCTTTGAGATTGATGCGAAGTAGCTTGGCGTCGGCTCGCGCAGATTCGCGCCGGGAGCCCACGAACCAACGTCATTTGCATGATCGCTACGCAACTTCGCCAGAAAGATGCGGTGTTCTATTTTGCCTCCTACCCGTCGGAACAATTGCTTACCCGGGTGCGGTTTATCAGCCGCTACTTTGACGAGGAAGGCGGAGTGATTGCCGCCGAACAAGTTCAGGAAGAGGACGATGTCGCCCAATTCATCGCCCGCATTGAGCGAAGCGACAAAGCCTTTCAGCGCGAGCTGTCTCGCTCCAAAGTTCGTGCCATCCGCAATTTTTACGAAACGGCAATTTCGCAGCCACCGATTCCCGGCACGGTCCTGCTGTTTACACCGCAGAAATTGCACTTCGAAGCCTGGACCGATGGGAGCGGCGTCGGGCGTTTACGCGAGCCGGAGGAAAAGTACCTGATCATTGACGGCCAACACCGGCTGGCGGCGCTGCAGTTCTACGAGCGCACGCATCCCGAGGAGGCCAAGAGCATCAATGTCCCGTGCGTGATCTTTGACGGGCGGAGCGAGGATTTCGCCACCGAGATGTTCGTGATCATCAACTCCACGCCGACACGGATCAACAAAAGCCATCTGGTTGATTTGTACGAGCGTGTTTCCTGGGCCGAGCCGGATCGCCGGTTCGCGGCGCAAATTGCCGAGATGCTCTACCGTGAGCCGGACAGCCCGTTGCGCTACCGGATCAACCGCCTCGGCGGTCGCAGCAAACAGGAGAAATGGATTCTCCAAGCCGAGTTGTTCAACGAGATCCATCGTTGGGTGAAGCGGACGTGGCAAAGCATCGAAAAGGAGGGCACCGACAAGCGGGCCGCCACGCGTTATTACGGTGTGGTGCGCGACTTTCTGAAAGCGTCGGCTCAAGTCTGGGCTGACGCGTGGGGGAATTCCAACTACATGGTTACCAAACCGGTCACGCTCAAAGCGATGCTCCGAGTGTGCGCGGACCTCGCCGCACAGGACGCCGAGCCGGAAGACAACCGGGTCAAACGCTGGAGTGAACGACTAGCGCCCTGGGTTGAGCAGGTACGGATATTCCGCAACGAGGGATTCTACGAACGTTTTCCCGCCAAAGGCCAGATTGAGCGCGTGGCTCGAATCCATCGTGAACTTGCCCGAAGCGCAGAAATCCCTTCGCGACCAAAGGGAAACCCGATTACGGGCGGGCAATAAAGAGGCTTCTGCCTGGGAGTAAGGTCTGGTCGGCCAGCGGCTGTGGCATGTATGGTGCCTCTGACCTCGAAGCCTTGTGGTCAGGCATGTAACGAACGAGATGGCATAGGACTTTGCCCGGCGAGCGACAAAGATCGGCCGAGGCACATGAGGTAAGGTTTCAGGCGCCGTATTGTTCGTTGGTGACCTTTTCCATCCAGTCCACGGCCTTTCCATCGAGCTGCTCCTGGATAGCAATGTGTGTCATGGCTGTGGTGGGGGCGGCTCCATGCCAATGTTTTTCGCCTGGCGGGAACCAGACGATATCGCCGGGATGGATTGCTTCAATGGGACCGCCTTCGCGTTGCACCCGTCCGCAGCCGGCGGTCACGATGAGCGTCTGGCCCAACGGGTGGGTGTGCCAGGCAGTTCGAGCGCCGGGCTCGAACGTTACGATTGCGCCGGTGACCCGGGCGGGATTGGTTCCCTTGAATGGTGAGTCAATTCGGACAGCGCCGGTGAACCAGTCGGCCGGGCCCTGGCTGGATGGTTGTGCACCAACTCTCTTGATTTCCATATTAGAGGCGTAGGGTAAAACCCCAGAGACTGTCAACCCATCTCTCTTGACACTAAGGGCCAGCGAACGTATGGGCAAATTACGATGACAATATAACGAAAGTTTGTGAAACGCGTCGATCAGTCACACTGCGGCGGGACGCGGGTGCGCTCTTGGCGGGAAGTGAGGGCGAAATGATCAGCGGTAGAGCAGCTACCCCCCTGGCGGAAGCTTGGGTCCGAGCCCGCTTTGTCTTGGAACTGCGCCACCAGGCACTCGAAACTTCTTCGCTCGTCACTATCCAGCGTGGAAGAGGAAAGCCTTCCTTGTTCCTGGTGCATGGCGTTGGTGGTGGAATGTTATGGGGCTACGCGAACCTGGCACGTGCTTTGGGTGCCGAGCAACCGGTTTACGCTTTCAAGTCGCGCGGCTTGGACGGTCTTGAGGAGTTCACGACCATCGAGGAGATGGCCGCGCAGTACGTGGCCGACCTCCTGAGATTTCAACCCGCTGGACCCTTTTACCTGGGGGGCTATTGCTTTGGCGGCCTTGTAGCATACGAAATGGCCCGGCAACTGAAAGCGCAAGGCCACGAAACCGCTCTGCTGCTATTGCTGAACTGCTGGCCAAACCACTCCAGTTACACCCGAGTGATCTGGACGCCAACGTTTTTGGCCAAATTCTTCTGGAATTTGGCCGTGCGCCTGCGGCTTCAAATGCGTTACATCGCCAAGCGGCCAAACCACTATTTCAAATGGCGCACCGCCTGGCTGCACAGGAGGATCGCCGCGTTTTGCTCTCAAAACGAAGAGCGGGTGATTGGCGACAAGCTCGAAGATTTGCGGCCGGGTTCGCAGCCTGACCGAAGCCTTTGGCTTACGCACGTTCGTGCCTGGCTGCGCTTTGTGCCAAAGCCGTATGACGGCAAAATTGTTCTGCTGCGCACCCAAGGGCACCCGTTGATTTGCTCCTTCGATCCACAAATGGGGTGGGGCAGTTTCGCGTCCGGCGGGGTGAATGTCAGAATTTGCGAGGGCGATCACGAAAGCATTTTAGAGGAGGAAAACGCGCCGGACGCGGCTTGGCACGTGAGGGAAATTCTGGACGAGGTTCAAACTCGCCGCCACAACACGTAGCCCAGGCTTACTCTGGGCCTCCTCGTAGAATTGCGCAGCAGCCGCAGTTGCGTCACAATTTTCCTTCAATCGACGGACGGTTTCGCACAAACTGTCATGGTGAATCATCGAGGACTCTTTGATCTATCCGATGAAGTCGCGGTGGTGATCGGCGCCACGGGCGTGCTGGGCGGCGCCCTCGCGCAGGGCCTGGCCCAAGCCGGCGCAAAAGTCGCTGTCCTCGGCCGCGATGCCCCCCGCGGCGAGACGCGCGTTCAATCCATTTTGGGCGCCGGCGGACGGGCTGTATTTTTTTCCGCCGATGCGACCGACCGGGAAAGTTTGAAAAAAGCGCACCGTCAATTGGAGCAATCGCTGGGCTCGCCAAATATTCTCATCAACGCCGCTGGCGGTAATGATCCCAAAGTCACCGTCAGCGCGGAACGCGCCTTTGAACAAATCTCCCTTCAAGACTGGCATGCCAATTTTGATTTGAACCTGGTCGGGGGCGTGTTGCTGCCTTGTCAGGAATTCGGCCCGGGAATGGTCGCCCGCGGGCGCGGCAGCATCATTAATATCGCCAGCGTCGCGAGTCATTTGCCGGTGTCGCGCGTTGTGGCCTACTCCGCCGCCAAAGCCGCCGTGCTCAACCTGACGCAGTTCCTTGCCCGCGAGTGGGCCACTAAAGGCGTCCGCGTGAACTCCATTACGCCCGGTTTCTTTCCGGCCGAACAGAATCGTAAACTTCTCTTCAACCCGGACGGTTCGCCCACCGCGCGTACCGACTCGATTTGGAATCACACCCCCATGCGGCGGTTCGGTGAACCCTCCGAACTGGTGGGCGCCGCCATCTTCCTGGCGAGTCACGCCGCCAGCAGCTTTGTTACCGGCAGCGATATCCGGGTGGACGGCGGGTTTCTCGCCCAGACGATTTGAGCAGTTTTCCCAGCGCGATGCATCCCAAAACCTTGAACCGTTCCGACGTCGGCCAGATCGTCGCGCGAGTCTGCGCTGCGCCGAATTACCGCGGCAAACGCGTGCTCCTGATCGTGCCGGACGGCACCCGCACCGCACCGATCGGCCTTGTTTTCGAAGCGCTATTTCAACAGATCGGCGCCGTGACCAAATCGTTCGATGTGCTGATTGCGCTGGGCACCCATCAGCCCATGAACGAGGAGGCCATTTGCCGCCGGCTCGAAATCTCCAAAAGCGACCGACGGGGTGTTTATTCCGAGGTCAAGTTCTTCAACCACGCCTGGGACAGTCCCTCGGCGCTGCGCCAGATCGGCACACTCGAAGCCGATGAAATCAGCCGACTCACCGAAGGGCGTTTTGCAATGGATGTCCCCGTCGAAATCAACCAACGCATCTTCGACTACGACCAAATCATCATTATCGGTCCGGTTTTTCCTCACGAGGTGGTCGGCTTTTCCGGAGGCAATAAATACCTGTTCCCGGGAGTCAGCGGCCCGCAAATCCTGAACTTTTTCCACTGGCTTGGCGCGGTGGTGACCAACCCGATGATCATTGGCCACAAATGGACCCCGGTTCGTAAAGTCGTCGATCGTGCGGCCGCCATGGTGAACGTCGATAAACTGTGTTTCTGTCTGGTCGTGGATCCGGAGAAGAACCTCCTGGGCCTCTTCTCCGGCACACCCGAGGTCGCCTGGGACCAGGCCAGTGAACTTTCCCGCCAGGTCCACATCACCTGGAAAGAGCGCCCTTTCCACACCATCCTGTCCTGTGCGCCGCCCATGTATGACGAGCTTTGGACCGCCGGCAAATGCATGTACAAACTTGAACCGGTCCTGGCCGACGGCGGCGAACTCATCATCTATGCGCCGCACTTGAGCGAGGTCTGTGTCAGCCACGGCTGCCACATCCAAAAAGTCGGTTATCATTGCCGCGATTACTTTTTGAAACAGTGGGACAAATTTAAAGACGTTCCGTGGGGCGTGCTGGCTCATTCTTCACACGTGCGGGGAATTGGCGCTTACGAGAACGGGGTCGAACGCTGCCGCGCCACTGTCACCCTGGCCACTCAGATCCCCGAGGAAACCTGCCACCGAATCAATCTCGGCTATCGCGATCCCAAAAGCATTCATCTGGACCACTTCGCGGAACGGGAGGCCGAAGGCGTCCTGGTCGTCCCTAAAGCCGGTGAAATGCTCTTCCGCCTGACCCACCCGCCCAAATGGGCCGGTGGGGTTTAGGCCGTTGCAGTAATAGCTTCCCCTCGCTCCAAATCCGAAATTCGAAATCCGAAGGCCGAAAGAAATCCGAAGGCCGAACCCCGAATCCGAGGTTGGGGTGGCTCGGGTGCTTTTGGGCCTTCTTCTTTCGGACGCCGCCTAAAATTCGCGTTCATTCGCGTTCATTCGCGGTTGCCTCCCCAATTAGCGTTGATTAGCTCCGTAATCCTCGGCAACATCCGCGTTCGCTTTGGGTTGTTCCCTCAGCACCATGAAACGCACGCATCATTGCAACGAACTGCGCCCCGCTCACATCGGGCAAGTCGTGACCCTATCTGGCTGGGTCCATTCCCGTCGCGACCTTGGCGGATTGATTTTCATCGACATTCGCGACCGCGAAGGACGCACACAAACAGTCTTTGACCCGTCCGACCTGCCCAAAGAACTGTTCGAACAAGCCGCCGCGTTGCGTAGCGAATGCGTCATTCGCGTGACGGGCAAAGTCCGCCAGCGTCCGGCCGGCACGAACAATCCCAAAATTCCCACCGGTGAAATCGAAGTGGCGGTCACCGTCCTGGACGTCCTGAACGCCGCCGAAGTGCTTCCCTTCCCGGTCGACGACCCTGAAGTCGCCAGCAAAGTGAACGAGGAGCTGCGTTTGAAATACCGCTACCTCGACCTCAGGCGGCCGGAGATGACCCGCAACCTGCGCCTGCGTAGCAAAGTCGCCACCGCCACTCGCGTCTTCATGGACGAACAGGGCTTCCTCGAAGTCGAGACCCCGCTCCTCTTCAAGAGCACGCCCGAAGGCGCCCGCGAGTTTCTCGTGCCGAACCGGCGCGAAACGGGCACCTTCTACGCCCTCCCGCAGTCGCCGCAACAATTTAAACAGATTCTCATGGTCGCCGGCGTGGAACGCTATTACCAACTGGCCCGCTGTTTTCGCGATGAAGATCAACGGGCGGACCGGCAGTTGGAATTTACGCAAATCGATATCGAAATGTCCTTTATCGAGCGCGAAGATATCTACGCGTTGATTGAAGGGCTGCTCAAGCGGATTTGGAAAACGTCACTGAACATCGACTTGCCCACACCTTTCAAGCGCATGCCCTTTGAGGAAGCGATGAACCGCTACGGCATCGATAAGCCCGACACACGCTTGGGCATGGAACTGCAGGATTTCACCGAGGACTTCCGGGCCAGCACCTTTAAAGTATTCAGCGGCACCGTGGCTAACCACGGCGTCGTAAAGGCGCTCAACGCCAAGGGTCTGGCTGGCGCCACCCAGGGCCAGATGGACACCATGACCGAGGTTGCCAAAAGCCTGGGGGCTAAAGGACTGGCGTACATCAAGGTCGAAGGCGGCGAATGGAAGTCGCCGATCGTAAAATTCTTCAATGACGTCGAAAAAGCGGCACTGACCAGAAAACTGGCCATCGAAGAAGGGGACCTGATTCTGTTTGCGGCCGACCAATGGCTCAATGCCTGCGAAATTCTGGGCAGAATCCGGCTGTATTGCGCCGATATTCTCAAAGGCCAGGGCAAATTAAACATCCCCTCGGACCGATTTGATCTCCTGTGGGTAGTGGACTTCCCTTTGCTGAGTTTCGACAAGGAACAGAATCGTTGGTACTCGAGTCATCATCCCTTCACGGCGCCCGTAGCTGAGGATATTTCTTTTCTGAAGACCGACCCAAAAAAGGTCCGCGGACAACATTACGATATCGTCGTCAATGGCATGGAATTGGGCGGCGGTTCCATCCGGATTCATCAGCCTGATTTGCAAAAGACAGTATTCGAAGAGGTCCTCCAGATTAGCCCCGAAGAGACCAAAGTGCGGTTCGGCTACATGTTGGACGCTTTCAGATACGGTGCGCCGCCGCACGGCGGCATCGCCCTTGGCTTCGACCGGCTGATAGCAATTCTGTGCAACACCCCGAGCATTCGCGATGTTATCGCCTTCCCCAAAACCGCCAAAGGCACGGATCTCATGACTGAATCTCCCACCCCAGTATCCGCTCGCCAGCTTCGCGACCTCCATCTCGAAATCAAGGCTCCCAAAAAGGACGGATGAAGGTCTGGCCTCGATCTTCCTCTTCGTTATTCTCTCCCTTCTTCCGCTAATAGTGAGCAACGACAAATGCTCACTGCTCAATCTTCTATGAACCGGTCCTGGCGATGCTTTTCCAGATAATCGCGGGATTGTTCGTGATGATCCCATCCACGCCGATTTCCACCAGCTTCTGCGCCAACTCGGCACGATTAATAGTATACACCCACACTTTAAGTCCCTGTTCGTGAGCCTGGCGCACCGCCGACTTGGAAACCTGTTTATTCCACACCACAATGCTCGCACCGGTTTTGCGCAGGGCTTTCAACGATCGCCCAGTGAGCTGGCCAAATACCCCAGGCGCCTTTTTCACTCCCGGCAAGCCCGTCAAAGGCCCGAGCGCTCCCAGAGGTTGCAGAGGCAACCGCTCGTGCAAGGCACGCAGAAATGGCCAATCGAATGATTGGACGATCACTCGCCCAACCAGGCGTCTCGATTCCAATAGCTGTGCCGTGCTTTCCACGTCTCCAGACTTGCGTTCCAATAGCACTACGGCTCGGGGGTGGATCAGGTCCAGGGCTTCGGTCAGCAAAGGTACGCGGGCCCCGGCATACTTCGCGTCAAACCAGCTGCCGGCGTCGAGGCTGCGGATTTCGGCGGTTGTTTTCGTTTCCGCCGCGATATTCTTGCCGCCCCATCGAAGCCGCGCATCCGTGGTGCGGTCCAGGTCCGCATCATGCAGAACAATCAACTGGCCATCGGCCGTTTGACGATAGTCCAGCTCCACTAGATCCACACCCGCCTGAAGCGCCAGCCGAAATGCCGCCAGCGTGTTCTCCGGCGCAAAGGAGGAATACCCGCGATGCCCAATCACCAGCGGCCGGGCATTGAGGAAGGACTGCACCGCCGGCCGCCATGGGGCGGAGGCTTTCACCCTCGGTTTCGCCCAAGGCAACCGCACCCGCAGTAACCCTTTTGGTTTGACCGGTTGATCCATCACTTAAATATGCCTCAAATAGCCCGAACTTTGCCATCCTCCGCTTCTAAGAGCGTGTTGTAAAAAATACCGACTTGCGAGTGGCGTATAAGGGTTCGGAGTCCCGCCTTTAGGCGGCCCGGCGCCAAAACCGCCTAAAGGCGGGACTCCAAACCGAATTCAAAACACGCTCTAAAGCTCCCCAGTTCAAATACGACTTCCGGGGACTTAGTACCTTCCCCGATCTTTCACCCCATCCTTTCCCCGGGGCCGCAACCCGACTGGCCCTGATTGTGGCTGTCTGAGGCCGGGCTAAACTTTCCGTGATGAACCGGGTGAGATCCATTCCGCACACGGGAGCCAAACCAACCAGGTTGGATTCCGGGGTGCACACCAGAACCAGCAAACCCAAAGCCAGGCGCACGGTCCGCGTGCTCCTTGCCGATGACCATCCGGTCGTGCGTTGGGGGCTTTCCTGTTACCTGGCCCCGCAGCGGCACCTGGAGGTCATCGGCGAGGCTGGCAATGGCCTCGAAGCGGTGCGCAAAGCCAGAGAACTGTGTCCCGACGTCATCCTCATGGACATCAGCATGCCCGAACTTAACGGGCTCGCTGCGACCGAAATCCTGCACCGGGAACGCCCGGAAATCAAAGTCCTGCTAATCTCAATGTACCCTTACAGCGGGCAGATGCCGCGCATTCTGCGTTCCGGCGCGCGCGGGGTTCTTCTCAAAGACAGCCAGCCCGCCGAGATGGTCGCCGCCATCCGCAAAGTGGCCGCGGGACAGACCTGCTTTAGTCCCGCGGCGGCGCGCCAGGCTTTGCAGGATCTGACCAACAAACGCGGATGTGGGACTTCACCCAAAGTATTGAGCGAGCGCGAGGAGCAAGTGCTGGTGGGGATTGCCGAAGGCTTCAGCAATAAAGATATCGCCAGGCACCTGAACATCAGCGCCAGGACCATCGAGACTCATCGCGGGCACATCATGCGCAAACTCAAAATCCATTCCATCGCCGGTTTGACCCGCTTTGCCATTGCCGAGGGTCTGGTGGAAATCCACCAACCAATCGAGTGAAGACCGAGCGGTATCGCCGAATTCCTGGCCCGCGCGTCCCTCGGGACTGAGCTAACGGCTTGCCTCCGCGCTGATGGCGGCTTCCCATCGTTGGCTCAGCTCAGCCAGCAGCGCCGAGGCTTGCTCGGCTCCGGCCACGGTGAAGCTTACGCTGTGGTCCCGAAAATAAATGAACACCTCGGCCCCTTCGACCTGGATGCTGTAAATCGCGGCGGTGAGGAACACGTGGCGCTCATGACGCAGGAGCGGCCCGACCGCTTTTTCCCATTGTGCCGCCAGATCGTTCAGCAGTTCGACCGCCGCTTCAGTCGATTCCGCCACGACTTCGATTTTGCGCTGATCGTCCGTGCGAATCGTGACCGTCGTTTCGTCTTCTTCCTGGTTTACCGCAATCACCTTGTTGAGATCGATTGTGAAGAGTTCGTGCTGATACAAAGACATATAATGTAATGTGACGCAGAATTGTTGATTCGTCGATGGCCCGTTTTTGATCGCCCTTTCATCTCCCGCCACGCAACGGCATCAAGCCGAAATGCAATACGAGCCAAATCGGCGCGGCAAACAGCACAATGGCGATCAGACGCTCCCACGTCCATACCAAATAATGTGCCTGCATGGGAAAGATGCTGATCATAAAGTAGTTACTAAAGCGGGTGTGCCCCAGGAACGCACCATATCTGGGATAGCGACGCCGAAGTCCGCTATACAACGCAACCAGCCCCAGGGCAAAAACGACCACCGTGACGAACAAGTTAATTGGGCGTGTGCTGGCCGTCGCGGCGGGAATATTCGGCGCACCATGGGACTTGGCGAAGAAATAAAACCATTGAGCCGAAGCCCAGAGAAAGCTGAATCCGGTCTGGATGGCGGTTCTGAAATTAGCTTTGGTCGAGGTTAATTCATTGAGAAGCAGGGCAAAGTACAGGGGCACGATGCCCCAAATCAGGTTGACCTCCATGAACGGCGCCCGGATTAGCTCAAGAAAAGTCTGCCCATAGTGATGAGTCATGGTGGCAAGGTTATGAGGCCGTTTCCTCTTCGTCCTCTTTCTCGTACTCTTCCTCTGCAGTTTCGAGGGACGAGGAAGAGAATGAGGCTGAACACAGGTTCACGAGGAGCCTCAGTTTTCGATTTCCCATCTGCGGTCGCCCCGAATCTGCGGAGGTTCATGGAAAGCGCAGTTGCTTCACGGTGCAACCCGTTGAGCCCGCTTAATTGGCCTTTCTCTCCCGAATCGCCGTGAGTATCTCCGCAACCGCCTCGTTCCGTGGCTTGGCCCCGAGGCTTCCCTTGCCATGGACACGAAGGCTCACCGCGTTAGCCTGCAGATCGCGTGGCCCAACCACGAGCATGGTGTGAGCTTTAGCCTGCTCGGCGCGCTGGATCTTGCCGTTGATCTTATCCGGGCCATAGTCACCTTCCGCCCGGACCATGTGCGCGCGCAATTCCTGAACGATGGCCTTGGCATAGTTAACCAGGGCTTCATCCTCGCCAACGGTCAGCACCTTGACCTGCTCGGGAGCCAGCCAGAGGGGAAAATTCCCCGCGTAATGCTCGATCAAAAATCCGATGAAACGCTCGTGCGTGCCCAACGGGGCGCGATGAATGCAAAGAGGCGTCTTCTCGGTGTTGTCACGATCCCGGTAAACCAATCCGAACTTCGCAGGCACCGCGAAGTCGACCTGGTTCGTGGCGAGCGTGAATTCGCGGCCAATAACACTCCAGACCTGGACATCGATTTTGGGGCCGTAAAACGCCGCCTCATTCGGCACCGACACATACGGAATGCCCGATTTGTCGAGCACTTCGCGCACCATGTTCTCGGTTTTGACCCAGAGCTCAGGTTCATTCACAAACTTTTGCCCGAGTTTGGAGGGGTCATGAGTGCTGAAACGCATCACGTACTTGTCGATCCCGAAGATCTTGAAATACTTCAAGTACATCTCGTTTACGGCGTTGAATTCATCGGCAAACTGCTCGGGCGTGCAGTAGATATGCGCGTCGTTCATGTTAAGCGAACGCACCCGCATCAAGCCAAACAGTTCGCCCGATTGTTCGTACCGATAGCAGGTGCCGTATTCGGCCAGACGCAAGGGCAGATCCCGGTAACTGCGCGGTTCAGCCGCAAAGATCCGATGATGGTGCGGACAGTTCATCGCCTTGAGGTAATAACGCTCGGCAACTTCTGATTCCGCGTTCTCCTTCAACTCCAGCGGCGGAAACATCGACTCTATGTACATCGGGATGTGGCCGCTGGTCTGATACATTTTTTCACGCGCCAGGTGCGGGGTTTTTACCCGCACATAACCCGCGGCGAACTCGGTTTCCTTGGCCAGCTTTTCGAGTTCCTCGACGATGGCTCCGCCCTTGGGCAACCAGAGCGGCAAACCCGGGCCCACATATTCGGGATCGATGACGTAGAGGCCCATTTCAGCGCCGATCTTGCGGTGGTCCCGGCGCTTGGCCTCCTCCAACATCTTGAAGTACGCCTCCAGCTCGGTTTTATTCTTGAACGCAGTGCCGTAAATGCGCTGCAGCTGCGGGTTCTTTTCGTCCCCTTTGTAGTAGGCGCTGGCGACGCTGGTCAGCCTGAAGGCACCGATGTTGCCCGTCCGCATCACGTGCGGTCCGGCGCACAGGTCGAGGAAATCGCCGTTTTGGTAATAAGAAATTGGTTCGCCTTCGGGAATATCAGCCAGGTTGCCCAACTTATAACGACTGGCAGCGGGTCTTTCGCTTAAACCACCCAGCCGGCCGCTTTGAGCATCTTTCAGCGCCTGCTCCCTCTCGACCACGCGCTTTTCGAAAGGATGATTGGCCTTAATCTCCTTCTTCATCTCCTCTTCGATCCGGGGGAAATCTTCCGGCGTAATCCGGTGCGGGAGCTCGACGTCGTAGTAAAATCCACTCTCCACCGGCGGCCCAGAAGCGAATTGGGCTTCCGGCCACAAGCGCAGGATCGCGGTGGCCATCACATGAGCGCAGGAGTGCCGAAGGCGCTCCAACTCTCCCATCCGGTTGCGCTCTTCAAGTGACTTACGGTCTGGCTGGTTTGGTTCGGATTGCATGGTAAAGCCCTTCCAACAAAAACGCCTCGAACAAGTCTCGAGGCGCCGGTCTACGTCCGGTTTGCAAACAAGAGGTTATTTAGCCGGCGTGCTTCTCTTCATTTTCGATTGCCCTTTTAATGATACGGACCCCGGCCAGCGTTGCAAACCCAAATCGAGTAAACGGAAACGGCGTGGACGGAATAGATAAACTGGCGCACGTGGCAATCACCTCACCACCTGCCGCGTGGCAGATTGAGCCCTAAGTCGCGGCAGGCCCAAACCGCCATAATCTATCAAGGCAAATGGTATGGTCTGCCGGCCTGGTATAGAAGGAGGCGTTCTTCAGCCGCTTGAGCGAGGTCTGTTTTCCCCTGCCGGGTAGCGAGATCCTTTGCTTTCTGAGCGGCGGTGGTCGCATCGCGGAATTGGCCGTTCTCGGCGCAGGCGACATCGAGCGCGGCCCAGGTACGAACCTGGTCAGCGGCGCCGGCCAGCTCCAGCGATCGGCGAGCCAGCTCCAGCGCGCGTTTGCCGTTGCGTTTGTCCGGGTGCGGATTGGTGGCCAATAGCCAGGCCAGCTCGCTGAGTGCCTCAGGGTAGTCGGGTTTCAGCCGAATTGCTTCCTCGAGCTCCTTAGTCGCTTGCTGGTACTCTCCGCTGCCGGCATGGGCAATTGCCAGATCGAAATGGCCGATGGGCTCGCCGGGCCGCAAATACACCGCCCGAGCGTACTGTTTCAAGGCCTCAGTCCTCTGACCACCTTGCCACAGTAACGAGGCCAGATTAATCCGGAGTTCAGCATTGGTTGGATAGATTTTTACGAGTGCCTCCAAAGCCGCTTCGGCCCCCGGAAGCTTTCCTTGCCGGGTACGTAAATCGGCCAGGCAGAGCAAGGCGTCGACATGGTCAGGTTTAAGTTCGACGGCTTTGCTGAGGTAGTAATTGGCGTCGGCGAGTTCGCCGCGATCCAGCAGCATTGCCCCGAGTTGATAATTTCCCTCCACGCTATCGGGGTTGGCTTGAACGTTTTTCTTGTACTCGGCGATTGCATCCTCGTCCCGGCCCAGTTTATGCAGGACACCGGCCAGGTGCAGATGGGCGAACTCATCCCAAGGCCGCAATTCCAGCGTCCTTCGGTATTCCTGCATCGACTGCTCCGGGTGGCCTTCCGCTTCGTAGAGACTCCCCAAAGCGGAATGAGCGAAATAGAAGAAAGGGTCGTCGGCCAGCGCGATTTTGAATTTTTGCTCGGCCAAATCGAGCCGACCACGATTGGCTAGAGCCGCGCCAACGTGGGATTCAGCCACCGCATTATTCGTCGTGACGGTCAGGGCATGTTCAAACAGGACTTCATCGTCATGCCAATAACCAGCTTGGGTGTGCGCGGCAAGTCCACACGCCAACAAGACCGCTGCGGCCAGAGAGCTGGACACTAATCGCGCCTGTCTCAGGTTTTGGGCATAAAAGTCACCCGACCATGCCAGCGAGAGGAAGATTCCAATTAGAGGGATGTAAGTGTAACGGTCGGCCATCCGCTGCATACCGACTTGCACCACCCCGATCACCGGGACCAGTGTTCCCAAGTACCAGAACCATCCTGTGAATACCCAGGGCCTGCTCTTGCGCCAACGGAACGCGAGGAATGATACCGCCAGTAAACCTGCCGCAGCGACCAGGATCGTCCACGCCGGCCACTGCTCGGAAGCTGGATGGGCCGGATCGAGGTGCGACAGCCCGTAGCGCGTGTCAGGATGCGGATAGAACACACAAAGCCGCGCTGGCCATACGGTTTTTGACAGATATGCGACATACGAGACCACGGCGTTTTCCAAACGCAGGGTCATTGGCAGGAAGAGCTTGACCGAATGAGCACGGCTTTGAACGAAAAAGGTGACCAGACAGGAAACTACGGCCAGCAAGAGAAAGGGAATCTTTTCCTTCAAGAGCAGGAGCCGGGCGGAAGATCCGGTCGGCTCCGGTTTGATTCTGCATAGTGGCCAATAGTCCAACAGCAAAAGGACAAACGGCAGCGTCACCAGCATTGGTTTACTCATTAAACCAAGCGCAAAGAACACCAATGCAAATCGGTACGGGCGCGTACCGGCTGAGCGAAGACTTTGCGTGGCTGCCACGTCCTCGCCGATTCCACCAGGCTCAGGAGGGCGGGCTCCTTCCGTGGCCTCCACGTACATGGCATAGGCCCAAATTGTTAATAGAAAAAATAAAGTGCTGAGCAAATCCTTCCGTTCGGCCACCCACGCCACGGACTCGACGTGCAGCGGGTGCAAAGCGAAAAGGCCGGCGACAGCAAGCGACGGCCATGGTGCCTCAGTCAACCGCAAGAGCAGCAGAAACAGAATGGTGGTATTGGCTATATGCAGCAGCAGGTTAACCGCGTGATGTGCGGTCGGGTCCAAGCCGAACATTTGCACGTCGAGCATGTGGGAAATCCAAGTCAATGGATGCCAGTTGGAGGCGTAGCTGGCAGTAAATGCCCAAACGATATTACGAGGGGTCAATCCCGTCGCAACGTGGGGGTTTTGGAGCACGTACTCGCCATCGTCAAAGTTGATAAAGTTGGCGTGAAGAACAGGCCAGAAGGTCGTCAGGGTTGCTACCCCCAACGCCACGCAAGCGATGAGACGAGTAGCCGTGCTCCACTTAGTTGTTTTGTTCGGAGTCGATGCCCGGGTCGGACTGGTTTGAACCTGAACCAAGCGCATCATACCAGCCGGGTTTTCGTCCTGGTTCATAATTCGGCCGCTCATCGACATCTTACAAACTGGCCACGCGCACGGTCAAGGTTAACGACTGACTACGGGGAACCAGGAAACAAAAAAAGGCATCCTTGCGGATGCCTTTGAAAAGGAAAGAGCTTTGCCTTAAGCTTGGTTAGGGAAACTGAAGCCGGTTGTAGCCAAGCCCGGTACAACCGGTCGGATTCTTCCAAACAATGCCGCCGGTATTGCCGCCATCGCCTGAGTTACGCAGTGCTTCCTGCAGACGCGACTTGCTGAACTGTTGCACGCTGCCGTCAGCCAAGCCAACGTTGCCCTGCTTGGAATGCATGCTATCTAACCAACCAGGGCCCGCGACAGGGTCAAAGTTTGTGCCCAGCGAAACGTTAAACGCAGGTGCGTAGCTCGAAGGATAGGTCACGAAACCATGCACCGGGGTCACCTGGCCATCAGATCCCATGTTGTGGTCGCCAGTTAGGAACATCTGCGGGTTGGTATCCACGGCATCGACGCCAACGAAATAGCTGGTATTCAGGTCGTTGGTGTAGGGAACGATGGCCGCCGAATTGAGTGGAATAGTTCCGGCAAAGGTGCTGGATTGCATACGAGCTTCGTTCTCCGACGGGCAAATCACCACTTTGGGAGTGCTCAACTCGTTGGACATCACCATGAAGAACCCGAAGGTGCCACGGCTGGCGGTCTGTGTATTGGCCAGCACGCGCGAACCCACGAAATCTGAATATCCTCCGTTGGCCGCCGGGACGCGCGTCGGGAACGCGTCGCCGTTATCCAAAGCCCAGGTCTTAAAGGCCAGACCGATCTGCTTGAGATTGTTGGTGCAGTTAATGCGTTGGGCGCGGGCTTTAGCCCGGGCCAGCGCCGGCAGCAACATAGCCGCCAGAATGGCGATAATGGCAATCACGACTAACAATTCGATCAGCGTGAATGCACTGAGTTTTTTACGTAAGTTCTTCATAGTCTCTGCTGGTTTTTGAGTTTGTTTGTGGCTGACAGACTGGAGATTTACAACGAACCCGATCCGGCTGTCAACGTATTTAATGCTCTCTCAAGCACGCCTGATGCCATCCGGGTTTTTGCCGAGAATGCCCAGGAAATCGTGCTTTCTTGTTGAATGGCGCAAAGAACAACGCGTGAATTTCACGCCTTTTGCGTGAAATTCACGCGTCACCAACGACAGCCCTTTGACTCTGGCGAGGACAGGTCAGCCGCCTTTTAGAAGCCAGTGCTGCTCGGCCCAACGCGCCGACCGAACATAGCCCAGGCCTGAGGCCAAAGGCCGATGGCCTGGGTTAGGGTATGCTAAACATCAGTATGCCCTGAAGAGCAACAGTCCCATCTGGACTCTTTTGTTGGATTTCGACGCGCCCGGCACAACTCTTCTCGAGCCATTGCCATTGGGCTTGCCTTGTGACCGCCCGAGCGCCAGAGGCGCCTCTCACTGAATTGACGATGCGCCTTGCGGCGGTCAAACTGCCGGCATGGACATCAAACCAGGGGTCCCCGCCCCGTCGTCAGGGTCGGCCCCTGGGACGCCCACCACCCGACTTGTCAGCCTGGTTCTTGTTCTCGGAACGCTTTTTCTTTACTCGCCGGTGCGTCGCTACGGGTTTGTGATTTACGATGATCCGGATTATGTGACGCAAAATCGAGTCGTACAGGCTGGCCTAACCTGGCCTGGCATTAAATGGGCCTTTGCGGGTTGGCACGCCAGCAATTGGCATCCACTGACCTGGCTGTCGCATATGCTCGATTGTGAGTGTTTCGGGCTGGATCCCGGGCCTGCGCATCTGGTCAGCGTGATTTTGCACGCCGCGAATGCGGGTCTGCTGGCTTTTTTGCTGTTCCGATTGACGAGCTGCCTTTGGGCGGGTGCTTTGGTCGCCGCCCTTTTTGCCTGGCATCCGTTGCGCGTTGAATCGGTTGCGTGGATTTCCGAGCGCAAGGACGTGCTCAGCACGTTCTTCTTTTTGCTCACATTGTTGGCTTACACAAAACTGTTTCAAGCAAGACCGAGCGCAGCCGAAGCATCAAAACTGGCAAAACAAGATCGAGGGAGATATGAAGATCGCGCAAAGATTTCTGGCTCCCCAATTCCAACGTTTCGTATTTGCCACTTTAAAGAGCTCTGGGCCGCTTTGGTGTTCTTCACCGCTGGGCTCATGAGCAAGCCGATGCTGGTGACCTTGCCTTTTGTCCTTCTGCTTTTGGATTACTGGCCCCTGGAACGGGCTGGCACAATCTTCAACCGAAACTCCCGGTCAATTTGGCTCAAGTTAGCCTGGGAGAAATGGCCCTTTTTCCTGCTAACAATCGGCTCGTGCATGGTCACCTTCCTGTCCCAGCGGGAGGAGTCGATGGCCAGCCTGGAATCAACGCCCGCAGGCTTGAGATTAGCCAACGCGATCGTCTCCTATACGCGCTACCTTCTGATGATGTTCTGGCCGTCCAACCTGGCCGTCCTTTATCCACTTCCCCAGCATTGGCCCTGGCCACAGGTATGTGCATCGGCCGTTTTTTTAGTTGCTTTGTCGTGGGTGGCGCTGCGGTACCGCCGGCAACGCCCACATTTACTCGTGGGTTGGTTCTGGTACGTGGGGACTTTGGTCCCGGTGATAGGTTTAGTGCAGGTGGGTGGCCAGGCCCTGGCAGACCGATACACGTACATCCCGGGCATCGGCATTGCCCTGGCGCTTGTCTTTGAAGCACGAATCTGGAGCCATCGCTTCCAATTGCGCCCGCTCGCCTTGAGCCTGGCCGCAGGAGTCATCCTCATGACTCTCGCCAGCGCCACGGCATATCAGCTGCCAGTCTGGAGGGACAGTCAAAGCCTCTTTACCCATGCCATTGCTGTAACCAGGGACAATGCGGTGGCGCATACCGATCTTGGGATCGCCTTGGAGCAAGCGGGCCATTTCAACGAGGCGCTCAGCCAGTACCAAGCAGCTCTGCGGCTTAGCCCCAACTCACCGGAGTTGTTGAACAATCTTGGCAATGTCCTTAGCCAGTTGGGCCGCCCGGACGACGCCTTGGCCTACTACGCCGAAGGCTTGCGTCTTAAGCCGCGGCCGATCGCCCATTTGAACCTGGGCGCAGCGCAGGCCCGTCTCGGCAGATTCAGTGAAGCGATGGAGCAGTTCACCCAAGCCGCTCAAATGGACCCCGCGGACCCCAGACCCCATTTTTGGCGGGGGCAAGCCTTGCTTTGGCAAGGGAGCAGCGCGGCCGCGGTGGCAGAGTACCAAAATGCCGCGAGGCTGGACCCGAACGACACGGAAACACTGCTGCAATTAGCCAGCGTTTTGGCGGCTGACCCCGATCCAGCAGTCCGCAATGGCCAACAAGCCCTCGCCGTTGCTTTGCGAGCCGACGCGCTGACCGGAGGCGGCGACCCGGTTGTCCTCGATACATTAGCCATGGCCTATGCAGAGTGCGCCCGTTTCGCCGATGCGGGTGAGGCTGAGCAGAAAGCAGTCGAGCGGGCCGACGCCACCGGGCAAACAAATCGCCTCGAGGCCATGCACGAACGGTTACGATTATATCAGTCGGGAAAACCTTACCGCGAAGTCTTCAGCCACCGGTAAAAGGCCAATTCCCCGGCCCAAGCTCCGTTTCGCCCCTGAAGCTCAGTGCGACGGCACGGTTTGAACTGCGGCCGCCGTAGTTTTTTCGCTGCTCTCCATGAATTTCCCCGCGGCGAAAAACTCGTCTATTTTGTTACAGACGAAAGTATGCCCTTCAGGAGTCCAATGGCCTCCGAAGTTAGGGTATCGCAACGGTGTGGACAGATCGACGTACGGCAACCGCAAATACCGAAGGAATTCTTCCAGGGGTGGGTTGGAACGGGTCAGCCCGACGACTAAAGTCGCACCTTTGGCTGCGACGTACTTTTGGAGGTCACGAATGATCGCCCCGGTTGGGTCCGGATTAACCACGGGCCGGGTTGCGGTTAGCTTGAACCAACCCCGGATCACCAGTTGTGCGACGTAGGACTTTGCCAGCAGG
>Ga0070741_10007353_pt1 | contig 22834 bp, 23 predicted proteins | sample Coa_R1_4_FD_66440 | JGI IMG/M metagenome (GOLD analysis project Ga0070741, IMG submission 66440) | Surface soil microbial communities from Centralia Pennsylvania, which are recovering from an underground coalmine fire - Coalmine... | ecosystem: Environmental > Terrestrial > Soil > Unclassified ... | reverse complement strand
GTGCCCGCGATCAACGTCAACGACTCGGTCACCAAGTCGAAGTTCGACAACCTCTACGGTTGTCGCGAATCGCTCGCCGACGGCATCAAGCGCGCCACCGATCTGATGATCGCCGGCAAGCTCGCCGTCGTCTGCGGTTACGGCGACGTCGGCAAAGGCTCGGCGCATTCCCTCAAGGGCTTCGGCGCGCGCGTCGTCGTCACCGAGATCGACCCGATCAACGCGCTGCAGGCCGCGATGGAAGGCTTCGAGGTCGCCCGCATCGAGGATCACGTCGAGACCGCCGACATCTTCATCACCACGACCGGCAACTGCGACGTCATCACCATCGAGCACATGCGCGCGATGAAGGACGGCGCGCTGGTCGGCAACATCGGGCATTTCGACAACGAGATCCAGATGGACGCGCTCAATTCCGAGAAGGGCATCAAGCGCGACACGATCAAGCCGCAGCTCGACAAGTACACCTTCCGCGACGGTCACAGCATCTACGTGCTCGCCGAAGGCCGCTTGCTGAACCTCGGCTGCGCGCACGGTCATCCGTCGTTCGTGATGAGCAACAGCTTCTCGAACCAGACGCTCGCGCAGATCGACCTGTGGGCGAACAAGGATCGCTATCAGAAGACGGTTTATCGACTGCCGAAGAAGCTCGACGAGGAAGTCGCGCGCCTGCATCTGGAGAAGATCGGCGTGCGGCTGACCACGCTCACCGACAAGCAGGCCAAGTATCTGGGCGTGTCGAAGGACGGCCCGTACAAGCCAGAGCATTACCGGTACTGAAATGACCGCGGCCGGATCACCGCTGGAGGCACGCAGCTTCTCGTTCGAGCTTTTCCCGCCTCGAACGCCAGAAGGCACTGCGAAGCTTCCGGCGGTCATCCGCAAGCTCGCCGAGGTCGGCCCGAAATACTTCTCGGTGACCTACGGCGCCGGCGGATCGAATCAGGACGGCACTTACGAGACGATCGTGACCGTCGTGCGCGAGACCGGCGTCGAGGCGGCGCCGCATCTCACGTGCGTCGGCTCGACGCGCGCGAAGATCGGCGCGCTGCTCGACCGCTATCGCGCGGCGGGCGTGAAACGCATCGTCGCGCTGCGCGGAGATCTGCCGGCGACTGCGGCGTCGGCAGAAGCGCCGGGTGAATTCCATTTCGCCAACGAGCTCGTCGGGTTCATCCGCAAGTCGCAGGGCGCGCAGTTCAAGATCGAAGTCGCGTGCTATCCGGAAATGCATCCGCAAGGCGGCTCGCCGGCCGCCGACTTCGAGAATTTCAAGCGCAAGGTCGACGCCGGCGCCGACGCCGCACTCACGCAGTACTTCTTCAATCCCGAGTCGTATTTCGATTTCGTCGGCCGCTGCCAGCGCGCAGGGATCACGATCCCGATCGTGGCGGGGATCATGCCGATCACGAACTTCGCGCAGCTGGCGCGGTTTTCGGAAGCCTGCGGCGCCGACATCCCGCGCTGGATCCGGCTGCGTCTCGAGCAACTGCAGGACGACCGCGCGGCGTTGCTCGACTTCGGCACGGACGTCGTGACCGCACTATGCCGGCGCCTGCTCGATGCCGGCGCGCCCGGCCTTCATTTCTACACGCTCAACCAGTCCGAGCCGACGCTGCGCCTCTGGCGCAATCTCGCCCTGCCCGTCCCCGCGCGCTAGGGAAAATTCCTGCGCGTTGCAGGCGCTTGGCTACTAGATGATAATAATTCCTATTCGCCGTTGACGGTTGTCTGCATGTCCCTCTCCCGCGTTCTCGCCATCGTCGCGCTCGCCGCGACGACCCTTGCGTCCGCCGCCGATCCGGCGCCGCAACAGCGCCAGCTGCTGAGCGTGCTGCACATCCTGGATTACATCGGCGTCGATTACGCGGGCGCGGTCGATCACGGCACGATCGAGTCGGAAGCCGAGTACAAGGAGCAGCGCGAGTTCGCTGCGGAAGTGACGCGCAACCTGCACGCGATCGGCGCGAAGCCCGAGCTCGAGCAGCAAGCCTCGGCGCTCGAGCAGAAGATCGCGAATCGCGCCGAAGCCGAATCGATCCGCCAATCCACGCGCGATCTCGCCCAGGCGTTGTTGCTCGCCTATCACGTCGAGGTCGCGCCTGCGCGCGCGCCATCGCTCGCGACCGGCGCAAAGCTGTTCGCCGAGAACTGCGCGAGCTGTCACGGCGCGACTGGCCTGGGCAACGGTGCTGCGGCCGCCGGCCTCGATCCACCGCCGGCGAATTTCCACGATCGCGATCGTCAACGACAGCGCAGCCTGTTCGCGCTCTACAACACGCTCGGCACCGGGGTCGCCGGGACTGGGATGCCGGCTTTCGCGCAGCTCAGCGACGAGCAACGCTGGGCGCTGGCGTTCTACGTCGGCAACTTCCCGTATAGCGACGACGATCGCGCCCAGGGCGAGCAGGTCTGGAAGCAGCGCGGCGACGCAGCCGCCGCCATCGGCAGCCTCGAAGCGCTCGCCCGCGAAGAGCCTGTCTCGATCGCCGCGCGCTTCGGGGATGCTGGCGAGCAGCTGCTCGCCTATCTGCGTGCCCATCCGGAAGTGCTGGCTGATCAGCGCGAGCCGCTGTCGATCGCGAGCGCGAAGCTCAAGCAGAGCGTCGACGCCTACGCCGCCGGCCACGGCGACGAGGCCAGCCAGCTCGCGGTGTCGGCCTATCTCGACGGCTTCGAGCTCGCCGAAGCGCAGCTCGCGACGCTCGATGAGCCGCTGATGAAGCAGATCGAGCAGTCGATGATGGACTTCCGCGGACTCCTCAAGTCCGGCGCCGGCGCGGACCAGGTGCGCGCGGCGGCGATGTCGATCGAGGACCAGCTCGGTCAAGCGCGCGAGCGTCTGCTCGGCGGCGCGCAAACCACGGCAGGAAGCTTCGCCGGCAGCTTCGTGATCCTGGCGCGCGAAGGCCTCGAAGCGATCCTCGTGCTCGCCGCGATGTTCGCGTTCCTGCGCAAGACCGAGAGGCGCGACGCCCTGCCCTATCTGCACGGCGGCTGGATCGTCGCGTTGCTGCTGGGCGCGGCGACCTGGGCCGCTTCGAACTGGGTCGTGGGCATCAGCGGCGCAGGACGCGAGATGACCGAAGGGCTCACGGCGCTGCTCGCTGCGGCGATTCTCCTGTCGGTCGGGCTGTGGCTGCACAGCAAGAGCTATTCGAATCGCTGGCAGCACTACGTCGCGGGCAAGATGAAGACGGCGCTCTCCACCCAGCGACCCTGGGGCATCGCGTTCCTCTCGTTCATCGCCGTGTACCGCGAGGTCTTCGAGACGGTGCTGTTCTATCGGGCGCTGTGGGGTCAGGGCGATCACGTCGCGATCGTGCTCGGGCTCATCGCCGCGGCCGCAGCGCTGCTCGCATTGACCTGGGCGATCTTCGCCGTATCGATGCGCCTGCCGATCCGCGAGTTCTTCGGCTGGAGCTCGGCGCTGATCGTGGTGCTCGCCGTCGTGTTCACCGGCAAGGGCGTCGCGGCGCTGCAGGAAGCAGGCGCGATCGCTGCGCGTTCCGTGCATTTCGTGCGCATCCCGCTGCTCGGGATCTATCCCAACGCGCAGGGGCTCGCGCTGCAAGGCGCGGTGCTCGCGTTGGTCCTCGGCGGGCTGGCCTGGAACCATTTCCGCGCCCGCAGCACCTAGTTGTCATGGGGAAATTCTTCAGCAAGGCCTTGCTGACGCTGATCCTGGCGCCGATCGTGCTGAGCCTCGTGCTCGTGGCGGCGCTGCGATGGGTGCCGCCGCCGACCACCAGCTTCATGCTGCAAAGCCCGGTGAAGCCCGTGCAGTACCGCTGGGTGCCCGGCGACCAGATCGCGCCGGTCGGACGCAAGGCGGTCGTCGCCTCCGAGGATCAGCTGTTCTGGCAGCACCACGGCTTCGACGTCGAGGCGATGCAGAAGGCGCTCGAGCACAACAAGACGCATCGCAAGATCCGCGGCGGCTCCACGATCAGTCAGCAGACCGCGAAGAACTTGTTTCTTTGGCAGGGCGGCGGCTACGTGCGCAAGGCGATCGAGGCGTACCTCACCGTGCTCATCGAGGAGATGTGGCCGAAGCAGCGCATCCTCGAGATGTATCTCAACATCGCCGAATTCGGGCCGGGCGTGTACGGCATCGAAGCGGCGTCGCGGAAATATCTCGGCAAGCCGGCGTCGCAGCTCACGCCCGCCGACGCCGCGCGTCTCGTCGCGGTGTTGCCGAGCCCGCGTCATTGGCACGCGGCGGCGCCTGGACCCTACGTGCAGAGCCGGGCCGCGTGGATCCTCAGCCAGATCGGCTACGGATCGCCGTCGGTGAGTGAAGAGGAGCCCGAGCCCGGCGAGCTCGCGCCCGAGACGGAAGACATCGCGCCGACGTCGCAGCCTCCGGCAGAAGAAGCGCCGACGGAATCGCCTCCCGATGAGACGCCGGCAGAGCAAGCGCCTTCGCCGCCGACGAGCGAAGAGCCGTCGAGCGCGCCCTCGCCGTGATCGTGCGGATTTGTTCGTAACATACGAGCGTCATTCGTCTCGACGCGGTTGTGCACGTCGCGGATGACAAAAGCGCGCTAACTCAGCGCGGCGTAAGCCGATGCGACACCTACGCACAGAAGCTGTGGATAACGCTGTGAGAAACTCGCATTCGGCGCAGCCGCGATACGAGCCAAATCGCGATTTTCGATGGATCGGACATTCTGTAACCAAAAGTTCATGGGCCTGACGATCAAGACTTTATTGCGCGATTCGCGCAGCGCGTCGCGCACCGGTCACGCCGCTGTCTACATCGTGTCCCGCATCTGGATTCTGTGCATAACTGACTCGTAAGTAAGAAATGTCGACAGCGTCGGTCCGCCCTTGCGTTCTCTGCATCTCGGGACACGATCCCAGCGGCGGCGCGGGCATCCAGGCGGACATCGAGACGTGCGCGGCGCTCGGCGCGCACGCCCTGAGCGTGATCAGCGCGCATACGGTGCAGGACACGCACGATGTGCAGCGCGTGTCGGCGGTCGCGCCGATCCTCATCGCCGCACAGTTGTCGGCCCTGATCGCCGACGCCGCGCCGCGCGCTGCGAAGATCGGCTTGCTCGGCGACGCCGCGCAGATCGAAGTGATCGCCCAGCAGCTGCGGCCCTTGGCGATCCCGACCGTGATGGATCCGGTCCTGCGGGCGGGCGGCGGACGCGCGCTGGTTTCCACGCAGCTCGAAGCCGCGATGATCGACGGCCTGTTCCCCATCGTCGAATTGCTGACACCCAACGCGCGCGAAGCGCGCCGGCTCGCGCGCGAGAACGACCTCCAACGCTGCGGCACGGCGCTGCGCGACCTCGGCGCCAGGAACGTGCTGATCACCGGCGGCGACGAGCCTGGCGAGCGCGTCGTCGATTGGCTGTTCACGGCGCGAGGCGACGCCATCCGGCTCGAGTCGGCGCGGTTGCCGGAAACGTTCCACGGCGCGGGTTGCACGCTCGCCTCGGCGATTGCTGCGGAGCTCGCGCTCGGCCGCGCGCTGGTCGAAGCGGTCGAGCGAGGTCGCGCATTCGTCGATCAGGCTTTGCGTCGCGCATTCGCAGTCGGCACCGGCCGACGGATTCCCCGTCGGCCGCAGCCATGATGCAGCTGCGCGGGCTCTACGCGATCACCTCCGATGCCATCTGCCGATCGCGCGAGCTCCTCGTCGGCAGCGTGGCCGAAGCCATCGCCGGTGGCGCCACGTTGATCCAGTATCGCGACAAGGTCAGCGCTCCGGCCGATCGCCTCGCCAACGCGAAGGCGCTCGCCCAGCTGTGCCGGACGCGCGCCGTACCGCTGATCGTCAACGACGATCCTTCGATCGCCGTCGAGAGCGGCGCCGACGGCGTGCACCTCGGTCGTGCCGACGCATCGCTCGCACAGGCGCGACAGATCTGCGGCGATCGCAAGATCATCGGTGTGACTTGCGCGAACTCGCTCGAGCGCGCGCTGGCGGCGGCACAAGCCAGTGCGAGCTACGTCGCCATCGGACGCTTCTATCCATCGCGCACCAAGCCGGATGCGCCGCAGGCGACGCTGGATCTCCTGCGATCCGTCCGCGCCGGCGTGGCGGGACCCATCTGCGCCATCGGCGGCATCACGCCCGACCGCGTGCCGGAGCTGATCGACGCCGGCGCAGACTGCGTCGCGGCGATCGAAGGCGTCTTCGGTACGCCGGACGTGCGTTCGGCGGCCGCTGCGTACGCCGCGCATTTCTCCTGAACTGACATCCCGGACCGCTACAATCCCCGATCCTGTCCCGGCACAAGCCTCGATGACGCGTTCCGACTCCCTGTTCCAGCGCGCCCAGCGCAGCATCCCGGGCGGCGTGAATTCCCCGGTGCGCGCGTTCCGCGCGGTCGGCGGCACGCCCCGTTTCATCGAGCGCGCCCAGGGCGCCTACTTGTGGGATGCCGACGGCAACAGCTACATCGACTACGTCGGCTCGTGGGGCCCGATGCTCCTGGGTCACCAGCATCCGAGGGTCATCGCCGCAATCGAAGCCCAGCTCGCCAAGGGCGTCTCCTACGGCGCACCGACGGAGCTCGAGATCGACATGGCCGAGCTCGTGATCGCGCGCATGCCCGCGATCGAGCAGGTGCGCATGTGCAATTCGGGCACCGAGGCGACGATGAGCGCGCTTCGTCTCGCGCGCGGCGCAACGGGTCGCGATTTCATCATCAAGTTCGAAGGCTGCTACCACGGCCACGGCGATGCGCTGCTCGTGAAAGCCGGCTCCGGCGCGCTGACGTTCGGCGTGCCGACGTCGCCGGGCGTGCCCGCGGAGTTCGCGAAGTTCACGCTGACCGCGAGCTACAACGATCTCGATTCGGTCGCGAAGCTGCTCGACCTGGAGCCGGGGCGGATTGCCTGCGTGATCATCGAGCCGGTCGCGGGCAACATGAACTGCATTCCACCGGCGGACGGATTCCTCCGCGGCCTGCGCGAGCTCTGCGACCGGCACGGCGCGCTGCTGATCTTCGACGAAGTGATGACCGGCTTTCGCGTGCATCCGGGCGGCGCGACCGCGCTCTACGGCGTGAAGCCCGATCTCACCACGCTCGGCAAGATCATCGGCGGCGGCCTGCCGGTCGGCGCGTTCGGCGGACGCCGCGACCTGATGCAGCAGCTCGCGCCCGTGGGACCGGTCTATCAGGCGGGCACGCTTTCCGGTAATCCGCTCGCGATGGTCGCTGGCTTGGCGACGCTGCGCGAGCTCGGCGATGGCGCACTCTACGAGCGCGTCGCTCGCTACACCGCGCGCTTGCTGGAGGGTCTGCGCGACGCGGCCGCAAAAGCCGGCGTCGCGTTCAGCACATCGCAGGTCGGCAGCATGTTCGGCTTGTTCTTCGCGCCACGAGCGCCGCAATCCTTTGTCGAGGCTACGCGCTGCGACATCGCCGCGTTCAAGCGCTTCTTCCACGCCATGCTCGATCGAGGCGTTTACCTGGCTCCGTCGGCCTATGAAGCCGGCTTCGTTTCGGCGGCGCACGACGACGCGGAGCTTTCGAAAACGCTCGACGCCGCGCGCGCGGCGTTCGCCGAAAGCCGCGGCTAGGATCGGCGCCCAGTGGAGTGGCTGCAGCACGTCATCGACTGGGCCCAAGCGCATCCCGGGCTGTCGCTGGCGGCAGCGTTCGTGCTGGCGCTGGTCGAATGCCTCGTCCTGATCGGACTGTTCCTGCCAGGCTCCGGCGTGCTGTTCGCGCTCGGCGCGCTCGTTTCGCTCGACGCGCTGCCGTTCGGCGCGACGATGGGACTCGTCGCCGGCGGCGCGCTGATCGGTGACATGGTCAGCTATGAGATCGGCAGGCGTTACGGCGCGGCGCTATTCCGGCGGCCGTTCTTCGCCAATCGCGCGAAGCTCATCGAGAAAGGCGGCGCGTTCTTCCGGCGTCACGGCGGCAAGGGCGTGATCATGGCGCACCTCGTCGGGCCGCTGCGGCCGCTGATTCCGGCGATCGCCGGCGTCTATGGAATGCCGCGTCTGCGTTTCTGGGTCGCGATCATTCCGGCCGCGATCGCGTGGACCGCGCTCTACACGCTCCCCGGCGTCGCGTTCGGCGCGTCGCTCGGACTCGCGGCGGAAGTGACCAAGCGGCTCGCGATCGTCATCCTCGTGCTCGCAGTCGGACTGTGGATCGCGCTGTGGATGACGCGCGAAGCGGTCGTCGTGCTCGGTCGCAACGCAGAGCGCTGGCTGAATCAGATCACCGACTGGAGCCACCGTCACGGTCCGCTCGGACGCCTCGGCGCGGGCTTCGCCGATCCGCGCGAGCCTGAAGTCCCTGCGCTGGTCAGCCTCGGTCTCGTGCTGTTCGTCCTCGCAGCGAGCGCCATCGCGCTGATCTGGGGTTTCGGCGGCAAGCCGCCGGCCTTCGATCTCTACGCCCACGACACGCTGCAGAACCTGCACGATCCCTGGAGCATCCGGCTCGCGACACTCGCGCTGCTGCCCGGCGATCCGGTCGCCTACGGCAGCTTCGCGACGGTGCTGCTGGCGACGATGCTGCTGAACGGGCGCTGGGACGTGATCCGCCATCTCGTCGTGCTGCTCACGTTCGCGATTGCCGCAACGGCGGCGCTGACGCTGGTGCCGGGATTACGCGTGCCGCCCGAAGCGCCGTCGCTGCGCCTGTATCAGGATCTCGCGCTGCCGATCTGCATCTACGGCTTGATCCCGGTGCTGTTCAGCGGCGGCCAGACCACGAATCGGCGGATCGCTTCGTACGGCCTGGCAGCCGCTGTGCTGTTGCTTCTGATCCTCGCGCGCTTCTACCTCGGCGGCGTCTGGCTCAGCGTGGGCACGACCACGGCGATCTTCGCGCTGGTGTGGACGGCGGGTGTCGGCGTGAGCTTCCGCAGGCATGGCTCGCGCGACCTCACGCTCCGGGGCTTGAGCCCAGCGCTCGTGGTCTTGTTGATCGTGCTCGCATTCGGCACGCACATGGTACGCACTCGCGTCCGCACAGCGATGCCCGACGTCGCTGCGCGGAGCATGGGGCTGAGCGAATGGTGGGAGACCGGCTGGAAGCGCCTGCCGAACCGCCGTATCGACGTCGCCGGCCGCGACAAGCAATTCCTCAACCTGCAATGGGCCGCGCCGTTGCCGGTGATCCGCGACTCGCTCCAGAAGAGCGGATGGGAAGCGCCGCCGCGATTGACGTTCGCCAACGGGCTGCGCTGGCTCGCGAGCACGACGCCGATCGACCAACTTCCGCTGATGCCGCGCACGCACGCCGGCCGTCACGCGAGCCTCACGCTGCGCCACGATGCCGACGCGGATCACCAGCTGATGATCCGGCTCTGGCCGTCGGGGTATGTGCTCGACGGGCAGACGCCGCTCTGGATCGGCACCGTCACCGCACAGCGCGGCGGTGAACTGTTCCACCTGCTGCGCTATCCGATCAGCGAGGACAGCTACAGCGCGGCGCTGGCGCAATTGTCGACGCCGGAGTTCGCGACACGCGATGTGCGACGCTCGCCGGTGTCGACGCCGGTGCGGCTGCTGCGCGAAACCCAGGGCGAATGGAGATGACCGAAAAATCAGGCGTGGTCGCGAAGCTGCGCAGACAGATCAATCGCGGCGATTCGTGGCTCACCTACGATCTCGGCCGCCTGTTCACGTCCGACAAGCTCAACGACGACGCGCTCGAAGAGCTCGAGACGCGGCTGCTCACGGCCGACGCCGGCGTCGAAGTCACCAACGAGATCGTCGGCAAGCTCGGCAACGAAGTGCGCGCCGGCCGGATCAAGACCGAGAAGCAGCTGCGCGAGGGCTTGAGCAAGGCGATCCTCGCGATCCTGAAGCCAGTCGAGCAGCCGCTCGAGATCCCGAAGTTCATCCGCCCGTACATCCTGTTCGTCGCCGGCGTGAACGGCGTGGGCAAGACGACGACGATCGGCAAGCTCGCGCTGCGCTTGAAACGCGGCGGACTCTCGGTCGTCCTCGCCGCGGGCGATACGTTCCGCGCCGCCGCCGTCGATCAGCTCAAGGTGTGGGCGGAGCGCGCCGACGTGCCGATCCTCTCGCAAGGCGAAGGCGCGGATTCAGCATCAGTGATCTTCGACGCGGTGCAATCGGCGAAGGCCAAGGGCATCGACGTCGTCATCGCCGACACCGCGGGTCGACTGCACACGCAGGCGCACTTGATGGAAGAGCTGCGCAAGATCAAGCGCGTCATCCAGAAGCACGATCGCTACGCGCCGCACGAAGTGCTGCTCGTGGTCGACGCGACCACCGGTGGCAACGCGCTGACGCAGGCGCTGCAGTTCCACGAGGCGATCGGCCTCACCGGCATCGCGATCACCAAGCTCGACGGCACCGCCAAGGGCGGCATCCTGCTCGCGATCGCCAAGCGCCTGTCGCTGCCGATCCGCTTCGTCGGCGTCGGCGAAGCGGTCGAGGATCTCGAGCCGTTCGATGCGCAGGCCTACACCGACGCGCTGATCGGTTGATCGCATGGCAGAGATCATCCAGTTCCACGACGTGAGCTACCGCTACCCCGGTGCGGACGAAGTGATCTCGCATCTCACGTTCTCGCTCGGAGAAGGCGAGATGGCGTTCCTCACCGGACCCTCGGGCGCGGGCAAGTCGACGCTGCTCCGCCTGATCGCGGCATTGATCAAGCCGAACCGCGGACAGGTCGTGGTGATGGGCCAGAACGTCACGGCGTTGAAGCCGCGGCAAATCCCGCCGTTCCGGCAGCAGCTCGGGCTCATCTTCCAGAACTTCAAGCTGCTCTACGATCGCACCGTGTTCGACAACGTCGCGCTGCCGCTGGTGATCCGCGGCTATGCGCACGCCGATATCGGCAAGCGTGTGCGCGCCGCGCTCGACTCGGTCGGGCTGCTCGGCAAGGAGAAGGTGTATCCGATGCGGCTCGCGGGCGGCGAGCAGCAGCGTGTCGGCATCGCGCGCGCGATCGTGACCAAGCCGGCGATCCTGCTCGCCGACGAGCCGACCGGCAATCTCGATCCGCAGATGGCGCGCGAAGTGATGCAGATCTTCACGCGCTTCAACGACGTCGGCGTCAGCGTGCTGGTCGCCACCCACGCCATCGATCTCATCACGCAGTTCGACTACCGCATCCTGAATCTGCAGAAAGGCCGGCTGTCGGACGAGCGTCCGCGCGGCCACGTGCAGAAAGGAGCCGCGCGTGGCTAAGCCGATCCCGCCGACCGATACCGCGCCGCGGCCGAACTGGCTCGTGCGCTTCGCGCAGAGCCATGCGCGAGCGTTCTTCTTCACGCTGGGCACGCTGGTGCGCAACCCGATCGGGACGTTCCTCACCGCGCTCGTCATCGGCGTCGTGCTCGCGCTGCCAGCCGGTTTCCATCTGGCGCTGCAGCGGATCACGACCTTGTCGTACAGCTGGGAGAACGGCACGCAGATCTCGGTGTTCCTGAAGGACAGCGCGACCGAAGCGCGCGGTCGCGAGCTGACCCAGCAGCTGTCGCAGCGCGACGGCATCGCCAAAGCGCAATACATCTCGCGCGAGCAGGCGCTGAAGGAGTTCCGCGAGCTTTCCGGATTCGGCGATGCGCTCGACGTGCTCGAAGCCAATCCGCTGCCGGCGGTGATCGTCGTGACGCCGGGCCGCAAGCTCGATGCCGATGCGACGCGCGCGCTGGTCGCGGAGCTCGGCAAGCTCCCGGAAGTCGAGGTCGCCAAGTTCGATCAGGAATGGATCGAGCGCCTGCAATCGCTGCTCGCGCTGGCGCAACGCGCGGTCTGGGTGATCGCGGGCGTTCTCGCCCTGGCCGTGATCGTGGTGATCGGCAATACGATCCGGCTCGATCTGCAGGCGCGTCGCGACGAGATCGCGGTGATGAAGCTCATTGGCGCGCCCGACGGCTTCATCCGCCGACCGTTCCTCTACGCGGGACTCTGGTACGGGATCGCGGGCGCGCTGTTCGCCTGGCTGCTGGTCACCGGCGGCGCCCTGCTCCTGGCGGGCCCTGCCCAGCGGGTCATGGCCCTCTACGGCGGAGACGCGGGGATCACGACCCTGTCTTTGCAGGACACGCTGGGCCTGTTTCTGGCTGGACTGGCCATCGGCTTGGCCGGCGCCCAGCTCACGGTCCGGCGGCACTTGGCGGCGATCCCGCCAGACTAGAGCGGAATATCTATATTCTCTAGTCCAGGCGGGGACTTGGGGAACTTTTTCGACCCTTAGCACTCTATAACGCCGACTGCTAGAATCGGCAGCCATGGGCTCGAGGAAGGACATGACCAACACGGCACTTGCACTGCGTCGTACGACCGCGCTGCTCCCGCTGGGCGGCAGCCTCGACGCGTACATCTCGGCGGTGAACGCGATCGAGCTGATCGACGCCACCGAGGAGAAGCGCCTCGCCGAGCAGCTGCACGACCATCAGGATCTCGAAGCCGCGCAGAAGCTCGTCCTTTCCAATCTCCGCTTCGTGGTTCACATCGCGCGCGGCTACCTCGGCTACGGCCTGCCTTTCGGCGACCTGATCCAGGAAGGCAACATCGGCCTCATGAAGGCGGTGAAGCGCTTCGACCCGACCAAGGGCGTGCGCCTGATCTCCTTCGCCGTGCACTGGATCAAGGCCGAGATCCACGAATTCATCCTGAAGAACTGGCGGCTGGTGAAGGTCGCGACGACCAAGGCGCAGCGCAAGCTGTTCTTCAACCTGCGCGGCATGAAGCAGCGCCTGGGCTGGATGAACCGCGCGGAAGTCGAAGCGGTCGCCAAGGAGCTCAAGGTCAAGCCTGAGGAAGTGCTGGAGATGGAATCGCGGCTCGCCGGCCAGGACGTGTCCTTCAAGGGCGCGACGGTCGACGGCGAAGAGACCTACGGACCGGAGGACTACCTCGCGGTCGAAGGCGACGCTTATGAGGCGATGGAGCAGGCCGAGTGGCAGGAAGAGCGTGAAGTGAAGATGAAGACCGCGCTCGCGACGCTCGATCAGCGCTCGCGCGACATCCTGCAGCGCCGCTGGCTCGCTGACGGCGACAAGGCCGGATTGCAGGAGCTCGGCGACGAGTACGGCGTGTCGGCGGAGCGCATCCGCCAGATCGAGACGGCGGCGATGAAGAAGCTGCGCAAGGCGATCGAGCTGCCCGGCTGATCTCTCGCGATTCGAAAACAAACCCCGCTTGAAGCGGGGTTTGTCGTTTCTAGATCAGCGCGCGGACGTAGTGATCGACGAGCAGCAGGCTGAAGATCGCCATCAGGTAGACGATCGAGTATGCGAAGGTCTTCATCGGCAAACCCGGTCGCGGCGCGAACCGCAGCAGCACCGCGTAGTAGACGAACACGCCGCCGAGCACGGCGGCGCCACCGAGATAGAGCACGCCGCTCATGCCGAACACGTACGGCAGCAAGCTCACGATGAACAGCAGCACGGTGTAGAGCAGCACCTGCACGCGCGTGAACGCGACGCCGTGCGTGACCGGCAGCATCGGGATGTCGGCTTCGGCGTATTCCTTGTGACGCTCGATCGCGAGCGCCCAGAAGTGTGGCGGCGTCCACACGAACACGATGAGGAACAGCAGCAGCGCATGCGGATCGAGCGTGCCGGTGATCGCGGCCCATCCGAGCACCGGCGGGAATGCGCCGGCAGCGCCGCCGATGACGATGTTCTGCGGCGTCGCGCGCTTCAGATACAGCGTGTAGACGCCGGCGTAGCCAACCAGCGTCGCCAGCGTGAGCCACGCGGTGAGCGCATTCACGTAGCGATCGAGCACGAAGAAGCCGAGCGCGCCGAGCAGCGCCGCGAACACGATCGACTCGGCGATGCTGAGCGTGCCGGTCACCAGCGGGCGTCCGCAGGTGCGCGCCATCCGCGCGTCGATGTTGCGGTCGATGAGCTGGTTGATCGCCGCCGCGGACGCCGCCTGCAGCGCGATGCCGAGCGTGCCGAACAGCATGTGATCGAGCGGCGGCAGCCCCGGCACCGCGAGGAACATGCCGACGATCGCGGTGAACACGATGAGCATCACCACGCGCGGCTTGCACAGCTCGTAGTACTCGTGCGCCAGCAAGCGCAGGCTGCGGCCTTTCAGCGTATCGGCGCTGGCGTTCACCTTATTGCGTCCGCTTCCACAGGAAATGGTTCAGCGTCACCAGGGTCAACAGTAGCACCGCAGCTCCGGCGTTGTGCATGTCGGCGAGGAACAACGGCAGCTGCAGCTCGACGATGCTGATCCCGAGCGCCAGCTGCAGCGCGAGCGCAGCCGCAAGCGCGATGCCGAAGCGCCGCGCGGTCGGCGATCCCGAGCGCAACAAGCCAGCGGCGAGCAGGATCGCGAGTGTCGCGACGATCATCGCGCCGAGACGATGCGCGAAATGGATCGTCACGCGCGCGCGGTTGTCGAGCACGCCGCCTTCGTAATTGATGCCGAGCCCGCGCCACAGGGTGAAGGCTTCCTTCACGTCCGTATCTGGCCAGAAGCTGCCGTGGCACGTGGGGAAATCGGGGCATGCGAGGGCGGCGTAATTGCTGCTGGTCCAGCCGCCGAGGAAGATCTGGAGCACGACGGCGACCAGCGTGATCGTCGCGAATCGGCGCAGCGCGGGCGCGACGGATTCTGTCTGCGCCGGCGCGCGCTGCGACAGCCACATCCACGCCAGCAGCGAGAGCGTCATCAGTCCGCCGAGCAGATGCCCGGACACCGCCAGCGGCTTCAGCTGCCAGGTCACGGTCCACATGCCGAGCATGCCCTGGAAGATCACCAAGCCGACGAGCACGAACGGCAGCACGCGCGGCGCGCCCCAGTTGCGCAGCCGAAGCGACATCGCGGCGAGCGTGACGATCAGGAGCCCGAGCGTCGACGCGAGATAGCGATGGATCATCTCCTTCCATGCCTTGTGCGCGTCGGCGGCCTGATCGGGCACCGTGAGATGGCCGTAGCAGCCGGGCCAATCGGGGCAGCCGAGACCTGCGTCGGACAGCCGCACGTAGGCGCCGAAGACGACGACAACGAAGCACAGCGTGAGGGCTGCCAGAGTGAGGCGGCGGAACCAGACCATGTGGAAGGGACGCAGCGAGAGGCGCGAATTCTACCGCGAGGCGCGCCCTAGAGCTTGAGCAGCTTGTTCAGGTCCTTCTGCATGCCCTTGAAGTCGCGCTGCAGCCCCTCGGGCCCCGGCGATTGCGGGTAGGTCATCAGCCAGTTGCCGAACGGATCGACCAGATACAGCGCCTCGGGGTCGGCGATCTCGAAGAACAGCCTCACGTCGTACCCCGCGGTGCCGGTGCCGCCGAGCCAGACCGCGTCGGGATTGTCTGCTGCGAGCGCGTCGCGGGCTTGCACGATGCTGTCGACGTCCGGCGCGATGTAGACGCGCTTGAGCTTCACGCGCTTCTCGTTCATCGCGAGCCAGAGCTGGCGCCCGAAATGGGTGCGCTCGCGGCAAGCGTCCTCGCACACGGCGGGCGCAACGTAGACCAAGGTCCAGTGGCCCTTCCACGGATCGACCGGCTCGCCCTGCGGATTGGCGAGCGTGAGGTTCGGCAGCGGCCGCGGCGGATCGATCATGCGGCCGTAATTGGTGCGCCCTTCTGGCAGCCACTGCGGGAACCAGCGATAGATCACGACAGCCGCGATGAACGGCCCGAGGAAGATCGCGGCCGCGATCCAGAACTGAGTGCGCTTTCGCATCGCGCGCATCATACGGCCTTGCGGTTGACCAGGACGAACAGCACGACGAGCGCGCCGGCGAGCGAGAACCACTGCACCGCGTAGCCGTAGTGACGCGACGGCGGGAACGTCGCGACGGGATTCCACTCGCGCACGAAGCCGCCGTCTTCACCAGCATCGAGCTCGAGCACGCCGGCGGCCACCGGCTCGCCGAGCAGCGTGCGCAAGTCCTCAGCCGTCGGGTATTCCACCGCTGCGGGGAATTTCGTGAGCTTCGCGATCGGCGCGCCCGCGAGCCGCATGCCGGGCTTGGGCAAGCTACGCCACAGGCCGCGGATCGCCCACATGCCGCTTCGCGGTGGCGCGACTTCCGGCAACTCGCCTGAGGTCGATCGCGCGATCCACCCGCGATCGACGATGACCGTGCCGCCGGTCAACAGCCGCATCGGCGTCCACACGTGATAGCCCGGCTGGCCGTCGTGGCTCTGATTGTCGAGCAGGAGCTGTTTGTTCGGTAGAAAGAAGCCTCGCGCTCGCACCGCGACCGGCAAATCCGTCGCGACAGTTTTCGCGCTGAGATTTTCCGGATCGCGCTTCGTGGCCTGCTCGTAGGCCGCCTGCAGCGCTTCTTTCTCGTGCGCGCGACGGACCTGCCAGCTGCCGAGGCCGACGAGCAGCGCGAGGAGCGGGAGCAGCACGAGCCAGGACCAGCGCGGCGGACGGAATTTCTTCATCGCTTTAAAGGACCCCGCGTATCATCCGTGCATGCTGCCGAAGATCTTCATCGTCCTGCTGCTGCTCGCGATCGTCACCGCGCTGTTCTCCGCGGTGTTCTTCCTGGTGAAGGATCCGAGCGACGCGTCGCATCGACGCACGATGCGCGCGCTGGCGTGGCGAGTCGGGTTGCAGGTGGCGCTGATCATCTTCCTGATCGTCGCATTCACGCGCGGCTGGCTGCAGCCGCACGGCTTCAACGAGAAGCCCGCGGCGGTGACGCCGGATCGCTAGAGCACGTAGACGAAAATGAACAGGCCGATCCAGACCACGTCGACGAAGTGCCAGTACCAGGCGACGCCTTCGAAGCCGAAGTGAGAGTCCGGCTTGAAGTGGCCGAGGATCAAGCGCAGCGTGATCACCGACAGCATGATCGTGCCAAGGGTCACGTGCATGCCGTGGAAGCCGGTCAGCATGAAGAAGGTCGAGCCGTAGATGCCCGACTTCAGCTTGAGGTTCAGCTCGGTGTAGGACTCGATGTACTCGTGCGCCTGGAACCACAGGAACGCGGCGCCGAAGGCGATCGTCGCGAACATCCACAGGATGCAGGCGCCGCGCTTGGCGTCCTTGAGCGCGTGATGCGCCATGGTGATGGTCACGCCCGATGAGAGCAGCAGCAGCGTGTTGAGGAACGGCACGCCCCACGGCGGAATCGTCTCGAAGTTGCCGCCGACGCCGCCCGGGCCGTTGGTGGGCCAGATCGCCTCGAAGCCGGGCCAGAGCGTGAGGTTGGTCGCAAGCTTCGCGCCTTCGCCGGCGAGCCACGGCACCGAGAGATTGCGCGCATAGAACAGCGCGCCGAAGAACGCGCCGAAGAACATGACCTCGGAGAAGATGAACCAGGACATGCCCCAGCGATACGTGCGATCGACTTGCGCGTTGTAGGCGCCGCCCTCGCTCTCGAGCGCCACGCCGCGGATCCAGCGGAAGATGATGAAGATCGCGATCGCGACGCCCGCCCAGATCGGGATCGCGCCGATGTTCTTGTCCTCGAGATATCCCCACACGCCGATGATCGTGGCGAACAGGCCGGCGGTCAGCACGAACGGCCAGGCGCTCGGCGCCGGCACGAAATAGCGGTCGTGGTTGTGGTCTTCAGCGGCGTGCGTGGACATCGTCAGCTCCTCACGTCTTCAATCTAGCTTTGCGGTTGCGAGCGCGCGGCGCGGGCCTGCGCGGTCACGTCGAAAAAGGTGTACGACACGGTCACGGTGTCGACGTCGGCGGGCAGCTCGCGCTCGATCATGAAGCGCACCGGCATCGACTTCTCCTCGCCGGCCTTGAACGGCTGCTGGCGGAAGCAGAAGCATTCGGTCTTCTTCAGATATCGCGCCGCGTCCCACGGCGTCACGCTCGGCACGGCCTGCGCGACGAGCTCCTGATCTTCCGGGTTGCGCGCGGTGAAGCTCACCGTGTAGAGCTGGCCCGGATGTACCTTGATGCTCGGCATCTCGGACCGGAAGCCCCAATCGCGACCGCCGTTGACCTGCGTGGTGAACTGCACCGTCACTTCGCGCGACAGATCGGGCTCTTCGTGCACCGAGCTTGCGGTCACGAGCGCAGCATCCTTGCCGTTCAGGTTCACCAGCTGGCAGACGACGCGATACAGCGGCACCAGCGCGAAGCCGAAGCCGAACATCGCAGCCGCGACCCCGGCGAGGCGCCAGAGCTGATGCCGCTTGCGCTGCGTGACCGGCGCGTCGCTCATCGATGCATCTGCGCGTAGACGAAGCCCGCGAGGATCGCCGCCGCGAGCGCGACGTGCACCCACGCGAGAATCACGTTGCGGCGCTTGCGCTCAGGATCGATGTCGGCCATCGCACCCATCAGGCGAGCTTGTGGTGATCGAGCGCGTCTTCGTCGTCATGGACGCTGGTGAGCTCGCCCTCGCCGATCACCGGCGGATCCTCGAACGTGTGGTACGGCGGCGGGCTTGCCACGGTCCACTCGAGTCCGTGCGCGCCTTCCCACACCCGCGCAGGCAGATCGCGCTTGCGACCGCCCCAGCCGTAGCAGCAGGCGAGCATGTTGTAGATGAACACGAACTGGAAGGCGAAGAAGCCGAATGCGCCGATGCTCGACCAGACGTTGAAGTCGGTGAACATCACGTTGTAGTCGGGAACGCGGCGCTGCATGCCCGCGAGACCGAGGAAGTGTTGCGGGAAGAAGGTCAGGTTGATGAAGATCGCCGACGCCCAGAAGTGCACCTTGCCGAGCGTCTCGTTGTACATGCGGCCGGTCCACTTCGGGATCCAGTAGTAGACCGCGCCGATGATCGCGAACACCGCGCCGGGCACCAGCACGTAGTGGAAATGCGCGACGACGAAGTACGAATCCTGGTACTGGAAGTCCGCCGGCGTGATCGCGAGCATCAGGCCCGAGAAGCCGCCGAGCGTGAACAGGAACACGAACGCGATGGCGAACAGCATCGGCGTCTCGAACGTCATGCTGCCCTTCCACATCGTGGTGACCCAGTTGAACACCTTCACGCCGGTGGGCACCGCGATCAGCATGGTCGAGAACATGAAGAAGAGCTCGCCGGCGAGCGGCATGCCGACGGTGAACATGTGGTGCGCCCAGACGATGAACGACAGGAACGCGATCGACGCCACCGCGTAGACCATCGAGTCGTAGCCGAACAGCGCCTTGCGCGCGAAGGTCGGGATGATCGTCGACACGATGCCGAACGCCGGCAGGATGAGGATGTAGACCTCGGGGTGGCCGAAGAACCAGAAGATGTGCTGGAACATCACCGGATCGCCGCCGCCCGCCGCGCTGAAGAAGCTCGTGCCGAAGTACTTGTCGGTCAGCAGCATCGTGACTGCGCCGGCGAGCACCGGCATCGTCGCGATCAGCAGGTAAGCCGTGATCAGCCACGTCCACACGAAGAGCGGCAGCTTCAGCAGCGTCATGCCCGGCGCGCGCATGTTGAGGATCGTCACCGCGACGTTGATCGAGCCGGTGATCGAGCTGATGCCCATCAAGTGCACGGCAAAGATCAGGAGCGGCAGCGCGTTGCCGGTCTGCAGGACCAGCGGGGGGTACATCGTCCAGCCGCCGGCGGGACCGCCGCCCGGCATGAACAGCGTGCACAGCAGGAGCGTGAACGCGAACGGCAGGATCCAGAAGCCCCAGTTGTTCACGCGCGGCAGCGCGAGGTCGGAGCAACCGATCATCATCGGCACCATCCAGTTCGCCAGGCCGACGAACGCCGGCATGACGCCGCCGAAGATCATGACCAGCGCGTGCAGCGTGGTCATCTGGTTGAAGAACTCCGGCTGGACGAACTGCAGGCCCGGATGGAACAGCTCGGCGCGGATCACCAGCGACATCAAGCCGCCGATGAAGAACATGGTGAACGCGAAGAACAGGTACAGCGTTCCCAGATCCTTGTGATTGGTGGTCTTGATCCAGCGCATGATTCCGGACGGCGGTCCGTGATCGTGGTGGTCGTGGCCGTGCTCGTGATCGTCGGCCGTGATGTCTTTCGCCATGTCGTGATGCGCCATGAGTCTTCTCTCTAGATCCTTCGCGTTGCTCAGGATGAAATCGCGCTAGCGCGCCGATTTCACCTGATCCGGGCTCGCCTGGTCGCCGACCTTGTTGCCGAAGCTGTTGCGCTCGTAGGTGACGACGGCGGCGATGTCGTCGTCCGACAGATGCTTGAACGGCGTCATCAGGCCCTTGCCGTTGAGCACCTGCTTGATGTGGCCGTCGATCGGTCCGGTCGAGATCTTGCCGCCGACCAGCGACGGGAAGTTCGGCGGCAGGCCCTGTCCGTTCGCCTGATGGCAGGCCGAGCAGTTCGCCTGATAGACCTTCTCGCCCTGCTTGATCAGATCGTCTTTCGACATCTTGGCCGGCGCCGCGGCGGCGGGCGCTGCCGCGGCAGCGACCTCGGTCTTGTTCGTCGACGGCGGCGACGGCGTGTTCTCGGAGGGCGGTGCGCTCGGCGCCATGTTGCCGGTCGGCGGCGCCGCGGATGCGACCTGCACGCCCTGCGCCTTCTTCTGATCCGCGAGCCATTGCTTGAACTGCGCCGGATCGACCGCCTTCACCACGATCGGCATGAAGCCGTGATCGCGTCCGCACAGCTCGGCGCAGACGCCACGATAAGTGCCGGCCTGATCGATGCGCGTCCAGATCTCGTTGACGAAGCCCGGGATGGCGTCCTTCTTGATCGCGAAGTCGGGCACCCACCAGGCGTGGATGACGTCGTTGGCCGTGATCAGGAAGCGGATCTTCACGTTGGTCGGCAGCACCAGCGGGTTGTCGACGTCGAGCAGATAGTTCGGGACGCTGGCCGGATCGATGCCGGAGTGCAGCTGGCGCGCCTTGTTGGAATCAGCGGCGAGCGTGGAGAAGAAGCTGACGCCCTCGCCCATGTACTCGTAATTCCATTTCCACTGATAGCCGGTGACTTTCACCGACAGCTCAGCGTTGCGCGTGTCCTCCATCTTGATCAGCGTGCCCGCGGCCGGGATCGCCATGCCGACCAGGATCACGAATGGCACGATCGTCCATAGGATCTCGACCGTGGTCGATTCGTGGAAATTGGCCGGCGTCGGATGCACCGAGCGGCGATGCTTGATGATCGAGTAGATCATCACGCCGAACACGAGCGCGCCGATCACGCAGCAGACGTAGAAGATCAGCATGTGCAGGTCGTAGACCTCGCGGCTGATCGCGGTCACGCCGGGCGGCATGTTGTATTTCGAGCGCGCCTCCTCGGCGAACGCGGCGAACGGCGTCGCCAGCAGCGTCATGACCAATGTCCACAGGGTGCGCATTCACGACTCTCCCAATGTCAGTTCTTCCGCCGGCGCGGCGCGCGAGGCCTGCCATGCCGGTCGCAGCAATTCCCGGATCCGCGCCGCGAGGCGCTCGCGATCGTCGTCGGTCAAGCACCGGCCGATGGTGATGCGCTGCCCGCAGTAATCGAGCCCCAGTCGCGTCGGGTCATTGCGATGCGGGCCGCCGGCGAGCGTCACCTTGGTCCACGCCCGCGGCAATTCCGCCGAGGCGGAAGCGCCCTGCCCGATCAGGCCGAATTCGATGCGAATCACGCTCTCCGTAAAGCTCAGCACTTCGCGGTAACGGTTCCGGCGCTGCGTCACCCACAGCGCCGCGCCCAGGGCGACGAGCTCGAGGCCCGCAAACGGCAGGATCGGCCAGTAGCCGCGCAGCGCGAACATCGCCGCGGTTCCCAACGCAATCAAGGCCGTGACCCCGAGGAATCCCCAGGCCTGGGCCCCACTCAGGGAGGCATTCGGCCCGATCACCAGTCGGGTGATCACAGGATTTTCTTGGGCTGGCATGCCTGTTCAGGACCCATCCGTGCCGCCGCCCGGCAGCGCGCAATTGTAGAGCATCGGTTTCCCGCCGCGCAAAAGAAATCCCTGCATCCGCAAAGGGGTCCAAGCCGTATATTGCGACATGAACCGAAGAGCCCTGATCACCCGCCTCGTCGCCCTTTCCACCATCGGACTGTCCGCGTCTGCCCGCGCGGAGGAGGAAAAGTTGGGAACCCTGCAGAAGCCCGCTTCCAGCTGGAAGCCGTTGCTGTCCCCCGACGCCTACGGCGTCCTGTTCGAGGAAGATACCGAGCGCGCCGGCTCGAGCCCGCTCAACCACGAGAAGCGCAAGGGCACCTTCGTGTGCGCAGCCTGCTATCAACCGCTGTTCGCCTCAGACGCCAAGTACGAGAGCGGCACCGGCTGGCCGAGCTTCTTCAAGCCCCTCGACAAGGCGGTCGCGACCAAGTCGGATCGCAAGTTCTTCATGGTCCGCACCGAATACCACTGCTCGCGCTGCGGCGGCCATCAGGGCCATGTGTTCGACGACGGCCCACCGCCGACCGGTCAGCGCTATTGCAACAACGGACTCGCGCTCAGGTTCGTTCCGGACGGCGAAGCGATGCCGGCGCTGCGCGGATGAAGACGATCCGCGCGTTGCTCGTAGGCTTACTGACGGCGGCGCCGGTGGCGCATGCCGCGACGGCGACCGCCGTGTTCGCCGGCGGCTGCTTCTGGTGCATGGAGTCGGACTTCGAGAAGCTGCCTGGCGTCGTCGAGACCGTGTCCGGTTACAGCGGCGGGCACACCGTGAATCCCACCTACGAGCAGAGCTCGTCGGGCACGACCGGCCACGCCGAGTCGGTGCAGATCACTTACGACACGAGCAAGCTCAGCTACGAGCAGGTGCTCGACTACTACTGGCACCACATCGATCCGCTGACGCCCGACGCGCAGTTCTGCGATCACGGCAACCAATATCGCAGCGCGATCTTCTACGGCAACGAGCAGGAGAAGCAGGCCGCGCTCGCGTCAAAGGCGAAGTACGAGAAGCAGCTAGGCAAGCCGATCGTCACGGAGATCGCTGCCGCTGGCCCGTTCTACAAGGCCGAGGACTATCACCAGGATTACTACAAGAAGAATCCGATCCGCTACCACTACTACC
>Ga0070741_10007352_pt1 | contig 22838 bp, 18 predicted proteins | sample Coa_R1_4_FD_66440 | JGI IMG/M metagenome (GOLD analysis project Ga0070741, IMG submission 66440) | Surface soil microbial communities from Centralia Pennsylvania, which are recovering from an underground coalmine fire - Coalmine... | ecosystem: Environmental > Terrestrial > Soil > Unclassified ... | reverse complement strand
CGCTGGCGCTCGGCCGCTACGCGAACCAGGGCGCTGCCGCGCACTCGCTGCGCGCTGAAGGCTGCGCTGACCCTCCGGGCCGCTCGCTTCGGCGATTCGCCGCGCTTGGCATCCGCGGTTGCCTCTCAAAGCGCTTCCGTAACCGCGCCCGGTGCGTCACGATATGTAAGAACACAGCGATAGCCGCTACTCAGCTCCGCCTACGGGGGCACACATGGGCCTGAATTGGAACCGCGTCATCGCCGGTGCGGCACTGTTCATCGGCGGCATCATCTGGAGCACGCAGCTCGCCTCCCGCACCCCCGGCCCGATGAGCTGGCAGACCAGCCAGACCGCCGCGATCGGCTCATTCATGATGAGCATCGGCTTCGGGATCATGTACGCGTCCTGGCGCGCCCGAAATGACGGCCCTCGGCGCCGCCGATAGCACTTCGCGCGACATCAGAATACATTCTGAGTACGCTGGCGGCATGACAACAACCGCACCAGACACCGTGACGTTCTCTGACTTGTCTCGCAACCCGCGAGCTGTGGCGGAACGCGCTGCGCGACTGGGGCGTGTACGCGTCACACACCGCGATGCGCCGGACTTCTACCTCACAGCCGCTGATCGTGAGGAACTGCGCGAGGAGAATCTGTCGACGGCCGCGCGTCTGTTTACAGCACTGATGAAGCAGGATGCGGGCGCACACGTGGTGCACCATGCGCTCGCGGACGTATTCCCCTGGGTCCGCCATCTTGGCGAACGTGAACTTGAGGACTTTGCGCGTGAACTGGTTGCAGCGCTCTCGGATGCTGCGGAACTCGAAGCAGACGCGAATGTGCATGAGGTCCTCGCGGGCTGGCGCGCCACCGCACGAATCAAGGCTGACAAGAGCGAGTACGCGAAAGCCCTTCTGGAGACGTCTGGCAACTTTGGACCGGTGGAGGTCAGCGCGTGAGCCCGAAACGCGGCGACCGGGTCACTGTTCCACCGCCCGCCGACGAGTGGGACGTGCGCTTCGCCAGCAAGCGGCGGACGAGTGCGATACGTGATCGACGACGAACAGCGCCTCGTCTGGCTCGTGTACGCGTCACCGCGCCATCCGAAAGACACGGACCGCTGATTCACATTCGAACGCAATGAACGGCGAAGCTGCCACGATTCTTCGCCCGTCGGGCTCCAAAGTCGCTTTAGCTTCGCGGAACTTTCATAAGAGGACTTATCATAACTCGACTTATGAAAGTTGAGCTGCGCCTTGTGTCGCGCCAGCTCCCTGCTCACCGATCAGCCGGATAGGTCGCAGGAGCGGAGCGGCCCGGAGGGCGAGCGCAGCGTTCAGCGCGCAGCGCGTGCGCGGCAGCGCCCTGGTTCGCGTAGCGGCCGAGCGCCAGCGAGGACGCGGAGCAGGGCGGGCGGGTGGGCCAAGATCAGCGCGCAGAGCCGCCGAGCGCAGCGAGAAGGCGCAGCGCGCGTCAGGCTCAACTCAAGGCTTCGGCGACCGGCTCGACTTCAGGCCGACCGAGCCACGGTTCCCGAGCGCACAAGGACCGCCGCGGCGACGGCCTTTGGCTTCTACATGACGTAGAGCGTCAAATCAAATTCAGTGTCCGCATCATGAACGGGCTTTGGACCCTTGTGCACGGTCCGTCCGGCGTGCAAGCGATCACCCTCCGGACCGGTGTACCGACCCCGTGTGAAGATCGTCACAATCGTGTCTCATCAGCCTCCGGACTTGTCCAAAGCGCCCTGACCTGGGCGTGATGGAGATCACACAGCGCTGCGGACCGAGTAAGGACTAGGTTACGGATCAGCGGGTCGCCGAAGGGGTGACCCGTGGCGAGGATCACATCTGGTAGGCCGTAGGATTGCCGTCAATCGGCAAGGCTTGCGGCCGATTTCGCCCCCGGCTTGTGAACGGCTTCACGAGCAGGCCGGGCCACGGGGGCGGGTGTCACCCGTCGACGACGACGCCGGCGGACTACGACTAGCGGCGGAAAGGTGGCGGCGCGTGTGGACACGTACGTGCCGATCCTGGCCCTGGGTCTGATCGCGGCCGGATTCGCGGTCTTCTCGGTGGTCATCGGTTCGCTTACCGGTCCGAAACGGTATAACCGGGCCAAATACGACAGCTACGAGTGCGGCATCGAGCCGACCCCGCAGCCGGTCGGCGGCGGCCGCTTCCCGGTCAAGTACTACCTGACCGCGATGCTGTTCATCGTCTTCGACATCGAGATCGTCTTCCTCTACCCGTGGGCCGTCGCCTTCGACGCGCTCGGCTGGTTCGGGCTCGCGGAGATGGTCCTGTTCGTCCTCACCGTCCTGGTCGCTTACGCCTACGTCTGGCGGCGCGGCGGCCTGGACTGGGACTGAGAGGTACGGGTTCTGCGATGGGCCTTGAGGAGAAGCTTCCCAGCGGGTTCCTGCTCTCCACGGTCGAGGGGCTGGCCGGGTACATGCGCAAGGGCTCGCTCTGGCCGGCCACCTTCGGACTGGCCTGCTGCGCCATCGAGATGATGGCCACCGGGGCGGGCCGCTACGACCTGGCCCGCTTCGGCATGGAGGTGTTCCGCGCCTCGCCGCGCCAGGCGGACCTGATGATCGTGGCCGGCCGGGTCAGCCAGAAGATGGCCCCGGTGCTGCGCCAGATCTACGACCAGATGCCCAACCCCAAGTGGGTGCTTTCGATGGGCGTGTGCGCCTCCTCCGGCGGCATGTTCAACAACTACGCGATCGTCCAGGGCGTCGACCACGTCGTGCCCGTGGACATCTACCTGCCCGGCTGCCCGCCGCGGCCGGAGATGCTGATGGACGCGATCCTCAAGCTGCACGCCGAGATCCAGGCCATGCCGCTGGGCGTGGACCGGGAGAAGGCTGCCCGCGCGGCCGAGGAGGCGGCGCTCAAGGCGCTGCCCACCATCGAGATGAAGGGGCTGCTGGCATGAGCGGCGAGGAGTCCCGTCCGTCGGCCGGATCTGCCGGTGCGGTGTCCGCCTCGGGCGAGATCGAGCAGCCGAAGTCCCAGCCGCTCGCGGTGCAGGAGGCTGAGATCGTCGCCGTGCGGCGCGGGATGTTCCCGACGGCCGGCGGCGGCAGCGACACCTCCGGCTACGGCCGGCTGGTGCGCAAGATCGAGCTGCCGGGACAGTCCCCGCGGCCCTACGGCGGCTACTTCGACGAGGTCGAGAACGAGCTGTTCGGCGCGCTCGACGAGCAGGGCCTCGCGCCCGAGCTGGCGATCGAGCGCGTCGTCGTGCATCGCGGGCAGATCACCTTCCAGGTCCGCCGCGAGCACTGGGTGCAGGTGGCGCGCACCCTGCGGGACGACCCCGCGCTGCGGTTCGAGCTCTGCCTCGGGGTTTCCGGAGTGCACTTCCTGCACGAGACCGGGCGCGAGCTGCACGTGCTGGTGCCGCTGATGTCGGTCACCCACAACCGGCGCATCCAGCTGGAGACCACGTGCCCTGACAGCGACCCGCACCTGCCCTCGCTCTACGGCGTGTACCCGGCGGTGGACTGGCACGAGCGCGAGACCTGGGACATGTTCGGGATCGTCTTCGACGGCCACCCGTCGCTGACCAGGATCCTGATGCCGGACGACTGGCCCGGGCACCCGCAGCGCAAGGACTACCCGCTCGGCGGCATCCCGGTCGAGTTCAAGGGCGCCCAGATCCCGGCCCCCGACCAGCGGAGGGCGTACCAGTGACCATTCAAGCGGAGAGGGCGGCCGACGACATGTCAGACGCCGCGGCCAACGCGAGGACCGGAGCGCCGCTCGCGGCCGAGGAACTGAACGGCGACCCGTACGGCGCCGGCGACGAGGCCGCCGGCGGACGGGTCTTCACCATCACCGGCGGGGACTGGGACGAGATCGCCGACTCGCTCGGCGAGGCGCCGGAAGAGCGCATCGTCGTGAACATGGGTCCGCAGCACCCGTCTACGCACGGGGTGTTGCGGCTCATTCTGGAGCTTGAGGGCGAGACGGTCACCGAGACCCGAGTGGGAATCGGTTACCTGCACACGGGAATCGAGAAGAACCTCGAGTTCCGCAACTGGACGCAGGGTTCGACCTTCGTCACGCGGATGGACTACCTGACCCCGTTCTTCCAGGAGGTCGCGTACTGCCTCTCGGTGGAGAAGCTGCTTGGCATCGAGGAGCAGGTGCCGGACCGGGCCAGCGTCATCAGGGTCATGCTGATGGAGCTGAACCGGATCTCCTCGCACCTGGTGTGCATCGCCACCGGCGGCATGGAGATGGGCGCGCTCTCGGCGATGATCTTCGGCTTCCGGGAGCGGGAGCTGGTGCTGGACATCTTCGAGATGATCACCGGCCTGCGGATGAACCACGCGTACGTCCGCCCCGGCGGCCTCGCGCAGGACCTGCCGCCCGGCGCGGTGGACAAGGTGCGCGAGTTCCTGGCGCTGATGCCCAAGCGGATGAAGGACATCGAGGCGCTCTGCAACGAGAACGCGATCTTCAAGGGCCGCACCGAAGGGGTCGGGTACCTCGATCTGACCGGCTGCATGGCGCTGGGGATCACCGGACCGATCCTGCGGGCCACCGGCCTGCCGCACGACCTGCGCAAGGCGCAGCCGTACTGCGGTTACGAGAACTACGACTTCGACGTGTGCACGTGGGACACCTGCGACGCGTACGGCAGGTACCGGCTGCGCATGGACGAGATGCGCGAGTCGCTGAAGATCGTCGAACAGTGCCTTGACAAGCTCAAGCCCGGCCCGGTCATGGTCGAGGACAAGAAGATCGCCTGGCCGGCCCAGCTGGCCCTCGGCGGCGACGGCATGGGCAACTCGCTGGACCACATCCGGCACATCATGGGCGAGTCCATGGAGGCCCTGATCCACCACTTCAAGCTGGTGACCGAGGGCTTCCACGTCCCGGCCGGCCAGGTGTACGTCGCGGTCGAGTCCGCGAAGGGCGAGCTCGGCTGCCACGCGGTCTCGGACGGCGGGACGAGGCCGTACCGGGTGCACTTCCGGGATCCCTCGTTCAACAACCTGCAGGCCACCGCGGCGATGTGTGAGGGCTCGATGGTCGCGGACGTCATCGTCGCGGTCGCCTCGATCGACCCCGTGATGGGAGGGGTGGACCGGTGACGGACGTCTTCATCGGCCGGAACCCGAACCTGCCCGGCGCGAACACCACCGCGCCGGCGAATCAGACTTCGTACGCCGACGCGCCGGAGGTGCGTGAGCGCTTGGTCAAGGACGCCCAAGCGCTCATCGCGCGTTACCCGCAGCCGCGTTCCGCGCTGCTGCCGCTGCTGCACCTGGTGCAGTCGGAGGAGGGCTACGTCACCGGCGACGGCGTGCAGTTCTGCGCCGAGATGCTGGGGCTGTCCACCGCCGAGGTCTCCGCGGTCTCGACGTTCTACTCCATGTACAAGAACAAGCCGGTCGGCGACTACCACGTCGGGGTGTGCACCAACACGCTGTGCGCGGTGATGGGCGGCGACGAGATCTTCGCCACCCTCAAGGCGCACCTGGCGGTCGGCAACGACGAGCGCACCGCGGAGAGCCAGGGCGAGCGGACGCTGACGCTGGAGCACATCGAGTGCAACGCGGCCTGCGACTTCGCCCCGGTGATGATGGTCAACTGGGAGTTCTTCGACAACATGACCCCCACCACGGCCGTCAAGCTGGTCGACGACCTGCTGGCCGGGGAGGAGGTCACCCCGAGCCGCGGGCCGGCGCTGTGCCGGTTCAAGCAGACCGAGCGGATCCTGGCAGGGTTCGAAGACGAGCGGCCGGACGCGGTGGACGCGGGCGGCCCGGCCGGCCCGGCGACGCTGGAAGGGCTGCGCCTGGCGCGCCAGGAAGAGCTGGCGGCGGGCGATCAGGGCTCGAACGGCGGCGTCAATGGTCAGGGCTCGAATGGTCAGGGCTCGAACGGTCACGGGGCGGAGGCATAGTCGATGAGCAAGCTCTCCCCGGTGCTTTCGCGTGCGTGGGACGATCCGCGTTCCTACACGCTCGAGGGCTACCGCAGGCACGACGGCTATCAGGCCATTCACAAGGCCCTGGCCATGCCGCCGGACGACGTCATCAAGCTGGTCAAGGACTCCGGGCTGCGCGGCCGCGGTGGCGCCGGCTTCCCGACCGGGATGAAGTGGTCCTTCATCCCGCAGGGCGACGGCAAGCCGCACTACCTCGTGGTCAACGCGGACGAGTCCGAGCCGGGCACCTGCAAGGACATCCCGTTCCTGCTCGCCAACCCGCACGAACTGATCGAGGGCATCGTGATCGCGGCCTACGCGATCCGCGCCAGCCACGCCTTCATCTACCTGCGCGGCGAGGTCGTGCACGTGCTGCGCCGGCTCCAGGCCGCGGTGCGCGAGGCCTACGCGGCCGGCTACGCCGGAAAGAACATCCTCGGATCAGGGTTCGACCTCGAGATCGTGGTGCACGCCGGAGCCGGCGCGTACATCTGCGGCGAGGAGACCGCACTGCTCGACTCGCTGGAGGGCTACCGCGGCCAGCCTCGGCTGCGCCCGCCCTTCCCGGCCATCGAGGGCCTGTACGCGAGCCCGACCGTGGTCAACAACGTCGAGTCGATCGCCTCGGTGCCCGCGATCCTGCGGCACGGCGTGGACTGGTTCCGCTCCTTCGGCACCGAGAAGTCGCCCGGCTTCGTGCTCTACTCCCTGTCCGGGCACGTGAACCGGCCGGGCCAGTACGAGGGCCCGCTCGGCGTCACGCTGCGCGAACTGCTCGACCTGGCCGGCGGGATGCGCGGCGGGCACCGGCTGAAGTTCTGGACGCCCGGCGGCTCCTCGACCCCGCTGCTGACCGAGGAACACCTCGACGTCCCGCTGGACTACGAGAGCGTCGGCGCGGCCGGCTCCATGCTCGGCACCCGCGCGCTGCAGATCTTCGACGAGACGGTCTGCGTCGTGCGGGCCGTGCTGCGCTGGACCGAGTTCTACGCGCACGAGTCCTGCGGCAAGTGCACCCCGTGCCGCGAGGGCACCTACTGGCTGGTCCAGGTGCTCAAGCGGCTGGAAGCCGGACAGGGCAGCGAAGAGGACCTCGACAAGCTGCTCGACCTGTCCGACAACATCCTCGGCCGGGCCTTCTGCGCCCTCGGCGACGGCGCCACCTCGCCGATCACCTCCTCCATCCAGTACTTCCGGGACGAGTACCTGGAGCACCTGCGCAGCGGCGGCTGCCCCTTCGACCCGGCGCTGTCCACCGCGTGGGCGCCCGCCATGGCCACGACCGGAGCACGCGCATGACCGTGACCACGAACACTGTGCCGAATCAGGGCGGGAGCGCCGACGACGCGCCCGCGGTGCCCGAGGGCTACGTAGCCGTGACCGTCGACGGCGTCCCGACGATCGCGCCGAAGGGCGAGCTGATCATCCGGGTCGCCGAGCGGCTCGGCATCGCCATCCCGAGGTTCTGCGACCACCCGCTGCTCGACCCGGTCGGCGCCTGCCGCCAGTGCCTGGTCGAGGTGGAGGGCCAGCGCAAGCCGATGGCCTCGTGCACCACGACGGTCACCGACGGCATGGTGGTCAAGACCCAGCACGCCTCCCCGGTCGCCGACAAGGCGCAGCAGGGCGTGATGGAGCTGCTGCTGATCAACCACCCGCTGGACTGCCCGGTCTGCGACAAGGGCGGCGAGTGCCCGCTGCAGAACCAGGCACTGTCCAACGGCCGCGGCGAGAGCCGGTTCGAAGGGCAGAAGCGCACCTTCGCCAAGCCGATCAACCTCTCCACGCAGGTGCTGCTGGACCGCGAGCGCTGCGTGCAGTGCGCGCGCTGCACCCGCTTCTCCGAGCAGATCGCCGGCGACCCGTTCATCTCGCTGATCGAGCGCGGCGCCAGCCAGCAGGTCGGCGTCTCGGTGGCCGGGGACCAGGAGTTCAGCTCCTACTTCTCCGGCAACACGGTGCAGATCTGTCCGGTCGGCGCGCTGACCGGCGCGGCCTACCGGTTCCGCGCTCGGCCGTTCGACCTGGTCTCCTCGCCGAGCGCCTGTGAGCACTGCGCCGCCGGCTGCGCGCTGCGCACCGACCACCGCCGCGGCAAGGTGCTGCGCCGGCTGGCCGGGGAGGACCCCGAGGTCAACGAGGAGTGGAACTGCGACAAGGGCCGCTGGGCCTTCCAGTACGCCACCTCCCGGGACCGGATCCGGCACCCGATGGTGCGCCGCAACGGCGTGCTGACCACCGCCTCCTGGCCGGAAGCCCTCGACGCGGCGGCCGTCGGACTGCGCGCGACCCGCGGCGCCGCCGGCGTCCTGCTCGGCGGGCGCAGCACCCTCGAGGACGCGTATGCGTACGCGAAGTTCGCGCGCATCGCCCTGGACACCAACGACATCGACTTCCGGGCCCGCCCGCACTCGGTCGAGGAGGCCGAGTTCCTGGCCGCGCACCTGGCCGGAAAGAGTCCGGTCAGCGGCGGCAAGCTGGCGCTGACGTACTCGGAGCTCGACCACGCCCCCGCGGTGCTGCTGGTCGGGTTCGAGCCCGAGGACGAGTCGCCGATCGTGTTCCTGCGGCTGCGCAAGGCGGTCCGCAAGTCGCGTACGGCGGTCATCGCCATAGCGCCGTTCGCCACCCGCGGCCTGACCAAGCTGAGCGGCACGCTGCTCAAGGCGGCCCCGCACACCGAGCCGGAGTTCCTGACCGCGCTCGCGGCCGGCACCGAGGAGGCCGGACTCGACTCCGCCGGGCTCAACGCGGCCAGGCTGCTGCGCGAACCGGGCGCGGTGATCCTGGTCGGCGAGCGGCTGGCCTGCGTGCCTGGCGCGCTCAGCGCGGCGCTGCGACTGGCCGAGGCCAGCGGCGCCAAGCTCGGCTGGATCCCGCGCCGGGCCGGAGAGCGCGGCGCGATCGAGGCCGGCGCGGTGTACAACCTGCTGCCCGGCGGCCGTCCCGCCGAGGACTCGCGGGCCCGCGCCGAGGTCGCGACGGCCTGGGGCGTGCGCGCGCTGCCGACCCTCGACGGGCGCGACAGCGACGCGATCCTCGCGGCGGTGCGCGCCGGCAACATCAGGGGCCTGCTGGTCGGCGCCGTCGACCCGGACGACCTGCCCGACCCGGCCGGCGCGCTGGCCGCGCTGGACGCCGCCGGGTTCATCGTCTCGCTGGAGCAGCGGCCCTCGGCCGTGACCGAGCGGGCCGACGTGGTGCTGCCGGTGGCCGCGGTCGCCGAGAAGGCCGGGACCTTCCTGGACTGGGAGGGGCGCCCGCGCACCTTCGAGGCCGCGCTCTCGCCCGAGGCCGTGCAGACCGTGGCCGGCGGCATGTCCGACCTGCGGGTGCTCAACGGACTCGCCGACGCGATGGACGTGCACCTCGCGCTCCCGGACGTCGCCTCCGCGCGCCGCGAGCTGGCCTCGCTCGGCGGCTGGGACGGCATCCCCGCTCCCCGCCCCTACGCGCTGGCCCGGCCACTGCCCGCGCCGGCCGCCGGACAAGCGGTCCTGGCGACCCATCACCTGCTGCTCGACGACGGCCGGCTCCAGGACGGCGAGAAGCACCTGGCCGGCACCGCGCGTCAGCCGGTGGTGCGCCTGTCCGCCGCGACCGCTGCCGAGATCGGTGCGACCGAAGGTGACGCGGTGTCAGTCTCGACCGACGCCGGCTCGATCACCCTGCCGCTGGCGATCGACGCGCTGCCGGACCGCGTGGTGTGGCTGCCGACGAACTCGCCTGGCTCGCATGTGCGCGCCGCGCTGAGCGCGGACACCGGCGCGGTGGTCACCATCGCCCGCGTCGTGCCGGACACGCTCCTCGACCCGGCCGCGCAGGCCGCACCCGAGGGCGCGCTCGCGGCGAGCGCGACCGCGAGCGTCGCGGACGTTCCCAGCCAGCCAGGTCTCGAAGCTTCAGGCCAGGCGGAGGTGGAGGGCTGATGCCGCAGTTCCCCGACAACGCGACCAACTGGCTCCTCGGGAGCTTCGACACCCACATCCCGTGGTGGTTCATCCTGGTCGTGATCAAGGCGATCGCCGCCTTCGCGATCCTGGTCGTGCTCACCCTGTTCAACATCTGGTACGAGCGGCGCATCGTCTCCTTCATGCAGATGCGCATCGGCCCGAACCGGGTCGGCCCGCAGGGCCTGCTGCAGTCCCTGGCCGACGGGGTGAAGCTGGCGCTCAAGGAGGACATCGTCCCCAAGAACGCCGACAAACCGGTGTTCTGGCTCGCCCCGCTGCTCTCCGCGATCCCGGCGTTCCTCGCCATCGCGGTGATCCCGTGGGGGCCGAAGGTGTCGATCTTCCACCACTGGACCACGCTGCAGCTGGTGGACCTGCCGATCGGCGTGCTCTACATCCTCGCGATCTCCTCGATCGGCATCTACGGGGTCGTACTCGCCGGCTGGTCCTCGGGCTCGACCTACCCGCTGCTCGGTGCGATGCGCTCCTCGGCCCAGATGATCTCCTACGAGGTCGCCATGGGCCTGTCCTTCGTGGGCGTGTTCCTCTACGCGGGCACCATGTCCACCGCGGGCATCGTGAACGCCCAGCAGCACGGCTGGTACTTCTACATGCTGCCGCTCTCCGCGATCATCTACATCATCGCGATGGTCGGCGAGACCAACCGGGCCCCCTTCGACCTGCCCGAGGCCGAGGGCGAGCTGGTCGGCGGCTTCCACACCGAGTACTCCTCGCTCAAGTTCGCCCTCTTCTTCCTGGCCGAGTACATCAACCTGGTCACCGTCTCCGCGCTGGCCGTCACGATGTTCTTCGGCGGCTGGCGTGCGCCGTGGCCGATCACCGCGTGGTGGTCGGGCGCGAACGGCGGCTGGTACCCGATGATCTGGTTCCTGGTCAAGCTGCTGATCTTCGTGTTCGTGTTCATCTGGCTGCGCGGCACGCTGCCCCGGCTGCGCTACGACCAGTTCATGGCCTTCGGCTGGAAGGTGCTGATCCCGACCTCGGTGATCTGGCTGCTCGTGGTCGCCACCTTCCGGCAGCTGCGCAACGCCGGGGACCTCGACCGGGCGCACGCCATCCCGATCGGCATCGGCATCGCGGCGCTGTTCCTGCTGCTGGTCGCGCTGCTGGAGATCCGCGAGCGCAACCAGATCCGGCGCACCCCGCCGCCGAGCGTGCCCGCGTACGAGCCGCTGCTCGGCGGGTTCCCGGTGCCCCCGATGCCCGGGCAGAGCGTTCCGCCCGCTCCGCGCCGGCCCCAGTTCGCACGTACTGCGGCCGAGCCCGCGCCGGCCCTGCCCGGCACCACCGCCGAGGAGGCGAGCACCCGATGAGCAGTGACGAGAAGAAGCAGAAGGGCCCGGGCCCGCTGGCCGGGGTCGCCGGCTTCGGCGTCACCTTCGCCACCATGTTCAAGAAGCCGAACACGGAGCAGTACCCGGAGGAGAAGGTTCCGACGGCGCTGCGCTTCCACGGCCGCCACCAGCTCAACCGGCACCCGGACGGCCTGGAGAAGTGCATCGGCTGCGAGCTGTGCGCCTGGGCCTGCCCCGCCGACGCGATCTACGTGGAGGGCGCGGACAACACCGAGGAGGAGCGCTTCTCCCCGGGCGAGCGGTACGGCAAGGTCTACCAGATCAACTACCTGCGCTGCATTCTGTGCGGGCTGTGCATCGAGGCCTGCCCGACCCGCGCGCTGACCATGACCAACGAGTACGAGCTCGCCGACACCAGCCGCCAGTCGCTGATCTACACCAAGGAGCAGCTGCTGGCCGGGCTGACCGACGGCATGGTGCCCCCGCCGCACGCGATGCAGCCCGGCACCACCGAGAAGGAGTACTACAAGGGCCAGGTCACCCGCGCCTCGGACGAGCAGCTGGCCGAGTACGCGCGTGAGCAGGCGGCCGGCACGGAGTCCGCGCGCGCCGACGCCGCGCCCGCGCAGACCGAGCCGGAGGCGGTGCGATGAGCGCCGGGCTTCTCGCGGCGCAGGCGGCCGGAACGCACCTGCTGGCCGGGCCGGTCACCTCCACCGGCGGCGGCGAGACCTTCCTGTTCTGGCTCGGCGCGATCATCTCGGTGCTCGGCGCGCTCGGCCTGATCTTCTCCAAGAAGGCCGTGCACTCGGCGCTGTGCCTGTGCGCGGTGATGATCTGCCTGGCGCTGTTCTACATGGCGCAGGGCGCGGTCTTCCTCGGCATCGTGCAGATCGTCGTCTACACCGGCGCGATCATGATGCTGTTCCTGTTCGTGCTGATGCTGATCGGCGTCGACGCGGCCGAGTCGCTGACCGAGTCGATCCGCGGCCAGCGCTGGGCGGCGGTTCTGGTCGCGGTGTGCTTCGCCGCGATCCTGCTGGGCGTGTTCGCACACGCCAAGCTCGGCCCGTTCGCCGGGATGGACCAGGCGAACGCGGCGGCCGGCGGCAACGTCCCCTCGCTGGCGCACCTGCTGTTCGCCCGCTACTTCTGGGCCTTCGAAGTCTCCTCGGCGGTGCTGATCACCTCCGCGATCGGCGCGATGGTCCTGGCACACCGCGAGCGGGTCACCGCGCGCAAGACGCAGAAGGAGCTGGCGGCGGACCGGTTCAAGCGCTACGCGAAGGACCCGAGCGTCATCGTCACTCCGCTGCCGAACCCCGGCGTCTACGCGCAGCACAACGCGGTCGACACCCCGGCCCTGCTGCCCGACGGCAGCATCGCGCCGCTCAGCGTCAACCGCACGCTGCGCGCCCAGGGCGAGCTGCGTGACATCAAGCCGCTGCCGGTCCCGCTGCCGCGCGAGGGCACGAACGGCGGCGCCACGAACGCGGGCGGCGCGACCGGCGCCCACGCCGACGGCGCGAACGGCTCCGGCCGGCACGAGGAGGTCGAGGCATGAACCCCGACAACTACCTGTACCTCTCGGCGATCCTGTTCAGCCTCGGCGCGCTCGGCGTGCTGATCCGGCGCAACGCGATCGTGGTGTTCATGTGCATCGAGCTGATGCTGAACGCCGCCAACCTGGCCTTCGTCACCTTCTCCCGGATGCACGGGCGGCTCGACGGCCAGATCATCGCGTTCTTCACCATGGTGGTCGCGGCCGCCGAGGTCGTGGTCGGCCTCGCGATCATCATCACCGTCTTCCGCACCCGCCGCTCGGCCTCGGTCGACGACGCCAACCTGCTCAAGTACTGAGAGAGGGACAGCCGACGATGCCACCCTCGACTTACGCCCCGGTCGCGGCGACCGGCGTCTTCACGCTGACCGCGTGGGTCGTCGCGCTGCCGATGATCGGGGCGGCGATCCTGCTGATCGGCGGGAAGCGCACGAACCGGTGGGGCCACCTGCTCGGCTGCCTGGCCGCGCTCGGCTCCTTCGCCCTCGGCGCGGTGCTGTTCTTCTCGCTGCTCGGCAAGGCCGGCGACGCGCGCTCGTACGACCAGCACGTGTACACCTGGGTCCCGGTGCCCGGCTTCTCCGCGGACGCGGGCTTCCACCTCGATCAGCTCTCGATGACCTTCGTGCTGCTGATCACCGGGGTCGGCTCGCTGATCCACATCTACTCGGTGGGCTACATGGCCCACGACGAGAACCGGCGCAAGTTCTTCGGGTACCTGAACCTGTTCCTGGCCGCGATGCTGGTGCTGGTCCTCGCGAACAACTACCTGCTGCTGTACGCGGGCTGGGAGGGCGTGGGCCTCGCCTCGTACCTGCTGATCGGGTTCTGGCAGCACAAGCCCTCGGCGGCGGTCGCGGCGAAGAAGGCGTTCATCGTCAACCGGGTCGGCGACATCGGCCTGTCCGTCGGCGTGATGCTGATGTACACCACGTTCGGCGGCTTCGCGTTCAGCGACGTGTTCAACAAGGCCTCCACCGCCGACCGCAACACGATCCTCGGCATCGGGCTGATGCTGCTGCTGGCCGCGTGCGGTAAGTCGGCGCAGTTCCCGCTCCAGTCCTGGTTGCTCGATGCGATGGAGGGCCCGACCCCGGTCAGCGCCCTGATCCACGCGGCAACGATGGTGACCGCGGGCGTCTATCTGATCGTCAGATCACACGTCATCTTCGACCTCTCGCCGAACGCACGCCTGCTGGTGACCATCGTCGGCGCGATCACGCTGATGATGGGTGCGATCATCGGTTGCGCCAAGGACGACATCAAGAAGGCCCTGGCCGGTTCGACCATGTCGCAGATCGGCTACATGGTCCTGGGCGCAGGCCTCGGCCCGATCGGCTACGTGTTCGCGATCATGCACCTGGTCTTGCACGGCTTCTTCAAGGCCGGGCTGTTCCTCGGCGCCGGCTCGGTCATGCACGGCATGAACGACGACGTGGACATGCGCCATTACGGCGGCCTGCGTAAGTACATGAAGATCACCTGCTGGACCTTCGGCTTCGGCTATCTGGCGATCATCGGCTGCCCGCCGTTCTCCGGGTTCTGGTCCAAGGACAAGATCATCGAGGCGGCGTTCGCCCAGGGCGGCACCTCCGGGTGGGTGCTCGGCTGTACCGCGCTGCTCGGCGCGATGATCACCGCGTTCTACATGACCCGAGTGATGCTGATGACCTTCTTCGGCGAGAAGCGCTGGGTCCTGGACGAGCACGGGCATGAGCCCCACGCGGCGGAGCCGCATAGTTCCCCAGAGCCGCACGAGTCGCCGAAGACAATGACCATCCCGATGATCATTCTCGCGGTCGGCTCGGTTGCCGCGGGCGCGCTGTTCAGCATCGGCTCTCCGTTCGTGAACTGGCTCGAGCCGGTCACCGGCCGGGCCGAGGGCCACTCGCCGATCAACACGGTGGCGCTGTCCCTGATCACCCTGGCGGTCGTGGCGCTCGGCTTCGCATACGCCTGGCGGCTCTACGGCACCAAGGCCCGTCCGGTTCCGGCCATCGCCCCGGCCGGATCGCCGCTCACCCGCGCGGCCCGCCGCGACCTGTACGGCGACGCGTTCAACGAGGCGGCCTTCATGCGCACCGGGCAGTGGCTGACCCGACTGCTGGTCTACTTCGACCTGCGCGGCGTGGACGGCGTGGTCAACGGCGTGGCCGCGGGCCTCGGCGGCTCCTCAGGCCGGTTCCGCCGGCTGCAGAACGGCTTCGTCCGCTCCTACGCCCTGTCCATGTTCGGCGGCGCGGCCCTGCTCGTCGTGGCCCTGCTCCTGGTCAAAGCCTGAAAGGACGCGCGCGCATGTCTTCCTTCCCCTACCTGAGCACGACGATCGGGGTGCCGCTGGCCGGCGTCGCCGCGATCGCCGTGCTGCCGAAGGGGCGCGCGGCCCTGGCCAGGCCGATCGCGCTGCTCGCCTCGCTGGTCAGCCTCGGCTTCGCGATCGCGGCCGCGGTCGCGTTCAAGACCGGCGGCCCGCGCTTCCAGCTCGCTGAGAAGTACGCGTGGATCCCCACCTTCCACATCGACTACGCGGTAGCCGTGGACGGCGTGGCCCTGGTGCTGATCCTGATGACCGCGGTGCTCGTGCCGGTGGTGATCCTCGCCTCCTGGCACGACACCGAGACGCCGCAGGACTCCCCGGCCGAGTCCAAGCGCTCGGTGCGCAGCTTCTTCGCGCTGCTGCTGGCCCTTGAGACGCTGATGCTCGGGGTCTTCGCGGCCACCGACATCTTCCTGTTCTACGTCATCTTCGAGGCGACGCTGATCCCGGCGTACTTCCTGATCGGCTCGTTCGGCGGGGCGCGCAGGTCGTACGCGGCGGTCAAGTTCCTGCTCTACAACCTGCTCGGCGGCCTGCTCATGCTGGCCGCGGTGATCGGGCTTTACGTGGTCGGGACGCGCTCGGCCGTCGGCGGCACGTTCAACTTCGAGACCCTCTCGAAGGCCGTCGCCAGCGGCAACCTGAACATCGCGAGCGGCACGGAGAAGTGGCTGTTCCTCGGCTTCTTCGTGGCCTTCGCCGTGAAGGCGCCGCTGTGGCCGTTCCACACCTGGCTGCCTGACGCCGCCTCAGAGGCGACTCCGGGCACCGCGGTGCTGCTGGTCGGCGTGCTGGACAAGATCGGCACCTTCGGGATGCTGCGGTTCTGCCTCGAGCTCTTCCCGCACGCCTCGCACTACTTCACCCCGCTGGTGCTGGTGCTCGCGGTGATCAGCACGATCTACGGCGCGCTGCTGGCGATCGGCCAGACCGACATGATGCGGCTGATCGCGTACACCTCGGTCTCGCACTTCGGGCTGATCACCATCGGGGTGTTCGCGCTGACCGCGCGCGGCGAGGTCGGCGCGACGCTGTACATGGTCAACCACGGCCTGTCCACCGGCGCGCTGTTCCTGCTCGCCGGGTTCATGGTCTCGCGGCGCAGGTCCGCCTCGATCGACGCCTACGGCGGAGTGCAGAAGGTCGCGCCGTTGCTCGCGGGCACCTTCCTGGTGACCGGCCTGTCCTCGCTGGCGCTGCCGGGCCTGTCCTCCTTCGTCTCGGAGTTCCTGGTCCTGGTCGGCACCTTCGAGAAGTACCCGGTCGCCGCGATCATCGCCACCACCTCGATCGTGCTCGCGGCGCTGTACATCCTGTGGCTGTATCAGCGCACGATGACCGGGCCGGTGGCCAAGCCGGTGGAGGGCTTCCGGGATCTGAACCCGCGCGAGCTGGCGGTGATCGGCCCGCTGCTTGCGCTGATCATCGCGCTCGGCTTCGTGCCCAGCATCCTGACGAACTACATCAACCCGGCGGTCAACCAGATTCCGGCGCAGGTGCAGATCACGAACCAGGCGCCGCACGGCGCCGGTCAAGACAGTGTCGCCCAAGCGAATGGGAGCGGGCAGTGATGTCGTCGTCCATCCTCGCCGCCGCCACGACCGCGTCCACCACCGCGCCGTTCACCGCTCCGCACGTGGAGTGGGGCAAGCTCTCGCCGATGCTCATCGTGCTCGGCGCGGCGACCGTGGGCGTGCTGGTGGAGGCGTTCGGGCCGCGCAAGGCGCGTTACCGGCTGCAGGTCGGGCTGACCCTGGTCGCCCTGGCCGCCGCGTTCGCCGCGGTGATCGCGCTGCACAACACGCCGGGCAGCATCGCCGCGGCCGGTGCGGTCGCGGTCGACAAGACCACGCTGTTCTTCCAGGGCACCATCCTGGTCATCGCGTTCATCGCGGTCCTGGTGATCGCCGAGCGGCGCACCGAGGGCGGCCAGGACGCGTTCGCGGCGCAGGGCGGTTCGGTGCCCGGCTCGCAGCAGGAGCGCGAGGCGGTGCGGGCCGGCTGGCTGACCACCGAGGTCTACCCGCTGGTGCTGTTCTCGATCGGCGGGATGCTGCTGTTCCCGGCCGCCAACGACCTGCTGACGATGTTCGTCGCGCTGGAAGTGCTCAGCCTGCCGCTGTACCTCGTCTGCGGGCTGGCCCGCCACCGCCGGCTGCTCTCCCAGGAGGCGGCGCTCAAGTACTTCCTGCTCGGCGCGTTCTCCTCGGCGTTCTTCCTGTACGGCGCGGCGCTGCTGTACGGATACGCGGGCTCGGTGCAGCTCTCGGACAGCGACCCGAAGAACCCGGGCATCGCCCAGGCCGTCGCGGCGCACGCGCACGGTCCGGCGCTGCTGTACACGGGCATCGCGCTGCTTGGCATGGGCCTGCTGTTCAAGGTCGGCGCGGCGCCGTTCCACATGTGGACGCCCGACGTCTATCAGGGCGCTCCGACCCCGATCACCGGCTTCATGGCGGCCGCGACGAAGATCGCCGCGTTCGGCGCGCTGGTGCGGGTCCTGGACGTCGGACTGGCCGGTTCGATCGACGTGTGGCGGCCGGTCATCGAGATCGTGGCGATCCTGACCATGGTGGTCGGCGGCATCCTGGCGCTGACGCAGCGGGACATCAAGCGGCTGCTCGCGTACTCGGCGATCCTCAACGCCGGTTACCTCATCATGGCTCTGGTCTCGACCGGCCGCGACGCGCTGGCTTCGCTGCTGTTCTTCCTGCCGGTGTACGGCATCGCGCTGGTCGGCTCGTTCGCCGTGGTCACCCTCGTGCGCGACGCCGGCGGCGTCGAGGCCACGGACCTGTCCCGCTGGGCCGGCCTGGGCAAGAGCGCGCCGATCCCCGCGGCGCTGATGTCGGTGTTCCTGCTGGCCTTCGCGGGCATCCCGTTCACCAGCATCTTCGTGGGCAAGTTCGCGGTCTTCCAGGCGGCGCTCGCCGCCGGCGCGCCGCAGCTGGTGATCGTGGCGGTGCTGGCGAGCGCGGTGGCGGCGTTCTTCTACCTGCGCGTGGTCGTGGTGATGTTCTTCTCCGACCCGCTGCCGGACGGCCCGACCATCGCCAACCCGTCCGTGGCGGTCAAGACCGCGCTCGCGGTCGCGGCGCTGGCGACGGTCGCGATGGGCGTCGCGCCGGCGGTGCTGCTGCACCTGTCCAACGCCGCCGCGGTGCTCGCCCGATAACCGTCGTCGTCACGGCGGCAGAGGATCCGATCCTCTGCCGCCGTTTCGCGTAACCCGGCCCGGACCGGTGCACCGGTATCGGAGCGGATGCATTAGCGTGGACCCGACGTGAGCAGCGACGGCAGTGAACGGAAGGCGAGAGTCGTGGGCGTGCAGGTGGCGACCGAGCCGTTCCGGCTCGCGGTGACCGACCCGGCGCTCGAACAGCGCATTCGCGACGGACTCGGCGCGGTCGAGGAGCTGCTGCGGGCCTCCGCGCGCAGCGATCACCCGTTCATCGCGGAGACCGCGAGCCACCTGGTCAACGCGGGCGGCAAGCGGTTCCGTCCGCTGCTGACCCTGCTCGCGGCCGAGTTCGGCGACCGCACCGCGCCCGGTGTCGTCCCCGCGGCCGCAGTCGTCGAGCTGACCCACCTGGCCACGCTCTACCACGACGACGTGATGGACGAGGCCCCGCTGCGCCGCGGCGTGCCCACGGCCAACGCGCGCTGGGACAACTCGATCGCGATCCTCACCGGCGACTTCCTGTTCGCCCGCGCCTCGCAGATCCTGGCCGACCTCGGACCCGAGGCGGTGCGGCTTCAGGCGGAGACCTTCGAGCGTCTGGTGACCGGTCAGATCAACGAGTGCATCGGACCGAAGGACGGGCAGGCGGCGATTGACCACTATCTCAGTGTGCTGGTGGACAAGACCGGCTCGCTGATCGCCACCAGCGCCCGCTTCGGCGCGCTGCTGTCCGGCGCCCCGGCCCCGGTGGTCGAGACGCTCACCCGCTTCGGCGAGGTGTTCGGCGTCGCGTTCCAGCTCTCCGACGACGTGCTCGACATCGCCAGCGACTCGGACCAGTCCGGCAAGACCCCCGGCACCGACCTGCGCGAGGGCGTCCCGACCCTGCCGACGCTCTACGCCCTGGCGTCCACGGACACCGAGTCGGCCCGCCTGCGCGAGCTGCTGTCCGCGCCGATCACGGACGACGGCCTGGTCCTCGAGGTTCTCGCCGCGCTGCGCGCCCACCCCTCGATCGACCAGGCCCGCGACACCGTGGCCCGCTACGCCGACGAGGCCCGCGAACTGCTCGCCTCGCTGCCGGACAACTCGGCGAAGGACACGCTGCTCGCGCTCTGCGAGATCGTCAGCTCGCGCACGGTCTGAGGCCGAGCGGTCCGGCGCCGGCGGACCTGGCCGAGCGAGTCGTACGTCAGCAGCACCAGCGCCAGCCAGACGATCGCGAAGCCGATCCACTCCGTGCCCGGCACCGCCTCGTGCACGATGAACACCCCGCAGGACAGCTGCAGGATCGGGGTGAGGAACTGCAGCAGCCCGATCGTGGAGAGCGGCAGCCGGTTCGCGGCCGCGGCGAAGCACATCAGCGGGATCACGGTCACCAGGCCGCAGCAGGCCAGCAGCACCGTTACGGTCCAGTGCGCGTGCCCGAAGGTCGCCGTGCCGCGCGCCTGGAGGAAGGCGAGGTAGCCGAGGGCCGGCAGGAACTGGAAGGCGGTCTCCACCGCCATCGACTCGGCCGCCGGGACGCTCGCGAGCTTCTTGAACAGCCCGTAGCTGCCGAACGAGAACGCCAGGATGAGCGCGATCCACGGCACCTGGCCGTAGCCGACGACCAGCTCGACGATCGCGGCCGCGCCGACGCCGACGGCCGCCCACTGCACCGGCCGCAGCCGCTCGCGCAGGATCAGCACCCCGAACAGCACGGTGACCAGCGGGTTGATGAAGTAACCCAGTGAGGTCTCGACGACGTGGCCCTTGTTGACCGCCCAGATGTAGACGCCCCAGTTCACCGAGACCAGGATGGCGGCGCCGCACAGCAGAAAGACCTTGCCGGGGGTGTGGCGCAGCTGCTTGATCCAGGACCAGTTGCGCCGGACGCCGAGCAGCACCGCCATCACGATCAGCGACCAGGCCATCCGGTGCGCCAGGATCTCGGTCGCGCCGGCCGGCTTGAGCAGCGGCCAGTACAGCGGGAACAGGCCCCACATCCCGTACGCGGCCAGGCCGAAGATCAGACCTTTGCGGGATTCCTGGCCGCCGGCGGGATTGGTCATAGGCACTAGGGTACCGCGAGTATTACGGTCGGTTCGTCTCGTTAAGAGACCGTCCGGTACGTGACGGACCAGTGGGCGGGAGGGCGCTCTTCAGCGCGAAGCGCGTTAGCCGTAAGCGCAATCACAACCCGGCGAAGCGCGCCGACTGGCTGTCCAGTTGAGCGAGACAAGGACATCCCGCCGCCGGTGGCCGCTACTCCTCTTCCTCGTCGCCCTCGCCGCCGTCGCGCGGGAGCAGCACGTACGACGGGTTCGACATGGCCAGGTAGCCCTCCATCTCGCCGACCATGCCCTCCACCCGCATCCGCGCGCCGGGCTCGATGCCCGGAATGCTGCGGCGGCCGAGGAACACCAGCGTGATGCCGCCGGTCTCGTCGTACAGCTCCGCTTCGAGCGCGGGGGAGCCGGAGACCGGGCCCACGTACACCGAGCGGACGCGGCCCTCCAGCGTGGCCCGGTTGCGCCAGCGCACCGACTTGATCGGGATCGGCGTGCCGGTGTCGACGGCCTGCGGCGGGCACTCGGCGTCGAGCAGCAGCTTCTTGGTCGCCCGCGCCGGCCGCGGCCGCGCCGCGCCGAGCGCCCCGGACGCCATCGCGCCGTTCGACGCGCCGCCCGCGCTCCCGCCGCCGCGCCGGGCCTCGAGCTCCTCGATCGCCTCGGCCACGTCGAAGGGCACGATCATGGCCGCGACGTGCGGCAGCTTGGAGACCGCGCCCGCGATCGCGTCGGCGGTGCGGTCGTGCAGCAGCCGGCTGGTGGTGTGGAAGGAGCGGCGCGGCAGCAATATCGTCACCTCGGAGTCGAACTCCTCGGTGGTGCGCGCGGCCAGCTCCACCGACGCCCGGCGCAGCCGCCGGTCTGGCACCTCGATGATCTCCAGCGGGACGTCCGCGGCCACCGACGATTCCCAGGTCTTGCGCAGGATCTCGGCATGCTTCGAGTCGATCATGAAATGCACGGCGCGCAGCTCGACCGGGTGCAGCGAGCGGGCATATCGCAGCGCCTTGATCACCGCCAGGTCCACCGAGTCGACCAGCACCAGGACCGTGTTGCGGGTCAGCGTCGGCAGCGAGGCCGAGGCCGGGGCCTGGGCCAGCGCGGCGGCCTCGCGGCGGTAGCGCTCGTTCAGCTTGATCAGCGCGAACACGCCGATCGGGAAGATCACTACCACCATCCACGCGCCCTCGGTGAACTTGAAGATCGCGAAGATGACCACGACCGCGAACGAGGTCACCGCCGCGGCGCCGTTGATCAGCAGCTTGATCCCGCGGTTCTTCTCCTGCCGGGTGTAGTGGTACTTGAACAGCCCGGACGCGGCCATCACGAAGCCGGTGAACACGCCGATCGCGTACAGCGCCACCAGCTTGGTCAGGTTGCCCTGCATCCCGATGATCAACGCGAGCGAGAGCGCGGTGAGCACCAGGATGCCGTTGGAGTAGGCGAGCCGGTGGCCCCGGTGGGTGAACTGGCGGGGCAGGAACGAGTCGCCGGCCACGAAGGAGGTCAGGAACGGGAAGCCGCTGAACGAGGTGTTGCCGCCGGTGTAGAGGATCAGCGCGGTGGCGATCTGCACCACGGTCAGCATCACGTCGCCGAACGCGCCGTGCCCCCAGATCAGGCTGGTCAGCTGGGCCAGCACGGTCGGGTTGCCGTTCGCGTACGGCATGCTCTGCGAACGCCAGGCCAGGATCGAGATGCCCAGCACCAGCGAGCCCAGGATGGTGGCCATGATCGACATGGTGATCCGGGCGTTCTTGCCGGCCGGCTTGCGGAAGACCGAGACGCCGTTGGAGATGGCCTCGAGCCCGGTCAGCGAGGAGCCGCCGTTGGCGAAGCCGCGCAGCATCGCCGAGATCGCGGCGAAGCTGAACACCCACTGGGTCTGCGTGCCGAGCTGGAGCACGCCGCCGAAGTGCGTGTCGTGCAGGTTGTTCGCCTGGTGCAGGTTGCCGGTGGCCAGCTCGACGAACCCGGCGAGAACGGTCAGGCCCACCAGCGCGATGTACACGTACGCGGGGGCCGCGAACGCCCGGCCGGCTTCACGCACGCCGCGCAGATTGCCGTAGGCGAGCAGCAGCACCACGGCGATGGAGATGTAGATCTTCCAGCCGTTGATGTCGACGCCGTGGCTGATCGACAGGTACGAGGCGATGGCGTCGGTGCCGGCCGAGATCTGCACCGCCACTGTGACGATGTAGTCGATGAGCAGGGCGACTGCGGCGATCTGGGCGATCCGCGGGCCGAAGTTCTCGCGCGCGACGACGTAGGAGCCGCCCGCCTTGGTGTAGTGGGTGACGACGTCCCGGTAGCAGAGCGTCAGCAGCACCAGCATGCCGAGGATCACGCCGGTGATCGGCATGACCAGCATGAAGCCCAGGACGCCGAAGTACGGGACGAGCTGGGTGAGCATCTGCTCGGAGCCATACGCCGAGGAGGAGATGCAGTCGATCGCCATGATGCCGAGGGCGACCGGGTTCGACAGCTTCTCCTTGTGCAGCTGGTCGTTGACCAGCGGCTTG
>Ga0070741_10007351_pt1 | contig 22842 bp, 24 predicted proteins | sample Coa_R1_4_FD_66440 | JGI IMG/M metagenome (GOLD analysis project Ga0070741, IMG submission 66440) | Surface soil microbial communities from Centralia Pennsylvania, which are recovering from an underground coalmine fire - Coalmine... | ecosystem: Environmental > Terrestrial > Soil > Unclassified ... | reverse complement strand
TCTTCGGCGTGATGCTCAGCACCGCGGGCGTAGACGTATTCAAGTACGAGACCGGCTCCGGCTTCAATCCCGCACGCGTCCCCGGCACGTTCACCGGTGCGTGGAACTGCATCCAGTGGCGCTACGACGGAACGAACCTCTACGCACGCGTCAACTCCGGCGACTGGGTCTCGGTCGCGAAGGCCGTCGGGTGGGGCGGTTTCTCGAGCGCGCTGCCGTTCACGCTGGGCTCGAGCGCGTACGGATCGTTCTTCGACGGCAAGGTCGAAGAGGTCTGTCTCTGGAAGTCGACGCCGTCCGCGGCCGATCTCGACAACGAGCTCGATTACCTCAACGCATGTTACGATCTCTCGCTCTAGGCTGGGTCATGGCCACGACGAAGACGAACGGACAGATTGCGTACGAGGCATTCGCCAAGGCGATCGGCACCATCGACAAGAACGGCGAAGCGACTCCGCCTTGGAGTGGCGCGTCGAGGAATCCGAAGTGGGCCGAGTCCTGGGAAGCTGCCGCCGCTGCCGTCCTCGCCGCGAACACGTCGCCGACGCAGTAGTTCCTACGCTGACCCTGCATGGGTCGCCCCGCCAACCCGAATCTCCCGTCGCCGACGTACACGCCTCGCACGTGGGCAACCGATGCGGCCTATCCCGGTGGCTCCGACCCGTGGAGTCTGCAACCGAACAAGGTCGAGCCCGCGAGTCCCGCGGAGGGCTTCGTGCCGGCGACGGGCGCGTCCGCCGAGGAAGTGAACAAGCTCTTCGCCGACGGCTTCGACACGCAGGCGGACCAGAAGACGTACGAGCAGGGGCTTCGCGACGGCGCGAATGCGTACCTGCAATCGCTCGTCGACTACCTCGCTCAAGGCCCTGCGCTTCGATTCGGCCAGTCGACGACGGGGCCGCTCACGAACCCCGCGCGCATCCTCTTCAACAAGGCGACGCGAGAATGGTGCGCTTCGGGTCCGCTCACGACGGGCGGCACGACGAACACGTCCTTCTTCTCGAGGACCACGGACTACCGCACGTCGTGGAACGTCACGAACGAGATCGGCGCGGGCGCGCAGATCGTCTGCTGGAACGGCGCTTGCGCGATCGATCCGAACGGCAACATCGTCATCCCGGGCGCGGGCAACGCATCCGACGGCGACAAGGTCACCGAGTACAACGGCGCGACGTGGACGAAGCACGCAGGCGTCTTCTCGCCGAACCTGCTCAATCCCGACGTGACGTACGACCCGATCTCCGGGAACTGGATCGTCGCGGGCGCGTCGCTCGCCGGCACGCTCTACGTCTACACGAGCACGAACCGCTCCGCGTGGACGTCGCGCACCGCACCCGCGCTCACGTGGAAGAACGCGATCCTCGGATCCAACGATCTCGGCACCGTCGTCATGATGTGCCCCGCTTCGCTCCTCGGCTTCGGAACGGGCAGCACCGGCCAGGTGAGCTTCTCGTCCTCGACGGACGGAGGCGTGACCTGGACCGCGGAGGACTTCCACACGCTGACGTTCGCGTCCTCGGGCACGTCGCCGTATCTCGGACGACCGAAGTGGACCGGCACGAAGTGGATCGTCGTCGCCAGCAACGCGACCGATCTGAAGACGTACGTGCTCACCTCGCCGGACGGCGCGACGTGGACCGTCGTGGCGACGCTCACCTCCGTCGCGATTACCAACGTCGCGTGCGTCGGCGAGCTCATCGCGGGCGTGACCTCCACGGGGCGCGTCATCTTCTCGACCGACGATGGCGTGACGTGGCAGTGGACCGACGAAGACGTCTCGACGTGGAAGGTCATCCACGCGGGCGCGGGCCGCTTCATCATGAACGGCTCGACGGGCGCGGTGTTCGTCGGCCCCGGCACGGGCACGGGCGTCGGCGCCGTTACCTAGTCCTCGTGGGTGAGATATCTCGCCCTCGTCTTCCTCGCCGCGTGCGCTCCTCGTCCCGTCGACATCGGTTACCACGGTTCCGACGATGGCTACGTGAAGGCGCTCGTCGCGGCCAACACGTGGAACTCGACGTGCGACGCTGAGCTCGTCGAGGTACACCACGGTGACGGCGACGTCTCGCTCATCGAAGAGGAAGGGATGCCCGGCGGTGACGCCTACGGCGAGACCGTTTGCGAGCGGCTCGTGTTGACCGTGCTCGGCCCCGAGGAAGCCGTCCGCATCAAGTTCATGCGCGGCTACCACGCATTGCCAACGCTCGCGCACGAGTTCGGCCACGCGCTCGGGCTCGCGCACGAACCCGCGGGCATCATGCGTCCCGGCGTCGATCAAGATGCGCTCGACGGCGAGTTCCACATCGCCCCGGGGATGATCACGCCCGCGGACTGTGCGCGGGTTCGTTAGGTAACGATGCCGCGACGAGCGTTCTCGTTCGCTTCCTTCGCGGCGTTCGAGGCGAGGATGCTCGAGATGACGACGGCACCAAGCCAGCAGAGTGGCCACGTGACGAAGCCCACGAGCACGAGACAGAGCGCGATGTTGATGCCGGTGACGAACCAGTAACCGAACATGAAGAGGAGACCTGTCCCGGTTCTCCCCGCATACATGTGACCGATGCCGAACGTCTGAAAGAAGAGCCCGGGGAGAATCTCGAGCATCACGGCGGTGCTTGGACTCTTCGCAGCGATGGCGAGCGTTGGTGTTGGCGGTGGCGCTCCGTACGGACCTTGCTGGTAGTACATCCCTCCAGGATATGACGGGAACCCCTGTCTAGTCATCCACCCCAGGGTGTACGACTAGACGTCCTATTCTCCGGCATGGGTGCGGCCCGAGACGCGTTCGTCGTCCAGTTCCCGGAGTTCACGAACACGAACGTACCGCTCGTGGAAGCGATGCTCGCCGCGGCGCTCCTCGAGATCGACACGGACGTATGGGGATTGAAGGCGACTCAGGGCCAGTGGTACCTGGCCGCACACAAGCTCGCGCTCTCGCCGTTCGGGAACAACGCGAAGATGATTCCGACACGGAAAGTCGGCGACGGTCCCCACGGGGAAACGACGTACGGCACGCACTACGACACGCTCGCGCGTCAGGTGGCCAGCGGCTTCCGCGTGGCGTAGGAGCGCCCGTGGCCTTCCGCATCCGCGACAACGATCACGGGTACAAGGAGCTCGTGAAGCGCGTCTTCGCGTTCGGCGCTCCGAAGATCACGGTCGGCGTGCACGCGAAGGAGGGCGCGGAAGCGCATGAGGGCGGACCGGCTGGTGTCACGCTCGCCGATGTCGCGACGTGGAACGAGTTCGGCGCGGGCACGACGCCGGAACGCTCGTTCATCCGCGCATGGTTCGACGAGAACCAACCGCGCATCAAGGAAGCGATTCGACGGCTCCTCACGCAGGTCATCGAGGGGAAGATCTCCGAGGACATCGCGCTCGAGCGACTCGGACTCTGGATGCAGGGGGAGATCCAGAAGAAGATCGCCGCGGGCATTCCGCCGCCGAACGCCGCACGCACCATCGAGAAGAAGGGCTCGGACAAGCCGCTCGTGAACACCGGCCAGCTCCGGGCCGGCATCACGTTCGAGGTGGAGGGTCCGGCCGGGAAGCGGAGCGCGGACGTGAGCGTCACCGACGTCTCCGGCAAGCAATGGGACGTGAAGCAGCGGAAGAGCGGCAGCCTCGGGTACAAGCAAAAGCCTTAGATCTCCCGCAAAAACCGATACATGCGCGTGCCTAGTCTCCTCACGAGACTGATATGGCCACCGCCATCCCGAAGACGGAGCTCGCATCGCTCATCGCGACGCTCACGGCGTTCCCCGCCGAGCGAGTGATCTGGTCGGGCGACCAACAGCCGTTCCTCGGACCGGACACGACGGGCGCCATCACCGGACTCGTCACGCTCAACTGCTCCGCGCGTCGAAGCATCGGTGTCGACGAGGAAACGCGCTCGTACCCAGACCCGAACACGACCGTCATCGACACGAAGGGACAGCGCGCCCTCACGATCTCCGTGCGCCTCGAAGGCTACGCAGAAGACGAAGCGTTCGACCTGCTCGAGCTCCTCCGAACGGAGATGGGCCGCGAGGAGAATCGGGCGACCCTACGCGCCGTCGGTATCGCGTTCACCGAAGCCGCACCGGTGCAGATGCTCAACGGCACCGAAGACAACCGCGCCACCTCCGTCGGCCAGGTCGACCTGATGTTCAACCAGACGGTCACGACCACGAAGACCATCTCGCAGCCCGGCTACATCGAATCCGTCGACATCTCCGGCGACGACACGACCGACCTCAACACCACGCGCGTCCCGACTTTCGACGTACCACCAGATTCCTAGCCTCCTTCATGAGGCTTCTCGCAGTACTCGCACTCTTCGTATCCGTCTCGGTTCTTCTCCCGGTGATTGCCGACGCGGCTCCGACGAAGAAGCCGGACATGGTCCTCGTCCGCAAGGAGATCGACCTGACGCTACACGCGGACACGGGCTTCACGAAGGACCAGCGCGTCGCCATCGATCGCGCGGCCGACGAGTGGAAGAAGCTCTCGAGTGGACGCGTGCGCATCGTCATCGCCTACGACCTCGACTTCAGTTCGGCGTCGAACCTCCGCGAGCACAAGGCCGCGAAGCACTCGATGATGATCTCGATTCCTTCGTCCGCGCCACTCGTTCAAGCCGCCGACGACATCATCGCCGACCGCTCCGGACATCCGAGGGGGTCTATCGCCGTCGAGGCGTTCACGTTCGCGCCGCCGTCGTCGCCGGTCGTGATGATCTGGATCGTCGCGGATCGCGTCAGCCCGCAGAAGTATCGGCAGGTCGTGCAGCACGAGATGGGTCACGGCATTGGCCTCGACGATCTTCCGAGCGTCGCGAAGGACATCATGTCCGGCGCGGACCTTCCGGGCTCGCACGCCGGCGAGTTCACCGATGCCGATCGCGCGCTCTGTCGCACGGCGCGGTACTGCGACTAACCGCTCTTCGACCCGAGACGCCTACCGACCTCGAAGAGACGCTTCCAACTCGCATCCCAATCGGCCTTCGCTTTCGCGAGTTCGGACGCTGCCGCCTCATGCACTTCGAGCTTGGCGAACGCCTCTTCGATGTTCGCAAAGCCAGGATCTTCGACGGCCTTGTACGCGGCGAGCGCCTTGGCTTCCTTCCGGCGCTCTCGAACCTCTTCGATGGCCCAGTCGGCGAGCTTCGTCGCGATCGTCGTCACGACTGCCGTGATAGCGGCCACGAGAATCGCGCGAGCTTCCGGCGAGACATTGTCGTTTCTCATGCTCATGAGCGCTTCGAGAGTAGTTCGTAGAGTTGCCGTCCGACGGCGAACGAAGAGAAGCCTCCGTCCTCGCCGACACCAGCGGCCTGCATCGCACTCTCGCCATCGAGACCGTCCGCGCTCATCGACACGCCGACCTTCTGCATGAGGAGCGAGTGCAGGTCTACCTGCGACGTCCCGTCGTAGAGCGGGAACACGATTCGCGTGGGCTTCTTCTGCCCGATACGGTCGACACGGCCGACGGCTTGCCGATAGACGACCGGGTTGCACGCCGGGTTCTCGTGCCAGACTTCGTCGGCGAAGTAGACGAGGTTGTTCAGGCCGGTCTGCACCGTGATCGGATTCGCGAGGAGCACGCGCCGTTTCTTCGCGATGACCTCTTGGTTGATCCACGTCTCGCGCTTCGCCGTCGGCACCTTCGACGGAATGAGGATCGAACTCTTCACGCCCGCGTGCTTCTCGAGGAGACGCGCGAGTCTCGGTAGGAGCTTCACGTGCCACGCGAAGACGATGACGTTCCGATCTTCCTTGGCCGCGGCCGTGACGAAGTCGACGAGCCACTTCTCCTTCGGGAGCAGCGTGTCCGCCGGGAGCGGCTCGGCCTCCGCGACCAGGTCGCCTCCGGCGGTCTCCGGGTAGCGGATCTCGTAACGCCCATCCTCCGTGTTGCCGACGTCCTCCGTCGCCAAGTCGAGGTACGCCGGCATCTCCGCCATCGCTCCCCAGAGCTTGCCGGCGAGGTCTTCCTTGAATCGGTCGGCCGTGATGCGCTGCATGAGGAGGGTCTGAAGGCGACAGAACTCGGAGTTCTGCTTCGCCTCGGGCTCGACGCTCTCCGTCGTCTCCGTGCACTTCGGGATGTCGATCGCGAGATCCGTCTTGTGCAACGTCACCGCCATAGGCAGGAGGTACCGCAGGAGGAAGAGCGGGAGCACGCCGGGCGCGTCGCCGATCATGCGCTCCGAACGCTCGACGCGGTCGCTCATCGAGCCGTACTCGACGACCTTTCCGGTGTCGCGATCACGGTCCTCGACAAGCCGCTTCCGGTAGCCGTAGCGATCGATGAAGCGCATGCGCTCGTCGCGCGAGAACTCGCGCCGGAAGTCTTCGGAGAGCGCCCACTGGTTCGTGAAGAGGGACTCCGCGTAGCCGTTCATGACCGTGCCGGTGAGGAGGAGCGTCGGAATGCCGAGGCTCGTCAGCCGATGCGCCGAACGCTCTTGCGCGCTGCCATCGGTCGCGTACTCGTGGCCCTCATCGAGGATGAGGAGGTCGAAGAGTTCGGGATGCCGCTTCGCGATGAACGTGGCCAAGGGGAAGCGGCGCGGCTCCGGTATTGCCTGGTAGAGCGGCTCGCCGCATTCCTTCGATCGGCCGAGCGTGTCCTTCGCGAGGAGCGCCCACGCGGCGATGGCCGTCTTGCGATCTCCGACGATGTGACCGTCGATCGTGACCTGGCCTTCGTCGTTCCTCTTCGCGTTGCAGCATCCCCACCCACGAACGGGCTCGCCGGTGCGAAGGTGCTCACGCCACTCCGTCCACTCGTCCCATTCATCACGCTCGAGGTATCGGTACGGCTTGTACTTCCGCTCCGCGTCGAGCGCCTTGAACTCTTCGATGTCGACCTCGGGCAGCAGGAATAGGAGCGTGCGCGCGACGTCGATCTCCGTCGACGAATACGATTCGCTCTTCACGCCACGCGCGTAGAGCTCCCGCGCGACACCGAGCACGACCTCCGGCACCGGGTCGGCGATGAGGAACATCTCGAGCGCGTGCAACGATTCCGTCGACCCTTCCGCGAGGAGCGCATCGAGCACACGATCCAGGTTCCCGCGCGCGACGAGTCTCTTCCACGCACCGTCGTCGACGCCCTTCGCCTTCCACCGCTCGGCCGCGGCCAGGAGTGGCCCGCGCGCGATCTGACGGAGGCTCACGTCCTCGGGGAAGCAGTGGAGGAGGTCGACGCCCAACTGGAGCACCGCGCGCCCGAGCGGTTTCTTGTAGACGATCCGATTCCCTTCGCACCGCGAGCGCTTCTTCGCGTGGTCGACGTCGCCGGCCGGGACCGCGCCGCATCGTCCGCACCGCGTCACGCTCGCGTACGCATGCCCGAGCTTCGCCGTCTCGCGCGAGAGGATGGCGATGACGGGCTCGTCGGTGTCGTCGGCCGCGAGGCGCTGCACGTCGGCGACGTCGCCGAGCACGACCGCGCGCACCCACGGCGTGACCGCCTTGATCTGGTCCTGCCACGACGTGAGAAGGTGCGGCGGACACATGACGAGCGCGCGCTTCGAGTCGACGGCACGAGCAGCGGCGAGCGCCACGGACGTCTTGCCCGAGCCGATCTCGCCAAGCACGTACGCCGCGCTGCGCGACTTCGCGCGAAGCAGCTTCACCGCCGCCATCGTCGCGTGCTTCTGCGCGTGGAAGAGCGGACGCGCGAGTTCCGGTAGAGCGATCTCATCCTCGGCACGCGACGCATCGTGGAGCACCGGACACTGCCGGAGCATCACGTTCATGAGCCCGCGGCCGTAGATGCGGAGCAGGTCCGCCATCGTCATGTCGTCGACACGCGTGGCCGAGGTGGGCTCGATCTCGGGCTTCACCGTCACGTACCGCGACGTCGACAGATCGAGCACCGTCGTCACGAGCTTCGGTTGCTGCACCTGGACGAGCGCTTTGACGTTGCCCTCCTTGTCGCGCTTCTCATCGACCGTGCGGAACTCCTTGTCGAAAACACCCTTTACGAGAATCTCGGGGAGGGGAGACGAGGGGTCATCGGGCGCGAGGCGTGCGCCATTGAAGATGCCGGCTGCGATGCCCGCGGCGATGTGCGCGCTTCGGGGCGGCATCGCAAGGGGGTAGCGGCGCACGAGAAGATCGTCGAGCGTGCCTTCGGGGACGATGCCGGGCACCGGCGCTCGCTTCCCTCCGCGCTCCGTCTGCATCCACGGCGACGTCGCGGCGAGGAGCGCCTTCATGTCGAGCGGACGGATCTTCCACTCGGACAGGGCGTAGGAGTGCGGCGTTCCTGAGGGCAGCGAATACGAGACAGTCTCTATGGCCGTGAGGTCCACGGCATCGAGCGCGGCGAGCGTGTCCGCGTCGGCCGCCCACTTCACGACGTCGTTGACGATCGCCGGGTCCGGATCCCAAAGCGGCGTCTCCCTCTTCGTCGCGAAGAGCGCCACCTGCTTGTACGCGGCGAACTCGTCCGCCGGGAAGCGGAAGCACGAGAGACTCGTGAAGTGCGTGGCGAGCGTTGTCGCGGACGCCTTCAAAGCATAGAAAGGAACAAGGAAGACAAGCACGCCATTCGCGGCCAGGACATCGACGAACCTGGCAAGAAACTTCTCTTCGAGCCGACCGTGCTCCGGGTCGAGGTCGTACGGAGGGTTGAGGTAGAGCAGGGACACGCCGTCGCCGCGGAAGTCCGCCTTGAACGCGTCGCCGTGGAGCGCGTTCTCGCTCGAGCGCCAGTCGGCGAGGTCGCGCACGTTCTTCTTCAGCGCTTCGTGCCGCGTCTTCTCGAGCTCGACGGCGTAGACGCTCGTGTGCCGAAGATCGTCTCCGTGCACCGCGCGCATGAGAGCGAGGAGCGCAGCGCCATCGCCTGCGCACGGATCGAGGTACGACGCGCTCGGGCCGGCATCGAGCAGACGCGCGATGAGCGGGACGACTTTCTCGGGCGTCGGGTAGTAACCTCCGACGGCGACGGATTCGAGCCTAGCCATTACGCTGCCCTCGACGACGGCGCTTCGTCCGCGGCGAAAAAGATCCGAACTTGCTCCGCGAGAAAGGTTTCGAGAGTCTCGTGCGACGAGTGAAAGAGGAGACCTGGACCGAAGCCGGCAACCTCGGTGTTCACCTCGCGGAACGCGCCGCCGGTCCCCCACGTCCGCGCCCACGAATCCGTGCGTGAGAACGAGGCAAGGCCTTGATCGAGTGCGTTCGCAAGCACCTGCACCCAGAAGCGCGGGTCGGGAACGAGCGGACACCGCGTCCGTCGATCGAGGTATGCGATGAAGAGCGCCGCGAGCGCGCGGACATCCTCTTCTCGGTCCTCCGGGACGCACTCCGGCACGGGAACGTCGAGCGGCTTGAGCCACGTGCGCGCGGGAAGGATGATGAACTTCACGCCGGCCGGATCGACCATGCCGGGATCGAGCGCGAAGAGTTCCGGCGCGAAGATGTCGACGCGCGTGCCCTTCGGCGTGCGCTGCCACGCGCACTGGAAGCCGGCGCTCTTGAGCACCTCGAACTTCTCGCGCCCGCGATAGCCAGCTTCCGCCTTGCGTCCTAGACGCAGGTTCGCCACGAACGGCCGGAGCTCGTTGTCCGTGCCGACGAACGACATGAAGACGGGGCGCTTCGCATCGTTCCCCGACGGCCAGAGGGACTCGGCGATGACGTGCGTGAGCATCATCGCGGAGAACGAGCGCCCTTTCCCTTCCACCTTCGGTTGGATGACGAGCTCGATCATTGCCCTCGTGCCTCCGGAAGAACGAAAAGACGACGCCACGTCTCCCACGCACGCGCGACCGCGCCGGTGCCTGGGAAGATGTCGACGAGTTCGTCATCGGGACGCGCACCGAGCATCTCGAAGACCCAGTGGCAAACCTTCTCGGGCTTCGCGCCCGCGAGCCCTCGCTTCAGCGAGATCGGGCAATCCAGCCAGTCACGAAGCGGCTGCGTGCGGCCAGAGACGACGGGCTTTCGGAGCGCCTTGACGTAGACAGGCTCCCACGCATATGCGACGGGGACGTTCCTCTTGAACGCGGCGAATGTCTTCACCCACGCCGCGACGCGCACGTCCGACGGAAGAAGAGGCAGCATGGTCGGCATCGCCGGCACATGTGAATGAAGCACCCACCCGTCGAACTCGTGCTCGAGCCGTTGGACGAGCGCAACATGATCAACCTCTCCGGCGTAGTCCGGGTGACCCTTGTAGAGATGCGCGCATCCCGGGTACGGCGGATCGGCGTAACCGATTCTCACGCCGCGTCTCCGACGATGGCCGGCAACGCGGCGAGCGCCATCGGCATTGCCGCCGGGGCGAGTTGGAGTGCGACCAGACCTCCCTGCGTAGAACCGGCGACGGACCAGCCCGCTCTGCGATAGCAGCGACCAGGATCTCTCTTCCGCCTCGTTTTTTTTGTGTCGACGAAGGTGATGAATCCCTGCTTCGGAGCGACTCCGAAGAACGCTCGCGTCGCCGCAACGGCTTCGATGATCAACTCACTCGAGAGGTGCGGGGACTCGTTCCGGAAGCACGAGCACACCCAGGCCCCGGGCCACGCGTGACGTACGTACTCGCCGAACGGCCACGAAGTGATCCAGAGCGCGTCGGCGTTCTCCGTGAGGAGGACGAGGCACCGTCCCGGCGGAACGAACTGCGGGGAGCCGACCTTCTGTCGGTTGTAGTGTCGGTCGGCAATCGCACGTGCTCGAGGGTCCGCACGATTCGACAGGTGCCATCGCTGCTGCGCAGGGCGTTCCTTCACGCCGTCCTCCGCATCGCGAGCCAGTACGCGTCTTCCCACGTGTCGCCGACGACCGTGTCCTTCAGCCACGGCGCGCTGATGCTCCACTTGCCGTCACTTCGTCGCGTGACCTGCATGCGTAGACTCCTCGTGAGCTTGTCCGTCGGCGCTTCGCCGGGAACCTCGTCCGCGAGCTCGATGGGCGGCTTCTCTTTCAACGGGCACGTCTTCCTCTTGCATGGGTGCTTCCCGCGGCAGGCGGGGCACGTGTCGATGCCGTCGTGTCGTCGTCGATGCTGCGCCCAGTGGTTCGCCGGAATGGCGAAGCCGCACGTCAAGCAAAGTCGGAGTCGGTAAGCGCCATGTCCGCCGCGGCTCACGTGCCGGTGGGCGGCTCGATCGTCGTCGGTGTCTCCGGCGTGCTCGGCACCGGGACCGACGGAGGCTTCGCGCTCTGCGGGCCGCGCTGCTCGATGACCGACCACTTCCCGCCGCGCTTCGGTCCCCAGATGAACCAGGCGTAGTCGGTCGCATCCGTCCCGCTCCCGTTGAATGACGGACGCTTCTCGAGCGTGTGCATGTCCGGCTTGCCGAACTCCGCACGCAGCGCGCGCCGCACCTTCGGGACGAGATAGTTGAGGCGAAGGAGCATGACGACGGTGCCCTTCTTCCCGGCGACTGTCAGCGCCTTCCGGATGAAGCGTTCGGCCAACCCTCGATCGGTCACGGGGCCGTACGGCGGGTTCGCGATCACGAGGTCCGGCGTGCCGTCGGGCTCCCACGTGAGCCAATCCGCGAGCTCCCACGCGATGCTCGCCGCGCGCGTCGCTTTCGCTTGCTCGAGGAGCTCGGGCACGATCTCGATGCCGCGCACGTCGGCCTTCGGCGCGCGCTCGGCGATGCGCGCCGCGATGGCGCCCGTTCCCGCGCCCGGATCGATCGCGTAGCCGTCCCACTCCGGCCCGATGCCGAGCACGTCAAGGACGGCGTCGATCGCCCACGTCGGAGTCTCGTAGAAGTCGTGCTCGTGTCGCTCGAGCCCGTTGCGATTCGTCGCGCTCATCGGCGCCCCCTCGTGCTCCTCGCGCTGCCCGCGCGTGCGCGCTTCTGTCTCTTCTCGTACCGGATGCGCGCAGCGCGCTCGGCTCGACGGAATCGAGGACTCGTCACGCGCAGGCGACGACGGTTCTCGTTCGTCCGCGCGTGGTGACACGGCTTGCACTCGCCGTACGGCATCCCGGGCGAGCTCTTGCAACCGAGCGAACGCCTGTAGAAGTCCTTCAGCCCCTTGCGCTTGCCGCACGCGGGGCACGTCTTCTTCCACGCACTCATTCGCGCGCTCCGCGGTCGGCGACGATGAAGAGGACCGTGCACAACGCCAGCCACACGACGAACAGCCCGTCGGCGTCGCTCATCGCGGATATCCCGACGGCGCGGGCTGCGTCTCCGGGCCGGCCTCGGCCGCCTTCACGGCTTCGTAGACCTCGTGTGCGATCGCCTTCGACGCATCAGCCCACGCACGCTTGATGTTGATCGAGAGCGCGTCCCACGGCGGCATGTCACGTCCGTCGAAGGTCTTGCCGCCCGTGCTCTTCGCGTACGCCTCGTAGCCCTTCTTGCCGAGACTGCTTTCCACGAGGGAAGCTAGATCCCAACTATCACCGTGTTAGTACGTCTCCACGTCCGCTGCCGTGGCACGGGACGCAGACGCACGAAAGCCCCGACCACGCGAGCGGCCAGGGCTTTCCGAAGGTTCACGTCGCCGGATTACGTACCGGCAGTCGCGAGGTCGACGCGGCGCATCGCGACGGGGTGCTTCTGGCGGATGCCAGCGTACTTGCCGTGGCAGTGCGTCACGAACGTCATCGCCGAGAACTCCGGCGCGAACTGCTCGAAGTCGAGCGGGATGAAGACGTCGAAGACCTTCGGATCGTTCGGGTAGCAGAGCCCGCGGTGCTTGCCGGTCGCGCCCGCCGCCGAGAGGCGGAAGTTGTCGACGCTCAGGGAGCGAAGACGTGCGATCGTGCGGAGCGCGTACGACGCGACCGAATCGTTCGCGAGGTACTGCGCGGTGCCGTTGACGATGACCGCCATCGGCGTATCGAGCAGCACGCCGATCTCCGGCGGCAGGAACAGGTCGAACTTCTGGAAGAGGCCCTTCGTCGCGAGGAACGCCTCGTCGACCATCCCGCGGATGTCGCTGATGATGCGCATCGGCGCGAAGTTCACGTGCGCGGGGTTCACCGAGTCGAACCAGTTGCCCGGCGTTCCGGTCCACGCCGTCGACATCGTGTCGTGGATGAGGCCCTTGAAGCCGCCGTACGTCTGCGTGCGCGAACCGAACACGGTCTTGTCGAGGAGCGTCTCCATCGACTGACGCGTGAGGAGGCCCTTCTCCGTGTCCGGCTTCACCTTCATGAGCGCCGCGGCACGGAGCTCTTCGACGGTGACCATGTACTTCGCGCCGAACGAGCGGATCTTGCCGAGCTGCTCGTCGCCCTTCACCTCTTGGGTCGGGAAGTCCTCGGTCGCGAGGTTGTCGAGGAACTTCGCCTCGCCGAACCCGTCGATCTCGAACCAGCGGTGCGAGGTCGCGCCGAGCGGAATGCCGCCGGACTTGATCGGGCAGACGTTCCGGAACTTGAGCTCCGGATACTCCGCGCGAATGACCTCCGCGTGCACGTACTCGAGCTCGCGCGAGAACGCCGCGGTCTCGCCTGCGTCGAAGCGGTCGCCGCAGTCGTGCTTGATGATGTTGAGGTACTTGCTCATGGTCTTTCTTCGAGGAGGGTCGTCGGTCTCGGTGTCTGGTTGGGAATTACGGGCCGACCGTGAGGGTCACTGCCCACTTGCCGGCCTGCTTCATCGCCACGGCCGCGACGCGCTTCGACGCCGTCGTCGCCGCGGAGATCGCCGTCGGTCCCGTCCCGTCGCGGAACGTGAGCGTGTGCGCGTTCTTCGTGCCGTCGGCGAACAGGTTGAGGACCGTGCCGTCCGGGAGCGACGCGGGGAGCGTCACGGTGGACGCCGCGGCCGTCGCGAGCAGCTCGAACATCTGGCCGTCGCGCGCCGTCGCGGGCACCGCGAAGTCGTTCGCGGCCTGCGCGATGCCGACCGGTGCGAGGCGATCGCGCCGCGCGGTCATGTCGACCTCGATGAGCACGAGCGTCTGCGAGTCGCCTTCGGTCGTCGTCGACGCGACGGGCGTGCCGGCGTACTTGAGACCCGCAACCTCGTAGACCTCGGCGTCCGCCGCGTCCGTGGGGCCGGCATCGGTGAGCTTGCCGCGGTTCGTCGCCGTGGTGTCGTTCGCGTAGACGTTGCAGTCGGTCAGGTCCGCGATGTTCGCGGCCGTCCCCTGGAACTCGGCGTAGATGATGCCCTCGCGGAGGACCGGAACGTAGTCGTCGATCTGCCACGAGCCGTCGCCCGAGTCCGTGACCGCCTTCGCGTCGCGGTACATCGTGATGCCGACGCGCTTGCCGTTGCCACGGAAGCCGCGCAGCTTGCCGGTCGCGGGGTTGAGCTCGGCGATGCGACCGGGAGGAATCGACTCCTCGGCCTGGTAGCGACCGACGACGCAGTCCTGGCTCACGACCTGCCCGGCGAGTGCCGCGACGCGATCGAGGTTGTAATTCATCTGGGGCATGTGCGTTCTTTTCCGAGGGTAGGTGGGAGCGTCGTGTGACTACTTCTTGGTCAGCGCGCCCTTCGGCACACCGCCCTTCGCGGCCTCTTCGTCGCGCTTCTGCTTCTGCTCGAGCGCCTCGTCGAGCACGCTCTTCGTCTGCGTGGGCGCACCGGCCGCGGGCGGCGCGGGGTTCGTCACGACCTGCACGCCCGCGAGCGCGCCGCGATCCTTCTTCACGGACTCGACGGCGAGGTCGAATCGCGCCGAGACGTAGTCGTCGCTCTTGCCGTCGAACGTCGCCGCTGCGTCGAGCTTGGCGAGCGCCGCCGTACGCACTTCGCGGTCCGTCTTCCCCTTCGGATCGAAGTCCGCGCCGAGGATGGTCCGCGCCGCGTCGAGTAGCTCGATGCGCTTCATGACCTTCTCGTCGACCGACTTCTCCGCGGCGTCCGCGCGAGCCTTCTCCTTCGCCGTGTCCGCCTTCGCGGCATCCCGCTCGGCTTCGGCCTTGTCCGCGCGGCTCTTCTCGCCGTCGGCGGACGCCTTCGCGGCATCCCGCTCCTTGCGCGCGTCGTCGCGCTCCTTCCGGATGGCATCTGCGTCCGCGCGAGCGGTGTCGAGATCCTTACGGAGGGCGTCTTCGTTCGTCGGGGCGTCGGTGCGCGTGGCCATGTCGGGAAGATAGGCCGCGTCGTCCGAGTACCCTCGCGGCGCGCCCCTCTCATACGATGCGCCGTCCAGAAGTCTCACCGCGCGGCCAGCACGGCCCCAATCCGACGGTCCGAGCGCCGCGTGGTTGCCCTGGATGTTCGTCTGGATGGCGTCGTAATGCTCACCATCGTCGGTCTCTCCCTCCTCATCGAGAAGGTCGACCGTGTAGCCCATCGAGAGCTCGACCCCTCCGCCGTCCTTCTTCTGCTCGTCGATCCACTCGAGGGCGCCTTCGTCCTTCACCACTAGGCTCGCCGCGAGGAAGTCTCCGTCGCGGTGGACGTCGTCCCCGACATGGCCCACGGCGACGTCGCTCCAATTCGACGGCTCGACGAACGCCTGATGCCCGATGGTGACCGCGACGCCCTTGAAGGAGTCGATGGCCTTCTTCGAGAACACGTCCTCGGGGCGGCGGAGTTCCTTGTGGTCGCCGTAGTCGAACACGCCCGTGCGCGTCAGGCGTGCCGAATAACGGACGCTGCCGTCGCCGAGGACGGTCTTCGCGTCGAGTTTGCCGGTGAAGTCGAATCGAGTCGCGCGAGCCACGCAGAAGGGTAGAGAAGCCGAGGGCGCGATGCGGAGGTGCTAGCGCGATATCGAGTTTGGAATATCTACTAGCACCATATCAACTTTAGGTTTTTATTCAGATTGCACCGGTTTTAGGGGGCCGGTGGGATGGTTGACCTCAAAACACGACAGGTCTGTAGATGTAGGCAACTCTATGACCTTCGCGCACGCGCGGACCCATGACCCGCGCCTCCTCTATGCGATGGTTTAGTGAATGAATGCGAATATATAGCATGCGATTCGGGTGGGTTGGGTGGTTTTCGAGGGCGTGTTCAGTATGGGCTTGGTGTTGAGACTCTCACATGTAGGACATGATAGCAGCCATGCGTTTTTCGGAGGGGCGCCAGCCCGGGGCAAAAGATGGGTGGAAGAGGGGCTCGGGACAGAGGCGCGAAGGGGATGTGATAGTTCGCTGTCCACGAGAAGCCGATTACCGGTTTCCCATCGGAGGGCAGGCGGATCTGAGAACATGACACCGCACGCGTAGAAGATCGACGTGCGAGTAGATCTCCGTGGAAGGCCCCGGAAAAAGGCCGTTCTAGAGACCTCGGCCAAGTGCGCCGCGCGAGCCCGGTAACAGGAGTAACGTGGGTAACGTACACAACACGGGACTTCCTACTGTATGCCTCCGGGCGTATTCTCCCGTATATCCCTATATATAATTACTTCTTAGAGAAGAGAAGTGTTGTATGTGTTACCTATCGGAAAGCATTGACGAAAGAAGCGTTTCGGGACGCGTTACTTTGCGTTACTCCACGCGTTACCGGGCAGAAAGCAGAATGCCCGGCCCACCATTCAGGTGACCCGGGCATGCTCGGACGCCGATGAGTGACTACTTCTTTGGAACCACGAGGCGTACGACAGAGGACGCTTGCGCGGGCAGCGTATCGGGCACTGTCCACACGCGGCTGACTTTCCCGTCGCGCTTGCGCACCACGTTCTTGCAACCGAGCGTCCGCATGATGTCGCCGACCTCGTTGAGCGCGCGCTTGTCGGCCTTCGTGAGGTCGTTCTTCAGCACGTGCATGAGAACCTGCGTCGCGCTGGCCACTTCCTTTTTGCCGCCGAGGTACTTCCGCACTTCGTCGATCCAGGGGTGCACGACGGTGAACGCCTTGTTCGCGCCTTCAAGGTGCTCGGCTTCGTCGGAGGTGAGCTCGTTCGACGCGCCGCTCCTGGCCAGGAAGTCGGCTTCCGCCCAGAGCGTGTCGCGCATCTGCTCGAGTCGCGCGAGGTCGATCTTGCCGGTCTCGATGACCCAGTAGCGCGGATTGCCCGTCGAGTCGGTGAGAAACGCGTCCTTGTTCGTGGTGCCGACCAGCACGAACGAACGCGGGTACGACTGGCCGTCGGGCTCGTACTTCTTCGTGATGACATCGTGCGTGCGCGATACGGCCGTCTTCAGCGCGTTCTCGTCCGCTTTGCCGAGCGCGGAGAGCTCCTCGACTTCGACGAGCCACTTCCCCTGGCACTCGAGGATGGTGTCGCGGTCGGCGAGGTTGCCGTTACCCGTCGAGTGGTAGAACGCACCGGCGAGGATCTTCACGAACGGTGTCTTCCCCGTCCCCTGCTCGCCTTTGAGCACGAGCATGCTCTTGTGGAACGCACCGGGATTACGTGCGCGGCGGCACGCGGCCACGAGCGTCTTCTGCACGAGCGTATTGGCGAACGGGTCGGTGCAGCCGAGCACGTCGGTGGCCAACGTGGCGAGCGTCGGCGCGGCGGCCACGAGCGGGAGACTGTCGAGGTAGTCGGCGATGACGTTGCGCTGGCGATCTGGCGAACGGACGACCGTCCACAACGCATCCTCGATCTGCTCCTTGCTCGCGAGAAACCCCTTCACGTCGAGCCAGTGCGCGATGAGCGCAAGGTCGCCTTTCGACATCTCGCCGTTCTCGAGCGTGAGCCGTCCTTCGAGCGGAGGGTCGGTCGCACGCGGCTTTCTCGCCAGCACGTCGTACCAGAAGACGCCTTCCCAGTCGGGCCAGTTGTAGAGCATCTGCGTGAGCGCGGCGCGGGTGATCTTCGCGCGCTCGCCGTCGTACGCGTGTTTCGCCCCGACGCGCTGCTTCGGCGTCCCCGGTGCGACCTCCGCTGGCCGCGGCGTCCGGTTCCGATTCGTGATCTCTTTGATGCGCTCGATGGCCTTGCGCGGGAGCATTCCCGTGATTGAATCCGAGCGGTCGCGCGCGTCTTCGAGCTTGTGTTGGATGTCCTCCGGCGACCACGGATACGGCTCGCCGTCGGGCGTCGTGCATCGCGGATTGAAGAACTCCTCGATGAGCTCGTGCGCGGCGTCGAGAGGGAGCTCGTATTCGCGGACTAGGCGAAGACACACCGCGAAGAGCCGCTTGCCGCCTTCGCCGTCGGCCTTCGACGGGGGCAGTGTCGTGCACGCCTCGATGGCGAGCTCGACGCGGCGATCCCAGTCGGGGTGGGTAGGATCGATGGGCGTCGGCGCGTAGCCCGTCGTCTTCTTCGTCCCGCGCGCGAGCAGCGCTGCGAGCAGCCAATCCGGACACGGCGCGACGGCGACGTCTTCGTCCACGCGATGCACGCCCACGGTGCCGTCGTCGAGCACGACACGTGAGCCCGGAGCGAGCACGTACGCCCAGCCCTCCGCGTCGCCGCGCACGTCGATGTTCGGCGAAAGCTTGCCGTTGCCGACGTGGAAGCCGGGGTGTTGGAAGTAGAGATGCGCGCCGCCGCTGGCCGTGGCCACGGAGTACGTCTTCGCGTGCTTGAGCCATTCGGCGCATCCGGGGAACGCGATGAGCTCGCCGAAACCGTCGCCGTGGCGCACGTCGATGTCGACGGCGATGCGGCCGTGCGTTTCGCCGGTGAGGTTGCCGACGTTGTCGCCGGGCTCGTGCGGCGCGCACTTCGGATGCTTACCACGATTCTTCGGAAGGCACGACGAGTCACCGCAGCGGCAAGAGCCGTCGTCGTTGACGCCGAAGAGGACGATGGTGTGTTCCGTCACGATTCACGCACGGGCAGCAGCCGGACGGACATGCGGGAAGCTAGGCGTACACCGAGGCCTTGTTAGTACGCTCGGACGATTGCGAGACGTACTAACATGACGTGAGTTGCCTCACTAGCTTCGGGCGTGGACGTTCTCCCGCTCTCGGATGGCTGGGAGGACAAGACAGGCACTGCGTTCGTTTTCTCGCCGACGCAGATCACGACCTACACCGAGTGTGCTCGGAAGTGGGCGTGGCGACGCATCGCGAAGATCTACCCACCTCCCGCGCCGTCGGCGGCACTCGGAACGCGGATGCACTCCGTGCTCGAGCGCTACCTACGCGAGGGCATCCGTCCGGACTTCGTCACCGATCGTGAAGCGGCGGAGATCGCGTCAAGCGGTCTGCACCTGCTTCCTGCTCCGAAGACGGAGGGCATGCAGCTCGAGCGTGCGTTTCACTTTCGCTCGTCGCGAACGAAGTTCGTCTACGGCGGATACAAGGACGTCGAGATTCGTCCCGGCGTGCCGGTGGAGACGCTCGAGTTCGACGGCTCGGCCCCCATCGTCATCGATCACAAGTCGACGAAGAGCATCGACGACTACGCGAAGACGAAGGACGACCTCGAGTACGACGCGCAGTCCGTCATCTACGGCATCGACTCGATGTTCCGGTTCCACCGGATGTCGGCCGATCTCGCGTGGCTCTATTACCAGACGAAAGGACCTCGACGCTCGCACGCGACGACGCTGAGGCTGCATCGCGCGCACGCGGAGCGCGTGTTCGATGCCGTCGAGCGTGTCGCCGAAGAATGCGCGGACGCGCTGACGAAGAACCTTCAGCCGCTCGAGCTGCCGCCGAATCTCGCCGCTTGCAAAGACTACGGAGGGTGCCCCTATCGGCATCTCTGCACGGATCTCAATAAGCCATCTCAGATCATCAGGAGAAAAGTCGGAATGAGCAGTGTGATTGCCAATCTGCGTGCGCGTGTTCAGGGACAGACGTCTCCGCCGCCGGCCGCGCCGCCCACGGACACGAAGCCGGACCTGTTCGGCGATCCGACGAAGCTCCCCGCGCCCACGGAGATCCCCGCGTGGATGAAAGAGGGTGAGGCGCCCGCGACGTCGATGACGGCCGACCCGTCGAACACGCCCGTGGCGATCAACCCGCCGGAGAGCAAGCTCGCACCGCCCCCGTCGACGCCTGTCGAGCCTCCGAAGGAAGAAGAGAAGAAGACGAAGCGCGTGCGTCGCACGAGCAACGGCACGCCTCCGCCCCCGCCGCCGGATCCGAAGGGCTCGGACATCCTCGCGGCGACGGGCGACGTCATCGAGAGCAAGGGTGCGGTGCAAGCGACAGCGAGCGGCTCCGTGACGATGCCGCCCTCCGTCGAGAAGCAGGAGCTCGAGAAGACCATCGAGGCGACGACGCGCGCCGGCTTCACGCTCTACGTCGACTGCATTCCCATCGGTCGCGCGGCGCGGGTGGCCGCGAGCCTCTTCGCGAAGGCGCAGGAGCGCATGGCGGTCGACGGTCCGCGCGACGCGGCCGGGCAGCCGGTGCCGGATTACCGACTCATCGACTACGGCAAGGGCGCGCCCGCGTTCGTGTCGTTCGTGCTCGACCAGGTCGACGGGAGCTTCGACATCGCGCTCGACACGCGTTCGCCGGAAGGCGCGCTCGTTCTCGAGCCGCTCATGTCTCGCGCCTCGTTCGTGGTGAGGGGGTTCCGATGAAGAGCAAGAAGGAGAAGACCATGCAGCCGAAGCAGATCGTCGACATCAGCAACATCCGCATCTTCTACGGCGGTCATTCGCCGCCGAAGGGACCGGTCGGCGACGGCACGCAGGCGTGCGCGCTCGAGTGGGTGTCGATTCTCGCGGGCGAGAAGTTCTCCGATCATCCGGAGTGCGCGTGCCCGGTCATCGCTTCGTTCGTTCGCACGTGGAACGACGGCTTCCCGACGACGGAGGAAGGTGACGCCGCGCGCACCGAGTTCCTGCGTCCGCTGCTTCCTCTTCTCCTCAACACGCGCGTGAAGAACGACAAGGTCATTCTCCGTCGCGCGTATATGGCGATCGATTGGCTCATTCGAGTGAACGCGCCCGCGTTCCTCCGCGTCGCCGGTCTCACCGAACACGCCGACAAGCTCGCATCCGCGCCGGAGGTCACGCACTTCGCTTTGCTCGAGGCAATCGCTCCCGACGTGAGCGCGGCCCGGAGCGCGGCCCGGAGCGCGGCCCGGAGCGCGGCCGAAAGCGCGGCCTACAGCGCGGCCGAAGAGAAGCTCGCATCGACGGTGAAGGAGCTTCAGCAGTCCGCGCAGGAACTCGTGAAGCGGATGATCTCTGTCACCGAGACCGACGTCGCGAACTGGGATTGGAACAACGGGTACGCGTCGTCGTGATCGTCTACGGCATCCGCGACGTGAATACGGGGGAGTGGCTAATGCACTATTCCTCGGTCGTGAAGTGGCAGATGTCCCGTTGCGGGAGAGCCGTCTTCACCGTTCGTGAGCGTGCGAAGGACGTGCGCGATTGCTGGCGATACCGCGGTCGCGCCGCCATTCTCGTCGTTCTGAAACCGCTCTGCTGCGGGAGGTACGCGTGAACCTCGCCGAGAAGATGAAGGCGGTGCTCGATCATCTGCGCACGCTTCCGCAGTCTCGTGAGCGTGCACTCGCGATGACGAAGCTCGAAGAGTGTGCGTTCTGGTCGAGCGCCGCTGCGCAGAAGGTCTCTTCGCCCATCGACTGGGTCATGGGTGAGGAAGCGCCGGTCCGCGCGACGCACGGCTCGTGAATCCGTTCACCGGACCCGGCCGCCGCGCCGTCAAGATCTCGTCCGACTTCCAGCGCATCGCGAGTCTGCCGACGCGCGAGCCCTTCGATGCGGAGGCGCTCGCACGCGAGATGACCGATGCGCTGAAGCGGACGGACGGATGTCCGGGGACGACGGCGACTGCCGGACTCTGCGATCACTGCGCGAGTCTCGGACTCGTCGTTCCCGTCGCGCTCCGTGCGGTGCAGGCGCAAGCGCTCTACGAGCTCATGACGCAGGGTGGTCTCTGCGCGGCGATGGGCGTGGGCACGGGCAAGACGCTCGTCTTCCTTCTCGCGCCGGTCGTGCTCAACCTGAAGCGCGCGCTAGGCCTCGTGCCGGCATCGCTCGTCGAGAAGACGGAACGCGAACGCGCTGCGCTCTCTCGACATTGGAAGATCGACCGCAGCATGCAGCTCTTCTCATACGAGATGCTCGGCCGCGTCAACGCGTCGAACTTCCTAGACGTGAAGCGTCCTGACGGACTCATCACCGACGAGACGCACCGGCTGAAGAATACGAAGGCCGCGTGCACGCGACGCGTCTCCCGCTACCTGAAGGAGAACCCGGACACGAAGTTCATCTGCATGTCCGGCACGCTGCTCGGCAAGTCGCTCCGAGACATGGCGCACCTGCTTCGGTGGTCGCTCGGCGCGGAGGCAGCGCCCATCCCGCTCACCGAGGGCGAGCTCGAGGACTGGGCCGATGCGCTCGACGAGCGCGTGAATCCGTTGCAGCGCGTGCGCCCGGGTGCGCTCCTCGAACTGGCCGCGGCTCAGGACCCGAACGCTGGAGATCTCTCGCGAGCGCGTCAGGCGTTCCACACGCGACTCGTCGAGACACCGGGCGTCGTCTGCTCGCTTCACGCGGAGCAGGTGAATTGCTCGCTCTACATCCGCGGCCAGACGTACGCCGTGAACGAGGCGACAGAGCAGAACTTTGAGACCCTGCGAACGTTGTGGGAGACACCTGACGGGTGGGCGCTCTCGGAAGCGGTGGACGTGTGGCGTCATGCTCGCGAGCTCGCCATCGGGATGCACTACATCTGGGACCCGCGACCGCCGGACGAGTGGCTCACGGCGCGGCGCGCGTGGGCGAAGTACGTTCGAGACTCGCTCTCTCGTTCGCGGACACTCGACTCCGAAAAGCAGGTGGCCATGGCCTGCGAGAAGGGCGAGCTCCCTGACGTCGAGTACCGGACGTGGCAGGCCATTCGGCCGACGTTCGCGATCAACCAGAAGGCCGTGTGGCACGACGATGCCGCGCTCAACATCTGTCAGAAGTGGCTCGAGCACGAGAAGGGTATCTGCTGGGTCGACCATACGTTCTTTGGGCGCGAGCTCGCGAAGCGCACGGGCTTCCCGTACTTCGGGCAAAACGGTGTCGACGCGAACGGCGCGAGCATCCTCGATGCGAAGGGTCCGATCATCGCGAGCATCG
>Ga0070741_10007350_pt1 | contig 22843 bp, 24 predicted proteins | sample Coa_R1_4_FD_66440 | JGI IMG/M metagenome (GOLD analysis project Ga0070741, IMG submission 66440) | Surface soil microbial communities from Centralia Pennsylvania, which are recovering from an underground coalmine fire - Coalmine... | ecosystem: Environmental > Terrestrial > Soil > Unclassified ... | reverse complement strand
CGGGCGCCCTCGGCCTCTATTGCGCTCATCCACGCTCGATAGGTGGCGCTATCAGCGACGAGGGGCGCGGCCAGGACAGCGTGGGCGTCGTAGCGACCCAGCACTTCGATGAGGCCGGTCAAGTGCTCGGCCTGCGGGTTGGTCAGCAGCACCAGGTCGATGTCGCGGTCGTGGAACGCCAGGTTGCGGCCGAGGGCGGCTAGCGCGGCCTCGCCGCTGGGGCCGCCGTCGATCAGGATGGTTTGGCCGGCCGGTGTGCGCACCAGGATGGAGTCACCCTGGCCGACGTCCAGGAAGGTCACACTCAACCGGCCCTCCGTTGGTGCCGTCAGCGCCAGCCAACCGGCCGTGCCGGCCAACGCCAGCAGCAGAGCGACCCCAATGGCCGGCACCGGCCAGGGACGCAGCGCTGCCCGACGTGTTGGAGCAGCTACAACGGGCTGCGGCCGGCGGCGCGACAGCGCCCAGGTCACCCCGGCGAGCGCAAGGCCATAAGCGACCGCGTGGCCAATGCCAAAACCCTCGACGGTGAGCGAGGCGGCTGGCAAGCGTGCGAACAGCTGCACGACCGTTGTCATGTAGGCGGCTGGTGGCCAGGCCAGCCAGGCTAGAGGCCCGGCGAACGGCGGCAGTAGCGCCGCAAGGGTAGCCGCGACGCCGCTGGTCACCGCCACTGCCACGAAGGCCGGAACAGCGAAGAGGTTCGCCAGTGGCGCCACCAGCGAGATGCGATGAAAGTCGACGGCGATGATCGGCAGGGTGAAGGCGATGGCCGATAGGGTCACTGCCGTCATCTCGATCGCGGGCCGCAGCGGCGAGGGCTCTCCCGGGTTGACGCTGAGGCGCTCCTCCAGGCGCTCGCGCAGGAGGGGCGCCAGCGTCATCAGGCCAGCGGTCGCAGCGAAGCTGAGCTGGAAGGAGACGTCCTTCGCCAGCTGTGGGTCGAAGGCAAGCATGACGGCAGCTGCCAGCAGCAGGGCGCGACTTGCTCCGGAGGGCCGTCCGGCAATCGTCCCCAGAACCCAGATGCCGCCCATGATTGCCGCCCGCAGAACCGGCGGCTGGCCTCCCACCAGCATCGCGTAGCCGATGATCGCCGCCAGGGCGGCCCAGGCGGCTGGCCTGCGCCCGATCAGCCAGGCTAGCAGCGCCATGACCATCGCCGCCAGAAGGGAGACGTTTTGGCCGGACACTGCCACCAGGTGCGAGGTGCCGGTCTGGTTCATGGCGTCTCGCAAATCCGCTGGAATGGCGCCGCGTTGGCCGACCAGGATGCCGGAGGCCAGCGCGGCCTGCGGCTGCGGCAGGACGTCGCTGAGGGCATTGTCCAGGCGCTGGCGCAGGTCGATCAGCGCCGCTTCGATGGGGTTGCCGTGCCCGTGCGACATGAGGTGGATCTTCGGGTAGGGCATCAGCGAGCCGATGCCACGCTGTTGCAGGTAGTCGCGGTAGTCGAAGTCGTCGAACGTGGGTGGCGTCTTCAGCTCGCCTTCCACCTCCAGCAGGTCTCCGTACTGGTAGCGCGGGAAGGCAGCCGCCGTCATGAGGACGCTGCCGGACTCCGGTTGCCAGCCCGCATCCGGCGCCAGCACCTGCCGCACGTCCAGCCGGTAGCGCAGGGAGCGACCGCTTTCGTCCGGCTCGGCACTGACGACGCCCCGCAGGCGCAAGGCGTCGCCGTCGTTGTGCAGGGCAACGCCGGTAGGTGAATCGGAGGGACGCGTGGAGTCGTAGCGCCAGCCGGCCAGCAGTACGAGCGCGAAGAGCAGCGGCAGCAGGGCCAGCGTCGTGGGCTGTGGCCTCGTGATGAAGACGGCCGCAGCCAAGAGTGTGGCTGCACCAAGGACGGCAAGGGCGTTGCCGCCGCTAACGGCCGCCGCGCCGATGCCCAGCAGCCAGGCGAAGGCCGTGTAGGCCAGGATCATGGCCCGACCGTGATCAGGTCTTTGATGTCGTTGTAAACGCTCTGCGGCACCAGCTCGCGGCTCACCAGCTCTTGCGTCGAAGCGAAGGCCCCGCGAGTCGTGCGCGACTCGACGATGCGCTGCGAACGAACCTCACCGATGCCGGGCAGCGTATCGAGCTCGGCGGCGCTGGCGCTGTTGATGTTGATCAGGCGGCTGTTGCCGCTGGCAGTCGCGGGGGCGCCGGAATCGCCCAGGCGTGGCACGATGACCTGGTCCTCGTCCCGGGCATGCCGGGCCAGGTTGACGCGGAAGAGATCGGCGTTGGCGGTGGCGCCGCCCGCCGCCTCCAGTGCGTCGATCCAGCGCGCGTCCGAAGGTAGCGTGTAGACCCCGGGTCGCGCGACCTCGCCGATGACGTAGACGCGCACCTGTGCTGGCGAGAGGTCCAGAACGAGCGGCTGCGAATCGGCGGTGCGATCGGCGATGAGATAGCCGATGGCGACGAGGAAGGGAGCCGCGAGCGCGCAGACGACCAGCCAGCGATAGCGCTCGATCAGCTCGGTCATTCGCGCAACTTTCGGGGAAAATTGACGCGACTATAAACGTTGTGTGGTCAGGCCGTCAAGATAAGCCGGCCCTATTCCGCCGTATTAGCTTTGCTATACTGGAATACGCAATGACTGCGACGCGCAAGAATACGCTTTTCGGGCGCCACCTGACCTCGATTTCCGACCTCTCGCCGGAGGAGTTGGCGCAGCTGCTGGACCTGGCGCTGCAGCTCAAGGGCGAGCGTACGCAACTACTGGCCGGCCGGACCCTGGCGCTGCTCTTCGAGAAACCTTCCCTGCGTACCCGCGTTTCCTTCGAAGTAGCGATGCGACAGCTTGGCGGCAACACTCTCTATCTCTCGCCGCAAGAGGTCGGTCTCGGCCAACGCGAGCCCGTAGCAGACGTTGCGCGGACGCTCAGCCGCTACGTCGATTGCATAGCGGCGCGCACCTTCGCGCACGAGACTGTGCTGGAGCTCTCGCGCTCGGCGCAGGTCCCGGTCATCAACGCCCTCTCCGATCACGAGCACCCCTGCCAGGCGCTGGCGGACTTGCTGACGATCCGCGAGAAGAAGGGGGAGCTTGCCGGCAGGACGATTGCCTTCATCGGCGACGGCAATAACGTCGCCGCCTCGCTCTGTCTGGGCGCCGCCATGGCGGGCATGCACTTCCGCATCGCCAGCCCGGTGGGCTACGGGCTGCCGGTAGCGGTGCTCAAGACGGCCCAACCGCACGTCACGGCCAGCGGCGGCGGCCTCATGGTGGTGACCGACCCCGCCGAGGCCGTCGAGGGCGCCGACGTCGTCTACACCGACGTCTGGGCCAGCATGGGCCAGGAAGCTGAGGCCGAGGCGCGCCGCCAGGCGTTCGCGGCCTATCAGGTGAACGCAGGGCTGCTGGCCAAGGCCGCCGCGGACGCAATCGTCATGCATGACCTGCCGGCCCATCGCGGCGAAGAGATAACCGACGAGGTCATCGAAGGGCCGCAGTCGGTCGTCTTCGACCAGGCGGAGAACCGTCTGCATGCACAGAAAGCGGTGCTGGCGCTGCTGCTTTCGGAGGAGGCGCTCTAGTGGCGGCCTGGAACTCCCTGCGCGACGCCCTGGACCGGCTACATCCCGCCAGTGCCGTCGATATCCTGGCGCTGGCAGTGCTCATCTATATGGCCTTGCTGCTGCTGAAGGACACGACTGCCATGTCCCTGCTGCGCGGCATCGCCATCATGGTGGTGGCGGCCGTCATCCTGGTGCAGGTGCTGGACCTGACGGTGCTGCGCTTTGTCCTGCAGAACTCGCTGCCGGCACTGATCATCGCAGTGCCCATCGTCTTCCAGCCGGAAATCCGGCGCTTCCTGGAACGCCTGGGTCGCACCGGCCGCTGGCGCTTCCCGGGAAGGCCTCTATACGACCAGGTGGTTGACGTTGTCACTGACGCCTGCCTCGAGATGTCGCAGATGCGCCAGGGCGCGCTCATCGTCATCGAGCGGGAGACCGGCCTGGAGGACTACATCGATACCGGCACCAAGATCGACGCCGTGCCGACCGCGCGCCTGCTGACGACGATTTTCCACACGGGCTCCGCCCTGCACGATGGCGCCGTCATCCTCCGCGAGAACCGCGTGATGGCCGCCGGCTGCACGCTGCCGCTGTCCGACAGGCAGGACAGGGAGCACCCGGGCCTGCGACACCGTGCTGCGCTGGGCGTGTCCGAACGCACCGATGCCGTCGCCGTCGTGGTCTCGGAGGAGACCGGCGGCATCTCCGTCGCGGCCAACGGGCGCACGATCTCGCACCTGGACGGGCCGCGCCTGCGCGCTATCCTGCGCGGCTTGCTGCTGCCGCCGACGGAGCTGGAGGAGGCCGGCATCCGGCCCGAAAGCCCATCCTGGTTCCGACGCTAGACGGTCGGTGTAGCCTATGAGGCTGTTGCCGCGCTTCCTGCAGGAAATCATCGCGTCCCTGCGCACCCTGGGCGGCCTGCTCTTCGGGTCGGTCAAGGGCAACGCTGGCATCGCCGCGCTCTCTCTGGGGCTGGCCTTTGTGCTCTGGATATTCGTCACGGAAACGGATGCGGGCCCCACACGCAGCGGCACTTTGCCGGGCGTGGAGGTGCCCGTACAGGCCGTCAACGTGCCGCGCGGACTCGCCATCGGCGACGAGTTGCCCTCGGTGAAAGTCCGGGTTGAGGTCAGCCAGGATGTGTGGAACGAGCTTACCGCCGACGACTTCGAGGCCTCAGTGGTGCTGAGCAACCTTTCGGAGGGCACGCACAAAGTGCCGATCAAGGTCGACGCCAAGACCTCTCGGGGCGGCCTGCGAGTCCTGGAGTCCTCCCCATCCGAGCTGGACGTCTTGCTCGTGCCACTGTTCAGCAAAACGGTTCCCGTCTCAGTCCAGCTGAACGGCGCCCCGCCAAGAGGCTACAGCGTCGGTGCTGTCACCACCGATCCGACCTCTGTCCTGGTCTCCGGCCGTCAGGGGCTGGTTGACCTGGTGAACTCTGTCGTCGTGCCCATCGACCTCTCGCGCGAGACATCCGACATCAATGCCCGCTTCGCTGTAGAGGCGCGGGACGAAAAGGGCCTGCTGGTGCGGGGCGTCAGCATCGACCGCAGCGAGGTCAACGTCAGCGTCGCTGTCGACAAGCAGGAGTTCAGCCTCTCGCTACCCGTCAGCCCATCAGTGGCCGGCAGTCCGGCGCCCGGCTACAACGTCGTTTCTGTAACCGTAAGTCCGCCCGCCGTTACCGTACTGGGTCGGGATGACCTGCTGAATGCCTTGTCGTTCATTCGGACGGGGCCTGTCGATATCAGCGGTCTCGCCGATACCGTGGCGAAGATGGTGCCGCTGGAGGTCCCGTCCGGCGCGAGCGTCGCCGGCAGCGGCCAGGTGCTGGTGCGAGTGGAGATCAAGCCTGTCACCGGACAGCTCAGCTACTCGATAGAGCCGGGGTTCATCAACCTCGGCTCCGGCCTGCAGCTGAGCGGATTCTTGCCGCCGGTGCTTGTCACCCTGCAAGGCCCGCTGCCGCAGCTCAACTCCCTGGAGATACGTCTCATCAAGGTCAGCGTCAACCTGGCTGGCCTGGGCGCGGGTGCGCATACCGTCAGCATAGATGTTGTGCCGCCGTCGGGCACCCAGCTCATCGGCGTAAGCCCGGCGCAGCTGGACGTCACGATCCAGCAATCGTAGGGCGAAGATGGCGAGCGATTCAGGACTTGGCAGCGGCGTCGGGACGGAGCTCCGGCGGCCGGTTATCGCCATCGTCGGCCGGCCGAACGTCGGCAAGTCGACGCTCTTCAACCGGCTGCTGCGCTCTCGCAAGGCGATCGTCGAGGACATACCGGGCACCACGCGCGATCGCCTCTACGGCGAGGTCGAGTGGGGCCTGGCCGCGTTCACGTTGATCGATACCGGCGGACTGGAGCCGACGGGCGAGAACAGCTACAGCCAGCAGATCCGCAGCCAGGTGGAGGTTGCGCTGGCCGAAGCCGATGTCGTCCTTTTCCTGGTCGATGCCGTGGAGGGCGCGACTGCGACCGATGGGGAGATAGCCGAGATGCTACGCCGCAGCGCCAAGCCGGTGCTGCTGCTGGCCAACAAGGCCGATAACCAGTCGCGGGCGGAGATGGCCGTGCAGTTCTACGAGCTCGGCCTGGGAGAGCCGCTGCCGATCAGCGCCTACCATGGTCGCGGCCTGGAGGAGGTGCAGGACCGGCTGGAGGAGTTGCTGCCCGCGGCCCGCGAGGCGGAGGCGCCTCCGGACGCGCTTGCGCTGGCTATCGTCGGGCGGCCCAACGTCGGCAAGTCCTCGCTGCTCAACGCCATCCTCGGCGAGCAGCGGGTTATCGTCAGCGAGGTGCCGGGCACGACGCGCGACGCCATCGACACCCCGTTCGAATACGAGGGGCATCAGCTGGTCTTCATCGATACGGCAGGCATCCGGCGGCCCGGCAAGGTCGGCACCGGCATCGAGCGCTACAGTGTCATGCGCGCCCGCCAGGCTGTGCGCCGCGCCGAGGTGGTCTTGCTGGTGATCGACGCCTCGGCCGGGCTGATGGCCCAGGACACGCACATCGCCGGGCTCGCGTTGGAGGAACACAAAGGCCTCATCATCGTCGCCAACAAGTGGGACCTGCTGGAGGAGTCAGACACGGAGCCGGAGGAGTTCAGTCGGAAGGTGCTGAACCGGGTACCGTTTCTGCCCTGGGCGCCGCTGGTCATCGTCTCCGCGGAAAAGCGCTTCAACCTGAGCGGCATGCTGGACCTGGCGCTGGAGATCGGCGAGGTGCGCGGCCAGCGTGTGCCCACGCACGAGCTGAACCTTTTGATGCGACAGGCGGTCGTGGCGCATCAGCCACCCGGCAAGGGAAAACGCCGCTTCAAGCTCCTCTACGTCACTCAGGCAGAGGTGCGGCCGCCGACCTTCGTGTTTTTCGTGAATGACCCAACTCTGCTACACTTCTCGTACCATCGCTATCTGGAGAACGTGATTCGCAAGCAGTTCGGCTTTGAGGGCACCGCTATCCGACTGGTCTTCCGGGGCCGCTCAGAGGACTGAGACATCTTGGAATACATCCTGGCCGCCGTCTGCTGCTATCTAATCGGCAGCATCCCTATCGGCTACCTGGTTGGCCGCTTCTACCAGGGCATTGACGTACGGGAGTACGGCAGCGGCGCCACCGGCGCCACCAACGTACTCCGCACCATGGGCAAGGGCGCCTTCCTGCTGGTGCTGGTGCTGGATCTCCTCAAAGGCTGGCTGCCGGTGCTGGCGGTCTGGTACCTGACCGAGGACCACAACGTACAGGTGGCGGCCGGCATCGCTGTTGTGCTGGGCCACGACTTTCCCCTTTACATCGGCTTCCGCGGCGGCCGCGGCGTGGCGACAGCGATGGGCGTCTACGCTGCGCTGACCTTCCCGATGGCCCTGTCGCTGGTGCCGATCGCTATCTTCATCTTGCTGGCATTCCGCTACATGTCCCTGATGTCGCTGATCACGATACCGCTGGGCGCCGCGGTACTCCTCGCGCTGGCCATCGCCGATGTCGAACCGTATTCGAAGGCGATCTTCGGCGTCATCGTCAGCCTGATGGTCGTAATCAGGCACCGGCAGAACATCCTGCGCCTGCTGCGCCGCACGGAGCCCAAGCTGGGCGATGGCGGCGGCCGGCGGCGCGTCACCGCCTAGCCGATAGGAGCGTTCCGTGGAAGACAACGACCTGCGCGGTCAAATCGAGGCCGCCCTCAAGGGGCACGACGCCGATTACGTCGAGGTCCGCATCGACGATACGGCCAGCAACCGCATCATCTACCGCGGGCGCGAGCTGGAGGAGATCGGCCGCGGGCGCAGCTTCGGCGGCAACGCGCGGGCACTCTATCGGGGCGGCTGGGGCTTTGTCAGCTTCAACGATCCAGCGGACCTGCGCAGCCGTGTCGTGCAGGCCGTGGCACAGGCGCGGCTCGTCGGCTCGGAGGAGAGCCGCCTGGCGGAAATCGCGCCCGTCGTCGATGTCGTGCCGCTGGAGATCGGCCGCAAGGACCCGCGCAGCGTCTCGCTCGCTGACAAGAAGAAGCTGCTGGACGAGTACAACGACATCGTCTGGGCGACGCCGCGCATCACGACCTCCAACATCGTCTACTCCGACTCGCACAAGAGGGTGATCTTCGCCAGCAGCGAGGGCTCCTACATCGAGCAGGAGCGCATCGACGTCGTCTCCCGCGTCGCGGCGACCGCCCGCCAGGACGGGGACGTCCAGCAGGCCAGCATGAGCCTGGGCGCCCTCAACGACTACGCCTACGTCGAGACGATGCACGACCAGGTGCGAAACATCGCGCAGAAGGCGGTGCAGTTGCTCGATGCCCCTTACGTTAAGGGCGGCACCTACCCGGTCGTCCTCGACCCGATCCTGGCGGGCGTCTTCTGCCACGAGGCGTTCGGCCACCTCTCTGAGGCGGACCACATCTACGAGAACGAGCAGCTGAAGCAGCTGATGGTGCTGGGCCGGCAGTTCGGCCAGCCCATCCTCAACATTGTCGATGGCGCCGCCGTGCCGGGGCTGCGCGGCAGCTTTCGCTACGACGACGAGGGCGCCGCCGCTAAACGCACCGACCTCATCCGCGAGGGCATCCTGGTGGGCCGGCTGCACTCCCGCGAGACGGCGGCCATCCTCGGCGAATCCGCCTCGGGCAACGCGCGGGCCATCGATTACCGCTTCCCGCCGATCGTGCGCATGACCAACACCTTCATCGAGCCGGGCGACCTGACGTTCGAGCAGATCATCGGCGACATCAAGGAGGGCGTCTACGCCTGCAACTGGTACGGCGGCACCACCAGCATGGAGATGTTCACTTTCTCCGCTGGCGAGGCCTACATGATCCGCAACGGCCAGATCGCGGAGCTGGTGCGGCCGGTCAAGCTCTCTGGCAACGTCTTCACGACGCTGATGAACATCGACGCCATCGGCAACGACCTGGACTTCAACCAAGGCGGCGGCTGCGGCAAAGCCGGCCAGATGCCGCTGCCCGTCTCCAACGGCAGCCCGCACATCCGCATCCGCGACACTGTCGTCGGCGAACGGTAAGAGGTAAGTGGGCTCTTGACAGGGATGCGAATACATGGCTATTATTCACCCATTGGGTGAATAAATGCTGGTTGAGTTCCGCACTCGCAAGCTGGAGAGGGCATTTACGGAATCGAATCAGGCTGTGAGGCTTTGGGGTGTGCCGGTCGCAAGGAAATATATCCAACGGGTGCAGGCGATCACGGCAGCTCAGAATTTTGAAGACATACGGGCGTTGAGGTCATTCAGAGCTCATCAGCTGGAAGGGCAGCGGTCCGGCCAGTGGGCAATTGACCTTACGGAGCAGTGGCGGTTAATTGTGGCGCTATCCGAAGATCAACAGGTGGTTACTGTTGAGGAGGTGACGAACCACTATGGCGACTAGAACTCAGGCTGCCTCTGATCTGGCAATACCGCCGGGCGAGCTGCTTGCCGAAGAGCTCGGGGCCCGCGCGCTAACTCAGGCAACTTTAGCCAGGCAAATGGGCCGGCCAAAGCAGGCGATCAACGAGATCATCAGAGGCAAGAAGCAGGTCACAGCTGAGACGGCTCTTCAGTTGGAGAGGGCCCTTGGCATTTCTGCTGAGTTTTGGCTTAACCTGGAGACCATGTACCGGCTAACCATTGCCAGGCAATCCGCATGACGGCTGGCCCGCACATCCGCATCCGCGACACCGTCGTCAGCGAGCGGTAGGGTTTGCCGCTCGTGGTGAGCCTGCCGAGGTAGAGGAGAGACCGCAATGGCCGTTATCGATGAGACGCTGCAGGCCAACCAGGCCTACGCGCAGGGCTTCAGCCAGGGCAACCTGCCGATGCCGCCCAGCCGCAAGCTGGCCGTCGTGGCTTGCATGGACGCGCGACTGCACGTCAGCCAGGCGCTGGGGCTGAAGCTCGGCGAGGCGCACATCATCCGCAACGCCGGCGGCATCGTCACGGAGGATGTGCTGCGGTCGCTGATCATCTCGCACCACTTGCTGGGCACGCAGGAGTTCATGATCGTCAACCACACCGATTGCGGCATGCTTACCTTCCGCGGCGACGACCTGCGGGCGCGGCTGGAGGAATCGACCGGCGCTGCGCCGATCGAGCCCGTCCGTTTCTACCCCTTCAGTGACCTCGAGGCCAACGTGCGACGCCAGGTCAAGCGAGTGAAGAGCCACCCCTGGATCCCGGATATCGTCTCCGTCCGCGGCTTCATCTACGACGTCAAGACCGGCCGGGTGGCGGAAGTTAAGGCATGACTGACGTAACGATCCGGCTGATGCGAGAGGGCGATGTCCCGGAGGCCGATCGCATCTTCCGCCTGGCATTCGGCACGTTCATCGGGATGCCGGAGCCGGAGCGCTTCGCCGGCGATAACGCTTCCATCGCGACTCGCTGGCGCGCCGACCCGGAGTCGGCGTTTGTCGCGGAGGTCGATGGCGCTGTGGCGGGCTCCAACCTCGCGACCATTTGGGGCAGCTTTGGCTTCTTCGGCCCGCTCAGCGTGCGGCCCGATCTCTGGGATAAGGGCATCGGCAAGCAGTTGATGGAGCCGATAATGAACCGGTTCGTTGCGCTCGGCACCCAGCATATCGGGCTCTTCACCTTCGCCCAGAGCCCCAAGCACATCGCGCTTTACGGGAAGTTCGGCTTCTGGCCGCGCTTCCTGACGGCGCTCATGACGAAAGCGCCGGCCGCGCCAGCCTCCGCAAGCGACAGCTGGCAGCGCTACTCGCAGTTGCCGCCGGCGGGCAAGAGCAGCGCCCTGGCCGAGGCCCGCGAGTTGACCAGCGCCATCTTCCCCGGTCTGGACGTGGGCGCCGAGATCAAGTCCATTGACTCGCAGGGCCTGGGCGATACCGTCCTCCTGCGCGATGGCTCGCTGCTGGCAGGGCTGGCCGCCTGCCACTGCGGCCCCGGCAGCGAAGCCGGCAGCAACACCTGCTACATCAAGTTCGCCGCGGCCCGGCCCGATGCTCGCGCCGGCAACAGCTTCGAGCGGCTGCTGGACGCCTGCGAGACGTTCGCCGCTGGGCAGGGCCTTGCTCACCTCATGGGCGGCGTCAACCTCTCGCGTGAGGACGCTTACCGGCGGATGCTGGCGCGCGGCTTCCGCTCGCAGATGCAGGGCGTGGCCATGCAGCGCCCCAACGAACCCGGCTTCAACCGGCCGGACGTATACGTAATCGACGATTGGCGATAGCAAAGGACACCCGCAAGATGATCGCAGACCTTGACCGCATCCTCTCCGTGGCCCAACAGCGTGGCGCTGACCAGGCGGAGGTCTACGCGGTGAGCACGGAGGAGACCCCCGTCCAGTTCGAGGCCAACCGCCTGAAGCAGATGAACGCCCGCCAGACCAGCGGCGCCGCCCTGCGCATCATCGTGAATGGCCGCATCGGCTTTGCCTCCAGCACGCGGCCGCGGGACGTCGAGGAGCTGGTGCAGGCGGCGCTGGAGACGGCGCCCTTCGGGCCGGAGGCGAAGTTCGACTTCCCGGCCACCGGCAGCTACCCGCACGTCGACGTCTACGACCCGGAGGTGGAGCAGGTCAGCGTCGAGCACATGATCCACCTGGGACAGTCGCTGATCGATGCCGTGCGCGTCCACGAGCCGGACCTGCAGTGCGACGGCTCCGTGCGCCGCTCAACCAGTGAGATCGCCTGCCTCAACTCCAACGGCGGCAACTTCACCTATCGCGGCAGTGTCTTCTCCGTCAACGTCGACGGCACGTTGGTGCGCGGCACCGACATGCTCTTCGTCGGCGATGGCGACGTCTCCTGCCGGCCGATCAGCGATTACTCCGTCATCGAGCAGACGGTCGCGACGCAGCTGGAGCGCTGCAAGCAGATGGCGACCGTGCATACCGGCGAGATGCCTGTGATCTTCACGCCGGACGGAGTCGCCAGCGCCTTCGCCATGCCGCTGCGCCTGGCCTTCTCCGGTCGCATGGTGTACCAGGGGCAATCGCCGCTGGCCGGCCGCCTGGGGCAGTCGGCTTATCATGCCCGGTTCGACCTGGCGGACGACGCCACGCTGCCCTACCGTCCCGCCAGCCGCAGTTGCGACGATGAGGGCGTGCCCAGCCGTCGCATTCCACTGATTGAGGACGGCGTCGTGCGGAATTTCCTCTACGACCTGCAGACGGCGGGCCTGGCGGGCGCCGAATCGACCGGCAGCGGCGAGCGATCGCTCTCCAGCCAGCCGGCCATCTCCACCAGCTCGCTGTTGGTCCGCGAGGGCAACGCCAGCTTCGACGAGATGGTGGCCGACGTGAAGGAGGGGCTGGTTGTGGAGTGGCTGATGGGGGCTGGACAGGGCAACATTATGGGCGGCGATTTCTCCGGCAACGTCTTGCTGGGGTATAAGATAGAGCGTGGACGCATCGTCGGGCGGGTGAAGGATACGGTGGTGAGCGGCAATACGCATGAGGCTTTGCGGGACCTCGCCGGCATCGGCAGCGAGGGCCGTTGGGCAAATGGCTCCCTGTTCACGCCGGCTCTCTATTGCTCGCGGCTCAGCGTCTCCAGCAAGTGAAGCTTCCATGTCCATCGCGGACCTCTTTCAGCAGCTTTCGGACTCGTCTGAGCCTATCAAGGCGACGGGTCTGACCCAACTCTCTGCCCTCAACGGCGAAGAGACTCGGGAGTTCGCCGAGCACTGGCCACTCCTCGATCCCGATCGCAAGCAGCAGCTGCTCGATCTGCTTATCGAGTTGGCGGAGGATAACGTAGAGCTGAACTTCGATGCTGTCTTCCTCGCCACGCTCACCGACGAGGACGCCGACGTGCGTCAGCTGGCGATCCGCGGCCTCTGGGAGTACGAGGAGCGCGACCTCGCGGGCCGCCTGGTCGAGGTGCTGGATCACGATCCGGATACCGAGGTTCGCGCTGAGGCAGCCCTGGCGCTGGGGAAATACGTCCTGCTGGCGGAAATGGGCAAGCTGCCGGAGCGCCACACCCACATGGTGGAATCGGCGCTGCAGCACGTCCTGGACGACAAGCAGGAGCCGGAGGTGGTGCGCGCTCGCGCCCTGGAGTCCGCCGCCGTTCGCAGCAACGCCAGCTGGGTGCGCCAGGGCATCACCGAGGCCTACGAAAGCGATGATCACCGGTTGCGCATCAGCGCCATCCACGCGATGGGGCGCAGTTGTGACGGACGCTGGCTGCCGCTGCTCTTCCGCGAGCTCAACAGCGACGACGCCGAGGCACGCTACGAGGCGACGCTCGCCCTGGGTGCCATCGGCGATGAGGAGGGTGTCCCGCGCCTGGAGCCGCTGCTCCTGGACGAGGACCCGGAGGTGCGCGGCGCCGCCATCGCCTCGCTGGGCGAGATCGGCGGCGAGCAAGCCCGCGAGGTGCTCCTGGGCGTCATCAACGACCCTGACCAGACGGACGACGCCCGCGAGGCCGCCCACGATGCTCTCAGCGAGATCGATTTCAGCGAAGACCCGCTTGGCTTCAGGATCCAGCCCGATGAGTGATCGCCCGTCCTCGCCGCTGCGGACGGAACGTGCCGTCTCTGCCGGCGGCGTCGTCTACCGCCAATCGGAGGTGGGCCTGGAGGTCGTAATCTGCGGCCGCTCTGACGACGGCGTATGGGGCCTGCCGAAGGGCACGCCTAACGAGGGCGAGTCCCTGGAGGACGCCGCCATCCGCGAGGTGGGCGAGGAGACCGGCCTGCAGGTGCGCATCGAGGAGAAGATCGGCGTCATCGACTACTGGTTCGCCAACCCGGGCGAGGGCGTGCGCTTCCATAAGTGGGTGCACTACTACCTGATGGTGCCGATCGGCGGCAGCATCGACGCGCACGACTGGGAGTACGACATCGTGGAGTGGGTGCCGGTCGCCGAGGCCGTGCGACGCCTCACCTTCAAGAACGACGTCTCCGTAGTGCACAAGGCGGAGGCGATGATCAACAGGGGCAAGCCCGCTGATCTATCCTCGCGATGACGTTGTCGCGCGCGGGCGCCTGGTAACCCTGCGCCGAAAGCGCACCGCCGACATCGCCGACGACTACGCCTGGCGCGTCGACCCTGAGCTGGCACGCCTCGATGCCGGCGTCCCTCTGCGCATCGATCTCGCCGATTTCGCGCGCAACTGGCATTTCGATATGCGCTACACGGACATGGCGGCCCGCTACTTCGCCGTCGAGGACGAGGGCGGGCACCGCATCGGCAACGTCATGTACTACAACCTGGACCGCAGTCGCGGTGAGGCCGAGATCGGCATCAGCATCGGCGCGCGGGACGCCTGGGGCAAAGGCTACGGCAGCGACGCCATGCGCACGGCCGCCCGCTACGTCCTGAGCACCGTCGACCTCAAGCGCCTCTACCTGCGCACGCTGGACTGGAACGAGCGCGCTCAGCGGGCGTTCCAGAAGGCCGGCTTTGTGGCCTACGGCAGCTCCTTCCGGGAAGGCCACAAGTTCATCCTGATGGAGTTCCGCCGCGAGTGGCTGTGATGGGGCGTATCGCGATGCGCCCCGACATTCCTCCCCTGGGGGAGGGCAGTGCGCCGATATCCTGCCTTGTTCGCCCTATAGTCGCATGCTATACTTGCGCGAAACACGCGACAGAATTCACAATCTTCGCAGATGCTCTCCGAATGGGGTCATGTCGGCTTCCTCATCGTCCTCGCCCTGGTGTTTCCCCTGGGTGGCATCTTAACGTCGGCCCTCTTCGGCAAGCTCGGCATCCGGCCTGATTCGGCCTCCAATCCCATCAAAGAAGACACCTACGAGTGCGGCGTCCTCACGGAGGGGCCCACCTGGGTACAATTCCACGTCCAGTACTACTATTACGCGCTCCTCTTCGTCATCTTCGATGTTGAGGCCGTCTTCCTCTACCCCTGGGCGGTCTCCTTCCGCCAGGTCGCCGTTGCCGGCTTCATCGAGGTCGCGACGTTCATAATCATCCTGCTGATCGGCCTGGCCTACGCCTGGCGTAAGCGGGCGCTGGAGTGGCATTGACCGTGGCGACGCGCATCCTCTCCGGCTTCGACGTCGCTCATCGCATCGATGGCTCCCTCAGCGGTGCTGTCGTCGAGGCGACGCCGGAGTGGGCGGAGGTCCATGCCGAGCGACTTCCGGAGGTGGCGCGCTTCCTGCACGACGACCCGGAGCTGGACTTCCACTACCTGACGTCCCTCACCGGCGTGCATCGGCTCGACCACTTCGAGGTCGCCTACCACCTGCAGTCCATCGCCAAGAACCAGCTGGGCGTGCTGAAGGCGAAGTCCTGGAACGTGGAGGAACCGCAGCTACCGTCTGTGGTGCCGGTCTGGCGCGGTGCCCTACTGCAGGAGCGCGAGGCGTTTGACCTGCTGGGCATCCGCTTCCAGGGGCACCCGGACCTGCGCCGCATGTTCCTCTGGGAGGGGTTCCCGGGACACCCGTTGCGCAAGGACTGGCTGGGCATGCCCGGCGACCGCATGTCCGGCCTGCAGGGCTTCCCCGGCGAGCCCGGCTTCGATAACCAGGGCAGGGGCTAGCGGTGCAGACCGAGCCCCTCATCGTCAACATCGGGCCGCAGCACCCCAGCACTCACGGCGTCTTCCGGCTTAAACTATCGCTGGACGGCGAGCGCATCCTCGATGCCGATATGGTCGTCGGCTACCTGCACCGAAGCATGGAGAAGCTGGCCGAGGAGCGCAGCTACACCCAGAACATCCCCTTTACCGATCGTACTGACTACCTGGCGGCGATGACCGGCAACCTGGCCTACTGCCTGGCGGTCGAGAAGCTGCTGGGCGTGGAGCCACCGCCGCGGGCGCAGTGGTTGCGGGTCATTATGGCGGAGCTGCAGCGCATCGCCAGCCACGCCATGGCCATCGGCACGTTCATCAACGATTGCGGCGCCTGGCAGACGCCGCTCATGTACATGTTCCGCGAACGCGAGAAGATACTCGACCTCTTCGAGATGGCCTGCGGCGCGCGGTTGACGACGAACTACATGCGCATCGGCGGGGTCTCCCGCGACATCCCGGCCGAGTTCATGCCCAGGGCGACTGCGCTGGTCAAGGAGCTTCCCGACCGCATCCGCGAGTACGAAGGCATGGGCTTGGGGAACGAGATCGTCGTGGCGCGGGCGCGCGGTATCGGCGTCCTTACCGCGGAGCAGGCGATCAACTCCTCCGTAACCGGTCCCATGCTGCGCGGCAGCGGCGTGGCCTGGGACATTCGCAAGGCCGACCCCTACGCCGCCTACGACAAAGTGCAGTTCGATATCCCGGTCGGCACCGCCGGCGACTGCTACGATCGCTTCCTGGTACGGCTGGAGGAGCTGCGACAGAGCACTCGCATTCTGGAGCAGGCCCTGGAGGCGCTACCCGAGGGGCCCGTGAACCTTGACCTGCCGCTGGCGATCCGCCCACCTGTCGGCGAGTCCTATGGGCGCATTGAGTCGCCGCGCGGGGAGCTGGGCTTCTACATCATCAGCGACGGCGGCCCCTCGCCCTATCGCTTCCACATCCGGGCGCCGTCCCTGATCAACCTGACCTCGCTCAAGGAGATGTCGGTCGGTCTGACGGTTGCCGATGCCATCGTCGTGCTGGGCAGCGTCGACATCGTGGTCGGGGAGCTGGACCGCTAGTGGAGCACCTCCTGGCGGAGTGGTACGACATCCGCGACCTGGGCAACGCTGTCGGGCACTTCCTGACCTGGGTCGATGACCGCGGCGGCCCCAGCTGGCTGCCGTACTTCGTTTCCGGCATCATCGGCGTCGTCGCGATCCTGCTCTGGGCCGTCCTCAGCCAGCTGGGCTTCGTCTGGATCGAGCGGCGGCTGATCGGCCGCATCCAGGTACGGCTGGGGCCGAACCGGGTGGGGCCGTTCGGGCTGCTGCAGCCGTTGGCCGACGCCCTCAAGGTGCTGACGAAGGAGATGATCACGCCGGCCAACGTGGACCGGCTGCTCTTCTGGGGCGCGCCGGCCGTGGTGGTCATGCCGGCGCTCGTCGTCTTCGCGGTGCTGCCGTTCGGGGAGCACATGCAGCTGACCGACCTCAGCGTGGGGCTGCTCTTTGTTATCGCGGTTGGCTCCGTCAATAGCCTCATCGTCTTTACAGCCGGCTGGTCGTCCAGCAACAAGTATTCGCTGCTGGGCGCCATGCGTACCATCGCCATGCTCATCTCCTACGAGCTGATTCAGGTGCTGGCGCTATTGGCCGTCGCCGTCTACACGAACACGATGAGAATGGGCGGCGTTGTCGCCTGGCAGGACCACTACAACGTCTGGCTGATTTTTCTGCAGCCGCTGCCGGTCTTTGCCTACGCCCTGGCCGGGGCGGTGGAGATCAACCGCACGCCGACGGACATCGCGGAGGCGGAGTCGGAGATCGTGGCCGGCTATCACACGGAGTACGGCGGCATCCGCTGGGGCATGTTCCAGGTGGCGGAGTACATCGCCGGGTTTGCTATCGCGGCCATCGTCGCGACGGTTTATCTCGGGGGCTGGACGCTGTTCGGGCTGGAGGAATGGGTGCCCGGCTGGTTGATCTTCCTGGGCAAGGTCTACACCTACTTCTTCCTTTTCATCTGGCTGCGCGGCACCCTGCCGCGACTGCGCATCGACCAGCTGATGGGGTTTGCCTGGAAGTACCTGCTGCCGCTGATGCTGGTAAACATCCTGGTCTCCGGCTTCGAGGTGCTGATCTGGCAGGAGAAGGACCTCTCGGCGGGCGTGGTGCTGCCGATCTTCGCGATAGTCAACGCCGGACTGACGGTCGCGATGATGGTCGGCTGGGCCAGGGTCATGGGCCACACCGGCTCCATCGGAGAGCCGCGACGGGCGCAATTGATCAGCGACGTTGGCGGCGTCTACTACGAGCCGCTGCCCGGAGGGCGGGCCTAGCGTGGACGATACCGGTAGCGTAGTCGCCTTCTGGGCTCTGGCAGTGCTGACCGTGGGATCGGCCCTGGGCGCGGCCGCCGTGCGCGATCTGGTGCGCTCGGTGGTCTGCCTGGTGGCGACGTTCGTCGGAGTGGCCGGCTTCTTCGTCCTGCTCTCCGCCGACTTCCTGGCGGTGGCGCAGGTCCTCATCTACGCCGGCGCCATCTCCGTGCTGATGGTCTTCGCGATCATGCTCACGCCGCGCGCCGAGCGGAACAACGCTGAGACGTTCTTCCGCTGGCCGGCGCTGGCCATCGCTCTCTCGCTGTTGGGGACCATCGCCGCAGTCGCGCTGACGACGGATTGGGCCACGACCGGCCAGGGCTTCGAGGAGACGGCGTCGGTCATCGGAAACGCACTGCTGAGCACCTACGTCCTGCCGTTCGAGATCGCCTCGGTGCTGCTGCTAGCGGCGATGGTGGGCGCGATCCTGCTGGTGCAGGAGGACTGACGTGTCGGTAAACCTGGAGCACTTCCTGGTCTTGAGCGCGATCCTCTTCGCTATCGGGTTGTTCATGGTGCTCTCCAAGCGCAACGTCGTCAGCATCCTCATCGGCATCGAGTTGCTGTTCAACGCCGTCAACGTGACGTTCGCCGCCTTCGCCCGCTTCGTCGACTCCGAGACGGCGCTGGCCGGGCAGGTGTTCGTCATCTTCGTTATCACCGTCGCGGCAGCCGAGGCTGCGATCGCGCTGGCGCTGGCGATGCTCATCTACCGCAACCGCGGCACCATCGACATCGACGAGATCAACCTGCTGAAGTGGTGAGCCTATGTGGTCCAAGCTGATGGAAGTTGAGAACCGCTACACCGCCGAGATGTGGAAAGAGCTGTTCAACGCGGAGGCCGTGTCCGTGCTCGTAGTCCCGGCGTCCGGCTGGGGCAAGGGCGCGGACATGGAGCGCTACCTGCTCTACGTTCCCTGGGGCAAGACGCACGTGGCCCAGGAGATCATGCGGAAGATCTGATGCTCAATCAGATCCCGGAAGCAGCGGTCTGGAGCATCATGCTCTTGCCGTTTGGTTGCTTTGCCCTGATCGCGCTGATCTCACTGTTTAGCGGCGCCGGACAGCTGCGCTGGAACCCGCGCTGGAGCGGCTACCTGACGATCCTGGCGATCGCGGCATCGTTCCTGCTCTCCCTCTGGGTGCTCGACAGCGCCATCGACGCCGACGGCCATCGCTTCGGCTTCGACGCGCACAAGTGGGTCGAGGTCTCTCCGCTGCGGGTCGATATCGGCCTGACGGTCGATGGCTTGACCGCGATCATGCTGGTAGTGGTCACCGGCGTCTCGCTGCTGGTGCAGGTCTACTCACAGGGATACATGGCCGGCGACCACGGGTACAGCCGCTACTACGCCTTCATGTCGCTGTTCACCGGCTCGATGCTGGGACTCGTGCTCGCCTCCAACATTGTCCAGCTGTTCGTCTTCTGGGAGCTGGTGGGCCTCTCGTCCTACCTGCTGATTGGCTTCTGGTTCCAACGCGACTCGGCCCGGCGCGCCGCTACGAAGGCATTCCTGGTCACCCGCGCCGGCGACCTCGGTCTGCTCTCCGCGATCGTCCTCATCTGGACGCAGACGGGCGAGCTGCAGATCCCGGCGCTCCAGGAGGCCGCGCTGGCGGGGGCCGTTGGCTCCAGCGTGCTGGCCTGGTTCGCGGGCGGGGTCTTCGCAGGCGCGGCCGGCAAGAGCGCCCAGTTCCCGCTTCACGTCTGGCTGCCCGACGCCATGGAGGGCCCGACGCCCGTTTCCGCGCTCATCCACGCCGCGACGATGGTGGCGGCCGGCGTCTACCTGGTGGCGCGCCTCTTCCCGATCTTCGCTGTCTCTCAGGACGCGATCAACGCCGTCGCGGCCGTCGGCGCGATCACGGTGATCATGGCCGCCCTGCTGGGTATCGTGGCCACCGATATCAAGCGTGTGATGGCCTACTCCACGATCAGCCAGCTGGGGTACATGATGATGGCCCTCGGCGTCGGCGGCTTCGTGGCCGCCATCTTCCACCTGTTCACGCACGCCTTCTTCAAGGCGCTGCTCTTCCTGGGCGCCGGCTCTGTCAACCACTCGACCGGCACCTTCGACATGCGCAAGATGGGCGGCCTGCGCAAGGCCATGCCGATAACCTTCGCGACGACGACCATCGCTTCGATGGCGCTGATCGGCGTCTTTCCCTTCGCCGGTTTCTGGAGCAAGGACGAGATCCTGGCCGACGCCTGGGTCGACCGGCCAATCGTCTTCTGGGTTGGCATGGTCGGCGTGTTCCTGACGGCGCTCTACGTGGGCCGGATGCTCTTCCTGACCTTCGGCGGCGAATACCGCGGCGGGGAGGCGTCCGAGCACGGCGAGGCCGCGCACCCGCACGAGTCGCCCTGGGTAATGGCGGGGCCGCTGTTGGTGCTGGCCGTGCTGGCTTTCGGCGCGGGCTTCGTCAATTTAAGCAGCGGCCTGGAGCACCTGCTACACGGCGCCCTGCCGCAGCAGGCGCTGGAGCTGCAGACGGAGTCCGACTTCAAGCCACTGATCGCCATTGGCTCGGTGGCTCTGGGCCTGGCCGGCCTGGGCATCGCCTGGCTCATCTACGGCCGCCGCGCCGTGTCCAGCGAAAGCGTGTCGCGGGCCTTCGGGCCACTGCCGAAGCTGCTGGAGCGCAAGTACTATCTGGACGACCTCTACGAGGGCGTCATTGTCCAGCGCGTCATCCTGGGGGGCGTCTCGCGGCTGCTGCAGCTCTGGGATGCGCTGGTCATCGATGGCATCGCTAACGGCGTCGCCAGTGGCTTCCGGCTCGGCTCGGAGCGGCTACGGCTGGCGCAGTCGGGCCAGACGCAGGTCTACGGGGCCGCCATCTTCGTCGGCGTGATCGCAGCGATAGCGGCGATTCTGATTGTGAACGCGTGAGCTAGCGATGCTGTCGTTCATCGTCTTCCTCCCGATAGCCGGCGCGCTGCTTATCGCCTCGCTGCCGCGACGTCGCGAGGATCTGGCGAAGTGGGTGGCGGCCGCGACCGCGCTCGCCGTCCTGGTGCCGGCGCTTATCGTCTTCGCCGCCTACGACCGCAACCCCGGCGGCTTCCAGTTCATCGACCGCCACACGTGGATCGACTCGGACGTCGCGACCTTCAAGGTGCAGTATCTGCTGGGCGCGGACGGCCTTTCGCTAGCGATGCTGGTGCTGACGGCGTTCCTCTCGCTGATTGCCGTGCTCATCTCCTGGCGCGTCGACCTGCGGCCCAAGGAGTACTTCGTCTGGTTGCTGGTGCTGGAGACGAGCCTGCTGGGCGTGTTCACAGCGCTCGATTTCATCCTCTTCTTCATCTTCTGGGAGATAGAGCTGGTGCCCATGTACTTCCTGATCTCCATCTGGGGGACCGGCCGCAAGCAGTATTCGGCCTGGAAGTACGTGCTGTTCACGTTCTCTGGCTCAGCGGCGATACTTATCGGCATCCTGACGCTCGGCTTCTCGGCGGGGACTTTCGACATAATCCAGCTCAGCCAGATGGCGCCGCTGCAGGACACCGTAATCCCGGTGGCAGCGATCTTCACGTTCCTCATCATCGGCTTCGGCATCAAGCTGCCGGTTATCCCCTTCCATACCTGGCTCCCGGACGCCCACAGCGATGCGCCGACTGCCGCCAGCGTCATCCTGGCCGGCGTCCTCTTGAAGATGGGCGGCTACGGCATCCTGCGCATGTGCTTTTCGATCATGCCGGAGGTCGCGCGGGACGCCTCGGTGTACCTGGCGGCCTTCGCGGCGGTGAACATCGTCTACGGGGCGCTGGTAACGCTGATGCAGACCGACCTCAAACGGCTCATCGCGTACAGCAGCGTCAGCCACATGGGCTACGTCCTGCTGGGGGCCTCCGCCCTGGGGACTGTCGGGCTGACCGGCGCTGCCATGCAGATGTTCACCCACGGCCTGATCACCGGCCTGCTCTTCGCGACGGTCGGCCTGATCTACGATCGCACCCACACGCGCCAGATCGGCGAGATGTCCGGCCTGGCGCAGCGGATGCCGTTCCTGGCGACGATCATGGTCGTCGCCGGGTTGGCCTCGCTGGGATTGCCCAGCCTGGCCGGCTTCGTCTCGGAGCTGACGGTGTTCCTGGGCACCTACGGCCACCACGAGTTCCTGACCGTCCTGGGTATCATCGGCATCCTGCTTTCGGCGGCCTACATCCTCTGGGCTATCCAGCGCGTCTTCTGGGGTGAGCCGGCCGCGCGCTGGCAGAGCCTGACCGACGCCGGGACCTGGTGGGAGAAGGGCTCGCTGGCGGCCATGGTGCTGGTCATCCTGGCGGTCGGTATCTATCCGTCGGTGATGATGGACATGATCGAGACCGGCGTGGCGCCGATCGCGCTGAGGCTGGCCTGATGGAGAGCATCAACCGCTTCGGGCCGGAGCTGCTGTTGCTGGCGATGGCCGGCCTCATCCTGATCAGCGACCTCGCTTACGGTCTTGTCAGCCTGCGCTTGCCGCCGCGCCGATTCATCTTCCCGGGCCTGGCGCTGGCGGCCGTTGCCGGCTCCATCCTCTGGCTGGTGGCACTCGTCGCGACCGATACCGACGGGCCGGCCTTCAACGGCGCCATCACCGTCGATAAGTTCTCGCTGTTCTTCGGCTTCCTCTTCACGTCCGTCTGCGCCGTCATCATCGTCGCATCGCTGGACCTGCTGCGGGGCAGCCGCTACTACGCCGAGTACATCGCGCTGGTGCTGGCCTCGACAGCCGGACTGATGCTGCTGGCTTCCGGGCGGGACCTCATCGCGATCTACATCTCGCTAGAGCTGGTGAGCATCTGCCTCTACGTACTGGTCGCCTTCCTCAAGGACGGGCGCTCCGCTGAGGCCGGCCTCAAGTACCTCCTGCTGGGCGCGGTCAGCTCCGCGGTGATCCTCTACGGCATGGCCTTCCTCTACGGGCTCTCCGGCTCGACGAACCTGGACGGCATCGCCCGC
>Ga0070741_10007349_pt1 | contig 22844 bp, 16 predicted proteins | sample Coa_R1_4_FD_66440 | JGI IMG/M metagenome (GOLD analysis project Ga0070741, IMG submission 66440) | Surface soil microbial communities from Centralia Pennsylvania, which are recovering from an underground coalmine fire - Coalmine... | ecosystem: Environmental > Terrestrial > Soil > Unclassified ... | reverse complement strand
CCGGGGAGGTGAAGGAGCACCTGCGGCGGAGGTTGCCGGAGTACATGCTGCCGTCGCTGTACGTGTATGTGGAGAAGCTGCCGCTGAACCCGAACGGCAAGGTGGACCGCAAAGCTCTACCGGCGCCGGAGGACGATCACGGAGCGCAAAGCAACGCCTATGTGGCGCCGCGCGATCCGCTGGAACACCAACTCGCCCGCCTATGGGAGTCTGTCCTCAACGTCCGGCGCATCGGCGTGCGAGATAACTTCTTCGACTTGGGCGGCCATTCCATCCTGGCCCTTGCTCTGTTCTCTCAGATCGAAAAAACCTTCGGCACGCCGCTACCGCTCGCCGCTCTCTTTCAGGCGCCGACAATCGAACAACTCGCTCGTATCCTGCGAGACAAGGGTTGGAAAGCGCCATGGTCATGTCTGGTGCCGATCCAGCCGCAAGGCTCCCGGCCGGTGCTGTTTTGCGTGCACGGAGTCGGCGGAAACGTTCTCACGTACCGCAATCTCGCGCGCTTTCTGGGAACTGATCAGCCCGTTTACGGAATACAGTCGCGCGGGCTCGATGGCTTCGGGCGCCTGGAAAGCGTGGAGGAAATGGCGGCTCACTACCTGGAAGAAGTGCGGGCCTTTCAGCCCGAAGGTCCTTACTATCTTGCCGGAATGTCATTCGGCGGATTCATCGCGTTCGAAATGGCCCGGCAGTTGCAGCAGCAGGGTCAGCAAGTGGGGCTGCTGGCGATTCTAGACACGGGGCGCATGCCGGCTTCGCCAAGACAGACGCGCTTGGCCGGGCGCCGGCAGTCGCTTGCCCGATGGGGGCTTCACGCGCGGAATTTTCTTGGATCGAAGGCCAAGCTGGCCTATGTTCGCCGTAAGCTGCGGACCGTCCGGCGTAAACTCCGCAGCCGGTGCTGGCAATTGGCCTACAAATGGTGGGTGGGCATCGGCCAGCCGCTGCCGCCCGCTTTGCGCGACGTTACCGAAGCGAATTATCTCGCCTTTCGCGATTACCGCTTGAAACCGTTTAGTGGCCGCGTGACTCTCCTGCGATCTGCGGAGCGGATCAAGCAGGGCCAGGCCTGCGGCGATTTCGGGTGGGGGGAAGTTGCGCTCGAAGGCGTCGAGATTCACGATGTGCCCGGCGACCATCTGACGATGTTAAGCTCGCTGCACGCTGATGCCGTGGCCGATTGTCTGCGGGCTTGCATCGACAGAGCTCAAGCGCATGCCCAGCCGCCCGCGGCCGCTTGAAAGAACGCCGGCAACTTGAGAGACCATAGAAGTCAGGATGAAGGTTTTCGTAGCAGGCGCAACGGGAGCGGTCGGCAAACGCCTTGTTCCTTTGCTGGTATCGCGCGGTCATCATGTCGTCGGGACGACGCGGAGCTCGAGCAAAATCGATGCGCTTCGGGCACAAGGCGCGGAGGCCGTAGTCGTCGATGGATTAGATAAGGACGCTGTCATGAATGCAGTCATGGCGGTGCGCCCCGATGTAATCGTTCATCAAATGACTGCGCTCGCATCCGTGCGGAGCCTGAAACATTTCGACGACAAATTCGCTCTCACGAACCGTCTCAGAACAGAGGGAACCGAGCACTTGATCGCAGCGGGGCGAGCGGCTGGAACCCAGAAGATCGTGGTTCAGAGCTACACCGGGTGGCCCAACGCCCGGGAGGGGGACCGCGTCAAAACGGAGGAGGACCCGCTTGAACCAAGCCCGCCAAAAACGATGACCAGGAGCCTGGAGGCGATCCGCAAACTGGAGAGCCTGACGGTCAATTCATCGGGAATAAGCGGGACTGTGTTGCGGTACGGCAGTTTTTACGGCCCTGGCACCTCGATTTCCGAGGACGGCGAGATCGTTGAATTGGTGCGGCAGCGTAAGTTTCCGGTGGTCGGAAGCGGCGCCGGGGTCTGGTCGTTCATTCACATAGACGACGCGGCGAACGCGACACAGCTTGCGATCGAGAGCGACGCGCCCGGCATTTACAACATCGTCGATGATGAGCCGGCCGAAGTATCGGTATGGCTTCCGGAACTCGCCAGAGCACTCAGCGCGCCGCCGCCCCGGCACGTGCCGGCCTGGCTCGGACGATTGTTCCTGGGCGAGGCCGGCGTCTGGATGATGACGAAAAGCCGTGGATCGTCCAACATGAAAGCCAAGCGAGTTCTCGGTTGGAAGCCGGCATACGCAAGCTGGCGGGATGGATTCCGCATTCTGACGCGCACTACTTCCGCAACTCTTGGGTCCGCACCAGGGCAGTAGCGAAATACGTGCCATCGGCTGTGATCTCGGCCGGCCCGGCCAGGTAAATCGCATCGGTCCAGCGGAGCGCCAAGGGCCCGGCGGGAGTCAGGACGCTCGCTTCACGGGCAGCCAGGCCAAGTTGAACCGCCGCCGCAAATGCTCCGGTTGAGCCTGTCCCGGAGCTCATCGTTTCGCCCGCGCCGCGCTCGTAGAAGCGCACGTCGAGCTCATCGCGATTTACTACCCGAACGAACGATACGTTCGTGCGATCGGCAAAGTGCGGGTGAGTCTCAATTTCCGCCCCGACGCGGCGCCAGTCGAACTCAAAATTCTTCACGAACACCACGCACTGTGGATTGCCCACCCAGACCAGCGTTACTTCCCGCGCTCCGTCCGCCAATTGCAGATCAAACCGCTCGGCCGGAAATTTCGGGCGGCCCATGTTCATCTCGAAGGAGAAGCGCAGCCCTTCTCGGCTCAGCAGGCGCAGGTGCTTGATACCAGCGCCGGTCCGGATCCGAATCGTTTCCGCGCCGAAGCCTGCCCGGAGCAGAAAGGCCGCGGCGCAGCGCGTTCCATTACCGGATAATTCCGGCTCGCTGCCATCGGAGTTGAACAGGCGAATCCCAGCATCACAGTCGTCGCCTGCATTGCGCGACACCAGCATCCAGCCGTCCGCTCCTACTCCGGTGTGGCGTTCACAGATGGCCCGCGCAAGTTCCGGCAGTCCAGCGGCCGGAGCCTCTTCCTGCCACGTCAGAAGGAAATCATTGCCGGCGCCATGCGCCTTCGTGAATGGAATGTTCATTCGGTTTTCCGGAGGTGGCGCCGTCTGTGATAGATCTCGATCGCCTTTGCGCCAGGGACCTGAATCGCACGCACGAGCTCGTAATCGAGTCCACTGCTCCGCGCCTTGCGGAGACCCATTGCCACTCGATCATCGCGCATCACCACGGCCCACTCCTCCCATAGAAACAGGTCCGGGCGCGCAACCGCGGCCGGCCACAGCGGCCAGTTATTGTTTGTCAACACCTCGCGAAGAGGCAAGCCCATGCTCCGGAAGATTCCGGTCATATCGCCGAACGAGCTGATGATACCCGAGCCGCGGCGATAGCGCGGCGCGAGGAACTCGGCCGCATGGCGCGTCCAGGCGCGCCGCGCCAGGGAGTTGACCTGCGACTCTTTCCATGTAATCCACTGCTCCGGGCTGTGATGCACTGCCCACGTGGCACTCGCAATCACGACGATTGCCGCAGCGGCGGCGCGCCGGAACCGCGGCGGGGCAAGCGTGACCAGCGCGGCGGCGGCAAATACGGCCGCGGGAAATAGCGTCAACCCGTAGCGGGTATTGTAGTAGCTGTTGGGCCAGAGGTCAGGGACAAAGACCGGACTTCCTCCGGACGAATGCATACTCCAGAGGTAGAAAACCGGCGGCAGCAGCAGGAGCGCAAGCGGCCAGAGCGCCCGCCTGCGCATGAGGACCAGCGCACCCGCCGCGCCCAAAATCAGCAGAGGCCATCCTGCGCACCAGCGGGCGGCGGTACGGAAATAGAGACATGCTTTGCCCCATTCGTTCCAGCCGGGATAATAAGCGCCGCCCTGGATCGCCTTTGGCGAATACGGTCCGCGGTAGAAGTCCAACAGATCGCCTGCAAACCACCAGTTGTGCGCGAGCCACAACAGCGGCCCCGCGGTTGCCAGCGCTACGAACAAAGCGGCTTTGAGCCACCGGTTTCGTTTCACCGCGCAAAAAATGTATGCGGTCGTGAAGGGGATGAGAAACCAGCCCTCGTAACGCGTCAGCGCAGCCGCCAGCGCTGCGGCCCCTGCCAGGACCACTGCGCCGTAACCATCAGTGGAGGAGAAGCGAGCGGTGAAGTAGAGCAGCGCCAGCAATGCCGCGAAGAAAAGCGGCTCGGTCATCGCCGTAGAAGCAAGATAGAGCAGGTTCGGATTCAGCGCGTACAGAGCCACCGCTGCGGCTGCGGCTGTGCTCTCGAAGACTCTCGCCGCGGCGGCGAACAGAAAACATCCGCCGGCCACGAACGCGGCCGCGGAAGGAATCGTGCCCGCGAGCCCGGTACGCCACAGGCGGTCGACCGCTGCGAACGGCGCAATCAGCAGATGGGGCAGCGGCAGCCAAACCGTACCAAGTTGATCCGAGCCGGGTGTGCGCGAATCCAGCAGGCTGCGCGCAATGTTCAGATGCGCTTCGGCATCGCCATAAAAGAGCACGTACCCGTGCGCGTAAAAGAACCATGACCCGGCGGCGGCCCACAGCGCCAGTGCTGCGCCGGCCAGCCACACATGTCTGTCAGAAGGCCGTGCAGTTTTTGAATTCCTGATAGCGGCCATCGATCTCCGCGCGGGTCAGTGTCCGGAAGCGGTCCACTCCGAACTTTTCGCAGCAGAAGCTGCCCAGCACGGAACCGTAGATCACGGCCCGGCTGAGCTCCCGGAAATCGATCTTGCCGCCGGAGGGATCAATTCCGCGCTCGGCCAGGTAACCGATGAATCCTCCTGCGAAACAATCGCCGGCGCCGGTGGGGTCGAAGACATCCTCCAGCAAGTAGCCCGGAACCATGAAGTGCCCCTCCTTCCGAAATAGGATCGCGCCGTATTCGCCCCGCTTGATCACCAGCGTGTGAGGCCCCATGTCCAGGATCTTGGCCGCGGCCCGCCGCAAATTGTGATCGCCCGAGAGCATACGCGCTTCCGCATCGTTGATAAGCAGGAAGTCCCATTCCTGTATGGTCTCGATCAGCTCGCCGCGAAAGTCCCGGATCCAGTAGTTCATTGTGTCGCCGCCCACAAGCCGGACTCCGTTCATCTGTGCCCGCACGCTGCGCTGAAGCGCGGGTTGGATGTTGCCGAGCAGCAGATACGGCTGCGAGCGGTATGATTCCGGCAGCTTGGGATCGAAGTCTGCGAAAACATTGAGATCGGTCCGGAGCGTTGTGCGATCGTTCATGTCGTGCGAGTAGACGCCCGCCCAGAAGAACGTCTTGCCACCGGCTACGCGCTCCAGACCAGTGAGATCGATCGAGCGGCTCTCCAGCAGGTCTGCATCTTCCTGCGCGAAATCGTCTCCTACCACGGCGACGAGTTTGACTGGCGTGAAGTAGCTGGCCGCCAGCGAAATATAAGTCGCCGCGCCGCCCAGCATACGGTCCACCTTACCGTATGGTGTTTCCACGCCATCATAAGCGACTGAGCCCACTACAACCAAAGACATCGCTTGATTGTAGCAAGCGTGCGCGAACGCTCAATCCAAGCGCCGGTTCCGCCGCACCGGAACCACGCTCTTAACCCCGGGCAGCTTTCGTAACTCCGGTTCCCGCTCAGGAGGCGCTTGAACAAAGATGGCGTTCGACACCATTTGTGTCGCCCCCGTGACGGGAACTTGCATGCTTTCCAGCAGGGTTTTCAGTCTGTCCTGGCTGGCCTCGAGTTTCCTGCGGTACTCCTTCGCTTCGGGGCTGCGCGCCGCCTCCGCGGACTGGAAGCGCTCCGCTACCGGCGGGTCGGCAAGTATTAACGCGTAGCGCCGCCTCGCAGGTTCACCCGCCGAAAGGGCCAGGACGGCGGCGAGACAGACCGGTATCAGCCTCATGCCCATTGTCATCGGCGACATCCTCTACTGATCAGACGTATCCCGCCGGACTTTCGCGGCACTTTTATTGTGCTGCTCTGAATAATGCCGCGAGCAACAGAACAACCACGGTCATCTCGCGCTTCCGGGCCTCATTGGAACAAACATGACGGGGGCCACCGAGCGCCGCCGGATTTTACCGTCGGCCTTTTTTTCGAGCACGACCAGTTCCTGATTGCCGGCCGGTCCTTCGGGGGCAACCAGGCGGCCGCCCGAGGACAACTGCGCCACCAGCGCCGGGGGAATCGCCGGCGGCGCTGCGGTCAACAGAATGCCGTCGAACGGTGCCTGTTCCTGCCATCCCTTGTAACCGTCTCCTTCACGAACCGTCACGTTCGGGTATCCCAGTTGATGCAGCCGATCGCGCGCAGCCCGCGCTAACTCCGGCACAATCTCGATCGTGTAAACATGACGCACGAGCTGCGCCAGCACCGCGGCCTGATATCCCGAGCCCGTGCCCACCTCCAGCACGCGATGCTGTTTCGCCGGTTCTAACAGCTCCGTCATCAGCCCCACAATGTAAGGCTGGGAAATCGTAGCGCCATGACCAATTGGGAGGGGCCGGTCGCTGTATGCCATGCTCCGCAGCTCTTCCGGTACGAAAAGGTGCCGCGGAGTGAGCCGCATAATACGCAGCACATCGGCATTGCGGACGCCGCGCGCCTCGATCTGGTCGCGCACCATGCGCTCGCGCTGCGCAGCCGGTGGATCGTCCGCGATCAGCAGCCCGGCCGCGATCGCAGCAAGCATTCCGAGCGGACGCCGGTACAATGCGATTCGTAATATGTGCTGCATATCTAAGATCAGCTCGAAGATGCTTGGGCATCGCGCGGCCGAAGGTAATAATCGAGGCTCTCCTCGAGGGTACCGCGCGGCTCGGCCTTCGCCTCCGGATGAGTGCTGCGGAACCGGTCCAGCATCAGGCGCTTCATTTCGGCGACGATTTCGGGATGGTTCGCGGCAACGTTGTGAAACTCGTCCGGATCGGAGTTCAAATCGTAGAGAATCGTGTAGCGACCCGGCGTTGGATTGGCGGTACCGTATCCGTCCTGCCGCGCCCGCTTTCCAGTGCAGTAGATGAATTTCCAGCGCGGCGTCCGAATATACGCTTCTTCGTTTTCCAGGTATTCGCTGAAAATGTGATCGCGCGGCTGCACCGGCTTGCCTTCCAGGTAGGGCCGCAGGCTGCGCCCGTGCTGTATGGGCAGTGGCTCGAGCCCCATCAGATCGGTGATCGTGGCAGGAACGTCGATGTGCTCGGTCAAATCAGATATGACGCGGGGCTTTATGCCGCGCGGATCGCGGATCACCAGCGGAACGCGAAGCGCGGGATCGAAGCCGCAGTGTTTTTCGAAACGGCCGTGGTGTCCGAGATCGTAGCCGTGATCGGCCGTGTAGACCACGACCGTGTTCCGGTCCAGGCCAAGCTCCGCCAGTTTTCCCAGCACTCTTCCAACATTCCGGTCGAGAAATTCTACGGACGTGTAATACGCCGCGATGATGCCGCGCTTATCGTCTTCGGTGAGGTCGCGAAAGATCAGCGGAATCTGCCAGGCGTCTTCCGGACCCAGCGGCGGCGGTTGGAACTGCTTTGGCGCGAACTTGTCGCGATACTCATATGGAAAATGAAACGGGGAGTGCGGCTCCAGAAAACTGACCCAGAGGGCGAACGGCCTGTCTTTATGAGTGTTGAGGAACTGTTTCACCTGCCGCACCTGGAACGAAGCGCGCATATCGTCGTCATAGCAGCCATAGGGGCGTTTGTCCGCATTCAGCCATATGCGCGCCAGATCCTTAAATGGTTTCCAGGGAGGCTGGACGGGCGTGCCGGGCGGCAGCGGCCGCCGTTTCACCTGCTGCTGCCACTCCCGCGTAAGCACATCTTCGGTGTGCGCCAGCTCAAAGCCGTGGATTCCAGGTACGCCCGGACGCTGAAAATGCATCTTGCCGAAAACGGCGGTCGTATATCCCGCGTTACGGAACTGGCGCGCAAGCGTAGGTTTGCCTTCCGCGAGCGGCGTCATCAGCCGTGTGACGCCCGCCATGTGCGGCATCTGTCCGGTGAACAGGCTTTGGCGGGACGGCGTACAGACCGGCGAGTTACAGTAATGCCGCGAAAAGCGAACGCCTTGGTTGGCCAGCCGATTGAGATTCGGCGTCCGGGCAATGCGATTGCCGTCCGCGGCCCAAACGTATCCGGCGTGGTCATCGGCGAGAATGAACAGGAAATTCGGCCTGAGGATCGCAGTGGATTTAGATGCAGACTGCAGCAATGGCGCGCCCATGCCGTAGAGAGCATCGCGACGCGTTATCGCGCCTGGCACGTATCCTCCAAGATCATGTTGCTCCGCAGGCGGGCCGGATTTCAACTTGGAACGGCGCCGGGATGAGCGCGCCTACGGCCTGACGATGGTGCCGTCCAGCCGCCGGTCATTGCCGCGGCTCCCGCCGGGAGATTTGTAAGGGAACCTGGCGGCGAGCTTCTCATCGAGATCGATTCCCAGGCCGGGACGGTCGTTCGAATACATATACCCGGCCTTGATTTCCGGCGCGCCCGGAAAGACTTCCCGCACGATCGATGAAAACAGGTTTTGCTCCTGGATCCCGAAGTTATAGCAGGCCAGGTCGAGATGCATGTTTACCGCGTGTCCTACGGGCGATACGTTGCCCGGACCGTGCCATGCGGTGCGCACGTTGAAAAACTCACAGCAGGATGCAACCTTACGCGCCATGTTCAATCCGCCGGCTGCGGAGATGTGGATGCGAATGAAATCGATCCAGCGGTTTGTCACCAGCGGCAGCCACTCGTGGCGGTTGACGAAAAGCTCGCCCATCGCGAGCGGCGTCGTTGTCTGCTGGCGCATGGTTTGGAACCAGGCAACATCTTCGGGCGCAAACGGATCCTCGAGAAAGAACAATCGGTAAGGCTCCACCGCCTTTGCCAGCACCAACGCCTGGGCGGGAGGTACACGCTCATGTACATCATGCAGCAGTTCGACCTCGAAGCCCAACTTCGCGCGGAGATACTCGAACATCTTGATCGTGTTGTTCACATAAGGCGTGGGCTCAAAGACGGGTGACGATGCCACACCCGCCGGCCGCATTCGCTGCACCTGGGCGGAAGTATCCGCGCCTGCCACGCCATATCCCGAATAGCCTGGAACCGCCAATTGGACGCGAACATGACGGTATCCCTGCGACATCCAGTCACGTATCTGGTCTTCTAATGCAGGCGCCTCCTTGGCAGAGGCATGGGCGTAAAGCGGAACGGCCGCGCGGACTTTACCGCCCAAGAACGCATAGACAGGCAGACCGGCGCGCTTTCCGAGGATGTCCCACAAAGCGCCGTCGATGCCGCTGAGCGCATTGTTCAGAGTGACGCCGCTGCGGAAGTACGAAGATACATAAGCTGATTGCCAGATGTCCTCGATCTCGTCGCAGTAGTGGCCAATGGCGAAAGGTTTGAGGTATTGCTCGATCGCCGTTGCTACGGCCAGCGGCCGCTCGCGGTGCGTCGCGCAACCTAAGCCGTAGAGACCCGGTTCACTGGTCAGCACCTTCACGATGACCAATTGGTCGCCGGCGGGCTGTGTGAGGATCACTTTCACATCCGTGATCTTCAGCCGGGGCAAACCGCGGCTGGCGGCCTGCTGCGCCGCCGCAAGCGGTCCCGGTCCGCCGGCCGCTCCTAATAAGCCGAATCCCGCAGCGCCGAATGCCTTGAATGCGGTGCGCCGATGCACTCTTTCCTCCTTGCGTCCAGACTCCTCGCGCATTATACATGCTGCGGCCGGAATGTCCTGTCCGGCTATTGGGAAACGGCCTCGCCGCAGCGGGCCCACAATACGGCAGGATCGGCTATAACTTCTCAGAGGTGCTTTCTCGCATGATTTCGCGTGTCGTGAGTGTCGGATTGCTCGTGGCCTGCCTGGCGCCACTGCTGCATGCTCAGGAGGCCGGTCTTGTAGGTACAGTCGTCGATCCCAGCGGCGCTGCCGTGGTGAACGCCGCTATCGCGGTGCAGAACGTCGATACCGGTGTGGAGCGCCGGACCACAACGGACCAGAGAGGGAGATACTTCATTTCTCCTCTGGCCATCGGACATTACCGGCTTACCGCCGAAGCCGCCGGATTCCAGACCGTGACCGTATCGGACATCTATCTCACCATCGGACAGACCGGCGTTAAAGACATTTCGATGCCCGTGGGGCAGGTAACTGAAAAGGTGGTGGTTGCCGATAGCACGTCGCTATTGCAGGCGGAACAATCTTCGATCGGGCAGAGCATGGAAAACAAGAAGATTGTGGATCTGCCTCTGAATGGGCGCGATTTCGTGCAACTGGTCGCGCTTACGCCCGGCGCGACCACGGCGGGGAGCGCCTACGAATCCGGCAGCTCGCAGGTGCTCGTGAACGGCCACCGCTCCACCAAGACGACCGCCACCATTGACGGCGTGATGAACGTCGACCAGTTATTCCAGGGCTTTCCGATCAGCCCCTCCATCGATGCCATTCAGGAATTTCGAGTACAGAGCGGCAACTTCTCCGCCGAGCAAGGCATGGGACCGTCCAATGTTTCTGTCACGCTCAAATCCGGCACGAACAGCTTCCACGGAAGCGGATTTGAGTTTCTGCGCAATGACTACATGGACGCGCGAAACTTTTTTCAACCTGAGCGCTCGGTTCTTAAGAGAAATCAGTTCGGCGGCTCAATGGGCGGTCCCATTAAGCGGGACAAGCTGTTCTGGTTCGCTAACTACGAAGGAACGCGCCTGCATAGCGGGAACGATTTCAGTATCACGGTCCCCTCGGCAGCCATGCGGCAGGGCGATTTTTCAGGCATGGACCCGATTATTGATCCGCTAACAGGGAGCCCGTTTCCAGGAAATAAGATTCCACAGAACAGGATCAATCGCGTTGCGACATTCTTCGCGCCGTTCTTTCCGGAGCCTAACTCCGGGACCCAATTCATTTATTCGCCGCCCTCGACCATCACCCAGGATCAGTCAAGCGGCCGCGTCGATTACTATGTGAACGACAACAACCGGCTGTTCGGAAGTTACACACTCAATCGGCGAAATACGTTCGATCCGGATCAGCAGCCGAAAAACGGCGGTCTAACGCGCCGCGGTCTGGCTCAACGGGCCAACGTCAATTGGAACCGCCTGCTTACACCGACCATGATGAACACGTTCACCGTCGGCTGGTCGAGATTCAAGAATGTTCTTACGCCGTCGATTCTTGGTGAGAACTTCACGGTGCAATCGGGTCTTCAGGGCTTCGAAGAGACCTCTGCCCGGTTTCCGGGTCTTCCAAACATCAACATCGGCGGGTATCAGGGCATTAACGGGTTCAATTGGGATCCGTTGATCAATCCTACGGATAACCGCCAGATCACGGATCAGTTTTCGATTATCCGCGGCGGTCATCAGATCCGTCTCGGAGCGGACCTGAGGCGTTTCATGTGGTCCAGCCAGTCGGCGACGGTGGGCCGCGGGGATCTTACCTATAGCGGCGATTATACCGGGAATGGCTGGGCTGACTTTCTGCTGGGGCTGCCCATTACTGCTTTCCGCCAATACCCGCAAGATAACTACAACCAGACGAGTTATAACCTTGCCGGATATATTCAGGACGATTGGCACGTCACGCCAAATCTGACCTTAAATCTCGGCCTGCGGTACGAGTACGATACGTGGCCGGTGGATTCCCGCAATCAGGTGACGAGCTTCGATCCGGTTACCGGGAAGTTCGTCGTCGGGCACAAAAAAGGGCAGGACCCCGATCTCGCTGCGCAAACACTTGCTCCCCTGGCCTGGAGGCTCTTCGGGAATCTGATGGCGCGCGCTCAGGATGTCGGTTTGCCGAACCGCAGCTTGCGTTTCCCGGACAAAAATAACTGGGGACCGCGTTTTGGAGTTGCCTGGCGCCCGTCCTTTCTGAAAGACACGGTCTTTCGCGCCGGCTACGGCATCTTCTACGAGCTGACAAACGGCAACAACTACTCCAATCTGACCGCTACCTCCATTCCGTGGATTATCTCGCAGGGCGTGAACAACACCTTGCCGGTTCCGACCCTCGACAACCAGCACCTGTTCGCGCCGTTCGATGCGCCCGGAGCCGCGAGTCCCGCGATTCAGCCGATTCGCTACGATCCGTATGCTCGCGTGCCTTACGTCCAGGAGTGGAATATTGCAATTCAAAAACAACTGAATCGGTCTACGAGCCTGGAGGCCGCCTACGTCGGCAATAAAGGCACTAAGCTGGAAACGAACACGCCTCTGAATCGTCCGTTACCCGGTCCGGGTGAAACCGGTCCGAGGCGGCCTTTTCCGGATCTCAGCGAAGGGTTCAACGTTGCGAACGGAGCTAGCTCGATTTACCACGCGTTGCAGGTGAAGCTGGAGCGCACATACTCGGGAGGGCTCTCGCTGATTGCGGCATACACACTTGGTAAGTCGATCGACGATGCCAGCTCGGACTTCGGCAGCGGCGTGCAGGATGTGAATAACATGCGGCTCGAGCGGGCGGTGTCAAACTTCGACTACCGGCAGCGGCTCAGCGTCGGCTACGTGTACGATCTGCCGTTTGGAAAGGGCAAAGTGCTCAGGCCGGCGAACCGCGTACTCGAATACGTTGTGAGCGGCTGGGAGGCGTCGGGAATTATTTCGCTACAGTCGGGGGCGCCTTTCACGATCACCTCCGGACGCGATGTCGCGAATACCGGGTCGGGCTCGCAGCGGCCCGACCGCATCGCCTCCGGCAAGCTTGACAGGCCCACACTCGCGGAATGGTTCGATACCAGCGCCTTTGTGCTGAACGCGCCCTATACGTGGGGGAACTCGGGCCGCAACATTTTGTACGGAGATGGGCTGTCGGTCTGGGACGCCGCGCTGATGCGGCGGTTCAACGTGAGGGAAAACATGTACTTCCAGCTTCGCGGCGAGTTCTTTAATGTGTTGAATCACGCTGATTTTGACAGGCCCGACACGAATTTTTCATCGAGCACGTTCGGCCAGGTCTTCTCGACGCGAAACGCGCCGCGCATTGGGCAAGTCGCGCTGAAATTCATCTTTTAATTGTGCCGCTTTCGTTGGTTCAGGGCCGCATCTTCCGGATGCGGTCTCGGTCGCCTCGTACGGATTCCGTATGGGCCAGAATGTCGTCCGGCGTTATCCAGAATCGCTTCGCTTTGCGCCCGCTATGGAGTTTCGCCTGGTCGTTGAAGTGACGAGAGCGAGGGTTCTCGGACTCTCCGAACGGTAGCAGGCTCCAGACCTGTTTCGGATCGTCTTCTACAACGACAAGCAGGTGCCCCCATCCGTCGTTGCAGTGGATCTGCCCGTTCTCCTGCTCCGGTCCATAGTCGGGGTGCAGAACGCCGAAGGTCTCATCGGCGCCATCCATGGAAAACACGCCCCCGCGAACAACCACGTTGATTGCGCCCCAGGGCACCTCCGACTTGCCGAAGCGCTTGCGGATTCGATCAACCGCGCCCGCCAGTGCTTTCCATGCCATTTCCTGCTCCTGCCCGGAATCGATGTCGATCTTTTTATGGCGGTCATAGGCATTGAACCGCTCGAATTTCGCAGCAGAGTAAAGCTCGCTGTAGACCTTCTCCCAGTAGTAAACGTATGTGAACGCCGCCGATTGCGCGCCGCTGCGGCGGTCCCATTTGGATAGCATCCTTACTGCGCTTCGGGCAGGCTCGTCCGCGGCCGCACCGTGTTTTGCCGACGCTCGCTTCAGAAGTGGAACGATGACGTCGGCCGCCAGCACATAGGTATCGAAGGCCAGGTCCATCATGTCGTTCAATGTAAACTTTCGCTCTTGGGTAAGTACCTGAAAAATCCTTTCGCCGCGGGTATTTAGAGCTTCCTCTCCCGCGCCGGGCTCCACTGGATAAGAAAGATAGTAGGGCGCGGGCACCAGTGGTTTGAGTCCCGAGTGTCTTGTCGCCGCCCAGTAAGGATTGTTGCAATTCTGGAGAAAACCGGCCGCGGGGTTTTGAATCTGCGGATAGGCGCTGAACGGAAAGTATGGCCCCCATTCGGTATCTTTGGTCCAGCCGGGAACCGGTTTGAACCAGTTATAAGATTCGTTTCGGCGTGCAACATTGCCGTTGTGCACCCAGTAGATATTTTGCTTATCGGAATAGAGCAGGTTCCAGCGCGGCATCAACTGCCTCGATACGGCTGCCTTGAACTCATCCAGATTGCGAGCCTTCATCAGGCCGTAAAGCCCCAGGCTATAATTCACGCCTTCGAAATTCGGAAGCTTTACGGACCACGCGCGGTGGCGCTCCCTATCCACCTTGACTACTGGGCCGTGCATTGTGTAATAGAGCGGGAGCGTTACGAACTCCATCCCCTTCGGCCCTTTTACACGAAACGTTTCCTGGTTTACGCGAATACGCAGCCACTTGTCCTCGTAAAGATACTCGAGCGGATTCTCCGGGTTCAGCTTTTCTTCATAGACATCGCTGATATTTGGCTGGTTCCAGGTCGCCGACCACGTAATCCTGTCGTTGAACCCGTCGAGGAAAAAAGGGCTGCCGAACCAACTAATGCCCGCCGCGTTTAACTTACCCGGCGTCATCAGATGCGCCTCATAGTTCTGAAAGCGATTGGCCCACGGCATATGCGTATGTTCGACATGTATAATTCGCCCGCTAGCCGATTTGCCGGGAAGTATCGCCCACTGATTCGATCCGAAGCCCGGAAATCTGTAAGTCGCCTCTGCTATCTTCTTCAGCGCATCATGAACGCTATAAAACCTGAAATACTGGCTGCGCTCAAGAGCTTCAACGTCTTCGGCCGTGATGCCATCGATCCAGGAGGGTGTTTCCGCGCGGTGCTCACGGATGTAATCGTTTACGCCTCGTGCGAAGGCGTCGAGCAGCCGGTAGACGTGCGGATCGATCTCCGATTTCCGCTCGACGACGCATTGCTTTGTCCGCAGCAGGCGCTGCAGGTAATCCCCATCCCACCGATATTCATATGGAATGAAGCGCAGATAGCCATCGCCCAGCGCATTGAAGCCCTGGATTTCGGCCCGTCTTCCTTGCGCATCGCGATATTGGAGCATCATGCGTTCCAGATGATCCTCGGCCTGCGCGTAGCCGTAGCCGAAGAAAGTCGCCTCTTCGGTATCGCCGACAATGTGCGGCACGCCATACTCGTCCCGGTAGATCGTGACTTGGGAGGCGAGCACGTCGTCTGAGGCTTGCGCCAGAGCAGAATGCCCGGGCGCGAAGACGATACAGAGAAGAACGAAAATGTTTCTGCACATCTTTCTTTATGTGCCGACTTTATGTGCCGAATTGCGGCCGTCCCCAGCACGGCTTCCAGCCGATGGGCAGCGGCAAAAGGGTGGCGTTGTTCGTATTCGGGAAGCGTTTTCGCAGGACCGTGCTTTTGTTCCCGATCGCAGGAGCATCCTTCAAACGCATGATGGCCATAGGCGAGCCGTTCTTGGTCGGATTTCCGTCTTCCTCAACGCTGCGTGTGAAAAGGACATACTGCGCGTCCGGCGACACGACGTTTCCGTAAATGTGCACGCCATCCTCGCCATAAACGAGCCTGCCATTGGTTCCGTCGGCGTTTGCCATATAAAGCTGGGTCCATCCTGCGCCCTGATTCTCGCCCTCCTGACCCGCGGGCCGATGCGAAAAAAGCATTCGCCCGGAATCCGGAAACCAGTGCGGTGTGCAGTTCTGATAAGCGTGTACCGGATTCAGCTCGCCCGTGGCGGCGTTGAGGCGGACGATGGTCCAGATTTCACCCATATTTGCAACCCCCGCCAGCCAGCGGCCATCAGGAGACCAGTTCAATTGCTGAAAGACGCCTTTGCGCTCCATCGTCCTGACCACCTTGCGCGAGGCGATGTCCACGAAAAAGATGCCTCTGGGCGAGAGGCAGGCGACCTCGGTTCCATCCGGTCCCCAGGAGGCCCACGGATATTCGCCGTCTCCTCCCCAGACCTGCGGGTCCGTTCCATCACTCCGAGCGATCACCAGCGCTCCCTGAGTACCGTACTGATTGCCGCTGATTGTCTGATCTTTGCGTAGCCGGCGGTACAGCAGCTTCTTTCCGTCCGGAGAGAACCGGGGCGCGGCTTCGCTGTATTCAGGCGTATTGGTGATGTCTCGAAGCTGGGAGCCGTCCGGCCGCATCAGAAAAAGATCCCAGTCACCGTTACTGGTGCGAGCGCCAAACGCGATCCATCCCAGATCGCGGACCTCCGCGGCCAGCGCCTTCACCCGCGGATCGCGGTCAGTTTCACGCATCCTGGAAACTCCGGGCGAACCGGAGCAGCCGGCCAGAAGAAGGGGAATCAACGCCAGGCTAAGCCATCGCATAGCAGACAGGATCACTGAATCCGGGCGGCGCCACAAGGGACAGGCCGCCTTAGAAGGGCGACATTTCCGAATAGATGGAAACCCGCCGCGCCGGGTGTTGACATCAGGCGCTCTTCGTCAAACGATTGGGAGACAGCATGAACTGGTTTTTGACTTCTCTCCTGCTCCTCGCCGCCTCGACGGCGGCTGCGCAATCCCGAACGGCCGAGTTGCGGCTATCCTTTGGCGCTAACAGAGGTCCGCTGAACATCGACCGGTTTGCGCTCGGCCAGGGCGGTCTCTCGGAGCAGCCGATGTGGGATCAGCGGGAGGCAGAGATCCGCGCGCTCCACCCGCGTGTGATCCGGCTATTCGTTCAGGAGTACTTCGATTTGCTTCCGGCGTCGGGACAATACAATTTCGGCAAGCTGGATCAGTCCGTTGATCTGATTCTCCGCGCTGGCGCGACGCCGCTCATGAGTCTTGCATTCAAGCCGGCTGCCCTCTTTCCGGTAGTGAATCAGGACATTGTGGAGCCGAAAGATTATGGCGCATGGGAACAGTTGATCTCCACGCTGGTTCGCCACTACAAAGAACGCGGAAGCGGGATCCGTTATTGGGAAGTGGGCAATGAGCCGGATATCGGCGAGTCCGGAGGCTGCCCGTTCCGCTTCAAGCCCGATTCCTATGCACGGTTTTACGAGCATACGGCCAAGGCCATTCTCGAATCCGACCCGCAGGCCCGTGTCGGAGGACCGGCGCTTGCCAACTGGAAATCGCCGATCCTTCCGGCTCTCCTCGAAACATGCGATACGCGTAAAATCCCTTTGCATTTCGTTTCGTGGCACATCTATAACAGCGACCCGCGAGCAATCCGCGGCACGATCGACAGCGTGCGGGCGTTACTTGGCAAATTTCCGAGCCTCAAGCCCGAAACGATTCTGGACGAATGGAACATGTCGTTCGGTCCCCCGGCCCAGGGCCCTCGCTTCCAGCCCTGCTATGTTGCCGAGACGGCGTGGCAAATGAAAGAAGGCGGGCTCGATTATTCCTGCTACTACCATATTCGCGACTATCACGTGGACCGCGACCGTTTCGCCCGCTTCATGTCGCTCCGCGGCGCTTCCTTCATGGCGCGGTGGTGGAACCGCATGCCGCAATACCATGGACTCTTCGATTACCAGAACACCATCCGGCCTGCGTACTTTGCCTTCAAGCTGATCTCCCGGCTGACCGGCGACCGTCTCGATGCTCAATCGAACGATGCGTCGGTCCATGCGTTTCTTACCTATGACAAGTCGTACGATCTTTACAATCTGCTGGTCTGGAATTTTTCACCCTCGCCGGCCGATATTAGCATCCAATCGGAGAATCTACCGCGGAAGCTCACCGCAAAAAGACGAAGGTTAGACGCCACCTCGCCCGGGGACGACGAAAACGTTCGCCTGCGGCAAATGCCGGACCTGGTGTTGAATCCCGGCAGCTCGCTGAAGCTGCCGTTGGAACCCTTCGGAATGGAATTCTGGTCGCTCGAACCTGGCTCGTAGCGAGCCGGGTCCGGCGGATTTTCCCTAAGACTGGACGGAACGCGATCGCGCGCTTGCCAGGCGCTTGTCGCTGATGGGTTTTGCCAGTAACCTGTGGACAAATGGACCACGTATCCGTCAGAATTGCCCGTACTCCCGCGACGACGAGCGACCTGGAGTTATTCGAGCGTATGGAAAGCCAGCTTTATTCAGCGGTGATCTGCGATTCGCTCGACCAGCTCGGCTATCACAACCAGGCTATGCGGGAGTGGATGCGGCCTCTGTTTCCGGAAGCGCGATTTGCCGGCTGGGCCCGCACGATTGCCTATGCGGATGTGTATCACGTGCCTTCGGATCCGTACGGCATGGAGATTGAAGCGGTGGATAGCATTCTGCCCGGCGAAGTCGTGGTGATCTCCACGGCCGGGTCGAATCAAAATGCGCCATGGGGTGAGCTTCTGTCCACGGCGGCCCGGGCGCGCGGCGCGCGAGGAGCGGTTGTCGATGGCTTAGTGCGCGATGTCCGAAAAATCGAAGAACTCGGCTTTCCAGTCTTTACGCGCGGCATCAAGCCGGTGGACTCCAAAGGCCGCGGCATTGTGATCGACTACAACGTTCCCGTACGCTGCGCGGACGTGCTCGTCTCGCCAGGCGACCTGATCTTCGGCGACTATGATGGCGTTGTCGTGGTGCCGTCGGAAGTTGTGCACGAGACCATCCGGCTGGCGACGGACAAGGTAACACGAGAGAACCTCAGCCGGCAGGAACTGATGTCGGGCGCTTATCTCCGGGACGTTTACGAAAAATACGGCGTGCTGTAGCTATTGCACGCGGAGTCGTTCCACCGCGCTTTCATCCACCGCAACGCCCAAGCCAGGTCTTTGCGGAACCGGCAGCATTCCATCCTGCATGCGGATGGGCTCCTGGACGATCTCGCGGCTCAGCGGCCCGGTAGTGACGTTGTACTCCTGAAACACCGAGCGCCGAAGAAACGCGTTCAGATGCAGCGATGCAGCCGTTAGCAGGTCCGACAGCCAGGCGTGGGGAATTACTAGGCGATTGTGCAGTTCAGCCATGTGCACGATCTTCCGCGCAGTTGTAAATCCTCCGCATCGCGAAAGGTCCGGCTGTAGCACATCCAGACGGCCCTGCTCGATCAGCATGCGGAAGCCCCACTCTGTGCTTTCCTGCTCACCGCAGGCGATCAGCAGATCGGTAGCGGCTGCCAGTTGCGCGTAGCCATCATAGTCTTCCGGAGAAAGTGGCTCTTCGATGAAGAACGGCCGGAAAGGCTCCAGGCTGCGGACCATGCGAATGGCTTCCTTAGCCGTGCGATGCACATACCAACCGGCATCCACCAGCAAATCGGCCCGGTCCCCGAGAGCGCGGCGCGCCGCCTGCACAAGGCGAACATCCTGTTCGGGGTCCTGGCCGAACACCCCCCAGCCGAACTTCACCGCGGTGAATCCGCGCTCCAGATAACCACGGCAGGCCTCTTCCATAGCTTCCGGCCGCGAACGGAACAGCGTGCTCGCGTAGGCACGAACCCGATCCCGGTACCCGCCGCCAAGCAGTTTGTAGACAGGCTGCTGGGTGGCCTTGCCGATAATGTCCCACAATGCGATGTCAATGCCGGAAATCACCTGGATGGCAGCGCCGCGGCGCCCGTAATATACGGACGCCATGTACATCTTGTGCCACAACCTCTCGACCTCGAACGGATCTTCGCCGACAAGCACGGATCGCAGCCCCTGAAAACCGGGCACCGTCCCTTCCGACGGCGCTTCCACGATCGCCTTGGCAACGTGCGGTTGTGTCTCCAGATCGGCGTAACCGGAAAGACCCGAGTCCGTCTTCACGCGCACAATGCCCAGGTACTTGATGCCATAGGCCTCGTGTGCGCTGTCCGGCGCTTCATAGCTGCCCGGGGCTTCAAGTACGAGGACCTCCACATCGGTGATTTTCATGGTTCGGCCCACTGTAACATGACGAGCGCGCTCCAAGCTTGTTCGACGCTGCGGGACCGAAACGAAAACAAGAATTGTGCAACAATCTTGCTGATGCGAAGCACCCGAGGCACCGAGGCAACCTAGTGGTTTTCAGCTCGCACGTTTTTCTCTTCTACTTTCTGCCCGTTGTGCTGGCCGTTTACTATGCGCTGCCGCGTTACCGCAACGGATTCCTCACTCTTGCGAGCTATGTGTTCTATGGCTGGTGGGAGCCATGGTTCGTTCTATTGATGATGACCTCTACCGGCATCGACTATATCTGCGGCGGAATTATTTCACGTCCGGGAGCTACCAAGCGGCAGAGGCGGACCGCGCTTGTCACCGCGATTGTTGCCGACATGGGACTCCTGGCATTCTTCAAGTACTACACATTCACTGCGGAGAACATCAACCGGCTCGCAGCCGCGCTCGGCGCCGGCCCTGGATTGCTGCCGCTTCTGCACGTAGGGCTGCCCATCGGTATCTCGTTCTACACCTTCGAGAGCATGAGCTACTCGATCGATGTGTATCGTGGAATCGTGAAGCCTGCCCGGTCGCTTGCGGACCTCGCCTGCTTCATCAGTCTTTTTCCACACCTCGTGGCCGGCCCTATTGTCCGGTACAACATCATCGCCGACCAGATTCGGTACCGGGAACACACAGCCGCCCGCTTCGCGGAAGGTGTGGCACTGTTTATTCTCGGCTTCGCGAAAAAGATTCTGCTGGCGAATCCCGCCGGATCCCTGGCCGACGCCGTTTTCAATGCGAAGGCGCCGTTCTGGGCAGACGCATGGGTTGGAGTGATTGCGTACGCGTTCCAGATCTATTTCGATTTTTCCGGCTACTCGGATATGGCGGTGGGCCTGGCGCGAATGTTCGGCTTTATCATCCCTCCCAACTTTGCGACGCCATATCTCTCGGAAAGCATCACCGAGTTCTGGCGGCGGTGGCACATTTCGCTGTCTACATGGCTGCGCGATTATCTCTACATCCCGCTCGGTGGAAATCAGCGCGGGCCTTTGCGGACGTACGTGAATCTTGCGGTCGTAATGGTGCTTGGCGGCCTCTGGCACGGGGCAAACTGGACTTTTCTCATCTGGGGCGCATTTCACGGAACCCTGCTTGCCTTGGAGCGCTCGATCGGAAAGAGAACGCCGTTTTTCTGGCTGCCCCGTGGGGGCCGGATCGCCGCCAATTTCATTCTGGTTCTGCTTTCCTGGGTTCTGTTTCGATCGCCCGATCTCGGCCATGCGCTGTCGTATTACGGGGCGATGTTCGGTGTAATTGCACCCTCGGGCTCCTCGGCATTGCTGGCCGCGGAAATCTACACGCCTTGGAATCTGTTTATCCTTTTGCTCTGCGCGCTCTGCTCTTTTACGCGTTTGGAGGTTTACGATTGGGTCCCGAACCTCACGGCGCCGAAAGTGGCCGCGCTTGCTCCCTTGTTTCTCCTGACCGTGCTGGCGATGTTCACCCAGACCTTCAATCCCTTTTTGTATTTTCAGTTCTGAGTTATGACCGGCTCCTTGCGCGCTTTCCTGATCGGCTTCTTCCTGCTGGTGATCTTCGGAGTTCCGCTCACGCAGGCAATCGTGGAGATGGCGAACGGCGAACGCGTCCAGGCACTCGATATTGTGCGCCGCAAGCCGACCAGCGCAAATCTGCGTGCGTATGAGGAGGATCTCCGCAGCGCCTCGGTTTTCGCGCGGCGGCTGCGGCCGTGGCTGCTGTTTGCATGGTTCGCAGCGTTCCGGAATCCCGGCGAAAAGGCGCTCGTAGGACGCGATGACTGGTTCTTCTACAAGCCCGATGTGCGCTACCTGGTCGAGAGCTCGGAGCAGGCGCGCCAGGATGCCTTCGAAGCCATCATTGCCTTTCGCGATCAGTTGGCCGCGCGTGGCATTCGCCTGTTGGTCATGCCGGTCCCGGGTAAGCCTTCTATCTATCCGGACCGCCTCACAGCGCGCGCCAATCCAACGAGCGGGCTTTCCGAAACGAGGCAGCTTCTAGCGGCCTTGCGCAGCGCCGGTGTGGAAACCGCCGACTTGTTCACGTCTTTTGCGAACTGGCGCGAACAGACGCATCAGGCCGAACCCTGGTATCTCGCGCGCGATACGCACTGGACGGGGCACGCCGCGGAAATGGCTGCAAGCGTCGTGGCGGCAAAGCTTCTGCAGCTGGGATGGGTGACTTCCGGAAGCACCGACTACCGCGTTCAGAGCATCATCGCGCAGCGCAGCGGTGATGTGCTCCACATGATGAGCGTTCCACGCCTGGAACGCTGGTTCGGCCCCGAGCCCGTCCGCTGCGAGCAGGTATTTCGGGCCGATACCCGCGAGTTTTATAAAGATGACCCGCACTCCCCGGTTCTCATTCTCGGCGACAGCTTCCTGCGAATCTACGAGTTCGACGCCCCGAAATCCGCAGGATTCATTGCGCATCTCGCGCGGCGGTTGCGAATGCCGGTGGCTTCGGTCGTCAGCGATGGCGGCGCGTCCACAATTGTTCGCCGCCAGCTCAGCCAGAAACGGGATCTACTTACCGGCAAGAAAGTAGTCATCTGGGAATTCGTCGAACGAGATTTGCGTTTCGGGACCGATGGGTGGGAGCACGTGCCGCTGCCTGGCGATCCGGACCGTCGCGCGGACATGCAAAGACCAAGTCGAACCCGCATGTGAGATCAGCTATAATTCCCGTCATCGCATGATTGCAACGCCCGGTAACCGAGCGGCTCCGAAAACCCTGTCGGTGCCGTCGCTCGAACGGTCGATGCAAATTCTTGAGCTGCTTGCCAGGTCCCGCAACGGCCTCACGCTTTCGCAGGTGATCCGGAGCCTGAAATTGCCAAAGAGTTCCGTGCATTGCATTCTGCTTACATTCGTGCGCTGCGGATATCTGCACCGCGATGAGCGAACGGGCCGCTACAAAGCCGGCATGCGGCTGTTCCGGCTCGCAAATACGGCTCTGGCCGGAATGAATCCTTGGGGACAGATCGCGCCGTTGCTTCATGAGCTGGCGCGCAATCTCGGCATGGCGATCCATTTCGGGATTCTGGAGCAGGACGAGGCGATACTGCTCGAGAAGGCCGAACCGCCGGGC
>Ga0070741_10007348_pt1 | contig 22845 bp, 15 predicted proteins | sample Coa_R1_4_FD_66440 | JGI IMG/M metagenome (GOLD analysis project Ga0070741, IMG submission 66440) | Surface soil microbial communities from Centralia Pennsylvania, which are recovering from an underground coalmine fire - Coalmine... | ecosystem: Environmental > Terrestrial > Soil > Unclassified ... | reverse complement strand
GAGGCCCTGCGGAATGCAGTGGCGCACGCGAAGGCCTCTCGTATCGACATACGCGTGAGTTTCGAGGCGTCTGAAGTATGTTTAGAGGTCACAGACGATGGTATAGGCTTTGATCCGGCATGCTGCGCGGCAGACGACCATCATTTCGGCATCGTCGGCATGAAAGAGAGGGTCGCGCAGGCCGGCGGGCGCCTGGAGCTTGCCAGCCAGCCAGGCCAAGGGACCAAGATCACCGCGCACCTTCCTTTGCCCTCTTCCCGCACACCGTTGGGAGGCGAGGTTTAGATCGCCTTAAAGTTCCACGATTCCTCGATTCAGCGCCGTTACGGCCGCCTGGGTCCGGTCGGTCACATTGAGCCGGCTCAGGATGATGTTCACGTGCCACTTGACGGTGGCTTCGGTGATGCCCAGAGCGCCGGCAATCCGCTTGTTGCTCATGCCCTTCACAATCAGATTTAAGATCTGAAGCTCGCGATCGCTAAGGTCGGACTTGGGCGGGCGGTTGGCAAGAGTCTCCAGGACATTCGGTGGAAGATACCGCAGTCCGGAGTGAACATTGCGAATCGCTTGGACCAGCTCGGCATCTGACATTCCCTTCAGTAAGTACGCCTGCGCCCCGGCTTTCAACGAGCGATGAATGTCTTCGTCGCCCTGATAGGTCGTGAGCACGACGAAGCGGGCCTGCGGAAACTCAGCGCGTATGCGGCGAATCGCCTCGACGCCCCCCATGCCGGGCATCCGCAAATCCATCAGCGTGACGTCCGGCTGGTGTTTGCGAAACATCTGGATGGCCTGGACTCCATCCGAAGCCTGACCGATGACCTGCATTCCGGGTTCGGCTTGTATAATCGCCGCCAAACCCCGGCAGACCACGGGATGGTCATCCACTACTAACACCCGAATCTTATCCGGCTTACCTGCCACAGCTCTGCCCACCCGGTGTCAGCACGATTGTACACTCGTTTGCACTCTGGCAGCAGCCCCTACCAAAGGTGGGTGACGGCAGCGTCAGGGGGTGGTAAGGTTCTGCCTCAACTCGAGTCGGCAAGCCGACCAGGAGGCTTTTATGCGGCTTGTATTTGGAGTCGTGGGATTTGTGGCGCTCGGAGCGGGGCTGATGGCTCAGATCGATCGCGGGACGATCACCGGAACTGTTCAAGATCAGGCGCAAGCCAGAGTGCCCGATGCGGCGGTAATTGCGATAAATACGGAAACCGGCGTCGAATTCAAGACGATTACCACCGAATCAGGCAACTACACGATTCCGGCCCTGCCTGCTGGCACGTACCGGGTGACCGTGGAAGTGCCAGGCTTCAAAAGGGCAAGCCAGCCGAATGTGCTGGTACAAGTGGCGCAAACCAGCCGTGTCGATTTCTCCTTGCAGGTCGGATCTACTTCGGAAAGTATTACGATCACCGCCGAGGCGCCGCTGCTGAAGACAGAAAGCGCCGAGCAAAGCACAGTGATCAGCGGCGAGCGGATCAATGAATTGCCTCTGAACTTCGGCGGGGGCGGCGGCAGCGTAGGCGGCATCCGCAGCCCATACTCCTTCAATGTGCTTTCGCCCGGCGTGGCTGGCAGCGGGTCCAATCCGGGAAACAGCAATCCCGGCGACACCGCGAACGTCAACGGATTTCAGGCGAACACGTTCCGCGTTCAAGTGGAGGGCCAGGACGCGACCAGCCAGAACGACATCGGATGGACCTCCACCGTCTCCCAACCATCGGTCGACATGATTCAGGAGTTCTCGCTGCAAACGAGCAATTTTGCTGCGGAGTACGGCCAGATCGGAGGGGGCCTGTACAATTTCACGACGCGCTCGGGGACCAACGCTCTTCACGGAACAGGCTACGAATATCTCACCAATGAAGCATTGGACGCGTATCGACCGTTCACGTACCAAAATCCGCGCAGCCGCAAGAACGATTTCGGCGGGACCATCGGCGGCCCAGTGTGGATTCCAAAGATCTACAACGGCAAGAACAGAACGTTCTTCTTCTTCAATCTGGAAATCTACCGGAATGTCGTGAACACGGCAGGGAACTTCATTACGCTGCCGACGGCAGCGATGCGGAACGGGGATTTCAGCGCGCTTCTCACAGGACGCCAGTTCGGCGCCGACCCCTCGGGAAGTCCGATCCTGGAGAACGCCATCTACGACCCAGCCAGCGTCCGGAATGTAAACGGTCAATTGGTGACTACCCCGTTTCCAGGGAACATGATTCCGCAAAGCCGCTTTGACCCGGTGTCGGTGAAAATGCAGGCGCTGATCCCCCAGCCCTCCAACGGCGGCTTGACCAATAATTTTGCGCAGAACGCGTCAAATTACAAGCGCCAGATGATCCCGGCGTTCAAGATCGACCATATTCTGCCAGACAATTCCAAGCTGGCATTTTATTTCTCCAAACAAACTACCGATCAACTCACCAACCCGGACGGTCTCCCGGCTCCGATCACTGCCGTTCGAGTACAGGCCATCTACGGCACTACAGTTCGGCTGAACTACGACCGGTCCATCACGCCAACCTTGCTGTTCCACGCCGGAGCCGGCCTCCAGCGTTTCCACAATCCCGATAGCTCTCCGCCCTCTGTTCTCCAGTACGACGCCAGCCAACTCGGGTTTGTTGGGAGTGCGACCACGCCCGGCGGCTTCCCTCGCATCAATGGGTTGACGGGCGCCGCGCTGGGCGCCGGCTCGAGCGTGAACTTCGGTCCTAGCAATGCAAACAGCTATTTCGATACGGCTTATACCGGAAGCGCCAACATCGCCTACATTCGCGGAAACCACACCTACAAGCTGGGCGGCGAGTGGCGGCTGAATTCCTGGACAGACCGGAACTCGCGCGGCTCCCAGGGTATTCTCAATTTCAGCGCGGCCGAAACCGGGTTGCCGTATTTGCAAAGCACCAACGTGGGCGGCGGAACCGTTGGGTTCCCCTACGCCAGTTTCCTGCTCGGCTTGGCGGACACGGCCACGGTGAACGCCGTCCAAGATCCGCAGTGGCGCAAGCAAGCCTGGGGACTGTTCATCCAGGACACCTGGAAGATTACCCGAAAGCTCACTTTGGACTACGGCTTGCGCTGGGATCTGCAAAGCCAGGGACATGAGATCCACTACCGCACCAGCATGTTCGGGCCATCCATTCCGAACCCGGCAGCTGGAAATCTGCCGGGGGCGCTGGTCTATGAAGGATACGGCCCGGGACGGTGCAACTGCCAGTTCACCAAGACCTACCCGTACGCGGTTGCACCCCGCCTGGGGGTTGCTTACCAGCTCGATCCGAAAACAGTGCTCCGCGGAGGTTGGGGTTTCAGCTACGGACAAGTGCCGACGTACTTCTACATTACCAACGGTGCGCTGCTCGGCGTCGGCTTCAACCAGATCAACTTTACGTCGCCTTCGTTCGGGACGCCGGGCGCGGTGCTGCGCAACGGCCTCCAATACGATCACAGCCTGTTGTACATTGCTACTTTGAATCCCGGTCTGGTTCCCACGCCGGGACAACTGAACCCGCCGAATTACTATATCGACCCCAACGGGGCGCGGCCTCCCAGAATCAATCAGTGGAGCATTGGCGTGCAGCGCCAAATCACAGGGGACTTGATGATCGAGGCGGCCTACGTGGGAAACCGCGGCGTCTGGATCAGCCAGCCGAATGCGATCTTCGCGACCAATACGCTCGTGAACCTGAATGCCATCAATCCGGCGACGCTAGCGGCGGTGGGGATCGATCCCAGCACGACCGCCGGCCAACAATTATTGCTATCGACGTTCGCTTCCGGCACTCCCCAGAAGAATGGTTTCAATTTGCCCTATCCGGGATTCCCGGTGACCGCCACGTTGGCGCAAGCGCTTCGACCCTTCCCCCAATTCGCCGGCGGCGGGACCAGCGGGACCAATACCATTCCCGTGGTGTGGGCGCCGCTTGGCAGGAGCTGGTATGACTCATTACAGGCGAAAGTCACCAAGCGTTATGCGCACGGCTTGACGGTGGCGGCCGCGTTCACCTGGTCCAAGGCGCAAGCCAACCCAGCCGGAACAGTGAACAACGTCTTCAACCGGCAGGCCAACAAGTCCATCGCCGCCTTTGATCAGCCGTTCATCTTCAATGTGGGCTACACCTACGAGACCCCAAAGTTGAGTCAGAACCGTTGGCTTAACTCGGCGGTGGCGGGATGGACGCTGGGAGGTCTATTGGAATACGCAAGCGGCGCTCCGATTCCGACGCCGGTCGCTACGACCAATCAGACCTCTCTGATGTTCCAGCAGACGCTGATGAATCGCGTACCCGGGGCGCCTCTTTTCCTCAAAGACCTCAACTGTCACTGCATCGACCCGTATAAAGACTTCGTGCTGAATCCCGCGGCTTGGCAAAATCCGCCATCTGGCACTTGGGGCACGGCGGCTCCGTTCTATAGCGACTTCCGCTACGCGCGGCGGCCTACCGAACAAATGAGCCTGGGCCGCGTCTTCCGCTTTCGGGAACGCATGTCGTTTCAGATAAGGGCCGAATTCTTCAACATTTTCAATCGGACCTATCTGGCAAACCCGGCTCTGACCGCCCCTACTCAGCCTCAAGCCAGAAACTCGGCCGGACAGCCAATCTCGGGTTGGGGCTATATCAATCCGACGTCGCTATACGCCCAGCCACGCAACGGCCAGCTTGTAGCCCGGTTCCGATTCTAAGCTGCAACGACTTCAGCCGGGACCGAAGCTCCAGGCCCCGGTGGAAATGCCCGAACAAACCCAACGTTGGTTCGGTCGCCTTCGCGCAGGACGCGCTTACCATGGTTGTGGCACTCGGGGAGACGGGTCAGCCTAAAACCCGGCCTCGAATGTGTTTCTCCTCCTGGACTGTGGCTGCCTCTTAGCTGCCGGAGCGGCGGAATGAACATGGGACCAAGCCGACAAAAGCGATCCACTCGGATTCCGCTGTCCGTCTTAATGCCGGGGAAGAGCCGCGGCGCCGGGAGCCAGAGATTTCGAAAATCTGCGATCAAACTCGGCGGGAAATAGTATGTTCAAAACAGTATTTACCGTTGCCGTTCCTTTTCTGTGGATAGGCCTGGCGGCATTCCCCCTTCCTTTGGCCGCGGCCGATGGGGAGGTTGTATTTTTGTGGCCCAATGGCGCGCCAGGTTCTGAGGGAAAGACCGCCGAGGAGACTGTCAGAATCGCCGCGCCTCGGGGCGAGCACATTGTTGCGAGCGTCCATCGGCCTTCCATCACTGTCTTCCTCCCTGATCGAGAGTCAGCAACGGGCGTGGGCGTAGTCATAGCGCCGGGCGGAGGGCACCGGGAACTGTGGATGGATCATGAAGGTTACAACGTCGCAAGATGGTTAAGCTCCCACGGCATCGCCGGTTTTGTTCTCAAATACAGGCTCGCGCGCGAAAAAGATTCCCTCTATACCGTCGAAGGCCACGCTTTTGCCGACATGCGGCGCGCGATCCGAGTGGTTCGAACCCGCGCCGAAGAATGGAACCTAGACCCACAACGGATCGGCGTGATGGGATTCTCGGCCGGGGGCGAGCTGGCAGCCCTCGCAGGCACTCGCTATGATGCCGGCAACGACAGCGCACCGGACCCGATCGAACGTCAGAGTTCACGCCCCGCCTTTCAGGCGCTGATCTACCCCGCGATTCCCAAAAGTATGCCCGTATCGCAAGAAACTCCGGCGGCATTCCTGGTTTGCGGTGAGAAGGACCGGCCGAACATCTCGCAGGGGCTTCCGGAGCTTTACTTGGCGATCAAACGCGCAGGAGGGGCAGCGGAACTCCATATTTACACCAACGCCGGCCACGGCTTTGGCATCCGGGACTACAATCATGATCCGGTCTCCTCCTGGCCAGCCCGGTTCTACGATTTCCTCCAGTCTCGCGGTCTGCTGAAGCCTGCCAGTGTGAACTGAGGGAGATCGACCGGGTGGATGTGACCGAGCAGGAGAGTGAGGGGCGCTCCTCGCACGCTAGTAGCCCAAACGGGGATCGAGGTTCCCCACGCGGCGCGAGATAGTTCGGCGCGGGCGGCCACGCAAAGACGACCTTCTTTTCCCTTCAACTGGGACGGCGCGCTATCCGATGCCACCATACTAACGGCTAGTGACGGCGGGGGTGTTCGATGATATTCTTAACCCTAAGAGGGCCTGGAAGATATGCGCATGAGGGACTATGGCGCCGCGCCGGCTTGGCAGTGCGTTGCTGGAGTCAAGCTGAAGTCGTGCGCTTTCGCGGTGTTGGTTGTGGGCTATGCGCTCGCGGCGGGGCAACCCCACGCGGGCCTCGCGCCGGACGTCGATATCGCGGGTTTCGAAGCCAAAGTGCAGCCGGTCCTCAAGAACACCTGCTCGCCGTGCCACACCGCTACGATCCGATCGGGGAATCTCAACCTGGCGCCCTATCTCGATCCTGCGACTCTCCCCGCAAATCGTCCGGTATGGGAAAAGATCGTTCACAAGATCGAGGCCGGCGAGATGCCGCCCAAAGGCGCCGCGCGCCCTCCCAAGGCTCAACTGACGGCAATGGTCGATTTTTTGCGTGGGGAGTTCGGCAAAGCCGACGCCGCAATCAAGCCTGACCCCGGCCGCGTTGTCGCAAGACGCTTAAACCGGAGCGAATATAGAAACACCATCCGCGATCTGTTAGCTGTTGATTTCCCGGCGCAAAAAGACTTCCCGACGGACGATTCTGGATACGGCTTCGACAACATCGGCGATATTCTCACGGTCTCCCCCGTGCTGATGGAAAAATACTTGAGAGCGGCTGAGGAGATCTCTGCGCGCGCCATGGGCGCTGACCCGCTGCCGAAGAAACCCATCGAGTCCACCTGTGACCTCAAGACGAACACGCTCCGGCGCCTCGACTACGACACCGTTGAAGCGCGCCATCACATCGATTTCGACGGGGATTATATCGTCCGTTTCGGCTTTCCCGGCACCCGCGGACCCGACGCCAAACCGGTAAAAATGGGGTTCTTCATGGATGGGCGCTTGCTGGGCTCCCTGGAAGTCGAAACCAAACCTTCCAAGCTGATCTATTTCAATCCGTTCTCCGATGGAGAGATGCGGGTCTACCTGCCGGCCGGCGATCATATCTTCCGCGCGGCTTTCGAAAACGACGACTTTATCCAGACGATCACGAATGAGAAAGACGCCTACAACGATAAAAAGAACAAGTTCATTGGCTCGATGACGTTCATCGGCCCATTTCCATCCACGGTGGAAAGGGCCAGCCGGAAGAAGATTTTGATTTGCGATCCCGCTTCCGGGGACGCCTGTGTTGAGAAAATTCTGAGCAATCTCGCGCGCCGCGCCTTCCGCCGCCCTGTTACCAAGGCGGAGGTCGCGGGCCTCATGAAGTTTGTAGCGTTAGCCAAACGGGATGGAAAGTCCGCCGAGCAGGGGATCCAGCTCGCGCTCGAAGCTATACTGGTGTCTCCCGATTTTTTGTTCCGGATCGAGCACGATCCCAACCCGCTCAACGCCGAAAACAGCCACCCGTTATCTGATTTTGAACTCGCCTCGAGGCTGAGTTATTTTCTTTGGAGCTCGATGCCAGACGACGAGTTGCTGAGCCTGGCCGAAGCCAAGAAACTGCACGAACCGGCGGTCCTGAGTGCGCAGGTGAAGCGAATGCTGGCGGATTCCAAAGCGGCAGCGTTCTGCGAGAATTTTGCCGGCCAATGGCTGGAGATCCGGAATCTCGATTCCATCACCCCGGACCCCAAGATTTTCCCGGAGTGGACCCAGGGGCTTAAAGAAGATCTGCGCACAGAAACCAATCTCTTCTTTCAGTACATTCTGCGGGAGAACCGGCCGATTTCGGAGTTTATCGACGCCCGGTATACCTTCCTAAACGAGCCCCTCGCCAAGTTTTACGGCATCGATGGAGTGAAAGGACCCGACTTCCGAAAGGTCGAGCTTGCCACCACGCAGCGTGGCGGCGTCATTACACAAGCGGGCGTTCTGGCAGTCTCCAACAGCTACCCCAACCGGACCTCGCCGACGCTGCGCGGCAGATATATCCTGGACAATATCCTGGGTACGCCCCCTCCACCTCCGCCGCCCGACGTCCCGGCTCTCGATGTCTCAAAGATCGGCACAGACGTCTCTATGCGCAAGCAGCTCGAGGCCCACCGCTCGGATCCTTATTGCGCGTCATGCCACAGCAAGATGGACACGCTCGGTTTCGGCCTCGAAAATTACAATCCCATCGGCAAATGGCGGACGATGGACGGAAAATTCCCGGTAGACGCGGAAGGAACCCTGCCGGACGGCAGATCCTTCAAGGGCGCGGCCGAGATGCGAAGCGTGCTCCTTGGTGATCTGCCCCAGTTTGCGCGCTGCCTTACGGAGAAGATGATGACTTACGCCCTCGGACGCGGCCTGCAACCTTACGATAGCCGCGCTTTGGATCAGATCGGCCGCGCGCTCGCCGCCGACGGCTACCGCTTTCAGACCTTGATTCATGAGATCGTCCGCAGCCTTCCTTTCCAATCCCGGCGCGGCGAAGCCGTCCCGGAGCGATTGGAGGCGCATTTCCATGCAGACCTGAAGGAGAGATCTCGCAGATGACGAAAAACACTGCACCGGCATTTGTGACCGGCGGCGCGCTGCCCAGGCGCACTATTTTACGGGGGATCGGCGCCGTCGTCGGGCTTCCATTTCTCGACGCGATGTCTCCGGCCTTTGCGGCGAGTACAGCGCAAAGCAAGGCGCCCGTCCGTATGGCCTTCTTTTATGTGCCCAACGGAATCATCATGGATGCCTGGAACCCGGACTATGTGGGACCTTTCCAGGAATTGCCGCGCGCGCTCAAAGCGCTTGAGCCTTACAAGGAAGACATCCTCCAGATCGGCAATCTGACCCACAATGCCGGCCGCGCACTGCTTGACGGATCCGGCGATCACGGGCGCGCCTGCGGATCGTATCTCACGGGCGTTCAAGTGAAAAAGTCGGTCGTAGAGATAAAAAGCAGCATTTCGGTCGATCAGATTGTGGCCAAGGAGATCGGCCACGCGACGCGATTCCCGTCGCTCGAGCTTGGCATGGATGATGCGCGCCAGGCGGGTGAATGCGACACGGGCTATTCCTGCGCCTACACGAACAACCTGGCCTGGCGGAGCGAAATGCAGCCCCTGCCTCCGACCCTCGATCCCCGCGCGCTGTTTGAACGCCTGTTCGGCACGGGCCAGCCCATGACCCCAGCCGAACGCGCTCAACAGTTGAAATATCGCCGCAGCGTCCTCGACTTCGTGATGGAGGGGACGCACAAACTGGAAACCGGCCTCGGGCCGTCGGACCGCCGCAAGCTTGACGAATATCTATCGTCGATTCGGGAAGTAGAGCGCCAACTCGAGCGCGCCGAAAAGGACAATCTCCAGATTGACCCGCACATGGAGAAGCCATATGGCGTACCGGCGGATTTCGCCGAACATTTTAAGCTGATGTCCAGTATGATCGCGATCGCGTTCCAGGCCGATCTCACGCGGGTGGTGACGTTCCTGATCACCCGCGAGGGGAGCTTACGGCCCTATCGCGAACTGGGCATTGCAGATGGCCACCATCCCCTCACTCACCATCGCCACCAGCCTGAACTGATGGAAAAGGTGCGGAAGATCAACGAATATCACGTTCAGCAGTTTGCGGGTTTTGTCGAAAAGCTGAAGTCCACCAAAGAAGGCGACCGTAGCCTTCTCGATAACTGCATGATCGTTTACGGCGCGGGCCTGTCGGATGGCAACGCCCACCTGCACGAGGATTTGCCGACGCTGATCGTGGGCCGCGCCGGCGGCAGTATCAAGACGGGCCGCCGCATCCTCGCCCGCCGCGAGACCCCGATGTGTAATCTGTTCCTCACTATGATGGATCGGATGGGCGTGCGCATGGAACGGTTTGGCGATTCCACAGGCCGCCTGGAAGGTCTGGATTTGGGTTAGGCATGCCGCAAGATTTCCAGGAAAAACCTCCAGCCGGCGCTTTCTTTGATACGGATTTTTCGACCATCGACAGCGTCCTCGCCGTTGGTCTCCTGCATGGCCTCCAGGCCAAGCGCGATTGCCGCGTAGCCATCATTACGATGAGCCGCCCGAATCTGGCGGTCGCTGGCTTTGCAGACGCGGTCGAGCGTTTCTATCGGGGACCTGCGGGCAACTTCGCCCAGGTTCCGCCGATCGGAATGATCACCGCCGGCCATCCGGGCGAGACTTCGCCCGCTTTCGCCGCGCCTTTTCAAAAAAAGAAACCGGATGGAACACCCCTATACCGGAACGAGGTTAAAAGCGTCATCGATACTGCCGATCCGAATACGTTGTTTCGGAACTATCTGGAGGCGCAATACGATCAGAATGCGTTTTTCGTTCTGAGCGGGCCGGCGACCAATCTGGCGGCCGCTCTGGCGTTTCCGGGATTGAAACAGAGAATTGCGGCCAAAGTTAAGTACCTGGTGATCGCAGGGGGAGCGTTTTCTCCCGGCCCGGCGGAAGCTCACATCAAAGCGGATATCCCGGCTGCCCAAAAAGTATTCGCCGAATGGCCGACGCCGGTCGTCGCCTCCGGATATGAGGTTGGCGCCGCCCTCGAATTCCCTGGGGCCAGCATCGATAAGGACCTTGCCGCAGCCATGCCCAACAATCCGATTGCCGACGCCTATCGGGCCTATCGGCCGATGCCGTACGACGCGCCATCTTGGGCGATGGCCGCAGCCCTGTATGCCGCCAGACCGAGGGAAGGCTACTTCAAGCTTTCCGGCCCCGGCACGATCACCGTCCATGAGGATGGCCGGACCTCGTTCGCCGCTTCGGAGGGGGGAAAGCATCGGTATCTCATCAACGATCCCGAGCAGAAAGAACGGATCGTGCAGGCTTACGTAGAGCTGGTGAGCGCCAAACCTGAGCCCAGGCAGCGTTTTCGCCCTGCCGCCCTGGCCGGACGGCAGGAGCAGAAACAAGAGCAGAAAAATGGGGCCGGTAACCCTACAAGTCCTCCGCCGAAGTGATTGATTGGACATTCTGCTATTAAGACGACGCAGCATGCGGTTTTCATCGGTCGACCAGGTGAATGCCTCGGGGTCTGGCGTACGGCCAGCTTCCTGGAACAAGCCTCCGGAGTAAGCGCCGGACCGTTCCGCCGGAGCAGCGATTCCACTCCGGGGCAAGCGCGGGATTGTGCCGCTCTGCCGCGACGGCCAAGTAAACCGCAAACCATTTTGACGAGGAATATGTGATGAGAAGCATCATGCTTTGCGGCGTGGCGCTGGCCGGGATGATGACGGCCCTGGCTCAAGGCCCGGCCTTACAGGTTCTAAATCCGGATTCTCAATACCGGCTGGGCCCGGACTCCATGCCCCAGCAGGGAGTTCCGAAAGGCGAGATACAAGGGCCGTTCACGCTTCCCAGCAAGGTTTACCCAGGTACGTTGCATACCTATTGGGTCTATGTGCCGGCGCAATACGATCCGGCCGTGCCCGCGAGCTTGATGGTCTTTCAGGACGGACTAGCGTTTAAGGATCCTGAAGGAGACCTCCGGGCTCAGAATGTGCTCGACAACCTGATCTACCGCCGGGAGATTCCCGTCATGCTGTGTGTTTTCATCAATCCCGGCCGAACTCCCGAGCAGCCTGAACCCAACGCTCACGAATGGGGCGACCACACCACAAACCGGCCCACCGAGTACAACACCCTCGATGACAAATACGCTCGGGTGATTGTAGACGAGCTAATGCCCGCCCTGTACAAGGCGTATAACATTTCGAAAGACCCTGAGCAGCACGGCATCGGCGGCGCCAGTTCCGGAGCGATTGCAGCATTCACAGTGGCTTGGGAGCGGCCCAACGACTTCCGCAAGGTGTTGAGCATTGTAGGCAGCTTTGTCAATATCCGCGGCGGCAACGTGTATCCGGAACGAGTTCTGCAAAGTGAAAAGAAGCCGATCCGGATCTTCCTTTGCGACGGGCGAAACGATAACCGGGGAACCGGCCGCGGCGGCGCCTACGACGAGAAGCGGGATTGGTTTTTGCAGAATGTCCGGCTGATGAAGGCTCTCACGCAGAAGGGCTATGATGTGAACTACGCCTGGGGGATGAACCGCCACGGTCAAAAGATGGGCGGCGCGATCCTGCCGGAGATGATGCGCTGGTTATGGCGCGACGGCCCGATCTCGACAGACCCGAACGACATGGTTGAGCGCAATTTCCGGCAGCCGGCCGTGAGAAAGGCCGTCGATTCGTCAGCCGCAAATCCGTAACGCCGCAGCCTCCCTAGCCCCGCAGGCGCAGCAGAAACCAGACCAGTCCCACGGCGAGCAGTATGCCCGCCCCCGCGCGGACCGGCCGCAACGCCGCAGCCATACGCTCCATTCTGGCGACCAGCCACGCAAACACCGCCAGGAGGATCAACTCCGCCGCAGCGACGCCCGCGAGCACGGGCAGCCAGTGCATCTGCGAATCTCGCAGAAACAGTCCGAAATAGAAGCCGTGGAAGACTCCCAGGGCCGCTGCAACAGCCCAGCGATGCCCGGCGTCGGGCAGCAGCAGAATCTCGACCGCCAGATACGCGACCGTCAATGCGGCTGCCGCCTCTACAAAGCGCGGGGCAGGCGACCAACTGCCGTAGGCAATGTACAGCGCGGAGACGCCCTCGCCGGCGATAAACGCTGCGGCCAGGGCGTACAACTCGCGGCGGCTGCGCGCGGCCATCACCAGCGCCAACAGGAAAAGCAACTGCGCCGGCCCGGCGGCGGCTCGCAGCATGCCGGCCCAGACTTGCGCGAAGGCCATTGCCGCGCGGCCCGGAGGGAGAAAGCGCAATGGCTGCCGGGTAAAGCTGAAATCAAAGACGGCCTGGTCAGAGATCCCGTCCCGCTCGGCATGGAGAAGGTGAACGTGGTTAGGCACGGTGATCGCCGCGAAAGTGCATTCCACTTCCAAGGTTTTCACCGGCCCAGGGAACTGGTACTCGGCCCGGCACAGGTAAGCGTCCTGGGCCGTATTGGCCTGGCAAAAATGGTTGAGCAACTTGGCTTCTTTTTTGCCGTCATAAAGCCGGAAATGCTCGAAGAGCGAAGTTTCCGGTTGCTGAATGTGGGTTATCTCGTAGAGCGGCATGCGGAGTTCGTACTCGGCCGTATCGCCGCGAACACGCAGTTCGCCGTTGCTCATACTCATCATGTGTCCGAAGGCCGGGCCGGCCAGAACGCTCAACCCGAGCAAAACCGCCGCTCTCATGCAGCCCCCCTCGATTCCAGCGCCTTGGCGTGCGCCATGCTGCGGCGCACCAGGATCCGCACTGTGGCCATGGCCGGTACGGAGAGAAACATGCCCGGCACGCCGGCGATTTCAGCTCCCGCCAGAATCCCGAAGATCACGAAGAGGGGATGCAGTTCAATTCCCGATCCCATCAGCCAAGGCATATTCACATAATCCTGAGTCAGCCGCCAGAAGCCTAGGAAAATGAGGATCCAGAACAGGTGCGTATATCCGGCCAGCCACGAGGCGCCCACAATGGCCGCCGCCGCGCAAAGCGGTCCCACCAGGGGGATAAATTCCAGCATCCCCGCCAAAGTGGCCAGCAGGAGAGTGTTCGGCACACGGGCTATCACGAAGAACAGCAGGTGCGAGGTGAAGCTGAGAAGGCTCAGCAAGATCAGCGCCCGCATGTAGCGGGCCAACAATTCGTTCAGATCCGTGAAAATTTCCCGGAGCAGGTTTCTTTGGGCGGGCGTCGAAAGCCAGTCCTCGACCCCGCTCACCAGGCGCTCCGCATCTTTCAAAAGAAAGAACGCGAGAATCGGCACGATAACCACGAGCCAAACATTCGTAAGGTGCCGCAAGAGATCGGCCGCCGCTGATTGCAGATACGGCACCAGGGCGCCCGCATGGCGGAGCACCTGGTCCTGCACCGCCTGAAGGGTTGGGAGAGACCAGCCGTGCTTCCGGCTGATTTCCTCCAGCCATCGGCCCTGCTCGAGGCTGGCCAGAAACAGGCTGGCTCGCGTAAACATGGCGGCGCCCTGTTCGGCGATCCTGGGTACAATGACCACGCCCATCAGGATCGCTGCGGCGATCAGCACAGGATAAACCGCCGCGAGGGCCAGGAGCCGCGCTGGCCGCCCCCGCGGCACCATTCTTTCGAACAGGCCCTCGGTAACGGCGACCAGAGGCCAGACCACATAGGCGAAAAGGACTGCCAGGATGAAGATGAACAGGACGCCGCGCAGCACGTAGAGCAGCCAGAGCAGGCCAGCCGCCAGCAGGACAGTCCAGGTGATTCGCAGAGCGCGGCGGTCGAGGCCAAGCATGGTGGACATAGATCGTGACAACGCGCCGCCAGACTTCCGGAAAAAAACAGCGATCCCGCCCGAGGTCTCTGGGGTCTTAACCGACCGGCGGCTGGCCTTGCAGGTTCATGCGCTCGAGCTTGCGGTAGAGGGTCTTGCGCTCAATGCCCAGAATTTGAGCGGCCCGGCTCTTATTGCCGCCGGTCGCGGCAAGTACCTTGCGGATCTGCTCGGCTTCAGCGTCGGCCAGAGACTCGATCGGCCGCTCGTGCGGGTCGGCTTCCTCCAGCGCACGCCGCGCGTCTTCGCCGTCAAGCATTGGGGTAGTCGTCAAAATCACGACTTTTTCGATCAGGTGCTTCAATTGGCGCACATTGCCCGGCCAGGTGTATTCCTGGAAGGTCTTCAGCGCGGCTTCGCTGAACCGCAGATTGCGCCGGTAGTGCTCGTTGTAACGGGTCAGGTAGTGCCGGATCAGGAGCGGGATATCGCTGCGGCGTTCCCGCAAAGGGGGAATGCGCAGGCGCACCACATTCAGCCGGAACCAGAGATCCTCGCGGAATTTTCCGGCCTCGACAAGCTTGGGAAGGTCCCGGTTGGTCGCCGCCAGCACGCGCACATCCACGGGGCGCGATTTTGACGAGCCCAGCGGGCGCACCTCGTGCTCTTGCAGAAAGCGCAGCAGCTTCGGCTGGAAGCCGCCATCGATCTCGCCGATTTCATCCAAGAACGCCGTTCCGTGATTGGCGGCCTCGAAAACTCCGATCCGGTCGCGATCGGCGCCGGTGAAGGCCCCCCGCAAGCTGCCAAACAACTCGCTTTCGAGGAGCGTAGGCGCAATGGCGGCGCAGTCTACAGGAATGAACGGTCCCTGACTGCGCGTGCTATTCGCATGAATCATGCGCGCCACCATTTCTTTTCCGGTGCCCGTCTCGCCCTCGATGATAACGGTAGCGTCGGTGGGCGCCACGCGCGAGATGAGCTTATAAACTTCGACCATGCAGGGCGCGGATCCAACCATCTCGCTTTCGATCGGCTCCTCCTCTTCCACCTCTTCCTCCGGCTCCCGCGACGCTTCCGCGTTCTTCACTGCATCCAAGAGGCGGTCGAGCTCAAACGGCTTGGCGATATAGTCGAATGCGCCGCCGCGAGTCGCTTCCATCACGGTCTCCATGGTGCCTCGGGCGGTCATCAGGATCACCTGGCAGCCCGGATCGCGGGCGCGCGCCGCTTTCAGGACGTCCAGGCCGGTATGCTCGTCGATGTAGATATCGGAAATCACGATGCCGTAGTCCGCATCGCCCAATTTTTGCAGAGCCTGGGCTGTGGAAGACACGGCATCTACACGGTAGCCTTCGCATTCGAGAAAGGTCACCACGGTCGTCCGTACCGCAGCGTCATCTTCGACCAACAGTAAACGGGGCTTCTCCATATCCGAAAGATTGAGCCGGCGGCGCTGCGCCGCGTACGCGAGCTTGCACGGGCCGGCTCCTTCCAAGCCTCCGATGTTTCCGCCGGACCCGCAGTCTTAGTGCCGCAACTTCTCCACTTCCGCATGGACCCGGGGCAAGACCAGCGTGAAGCAGGATCCCTGGTTTACGCGGCTTTCCACCTCGATGGCGCCGCCGTGGCCGGCGACGATCTCTTCCACCAAGGCCAGGCCGATGCCGGTTCCCGCCTCGCCCGATTCCTGAGCCCGGCGCGTGCGATAAAACTTTTGAAAAATTCGCTTCACCTCTTGCTCGTCCATGCCATAGCCCTGGTCGCGCACCGAAACGCGAACCATTTCCCCGGCCTGTTCGGCTCGCGCGACGATCTCGGTTCCGGCAGGCGAATACTTGATCGCGTTGGTGATCAGGTTATAGCAGGCGTACTCAAGAAACTCGCGGTCTCCCCAGAGGGCGGGGATCTCGTCGGCGTCCGTAGCCTCCAGGGCCAAGCTGATTTGTTTTCCCTCGGCCAGCGGGCGCGCTCGCTCGAGACAGCAGGCGAGGAGGTCAGCGGCCGGCACAGGCTCGCGCTTGAGCTCAAGTTGCCCGGCTGACAGCCGTTCCACGCTCAGAAACATCTCGATCATTCGCGCCAACCGCCGCGACTCCCGGTGGATCAGCCCGGCAATCTCCTTCCGCTTCTCTTCACTCAAGGCGTAGCGGCCCATCAGTTCGCTGGATCCCTGAATAGCGGTCAACGGCGTACGCATCTCGTGCGTTACGTAATGAACAGCCTGCTGGTAACGGTCGCGCTGAGCCTCGGCCATGCCCAGTTTCCGGCGCGTGAGCAGGTACTGGCGGGTCCCCAGGCCGAGAAAGCAAAACCAGGCCCCGGCAGCCAGCGGGGCGGCCGGGGCCACCAGGCCTCTGGCAAAAAAAAGACAGGGCGCGGCGTGCGCCGCCAACAGAAGCGAGAAACCGCAGACAAAGGCCCGCCAGCCGGCGAGAAGATGAAAACCCAGCGCCATGCATGCAGCCAGCGCCAGGGTCATCGCCAATACCAGGGAATTCGGCAGCGAAACCAAAAACTCCCGCCGGGCCAGCGTTTCATACAGATTGGCATGGATTTCCACGCCCGGCATGGCGCTCGCCTGTTCGAGCGAATAAGGCGTAACGAGCCGGTCAACGCCGCCCTGCACGGTGACGCCGATAAAGACCGCCCGGCCACGCAGGCGGGAGGCCAGTTCCGGGTGTTCGATCAGGTCTTTGGCGGATATACGTTCAAGGACGCCATTGGGAAGATAACGGATGCGCAAGGCCCGCTGATCGCGCCGCGGAGCGGGAATGGAGAGGCCGCCGACTTCGAGGGCGTCGCCGGTCTCCACAATGCCAGGCGCGCCCAAAGCCAGACGAAAGGCCTCTAGAGCCAGAGCCCACCTCCGTTTCCCCGCCCCGGCTTTCTCGAGCAGCACCATCCGGCTCACTCCATCCAGGTCAGGATCAGCGTGCACGTGGCCGAGCGCGCACTTTCTGCTGAACTCCGGGAGCGGGTCTTCCCAGTACACCCTATGGGAATGCGGGTCTGCTACCAGGGCTGTGGCCAGCACCAGGCGCGGGGTTGCATCGAGGGCCCGGCTCAGGGTGCGGTCGAGCTCCGGCTCGTCGCGATCCGCCAACTGGATATCGACGGCGACTACGCTGGCGCCCGAACCCGCGACCGCCTGCAACACGGCGGCGAGCGGACGGCGCAAATGCGTCATGCCCCGGTTGGCCCGCAACGTTGGCTCATCGAGGGCCACAATGACCGCGGAAGCGGCGCGCGGCCCGGGAGGATTCAGCCGCAGTAGAAAGTCATATGCCCAGGCGTCAAACTGCTGTCCGGCCGCGCTCCAGGAAAGCAGCACTGCCGCCACGACGCACAGGGCGGCAAGGCCCGCGGATTTCCACGCCGGCGCGCGCATAGCCTACATTATAAATCGGGGACAGAACTGCGCTTGATTACCGCCGCCTTCTCCCGTTTGCGGATTGGCCAAACACACAGAGCGCCCGGCGCTCAGGTTACCCCGGCCATCCGGAGCAGCCGCTCTATCTCAAAACGGAGCCAATATTCAAACTCGAAATGCGAAAAACGCCCGCCATAGTGCGCCGCGCCGGCACAGGCAAGCAACCCGGCCAATAGCAGCCATCTACGCATGCAGGCACAGCCTCGCTGGTTCAGAATAGCACCACAGTCGGGCCGGCAGGGAATTGACTTGCACAGCCTCCAAGCGGAAAGAAGCGAGCCTCCGCTGCGCGGAAACCCACAGGGAGACCCCGATGTTTAGCGACTCGATCCAGCGCTCGCCGTAGCCGCCGGCTAGCGCCGGAACCACGGGAATTGGTGCACGAGATGATACCCGTAGCGCGCGTGCAGGAAATAGACCAGTCCCGCTAGCACAGCCCCAATCAGAAATACGTAGCGAAGGAACGCAGCCCAGGGGAATTTCTTTTTGTCACGCTTCAGTTCCAGGATGTACGCAGCGCCCACGCCCACAAAAAACAACAGGCACATGGGCATCGCGAACAGCTCCATATTGAAAACGTCGGGGGTCGGCGTGACAACCGCGGCGATTACATGGATAGCCAGAATGGCGTATCGCACGTGACGCATCAAAAAGCCGGACGTTACCACGCGGATCAAAGCCAGAAAGAAGATCAGCACCGGCAGCTCGAAGACCACGCCGATCCCCAGCATCACGTTGACAAATATCGAAAAGTATTCCTCGACGGAAACAAACGGCCGGACATGATTACCAATGCCTAAGCCCAGCAGGAAGACCAGCGCAAACCGGAAGACCACGAAATAGGCGAAAACGCCTCCCAGCACGAAAAGTCCGGCGGTTGAAATGACAAACGGCGCGGCCCAGCGGCGCTCGCGCTTATAGAGGCCCGGCGCTATAAAGGCCCACAATTGATACAGGAGCCATGGAGACGCGAGAAACACCGCCGTCAGCAGCGGCAGCTTGATCCAGACGATGTTGAAGACCTCCATCGGCGTAATCTGGCTGAGTTCGGGAGGGTATACCTTGAGCTGCTCAAGGGCGTAGACAGCGGGACGCGAGACGATATCCCACAGCGCATTGGCGAAAAACAGCGAAAAAGCAAAGGCTACGACCAGTCCGGCGAGCGCATAGAGGATACGGCGCCGCAGCTCGGCCAGATGCTCGAAGAAGGACATGCGAACCATGCCTTCTTCGTCTTCGTCCTCGGGCTCTCCCCCATCGCCGCCGCCCGGAGGCGGGGGAGGGGGGCCGGCCAGCGCCGGACGCAGACCTTCGGCCGCCGCGGCTGGCGCCGCCACCGGGGCCGCATCGGAATACGAATCTCCGTAGTCCCCATATGCATCGTCGTAATAGGCATAGGAAGACGGCGTCTGGGCCGCTTGCCCCGATCCATCCTCCGGCAGGCCGGAATGGGACGACGCCCCCTCAGCCGTCGAGGCTGTCTGCTTGTCTTCGGGTGGAACCATCTAGCTCTTTACGACGTTGCTTCCCTCTTCGGGCTTGTGTACCACGGAGTGGCTGTCAGCGGCCTCAGGTGCGGATACGCTGGGTGTGGATTCCTGGGAGTGGCTGTAGTCGTCGTACGGATATTCGTAGGGGACCCCAGATACTCCGGTTGTCGTGGAAGCAGTCGAGGCATGGCTCGAATAGTCGCTGGTGATTTCTTTGAGCGATTGGCTCTCCTGCTCCAGGGTGCTCATTTCGCGTTCAAAGGTGCTCTTCAACTCGTTGGAGGCGCGGCGAAATTCCGCCATTCCTTTACCGATAGCACGCCCCACTTCCGGCAGTTTCTTCGGTCCGAGAATCAGCAGCGCCAGCACGAAGATGAAGATCATTTCGGGTACGCCAAGCGGACCCATCCGTTCCTCCTACGCTCGATGAATAGCGCAATTAATTACAATCATATCGAGCCGGGAAGGCTGGCGTCAACTGGCGGCCCGCACGCCTGCCGGCCTGCCGCAACCCTGATATACTGGAGGCATGTCGCCCGCGCCGGAACATTGGTTCCGGATCTCGCGGCGCTGGAGGCCGAGCTTGCCTGCTTCTCGGAAGTTGCGCGCCATTTGGTTGTCTGTACTGATCATCGTAGTTTGCTCTTTGCTTGGCGGGGTTTACGGACCTCGCGTCAGAGCCGCCGCTGCGCCCTCCGAAGACGACCTTCGGGAAAGCATTCGAAACTTCGCCAGCGTCTATCGCGTGGTCGAGGAGAATTATGCCGACCGCGTCAACCCGGATACGGTGATCTACAACGGGGCGATCCCCAATATGCTGCGGCAGCTTGACCCGCATTCGCAGTTCTTCGATCCCGAGCAGTTCGCCGCATTGCGGGACGAGCAAAAGGGCCATTACGCCGGCGTCGGTATGACCGTAGGTCCGCGCAACGGCAAGACCATCGTGATCGCTCCTTTTCCCAAGACCCCGGCTTACAAGGCCGGCATCCGCCCGGGCGACGTGATTATCAAGGTGGACGGGGAACCCACCGACAATATGACCGTCAGCGACGTGGCGAAGCGCCTGCGAGGCGAAAAGGGCACTACGGTGACGATCACCGTCCAGCGCGAGGGACACGACCAGCCGCTCGATTTCACGGTGGTGCGGGATGAGATCCCGCGCAAGAGCGTGCCAGTCGATTTCTTTATCAAGCCGGGCATCGCGTACATCAAAATCGACAGCTTCAGCGAGACTACCGGCAAGGAGCTGAACGAGGCTTTAAAGACGTTAAATGAATCCACGTTCAAAGGACTAGTGCTTGATCTTCGAGGCAACCGGGGCGGTTTGTTGAGCGAAGGCGTCGCTGTCAGCGACAAGTTTCTGCGCAAGGGACAAACGATCGTCTCGCATCACGGGCGGGCGTCGGCGGAGCGGGTTTATCGCGCGCAGCGCGGCAACGGCGGCCGGAACTACCCCATGGTGGTAATGGTCAACTGCGATTCCGCTTCGGCGGCCGAGATTGTCGCCGGCGCGCTCCAGGATCACGACCGCGCGCTAATCGTTGGCTCGAGCACTTTCGGCAAAGGCCTCGTGCAGACGGTGTATCCCCTCAGCCACGATGCGGGACTGGCGCTGACCACCGCCCATTACTACACGCCCAGCGGCCGGCTGATCCAGCGCTCTTACGACAACATTTCGCTGTACGAGTACTATTCCGATCCTTGCAGGCAGAATCGTCACGTGGATACGTCGAAGCTCGAGGTCAAGATGACTGACAGCGGCCGGCCCGTGTACGGGGGCGACGGGATCACTCCGGACGTCCGGTTGACCACGCAGCGGAATGATCGATTCGAGAACGAGCTGATCCGGCGCTCTGCTTTCTTCAACTACGCCCAGCATTACTTCAGCACCCACGACAAGCTGCCTCCCAAGTGGCAGCCCGACCAGGCAACCCTCGATGAGTTTCGCCAATTTCTCTATAAGGAGAAATTTAAATTCACCGAAGCCGAGTTCGCGAAAGACCTGGACTTTATCCGCCGGGATTTGACGCGCGAAATTTACATTTCCGGCTATGACCTCGGTGAGGGCGACAAGTATTACGTCGAGACAGACCCAGACGTTCAGGCCGCCATCCAGCTCTTGCCGAAGGCGCATGAGTTGACAGACGGAGCCCAGCGGATCATCGCCCAGCGGGCGAACCGTTAAGCGCCCGATCGCCCGGTCCCGGGCGAATTGAATGCAAGGCATTTGGATCGAGTAGCCGAAAGTCCTGCGGCGTTTGCTGTGTCGCGTGGGGGCAGCAGGCGCCGTAGGGGCGCGAACCACACGCATCCGCTGGCTGCGTGGGGCATTTGGCCCTGGAAGGGATTTGGGGACCTTGGCGGATTCGGGTTTTGCGGGCCTGCATCCTAGGCAGAAAAGCCGCTCCATTTTGAGTCCCACCGGAAGACGCAACTGGTAATAAAAAAGACCAAAGCCCTCCTTCTCGCGTGTATAATAAGCACTTTGTTCCCGCTTTAGGGGGTGCAGATTGCTTCGTGCCGCCAGACGCCGCTCTTCACTGGTTTTTGTATTCACAATTTTGGTCTGTTCGCTGCTGGGAGGCGTCTTCGGCCCGCGGGCCCGCGCGGCCGCCAGTGTCCCAGAAGAGGATCTGCGAGACAGCATCCGCAAGTTCACCACGGTCTTCCGGCTCATTGAAGAGAACTACGCCGACCCCGTAAGCGCCGACGCCGCCATTTACGGCGGCGCCATTCCCGGCATGCTGCATAAGCTCGACCCGCATTCACAGTTCTTCGATCCCGAGCAATTCAGCGGCCTGAGGGAGGAGCAGCAGGGGCGCTACGCCGGTGTAGGCATGCAGGTCGCGACACGAAACCACAAGACGGTCGTTATGGTGCCGTTTCCGAATACTCCCGCTTTTCGCGCGGGAATCAAGCCGGGCGACACCATTATCAAAGTGGACGGAGAATCCACTGAGAACCTCAACACGACGGAAGTCGCGAAGCGCCTGCGGGGAGAAAAAGGCACGTCGGTCGTTATCACGATCGAGCGGGAGGGCCGCGATCGTCCGTTTGACGTGAGCGTCGTGCGCGCGGAGATTCCGCGCAAGAGTGTGCCTTTGGCTTTCCTGCTGAAGCCTGGGGTGGCGTACATCAAGATTGAAACCTTCAATGAAAATACCGGCCACGAGTTGAACGCGGAGCTCCAGAAGCTGAACGAAGCGGAGCTGCGCGGCCTCGTGCTTGACCTTCGCGAGAACCGCGGCGGATTGCTGAATGAAGGCGTCGCTGTGGCGGATAAGTTCCTGCGTAAGGGGCAGACCATTGTCTCCCATCACGGCAGGGCATCGGCCGAACACCCGTACAAGGCCGCACACGGCAACGGCGGCCATAACTACCCGATGGTGGTCCTTGTGAATTGCGAATCAGCTTCGGCCGCGGAGATCGTCGCCGGGGCGCTGCAAGACCACGATCGCGCTTTGATCGCCGGGTCGAGCACGTTCGGCAAAGGCCTGGTCCAGACCGAATACCCGCTGAATGAGAATGCGGGACTGCTGCTGACAACTGCGCGCTATTACACGCCGAGCGGCCGGCTCATCCAGCGCTCTTACGATAACATTTCTCTCTACGAGTACTATTCCGACCCCTGCCGGAACCAGCACCGGGC